>Ga0315279_10008893_pt1 | contig 12073 bp, 11 predicted proteins | sample YL17G06_20_MG_FD_203694 | JGI IMG/M metagenome (GOLD analysis project Ga0315279, IMG submission 203694) | Sediment microbial communities from Yellowstone Lake, YNP, Wyoming, USA - YL17G06_20 | ecosystem: Environmental > Aquatic > Freshwater > Lake > Sediment | place: USA: Wyoming | collected...
GGATTATCGAGAAATACGGACAGTAGGGGCGCCCCGTGACGCTCGCCTGCGGGACCGGCGCCGGCGACCTCAGCACCGACAACATCTCGACCGAGCACCTCCCGAACATCCACCGCGTGGCGCGCCTCAGGCCGAATGCCGGCTGGATGGGCACGCCACGCGAAACGTCGCTCGACCCGGCCATCGGCCCGAAAGAGATCCTCGAGATCTACAACAGGAACTACTGACGAGGTCTCGCGCTGGGGACGGCAACCGGTCGGCGATCCGATTGGCCTGAAAAGGGAGCTGCGCGGCCCGTCCCGCGGCGTACACAGGTCAGGGCAGGTAACCCGAGATGATCGGCGCGGCCCAGTACGCCGCCGCCGCCCGCCCCTCGGATCCCGGTCGCGGCGCCCTCGTGTTGGTGCTGAAGATCAGCGCCACGCGGCGTCCGGCGTAGCCCTCGAGATCGATCGTCACCGGCAGCCACTGGCGGTCGGCCGGCGTGTCACGCGGATTCATCAGCCGGACGAGCAGGTCCGTGTACTCCTTGTCGTGGCTGACGCCGATCCTGAACTCGACGCCATCCGCATCCGCGTTCCAGGCTTGCTCGTCGATGCCGATGGCCAGGCGCAGGACGGCGTGGTCGGGAACCGTCATCTTCCAGGTGAACCGGCTGGGCGGGGGCGCGGCAATCGCGTGTCTCACGTCGCCAAGGATCTTCCCCGCCTTCAGTTCGAACGCCACGCCGACCGGCCTTTTTTCGGCCTCGCCAAACTGCTTCATCAGGTCGATTTCAACCGGAGTCTGCGCACTCGCGTACGCGATGAGGGCGAGAATGACCGGAACGGAGACGATGCCCGCACCCCACCGCAGCCGCGCGGCAACCGGGCTGCGCTCCGGCATGGCCGCATCCGCCCGCAGAGCGGCCGCTCCGCGGGCGACGAGCGACACGAGGGCGACGGCCGCCAGCAGGCCCCAGAACGGAAACCAGGGCACGAAGAACCGTAAGTTGTTGTTCTCCAGGTCGGCGCCGGTGCCCGACCAGTAGGCGAGGTAGAGGGCCGACGCGACCAGCGACGCGGCGGCCGCGACGAGGAGCGCGCGGAGGTGGCGGTGTCTGCGGCGGATGAGGACCGCCAGGCCGAACGGCGCGGCCACCACCCAGGGGAAGGCGCGAACGACCGACGTGTGAGGCTCCTGCACGCGGCGCGGGCCAGCGGCCGCGGTTACGAACACCTCGGTGAACGCGCGCGGGATCTGGCCGAACCGGAAGTCCGCGAGCGAGTCGCCGCGGTTTCCGTTGTGCAGGTGATAGTGGTACGGGTTCGTGAAGAAATTGCCGAACACCACCTGCTGCGTCCAGCCAACCGCTACGTACGTGATGGCGAGCATGACGCAGACGACGGCGCCGACGGCGAGGCTGCCCTTCACCTCGTCGCGGCGCCGCGGCAGGGCGCCCGCCGCGACAATTGCCGCCGGCCACAGCACGTCGGTGAATCGCGCCGCGTAGCACAGCGACAGGGCCAGGCCGAGGGCGGCCCCGGTCTTCCAGTCGCGGCGGTCAGACGTTGCGAACAGGAGCGAGGCGAGAATGGCGATCGTCGTGATCGTGGCGTTCCACGGCATGACGGTGAAGGGCAGCACGGGAGAGGCGACGGCGAGGAGGCCGACGAACACGAGTGCGGCTACCCCACTCATGAACCGCCTGGCGAGCAGCAACGCCATGCAGATGATCAGGCCGAACGCGATCATGTCGGGAACGAGGAACGGATCGCGCTTGAGTCCGAGCTTGATGAACGGGACGCCGAGCATCGGGTAGCCGAGGCCGTAGGCGTAGTGGGGGATGACGAGGCCCGGCGGAGCTCCGGCCTTCGGCTGCCAGCGATCGTAGTCCCAATAGATGCCGGGGAGCTGCCCGTTCGCCAGCGCCCGGGCTTCCCGCGCGTAGTTAATCTGATCGCTCGCCCCTCCGTACCAGCCCGTGACGACGTCGTCGGTCAGCGACGGCCGGTCCGGGTGGACGTACCACGAGTAGAGGTGAAGGGCCGAGGAGAGCGCGAACACGACGAGAAGCACCGACCGCGCGCGGCCGGAAAGCGAGCGCCGCATCTCGTCCGACGGTTCGATCTGCGCCATCTGATCAACTTCTGGCATGTCTCACCGCATTCCTGACGAAACGCCTGCGCACTCGACCTCCGCCTACCGGCCCGTTGTCTCGCGAGCCGCGTCGGGGCGGGCAGCGGCCGGCAGCGCGAAGAGCCGGTGCGATCCGACCGCCATGATCTCGCGGGCGCCGGCCTTGCGCAGCCAGTCGCTGGTGGCCTTTCCCTCGCCGCCGCTGAAGAGGCTTTCGTGCACGATCGCGTGCGTCGCGCCCGATTGCAGCGTGGCCTGCCAGCCGTGCGCAGCGTCCTCCAGGGGATGGGTGAGGGCGGGCTCAATCGCCTCGTAGGAGAGCGGAAACGACCCGCTGTAGCCGTTGACCAGCCGCCGCCAGTGCAGCGTCGACGCGTACATGTAGCAGGTATCCCTGCCCGGCCGTTCACCGAAGGGGAACTCCACGATGACCGCGGCGGCGGGCAGCGTGTTGACGAACTCGTACATCCGTTGCGCACCGGGGCTGAAGGTGCCCTGCAGCCGGGGATCGACGCCCGACCAGACGGCTTCGAGCCAGAGCGGCATGCGCGCGGATTCGGCCAGGAACAGCACGCCAAGCGCCAGCGTGACGATCCGCCCAACCCGCCCGCGGCGTGCGATCGCGGCCGCGCCGAACCCGGCGAGCACGGCCAGGAACAGGGCGGCCAGCATCGCGTACCGGCTCGGCACGCGCAGCCCGTCGAAGCCGGGCACGTAGCGGTACAACCAGTCGTAGACCGTCTCGCGCGAGAGCACGTACCCCATGCTCCTCACCCGCCGCCCGAACGACAACCACACGGCACCCGCCAGGGCGAACGCGTAGAACGCCGCCGCCGAGTGATGGTCGCCGCCGCGAACGAGCGCACGAACGCGAGGCGTCGAGGCAGCCAGGCCGAGCAGTCCGATGGCCGCCACGGCCAGGTAGTTGGAAACACGCCCGAGCGCGGGGTCGATGAAGATGAGCGCGCTCACCCACTGCCCGGCGTACAGCACCCACACCGCCGTCGCGCCTGCCAGGATCGCCACCGCCGCCGCCACGCCCGTGACGAGACGATCGGGCGTCGGAGGCGCGTGCCCTGCGGTCGCGCGCCAGGCGCGCCGGCCCTGGACGGCCACGCCGATCATGGCGAGCACGATTGGGACAACGCCGAAGAACAGCGCGCCTTCTCCCCTTGGAAATGTCTGGAGGCGCGGGCCCCAGAATCGAAGGCCGGGAGCCGCCGTCAGGTAGCCGTACACATCCGCTGCGAATTCATCGACGGCGCCGGGCGCGCGCAACCCGATCCCCTGCTGCCGCAGCACCAGGTAGGGGAGGAGAAACGGCACGGTGAGCACGACGACGAACGCGCCGGCAGAGACGAGGGCGATCCACGTCCGGCGGTCGCGGAACAGGCGGCGCGTCCACACTTCGTAGAGCACGTACGCGGCCACGAACGGATCGAAGAAGACCAGGTAGTACCCGCACGAGAGGTTCTGCGCGACCAGCGCGAGGGCTGCGCCGGCGAGCGCCCGCGGCCGGCGCGTCACGAAATAGCGGCGCACACCGAACAGCACCAGCGGCATCCACTGCGACGAGAGGACTTGCACGTGCGACAGGTGATCCATCCGGTACAGCGCAAAGCCGTAGAGCAGGCCCGCGAGGAACCCGGCGGGCGCGCTGCCGCTCAATTCGCGGACCAGCAGGAATGCCCCGAGCGCCGAGAGGACGAACGTCGAGAGGAACAGCAGGTTGTAGCAGAGGATGAGGTTTCCCGTGGCCGCGTAGACCGGGAGGATCTGGACGGCCTGCGCCACCAGGTGCTCCGAGTAGGCCAGCGTGAGCGGCGCCGGATAGAAGATGTTGGCGTTCCAGAATCCGACGAGCGCCCCGAGGTGACCCTGCAGGATCTGCAGGAAGCTCCTGGCATCCCACCCGAGGATCCACGCGTTCAGTAGCGGGTCGGCGAGGTTTTCTGCGATGCCGGTCCCGAGGTGCCGCACGAGCGGCCACGTCATGACACAGGCGAGGGCCGTGTACCACACGGACGCACCAAGAGCCGAATCGGGATTGACGAGCCTTCTGGGCATGAACCTGCGAGGAAGATCCGAAGACGGGCGTAATCCTAGCAACAATTCGTGGAGGCGTCCAACCGGAACGCCACGGCTGGTGATGGCCGCAGAACAGACCCCCCTAGCGCGCAAACAGGAGGGCCGCCCAGGGAAGGATGGCGGCGGCGAGGTAGAGCGCGGTCAGCAAGGCGATGGCGCGGTGGACGCCCGTGACGTGCAGGATGGCGCCCAGGCTCGCGGCGAACAGCTTCGCCGCGGCGACCGCCATGCCCTGCCCGAGGACGGGTATTACCCCGCTGATCAACGGGTTACCCTCGACTAAAGCGCCGTACTGCCTGAGCCCCAGGTACGTGAGGATCCCATCGAGCGCCTGCAACACCAGGAACACCACGATGACCATGTCGCCAAACAGCGACCGCCGGGCGGGAAGGGTTCGAAGCAGGTTCATGGTTCCACCGATGTCCGTCGACTTCCGGGACTCGTGCCCGGCAAGATCCGCTCACATTCACCTGCTATCAACGCCCGTGCCAACCTTCGCCTTGCCCGCCTCGTGGGCTTCGGCCGGGTAAATCAGCCTTCCCTTCGCGGCACTTGTCGGCGGGTGCCGCAGCGACACAGGCCGGCAAACTGGGGCACCGTCCCGAATCCTGATGGCAGAAGTTGCGCGCCCCCAGGCCCTGGAGAGAGTGTCGAAACTGCGCGACGTGACAGCCGCATTGTCGCGGCCCGTAAGGCGCGGATGCGCAATTGACGAAAATCGTCGGGGGATGGCGAGAAGCGAGTGGCGGTCAGTAACGAGTAGCCAGCAGCAAGTAGCGAGTAGCCGGTGAAACCGGTTTCACAACCCAAGCGGGTGGCCGCGAACGGGCGCCCGCTCGCGCGGAAGGCCCTCACCCGTGATCATGTTCTTGGGCCTGAGCACGAGTGGGCTGTTCGCGGACAGGACCCGGGCAGCGAGGGACCGGTTGTGAAACCGCTTCCGCTGGCTACTGCCCTACTGCCGCAGGAATTCCGCGGTGAACGCCGCCATCGTGTCGTAGATGTCTGCGAGCTCCGGCGGCGATGCCAGGAACACGACGCGGAAGAAACCTTCCGACGGTGGCGTGCCGAAGCCGGACCCGTGGACGCACAGGATGCCCGTCGCGCGCAGCAGGCCGAGAACGTAGTCCTCGTCGGTCTTGCCCTTCGGCAGATCTACCTTCGGCATGGCGTAGAAGGCCGCCACCGGCGCGACGCAGCTCATCCCGGGAATCGCGTTCAGCCGCTTCGTCGTCAGATCCGCGCGCTCGCGCAGTGCCGCGCGCAGCGCGACCTGGTGCGATCGGTCCTCGGTCAGCGCCGCCGTCACGGCGTACTGCATCGGCACCGGGCTGCACAACCGGCCGTCGGCCAGCTTCCGGAGCGCGGCCATCACGTCGTCGAGGCGCGGGCTGCGGCCGACGGCCAGCCAGCCGGCGCGCCAGCCCGGCGTCAGGTAGCCCTTCGAGAGGCTCGAGAACGAGATGATCGGCGCGTCGGGGTCGAGGCTGCCGATCGGCGGCACCGGAACCGGATCGTCGTAGGCCAGGTCGCCGTACACCTCGTCGGCGAGCAGCACGATGTTGTGCGTGTTGACCAGATCCAGCAGCGCGCGCCGGAACGAGGTGGGATAGATGGCGCCGGTCGGATTGTTCGGGTCGATGATGACGATCGCCCGCGTCGCAGGGGTCAGCAGGCCGCGGATTTCATCGATGTCGGGCATCCAGGCGTGCGCCGGGTCCGTGCGGTAGTAGACGATCCTCGCGCCGATCTTCGCGAGCACCGCCGTGTAGAGCGGGTAGGTGGGCGACGGCACCAGCACTTCCTCGCCCGGATTCACCAGCGCCCCGATAGCGAGCTCGATCCCTTCCGACGCGCCCGATGTGATGATCACGCGCTCGGGACAGGTCGGCAGACCCCGCGAGGTGAAGTCGGCCGCGACGGCCTCGCGGGCCGACTGGATCCCCGGCGAGGGCGCGTACCCGTTGTGTCCGTCGCGCATGGCGCGCTCGACGGCGGCGATGAGGTGCGGCGGCGTCTTGAACCCGAACGGGATCGGATCGCCGATGTTGAGGTACTTGATCGTCTTGCCGCCAGCCTCGACCTTTCGCGCCTCGGCGACGATGTTCCTGATGGCGTAGGTGAAGCCGGCAACCCGGCCGGCGACGGGGATGGCTGAAGTCACAGGCGGCGTCATACGAAAACCCCTCGGGGGCGTGGAAACGAACACCGAAATCTTAGCAGACCTGGTCGGAAAACGGGCGGATCTGCCGGTTGCAGGCCCATTTACACGGGTTTCGATGTTGTTGAGTAAGTCTTACATAGCGGAGCTCGGCCAGATGCGCTCGGCCGTGTAATTTCTACACGACGGACCCGCGCGATTGGGGTCTGCAACCACGCACCGAAATAGCTAAACCTTTTATCTGCAGTGTATTACGAGTTTGGCAAGAAGGTTGGAGCATCGGCGCACGTGCCAACGGGTTCGCTCATTGTGTTTCTTGGTGCGCTGATGACGGTGGGGCTGCAGGCCCAGCAACCGGACCGGCCGGTATTCCGGAGCGGCGTGGAGATGGTCACCGTCAACGCCGTGGTGCGCGATCAACAGGGACGGGTCGTTGGCAACCTGAAGCGTTCGGATTTCCAGCTGTTCGACAACGGGCGTCCGCAGAAGATCACCGACTTCCGATCCGATCGGGCGCCGATCACGGTGGCGTTGCTCTTCGACACGAGCGGCAGCATGCAGGTGGCGTCGAAAGCGGAAGCGGCGCGGCGCGCGGCGGATCAGTTCATGGCGTGGCTGCAGCGCGGCGCCGACGAGGTCGCGGTGTTCAGCTTCGACGCCACGCTGCGCGAGCTGCAGGGCTTCACGCGCGATACCGATCGCGTGCGGGCGTCGTTCGGGCAGGTCGAAGAGCCGTTCGGCATGACCTCGCTTCGCGATGCCATTGCGAACACCGCGCGCCAGGTGGCCGCGCGGGGTGGCTCGCACCGCGCCGTGGTGGTGTTCACCGACGGCGTGGACAACAACAGCCGCCTGACGCCTGCGGAAGTCTCGGGCATCGCCAGTTCGATCGACGTTCCCATCTACGTCCTCGCCGTCGTGTCACCGCTCGATCACATCGGCCAACCGACGGCGGTGGTGGAGGCCAAGGCCTCACCATCCGGCGAGTTGATGAACCTGGCGCAATGGACCGGCGGCGACGCGTTCGTGAGCAGTTCACCCGCGCAGTCGAGCCAGGCCGTCAGGCAGATCGTGGAAGAGTTGCGGTTCCAGTACCTGATCGCGTTCGAACCCGGCAGCAAGCCGGGCTGGCATCCACTGGAGGTCCGGCTGCGCGATCGGCATCTCAGCGTCCGTGCCCGGGGCGGGTACCTCGCCGGGCCGTCATCGGGCACTTGATTCATTGGAGAGGTTGCTATGAAGAAGCTGTTGCTGGCCCTGCCGATCGTTGCGCTGGCCCTCGGCGGGTCGTCGGCGTGCGCGACGAAGAAGTACGTGCAGACCCGCGTGGGCGAGGTGAACGACAAGGTCGAGACCCTCTCCAAGTCGGTCGAGGACAACCAGGAGCGCACGCGCAAGAACGAGCAGGCGATCGTCGAGACGAACCAGAAGGTCGGCCAGGTCGACCAGAAGGCTGAAGCAGCGAACCGGTCGGCGGCCGACGCCAACAGCGCCGCCACGTCCGCGGCGGCCAAGGCCGACGCGGTGGACAAGGCGTCGAAGCGGCTCGTCTACGAGGTGACGCTCAGCGAAGACCAGGGCGGCTTCAAGTTCGGCAAGGCGGCGCTGCCCGACCAGGCCATCGCCCGGCTCGACGAGATCGTGACCCAGCTCAAGGCGAATCCGAACGGCGCCTACATCGAGGTGGCGGGGTATACCGACAGCCGGGGCTCGAAAGAGTACAACCAGCGCCTCGGTCTCGAACGCGCGGAGTCGGTGCGGCGCTACCTGTACGAGAAGTACCAGATCCCGCTGCACAAGATCAACGTGATCAGCTACGGCGCCGAGGACCCGGTTGCGCCGAACAACACCCGTGACGGGCGCGCGAAGAACCGCCGCGTGGTCGTCCGTGTGCTCACCTAGAGGTCTTCTAAGCCCAGAATCGCGACGGGTGAAGCAAGGTTCGAACGGTGCGCCTTGGAAGCTGTCTCAGCGCCCGCTTCGCGGGCCGAAGGCCCGCCTGCCAGGGAAGCTGCGCCATGGCACCCCAACGCGAGCCCCCAGCGTGGCTGCCACGCTGGGGACCCCGTCGCGGCTGCCGTGTTGGGGACCCCGCCGGACATGTTGTCCGGTCTCGGCGGTTTGAGGCGCAGCTTCACTGGGAGGCCACATGGAACGACGGCGCAACTTCGCCCTGATCCTGCTCGCATGCGTGTGGCTCGTCGTCCCGGCATCGGCCGGCGCGCAGACGATTGGTCTCGGTCCTCGCATCGCCTTCGTGCGCGGCGATGCCACCCAACCCGACACGGCTTCGGCGCGATACCTCGGCGGTCTCCTGCGCGCCCGAACCTCGCCCCGCATCGCGATCGAACTCGCCCTCGATTACCGCACGGTCACCGACGAGACGCTTACGCACAAGACACGCGACCTGCCGTTCCAGGGGTCGCTGCTGCTGTACCCGTTGCGGTCGTCCCTGTCCATGTACCTGCTCGGCGGCGTCGGGTGGTACAACCAGAAGGTTGAAACGCTGGTCCCTCCCGCGAGCGAGACATCGACGACCAAGATGGGATACCATGCGGGGCTCGGCGGTGAATTGATGCTCGGTCGCCGGGCCGCGCTCCACCTCGACTATCGGTACACGTTCATCCACTTCGGCGACCAGGGCACCACGCCGACCTCCGGCGGCGCCATCCCCGTGCCGGGGCTCATCAGCCTGCAGGAGAAGCTGAAGCTTTCGCACGAAGGATCGATGTGGACGACCGGAGTGGTGGTGTATTTCTAAGGAACTCCTTGACACCATGGCGATCCGAACCGAACTCACCGTCCGGGTCCAGAACATGCCGGGAGCGCTCGGCCGCCTCTGCCAGGTGCTGGCCGATGAACACGTGAACATCCTCGCGCTCTCGCTGGAGCACGCGGGGACACTGCACCTGCTGGTCGACAACCCGGTCCACGCGGCCGGCCTGCTTCGGGACCGGCACTACCACGTCAGCGAGCGCGACGTGCTCTACACCGTGGCTCCGAACGGGCCCGGGTCGCTGGCCAGGATCGCGGCGCTGCTCGCGGCCGAAGGCGTGAACCTCGAATACCTGTACGTGACGACGGTCGAGGACCAGTCGATGGCCGCGGTCGTGGCCGGTGTTCCCGACGCCGCGCGCGCCTCCGCCGCCGCCGGCCTGTAGCAAGAAGCAGTTGGCAGTCGGTAGTTCGTAGTTGGCAGTTCGTGGTCGGCCTGTCACGCATCCGAGGCCGGCTATCTACCATCTACCATCCACCATCTACCATATCTATACTCACCCGGTGCGAACCTCCGAGTGGGTGACCGTCGCGTACCTGGCGTACCTCCTCGCAAGCGGCGCGGTCCGGCGCGCTTCCGCGCGCAAGCTGTGGCGGGTCGCGGTCCTCGCCGTACCTACTTCAGCGCTCATCGCGCTCCTCGCTCACATCGACGCTTCTCCGGTGGCTTCGGCGTTGCGAGACTGGTTGCCCGGCGCCTACGTGCTGGTCGGCTACCGGGCGACGGGCCTGCTCTATTCCGGCCCCAACGCCGCGCTCGAAGCGCGCCTCGCCGCGATCGACGCCCGTCTGTTCGCCCGGCTCGGTGCGCTCGTTCTGCGGCTGCCGCGGGCCGTGCTCGAGGCGCTCGAGCTCGCCTACCTGCTCTGCTATCCGCTCGTACCGGCCGGCCTGGGGGTGCTCTATCTGACCGGACAGCGTACGCGCGCCGACGCTTACTGGACGGTGGTGCTGGCCGCGGCATTTGCGGCTTATGGCGTGCTGCCGTGGGCCGCGACGCGGCCCCCGCGGGCGCTCGGGCCCGCGCCCTGGTGGCTTGCGCGGCGGCCGGTTACGGTGCGCAGGCTGAACCTTCGGGTGCTCGAGCACGGGAGCATCCAGGTGAACACGTTTCCGAGCGGGCACGCGGCGTCGGCCTGGGCGGTTGCGCTGTTCCTGATGACGGCTCCCGGCGCCGCCTGGGTCGCCTTCACCGCGCTGGCCGCCACAATCGGCGCAGGCGCCTTCGTCGGGCGCTACCACTACGGGCTGGACGTCGTCGCCGGCCTGCTCGTGGCGGTCCTGGCGTTCGTGCTGTTGGTCCGGTGAAGCTGCGCGATACTGGCCTTGGAAAGATGTCTCGAGGTGGGGCTTGCTGTGCCTGAAAATGCAAACGGCCCCCAGTCGCGGCCCGACGGGAGGAACGGGGTCGGAAGGACTCCTCCCGATCCCGCTCCCCGTCACAGTTCACAGGCGGCTACGACCGAGGACCGTTCAACCAACCGCGCGAAGGGATGCCGGGGGAACTACTACTTCGCGACCTTCCCCGTCTTTGCCTTGACCGGGGGCTTCGGCGCGCTGACGACGACCTGCGTGGCCGTCATCTGGTCGCCGGCCTTCGTGTAGGTGACGGTGGCCTTCTCGCCCGCCGTCAGATCGATCGCGGTGAGGGTCTTGGTTCCCTGCTTGATCTTCGTGTCGGCGGTCAGCGCGAACTTCTCTTCGCCTTTCAGGGCCTTGAGGGTGAGCGTGGTGGCGTCAGCGGAAACGATGGTGCCGCTGACCTTGGTGGCCTTGGCCGTGGCCTGCTTGGCCGGCGCTGTCTGGGCGGCGGCGAATGTGCCCGCCATGACCATGACGGCGAGAAGAGTGAAGATGCGACGCATTGTGCCTCCTGTGAAACAGAAATTCGGTAGACAATGGCAACGTGCAGTTGCCGTGGCACCGGCTGTGAACCCAAGGCCTGTGCCAGCGGGACCGACTCGCGCTAAGATCTGATAAGCCGTTGTTGTTCCAGTAGTTAGATGTCATCTAAAGAGCTCGTGAGGTCGCCCTGGCGCCGCCATTTCCGCCCCACCGTGGCGAAGTTGCACGATGCCTTTACGTTGCGCCTGCGGCTGGGGCTTCTGGTGGCCCTGGTCGTCACCGTCGTGGTTGGCGTGTCGTCCTACCTCCAGATCCAGTCCTTCGAGACCTCGGCCAGAACGCAGATCTACGAAACTGCGCGGTCAACCGCCCAGGCGGTCGCCGACGACATCGAGGTCCAGGACAAGCAGAACATCAACCCGGACGACATCGGCGAGACGCTCCACGAGTTCAACGATGCGGTATCGTCGATCCGGCGGATCTCGGTCATCGTGATCGATCGGCAGACGGGCACGGCGGAGGTGTACGCCAGCACGGCGTTGCCCGAGCGGACCGAGGCAGTGACCCTCGCGAAGCGGGCCATCGACGGCAAGGAGGAGGTCTGGGGCGATCGGGCCGACGTGCTCCAGTCGGTGGCGGTGCCCGCCTACTGGGCGGACGAGGTCTTCGGCGGCGTCGTCGTCACCTTCTCGCTGGGAACGATCGACGAGATGCACGAGACCGGCCGCTCGGTCGTCGTCTGGTTCGTGCCGCCTGCGGTCATCGTCCTGACGCTGCTGGTCGACCTGCTGGCGCGGCGCCTGATCCACCGGCCGATTGGCGGCATCCGCAAGACCATGCAGCGTGTGGCGGCCGGCGACCTGTCGGCGCGCGCGCCGGTGCAGCGCCACGACGAAATCGGCGCGGTCGCGCAGGGGCTGAACGAGATGCTCGCCGAGATGGAGAACTTCAATGTCGCGCTGCAGACCCGCGTGCGCGAGGCGACGCAGGAACTGCGTGCCAGCCACGCCGAACTGATCGAGAGCTACCGGCGGATGTTCGTGCTGCGCGAAGCGCTGGCGCGCGCCGAGCAGATGGCGGCGGTCG
>Ga0315279_10008894_pt1 | contig 12071 bp, 4 predicted proteins | sample YL17G06_20_MG_FD_203694 | JGI IMG/M metagenome (GOLD analysis project Ga0315279, IMG submission 203694) | Sediment microbial communities from Yellowstone Lake, YNP, Wyoming, USA - YL17G06_20 | ecosystem: Environmental > Aquatic > Freshwater > Lake > Sediment | place: USA: Wyoming | collected...
ACGAGAAGAGGCAGGTTCTTTCGCGCGTGGTGCGGCAGGCGTTTCCCGCCGGCGATCCCGGCGCAGTGATCCTGGATGCGAGTTCGAAATCCGCGGCGGCACTTTTGCAGGAGGATTCAGAGTTCTCTGTCAAGGTTAGGAAGTACGTTCGCGCGGGTGGCATCCTAGTGGTGCTGGGTATGCCCGAGGAGACCCGGCGATTCCTGGATTGGGCCAGCGATGAAAGGGATACGTTTGCCCCACATTCCGGGCCAGGTCCGGCGCCGGCGCTGTGGCGGGAAGGATCGGGCAAGGTCCTGTTCGTGCGGGGTGATCTGAGCCGCGCCTCCGCGGGAACGGTCCGGCTGACTCTTGGGGAACTGCTGACCAATCTGGGCGTGCTTATTCCCTTTGCAGAGGGAGAGGAATAGGGAAGAATAGGGAAGAATAGGGAAGAATAGGGAAGAATAGGGAAGAATAGTCTTGTGGCCATTTGTGGCAACTTCTGGGAAACCTGACAGGAAAAGGAAGGAGATACTCATCATGAAGAACCGCATGAAAGCACTAGTGATAGGCCTGGCGATTCTGCCGTTGCTCATTGCGCCGCTTGGCGCCCAGGCTCCGGTTCAGGAGCCGGCTTCAGACCGTGGAGCCGAAAAGCCCGCCGCCGCGAAACCAACGCCCGCAGCGCCGATACCGGCGAAAGCTCCCACAAGCCCGGCCGCTGTGGAGGGCCTGACCGTCGCCGTCTTTGATTTCCAGGCGAACGATTCCGAATTGCGGGAGACAGGGGTGTTGCTGGCGGAGCTGGCACGGGTGCGGCTGACGGCACAAGGAAAACTGCGTCTGGTGGCGCGGCAAGACATGCAGAAGATACTTGAGGAGCAGAAACTGGGTCTGACGGGTTTGACGGATGACGCGGTGCCGCGCGTGGGAAACCTTCTTGGCGCGCAGGTGGTGGTCCTTGGCCGCGTGTTCGTGGTGAACGGCAGGCTCATCGCGACGGCGAAAGTGATCGGGGTGGAAACCAGCCGTGTATATGGCGAGAAAGTGGAGGGCGAGAAAGCCGGCGTGGAGAAGATGGGTGAGGAACTCGGAAACAAGATCGCCGGCCTGGTGGAGAAAGGAGCCGATACTCTTGTGGCCAAAGTGAAGCTCAGCAAAGACCAGATCGCTGAAATCAGGAAGAAGGTCGGCGACAAGAACCTGCCTCGCGTTTACGTCCAAGTCTCCGAGCAGGTGCTTGGGACGGCGGCGCCGGACCCGGCCGCCCAGACCGAGATCCAGTACATCCTGAGGAAAATCGGTTGCGAGGTGGTTAAGGACCGCAGCGGTGATCTGTCCAACTGGGCCAAGGGGTACGCCGCAAAGGGCGGCAAGACCTCGCCTCCCGCTTTGGACTCCGTGGACATCATCCTGATCGGCGAGGCCTTCAGCCAGTTTGCCAGCCGGACGGGCGATCTCATCTCGAGCCGCTCCCGCGTGGAACTCGAGGCGATTGACGTGAAAACGGGCAAGGTGCTCGCCACGGACCGGGAGACCCATGTGGCCGTGGATCTGGCCGAGCAGATCGCGGCCAAGACCGCTCTGCAGGAAGGCGCGGCCAAGCTCGCCAGCCGCCTGATCCCGGAGGCGGTATCGGAGTGGCGAAAAGGGAAATCGGAGAAATAAGCTGCGGAATCCCGGATCAGTGCTTGGTCTGGCGGACGAGATTGGATGCGGGACGATTTGGGAGAAACGAAGAGCCATGCCTCGGAGCATCCCACCCGTTCTTGACAACCGCCGAGCGGGCAGACCCGCGCGCAACCGGACTATCTCGGGTTTCCTGTTTCTGCCATTGACCGTTCTCGTGCTAATCCACGTGATTCATGGAGCCACCGCGTGTGCGCAGCCGGAAAGCAAGAGCGCAGGAGCATCGTCCGGCCAAGTCAGGCTTGCACTGGTCCCTTTGGCTTCCGGCGAGTCTCTTCCTCCGGAGTTTTCGGCTCTTCTCGCGGTGGATTTGTCGCAATCGCCCGATGTGGCGCTTCTGGAGCGGGAGCGGGTGGACCGGATTCTGAAGGAGCAAGCCCTGAGTCTTTCGCTTGGATCGGAGGACCGGGGCAACTTGGTCAAGGCGGGCCAGATCCTGGCGGCGGACGCCCTCCTGATGTTGGCGATGGACAAGAAGGACAACGCCCTTGAGAGCATGCTTCGCGTTCGTCTGGTGGAGACGCGGCAGGGCTTCAAGCTGCTGGATTGGAATCTGGCGTTTCCCGCCGACGTGGGCAAGTTTGAGGAGACCGCGAAGACGCTGGCCAATCGGACGCGGCAATATCTGGCGGCGATCCAGGGAGATCCCGGTTCGCGCCTGATGATGGGAGTGTCCTCTTTCACCAGCGATGAATTGTCCAAGCGCTGGGATTGGCTGGCGCAGGCGATTCCTCCCGCTCTGGAGCAAAACCTGCTGCTCTATCCCGGCGTGATCCTGATGGAACGGTTCGCGGCAAAGCCGTTGATGGATGAGCGTGACTTGGCGCGGGATTTGCCGGAGTCCATCCGGGCCTCGGCGATCCTGATAAACGGCTCGTACCGGATCGTGAATCAGAACGAAACCCTTGAGATGACGGCGGTGACGCGGCGCGGCGGACGCGAGGTGTTCCGCGAGAAGGTGCAAGGGCCGGTATCGAGTTATGAAGCGGTATGCGCCCAGGCGGCGCGGGCGATCCTCGCGAAGCTCAGATCGAGGCCTGTGGAGCCCTCAATGGACGCGGAAGCGGAGGCGGCGATGCTCGTGGCGGAGGTGGAAAGACTGATAGCACGCGGCGAAGGCGCCCTGGCATTACCCATCGCGGAGAGCGCCGCCGCGCTGACGCCCAACTCACTCAAATGCCAGATCGTGCTGCAAAAGGCATTGGTGTGCACGATGCTCCCATTGAGAGAGCCTGGGATGGTGGCGCAATCATTTCCCCGTCTGGGCGCGATTACCAGCCGCATTGTTTCCTTGGCGACGCCCACCGAGTCTGTCCTGGCGATTCAGGAACTATTAAACTTGGCTCGCAACGTGCTGGAATGGTTCGATAGACAGCCCGCGATGGCGGATAGCTATCGCGAAGTGCGTCTTCTGCAGCAGCGTTTCTACAGAATCGGGCTGCAAATCCTCACCGACAAGGGATTTGCTGACAGGCTCCTCATCATTCCCTATGCGGACATTGCTCACTCGCTAACCCTGGAGGAAGCGATGAACCTGGCGGCGGAGATAGAGGCGGACAGACCTAAATGGCGGCAGCGGAACGCCATTTCCCCTCTAGGCGGCGTTGTGACGGCGATGCAAAGATGGAAAGACGATGCGGAGGCTTGCAGGAAAGGAGAGGCCTTTCTCGCCGGATTTTGCGAATCCTCAGACATGGACGTGAAGTTCGAAGCTCTCAAGGCGCTCGAGTATTACTACCAGGAGATTCGCCGCGACTATCCACAGGTTCGCGCCACAGCCCGCCGCATCCTGGACACGCAGAAGAGTCTGGGTGCGGTGAATCCACCCTCTTTCGCTTATGTCAAGTATTCCGCGGACAGGCAGGAAAGCAGGCGTTTCGAAGCGGAACTTCTTGCCGAAGCCTTCGCCTTCATTTATGAGGAGAGCAAGAAGAGCAATCCTCCCACTCCCGGTCTCTTCGTTCAGGACCAGCTCTTCTATGTCGTGAATCTGTTGGAGGAAGTGGGCCGCAAGGAGGATGCGAAGAAGTGGCTGAATCTCTCGTTGGCCTCCTATGGAGATTGGCGCGGCGAATACCGGCGGCAAATACAGGAGAGGCTGCTTTTGCTTGAGGGGAAACCGCTCGATGTGAGGGAGAAGAACACGCAAGAGCCCACGCCCGCCCTCATCCCCAAACGTCTTCTCACGGTGCCTGGTTTGCCTGATGGCATGACTTTCTTCCGCCGGATGTTGATTCAAGGCGGGGAGATTATCCTTGTGGTTTGGCCCGTGTCCAATACGGAGTATCGCCTGATGCGGTTCGATCGAAAGACTCTTGCCGTGCGGTCCGTAAGGGTTGCGAACAAGCCAATTGAGGAGGGGCCTCAGATAGAGCAGGAGCGTTGGTATGGCCCGGCCGTAGCCATGCACCACAACGACGTATTCCTGGGCATCCCGGACGCGGGCATCCTGGTGTTTCGGGCGAACGGGGCCAGCGAGTGTTGGACCGAGAAGAAAGGTCTTGCCTGCCAAAGAGTGCGGGATTTGCAAAGTTTGGGCGATCTTCTCTTCGCGCATGTCGGCTCGTCCGGTCTGGATAGCGGGTTGATGGAGATAGATCCGTTGACCGGGGAATCCCGGATGCTCTTGTCCTCGAAGTCCGTCGGGCAATCTGAATTCGACGGAAGATCCGTGCGTTCCATCCAGGCCGATCCCGCCCGGGGACTTCTCTGGGTCCTTCTCGCGGAGACAGGGCAAGGAAGCCTCAAGAGCGATCAGCTTTATCAATATGATCCTAGGACAACTGCGTTCCAGCGGGCAGGAACCAACATCCCTCAGGAAGCCCTACTCGATTTCGTGCAGTTTGGTTGTTCCCACCGGATGCGTTTCTTTGGCAATCGCCTCCTGATTTGCGGCCCCAGGGGCATCTGCCAGTTGAATGTGGACACCAAGCAGGCCGCTATTCTGAGATGCAAGACCGATGCGGGATACTCGGGGCAATGGAAGTTTGACTGGGAGTTTCGCTTGGATACGGCTATGACCATGAGGACCAACGTTCTGGCGGGTGAGAATCTCGTGACGCATGAGGGATATCGTCTGCTTATCTTCTACCCATCGTCCCAAAGCCCTGTGCTTCTCGATGTGGCTCGGTTTGACGGGGAGAAGGGCGGATACCTCTCAGTGCGCGATCTGATTCCAGCGCCCGAGGGTCTTTATGTCCTCACGAGCGCCGCGCTCTACCGGATCGAGGGCCTCCAGGGACCACCCATAGGCAAGGATGAGGTCCTGGTTCCGTGATCCCGGGAGCGCAGATCTCGAAAAGGCTGGGCCGCTTGGGATTCCTGGATAAACACTCCAACAGAAGGAGGTTTGTAGCAATGGCCGTCAAGCGCATGCTGCATATGGACGGATTGGAGAAACGAATGCGAACTCTTCTCCTGGTTTTGTTCCTTGGCACATTGCTCGACATGGGCGCGGCCCGCGGCCCCGGAGAACAGACGGCACCCGTGGGAGAGATCACCTGCGCGCTGGTTCCGGACAGGGCGCTGGGGTTTCACGAGTCTCCGGTTTTTCACCTGCTCGAAGTGGAGCTCTCGAAGGAACCTGGCCTGGCCCTCCTGGAGCGGGCGCAAGTGGACAAGATTCTGGCGGAGCGGGCTCTGCAATTGGCGTTTTCCCCCCAAGGGTGTGAAGAGCGCCAGCGCCTCGGGACGTTGCTGGGAGCGCGTGTTCTTGTTCTTCTCCAAGCATCTGAGAAGAAAACGGAGGAGAAATCCGGCGCAACCACCCGATTCCTCGAAGTAGTGGTGGTGGACACGGACACCGGGCTTCGGATGGACCATCGCGAGACGAAGTGGGACCTCGAGTCTCCCCAGAAGACCAGCGCGTTTCTGGTGGAACTGATCAAGAAGACACTGGCGCGTCGTTCGTCCGGAATCCGAACCATCGTGGCCATTCCGCCTTTCGTGAGCGAGGACCTTCTGCACCGCTATGACGCCATGCAGAGCGGTTGTGCGGCGCTGTTCGAGCAGCACCTTGCGGGGGTCCCAAACGTCTGGGTAATCGAGCTGGAGGAAGCCCACGCCATCCTCAACGAAACGGCCATTTCCGGCAAGGACCCGGTGAAACGAGCACTGCAACCGTACTTCATCAATGGGCGCTACCGAAACACGGACATCGGCGGTAAGCAAGGGCCGATTCAGATCCATGTTCAGATCAACCAGGAGAACACGCCCGTTTACGAAATATCCAAGGCGGATGTGCCCCCGGACCAGTTGGGTTCCTGGACCGCGAGCATTGCGAACACGTTTCTCCAGGAGCGGTTGAAACAGCCCGCGAAGCCCTTTGACGCGGAGGCCGAAGCGAATGAACTGCGTTCCCGGTCCGGCGTCTTCAGGGAGATCGGGGAATGGAAGAAGGCGCTCGATCTTCTCGAAGCGGCGCTCTTGATCCGCCCGAACGATCCGGTCCTTCACGTGGAAGCGCTGGAAGTGCTGCCGGGCGTGGTCCGGGGGTTCTACATGCCTCAGAAGCCCCGCCCGGAGTTTCTGGACATGGCTCGGCGCGCATTGCTGTATGCCCAGACCGGGGCGGATCACATGGACTTCATCCTCTCCCTTGTTGAGAAAACGGAGCAGAAGATGGACTCGGCGCAGAACGGCCGCCTCTACAATGCCGGAGAGCGACTGCGCAAGACCATCGAGCCTATCTGCGGGGATATGTGGTTGGACGAAGAAGCGAAGCAGCTGGCCGCCGGCGTCCTGAAGAGACAGCGCGAAACGCAAGGCCGGCTGGAAAAACTACGCGCCGCGTCGTCCCGGGTTTCGGCGGCGCCGCCCGCCTCAGGAGACCCGCTGGGTGCGCCGTATCACGCATACCTTGCGGAAATGCGATCCCGGCACTCCATGAACGAAAGCGCCGGGAATGGCGGCAACCTGCCGCCGCAGTTGCCGATGCTAAAAGTCCGCGCGTTGATTCTTCTCCCTAATGACCAGGCGCGCGCGATCTACTATGAAGAAATGGAGAAGATAGGCCCTTACGAGAAGATGTTCGCGGCTTGGGGGCGGCTGCGCTATGCGATCAAGGTGCCCGATAGCGCAATACAGGCAAGAGCGCTGAAGGAATCCCTCACGAAGATGGAGGAGATCGGCAGCACCGGTATCCGATTGCTGGCGGATGAATACCTTCTGGACCTCGTGGGAGATATGATCCAGATCAACGAATGGAGTGTCGCAAGCGCCAGGGAGAAGATGCGGATTCTGCTTCGTGTTTTCCACATCCTGGGTCAACACCGCTCTCTGAACTGCCGCCTTGCGTCCCGCGAATATGAAATGCTCCTCTCAACACTCAAGATGATAAAGCCTGCGGACGCGGAATTGCAGGAGTTTCTGGGTGAGATCGGTCGCCTGGGTGGCGTGGAGAGCGTTTTCGCCGGCCTTCTGCAAGTGGAGATGGCGGAGAAAAAGCCGGATGAGCGCGCCAGGAAGATTCCTCTTGTCGCCGCCGATCTTCATAAGAAAGTCCAGGCGGCCGGACTCCCTCCCGCCGCTCAGCAGTACCTGGATAACATGATCTCCGCAAAGGAGAGTTACATCAGGGAGCATGCGCAGCCTGGCTTGGCAAGCGCCGCGGAGATTTCCTTCAGCGATTTCGCGCCCTTTTCACAAGCACAGGACACACAGGAGAGACTAGTGGATTGGATTCCTTGCGGCGGCGCCGTGGATGGCGTTTGCTTCCCCGGACGATTGCTGGTCCTGCGCGAGAAAGGGGAGACCACTCTCGTCCACGAGGCCGCCAACACGGAAGGCAGGTTCACTTCCATAGCCTATGATGGAAGATGGCTGTGGGCCGCGTTGGGCGGCAGGATTCTGGTCGTTGATCCGAAGAAAGGAACGGTGGCGGGAACGGTATCGGAGGAGGATGGCCTGCCTGGGGGGAGGATGTGTTTGGCGGCCTTATCGCCCGGGCTTGTCTGCGCGGCCGGGGGTTTCGACCGGGGATGGTGCGCTACGGTTCGCTTTGGGGACTCGGGACGCAAGACCGTGGCGGTATTCCACGAGGCCAGGAAAAGGACCGGAAACACCATGGACGCACAGGAAGCCTTTGCGCCGTGTTTCGCGGTGGCTGTGCGAGACCCGCAGGGGGAACACGCCCGGGTTCTCGTAGGCAAAGAGGAGGGCAAGGGCATCTACTCCTCCCTTATCCTCCAGGCGGATCCCTTCGGCGGGCGCCCACCCAATGTTTCCCGGCACCGGCCACTATGCCAACAGGATTTCTGGGAAGCAAACGGAGCGGTCTATTGGGCGGAAGGGTCCACGAGAGCCTGGTACGTGATGCGAATGTCGGCGCCTACCTTCGCCAGCGAGCTCTTCTTTCGCCCGGCGGAATGGAAAGAAACCAGAGTACTGGAGGATGAAAGGAGTGTTTACCTGGCCTTCTTGGGCAGCCAGCCCATCATATTGAACGGCCAGACTGACGAAGACTTCCGCAAGGAGCCGCTGTGCTGGCTTCTCGATCCATCCGGAAAATGGCTCTGCGAACTCAAGGGGCAGGCGCCCCGGAAGGACCTGCGGGGGGAGGAATTCTCCTCCCGGCCCGTCTTTACGCGCTCCAGCCATTACGGGCTTCTAGGAATCTACTCCACGTCTTACGGGAAGACCTTCTACCGCGTGGCCGCGGGGACGGATCTGCCGGCTCTCGCGGCAAAATGGTCAGAGATCGCCCCTGAGGGCCGGAGGGTTATCCCCGGCCGCGCGATGGGTCCTCAAAACAGGAGATAGCAATCCGGGGGTTTGAGGAAAGGCAAGGCACGCCGCGGCCCGGATGCCTATCGTGAAGGGAAAGGACCACCAATATGAGAAAGGCATCAAAAGGTCCCCTGGCGCTTCTCAGACCAGGAATCATCCTCTGTATTGTCGGCGTTCTGCTCGGGATTCAGCCCGCGCATCCCTCCGCAACGGAGGGGACTCTCGACGCCGCCCCGGCGAGATGGCTGGAAGGCCGCGTGGTGGATGCCCAAACCAGCAAACCCCTCCAGGAAGTGTCCGTGATATCTGTGGACACAAAACCGACACGGCGCGCCTCCTGGTCCTCCCAGGCGGTAAAGAGCGCCGCAACCAGACTGACAGCGGATCCCTTGGCCGTCACGACTGGCAGAGATGGACGGTTCCGTGTGGCGGATCCGGACGGGACAACCGGCCTGATCTTCCTGAAGGAGCACTACTACCACTACGCCCTGCACCCCGACGAGATGGAAAAGCATACCAGCAACGGAGTACTGATTGTCCCCATGAGGCCGGGAGCGATCACTCTCACGGGCACTTACCTGGAGGACGGGAAACCCGCCCCCTGTGACGGGATCCTGATACAGACAACAAATCCCTATGTGTTTCCTGGAACCGATGAGACGGGGGGAACAACAGGCGGTCCGTCGCAGGCAACCCTGGGGAGCCCTTCTTCGCTGGATACCGATACCAAAGGCCGGTTCAAAGTGACGCGGCTACCCACGGTGTACAGTTGGTCGCTCGATCCCGACGCAAAAGGCCGGTTCAAAGTGACGGGGTTGGCCCCCGGGCCTCACCATCTCTATACGTCCAGGATAACCGATGGCGCGCGAATCAGACCCATTACCCGCGATTTCACGCTGAAGCAAGGGCACGATCTGCATTTGGCGCTGGGTTCCGACTTAGGCTCGTGCATGATCACCGGTCGTGTTTGCAGGAATGGGTCTCCTCTGCCACACGTCGTGATTTGTCTGGAGCCCCGTTTCGACTCGGAGTACAAGGAACTCCAATACCTCACCGACGCATATGGGCGCTACGCCATGAAAGGCCTCAAGGAAGGGAGATACAGGATGGGTGTCTCGCCGCATCCTTCGGAAATCTACAGGGAGGAAATGGACGATCTGGTTGTTTCGGGCGACGCCAACCGGGATCTCACGATCGGAGAGCATGTGGTGCGGGTTCACTTCGTGTTCGCGGGTCCTTCTTCGGGACTCCGCAGGCCCACTCTCAGCCAATGTCTCTTCCTGATAACCAAACGGCCCAGTTCCCCCAGAACTGCGGGATCCGGCCAAGCCTCCAATATCAACCTCGGCTATGCAACTCTATCAGGCCTTTTCCAGGGAGACTATCTCGCCAGCGTCTCGATTGATCTGCCCGGCATGAGCCTGCTTGGTCATGAGATCCTGCACGGCAAGCTCGTGAAACTGGACAACACGCAAGGCAACCAGGAGATCGAAATCACCCTGCCGGACGTCCGCATGTATTCGCTCACTTGCAGGATTGTGGATGCTCAAGGGGTTCCGGTCGAGCGTGCTTTGGTGCACTTCGAGGGCCTCGGACCGGAATTGAAGGGGCCAGGCCTCGGATACAGGTCAACAGACGCCGAAGGACTTACCGCGGCGGCTGTTCTTCCCGGCTCCCGATACCTCCTCCGCGCGGAGGACGAATTGAAAAAACGAAAGGCGGAAATCGAGGTGGACCTCAAGCAGGACTTTTCGGTGGATATTCGGCTCCCGTGATAGGAATGCAATTCCCTTTCTTTTCCCCGGTCGAAAACCAGTCGGGATGGAAGCGTGGGAGGCGCGGGGGGATTTCAGACAGGGCGGGCTGAATCCGAGCTGTCGCCTTGGGCGAGCACCAGGGCGGCCTGGCGCTGCTGGCGGATCGTCCTCCATCTCGGCTCGCCCTCGACCTGGAAGGCGTTGAGGCGGGCATAGAGGCCGTCGCGGCCCATGAGCTCCTCGTGCGTCCCCATCTGCACAATCCGGCTGCCCTCGAGGACGGCGATCACGTCGGCGCTGCGGATCGTTGACAGGCGATGGGCAATGACAATGGTGGTCCTGCCGACCATCAAGCGTTCGAGAGCCTGTTGGATCAGGAGTTCGGTCTCCGCATCCACCGAAGAGGTGGCCTCGTCCAGGATGAGGATCGGCGCGTCCTTGAGGACGGCGCGTGCGATGGCAAGACGCTGGCGCTGCCCGCCGGATAGCTTGACCCCGCGCTCGCCGATCCGCGTGTCGTAGCCGTCGGGTATCCGGGCGATAAACTCGTGGGCATTGGCGATCCTGGAGGCCTCGAGCATTTCCTCTTCGGTGGCCTGAGGACGGCCAAACAGGATGTTGTCGCGAATGGTTCCGTTGAAGAGGAACACATCCTGGAGGACCAGGCTGATCTGTTGGCGCAGGCTCTTGAGCTTGAGATCGCGAATGTCGTGTCCATCCAGCGTGATCGAGCCTTTGCACACATCGTAGAAGCGCGGGATGAGGCTGGCCAGGGTCGTCTTGCCGACGCCCGTCGGTCCCACCAGCACGACGACGGTTCCAGGAGCGATATCGAGGTTGATGCGATCCAGGACAGTCTCCTCCGGCATGTAGGAGAAACTCACGTCGCGGCACGAGATGGCGCCGGCGGCCCTGCCGGTGAGTTCCTTGGCGTCGGGCCGGTCCACCATGTCGGGCTGTTCGTTCAACAGCTCGTTGACGCGGCCGGCGCCGGCGAGCGCCTGCTGGACGTTCTCCCATACCCCGCTGAGGGCTCGCACGGGCTGGTAGAGCATTTCGAGATAGAGGAAGAAGGCGACCAGCTCGGCGATGGTCAACGTCCTCTTGAGCACAAGCTGTCCGCCAAAGTAGATGAGCACGATGGTGCCGAGCGAGGATGAGAATTCCACGAAGGGGTTGAACGTGGCCATCAGCCGCAATGCGCGCAAGAGGGAATCCCGATAGCGGTGGATATGGCCCATGATGCGCGCCGCCTCGACGTCCTCCATCGCGAACGCTTTGATCTCGCGGATACCGGAGAGATTGTCGTTGAGGGCGGCATTGAGTTCGCCGAGCTGGACCTGGCGGGCGCGAAATGCCGGCTGCACGTACTTGGACATGCACTTCATGGCCAGGATGATGAGGGGAATCGGGATCATGCTCAGGAGGGTGAGCTGCCAGCTCATGCTCATCAGGACCACGGTGACGCCGATGAGCATCAGCACATTGACCAGTATATCGGGCACCGCATGAGAGATGAGTTGTTCGAGCAACTCCGAATCGTTGACCATGCGCGACATGAGCTGTCCCGTCTGCTTGTCCTGGTAGAAACGCAGCGAGAGGCGCTGGAGGTGCCTGTAAATGTCGGCCCGGACGTCCGCGACCACGCCCCATCCCGCCACGTGGGCCATGTAGCTTCTGAGAAAGCTCAGAAACCCGCGAACCACATAGATGACCAGGGCCACCAAGGCCAGCCGGAAGACATAACCCACCGCCTCCGGCCCCGCGGCCGGATCGGTAACCTTCTGAACCATGCTCTTGACAAGCTGCGGGGCGTAGAGCTGCACACCCACAAGGAAGAGCATGCTCACTATCGTCACGCCCAGCTGCTTGGTGTAGCGCCGGGCGACCTTGAACGCAAAGCCAAAAGATTTCACC
>Ga0315279_10008895_pt1 | contig 12070 bp, 9 predicted proteins | sample YL17G06_20_MG_FD_203694 | JGI IMG/M metagenome (GOLD analysis project Ga0315279, IMG submission 203694) | Sediment microbial communities from Yellowstone Lake, YNP, Wyoming, USA - YL17G06_20 | ecosystem: Environmental > Aquatic > Freshwater > Lake > Sediment | place: USA: Wyoming | collected...
TTCTGAAATATTAATCTGATGAGAATCTTCAATTTGTATGCCGATACAGCTACTGAATACAAAACATCGACTGAGATTATTTAGATTATTATTTGAAATATTATTCCGAGATATTTTCGTATTAAATATCTCATAGACATATATTCCTTTAATATTATTATTTGTTATGGAGTTTAAATTGAGATAGAAACTAGAATTATATCCTTCGATGCCTTGTAAATTATTTGAAATGGTATTATTTGTTATAGTTGAATTCTCTGTTGATTCTAAGAATATTCCTTGATAATTCCGATTTAAATTTAAATTTCTTACAGTTATATTATTGCAACTAATTAATCCAACATAACCAGCATCTAATGGTATCGTTTTATTTGATTGACCAACCCAGAAATATATAGGCTTACCATTTATAGTATTATTTGTGGCAATATTATTGTTATCAAGACCTGGATAACTAGTTTCAATACCAAAATTATATTGTGAATTATAAATAGTATTATTATATAATGTGTTATTTTTTGAAACCTTGAGGATCAATCCGTTGATATTATCATGAATAATATTTCCCATTATATTACAATCTTTTACATGATATAATATTAACCCATCGTGATTGTTATAGAGTTTATTAAAACGAACTTTGCTATTTCTTACCTCGTTGGTTAGAAATATACCTGAATTATGATTATGAATTACATTATTATCAATTACTATTTCTGTAGAATATGACTCAATAGTTATGCCACCTCCATCATTCTGCCATCCATTAAACTGAGAATGGTTTATTGTTATATTTTTAGACATTTTAATGTATATTCCTTTTGATTTTTCAATCGTGAGTTCTTCAAGAATCTCATTAGTTGAGTTATAAATATCAAATCCAACACCGTGTGTATTATTTATAGTACTTTTTATCGATATATTCTTAAAAATATTATTATTTGAATCTGTAATTGAAATACCAATATGTGAAAAAATAGTATTATTTTGAGAATTGATATTATTTGATTTGTCAATATTAATTCCTATCCAATTATTATCTATTGTATTATTATTTAAATTACCATTCATTGTTCTTGTTAATACAATACCAGTATGTTTTTCCAGAGTATCATTAAAAATATGACAATTCCGAATAATAAAATATGATGTTGTACCAATTATTGATATTCCATCAGTGATTGAAGCATCAATGGACCAATTTTCCAAAATGTATGGATTTAATACGGTTCCATTTCCGGCAACAATACCGTTGGCAATTGTAAAATTTGAATTTGAAATTATTTTTATTGGTGAATGATTATTTTGTATTAATGGACTTGGAAAATTCCCAGTAACAGGATTAAAATTATTTAAAATAGATAAATCAATTAATAGTATAAGAATAATTATTTGCATTGATTGATACGATTTCATTTTATCAATTCCACATATATTTCTTCATATTAATATTTTTTATGGTGATTTTAATGAATTTTATATATTTCCAGATGAATTTTAAATTGGTATAAAGGACATATGCGATGCCATTCAAGATTTTACCTAAACCGGATTTTGTTACTGGTGATGATTTCAACATCATTGAATCTAATACAGAATTTTTCGAATATTGTTATTGTTTGAATAGATTTTATAATAACTTTTATTAGTAATATTCCTTATCATTGAATTTAATAATATCTTATAATTTTTACATTTAGGAAAAAATTGAAAAATCTTCTCTATTAATAAAGATTCCATGTGTAATTCTTGCCCCTTCGCAATTTTTTTCCAACCTTTTGAGATTCTTCAATATTATTATGTTTCAATTATTATTTCTTTTATTACTTCTGGAAATGCGTTTGTATCAGATGCACCGTTTATTTTTGACCCATATTTCAGTAAAAAACCGGATGGAGTAGGGCTTGGTTTGACTATCGTGGGCGAACTTGTGACCGAGAATAACGGGATTCTGGAATTGCTACGAGAAGGTCCCCTGGCTTTAAATACTCCCATCCCCACGTTTTAATCCCGTTATCCGAGATTTTTCAAAATCTCTTACACCTATGCATACTTGGGGCGATTAAAAGAATAGGAGGGAAAAATAATGGTTCAACCAATCATCGATTTCAATCAAGCCTGTGCCCGGATTGACTTTACAGGAGATACATCAGAACCTAGGGCCAGTTGGAGAACTAAGAGTATCGCGAAGATATGTCTCGCATTTTATGCCTGCTTCGGTTCCAGAATATCAAATAACGCTCTCGAACGCTATTTCAAGGATCATTCAAACGACATTTATGGGGGCAGGTCACCCAGCAGATCAACTATCGCCAGATGTGCTGAATTGCTCATGAAGACCACATACAACAACATCCCTCTAATCAGAAAGGATGGTTATGGATATATCTCAAATTTCTCCCTGAACTCAGATGATGGAAAGGATGTATTTCAGAGGATTGAGTATTACATGAAACTCAGACTTCAGGAAGATATGAAAACCTATAAACCAAAGAAGAAAAAACGGAGAACCTAGATTGAATTCAGTTACAATGGCAGAATCTGATTAATAATATCAGAACATTTCACGTAACATGCGAGAATAAATAGGGGAACGCCTTATGGTTGAGAGACGGCAGAGAGGAGGAAAACTTTCTGTCACTCCTCATGAAATAGAGGAGGGTGAAAAATATGAAACCAAGGCGACAAATGACCACCTTGGAACAGCAGGGGAGAATCTTGTCAGCAGAACCATTGACACTGGTGGCGGTGGCGGGGAAGAGGACCGGATGGTAGATGTTGACAAGGGCATAGAGCGGTTCATCCAGACAACCAGGCTGAGGTTTAAACCAGCAGTCCAGAATGAATATACTCATAAATTTAGAGTATTTGCGAGGGAAACCGACCTTAAAAAATACAGCAGGAACCAGTTGAAGGGAAAGGCGGGAAAAACAGTAATCCTTCAATTTCTGGGCATGCATCCAAAACCTTCATGGAGAACCTTGATTTCCATGGTTAAATCTGTCTGGACATATGGGTTTGACCTGCCATGGCCCATTGATACCATACGGGACTTGGGCAGGCTTCCCAGAACAAGAAGAGAGGAAAGCCCTCCCGATGATATCATAAGGAAATGGACAGAAGCCATGGTTCATGAAAAGGACCCTTATTTGCGCCTACTCTGGCTTCTGATAGCCCAGCATGGCTGGAGGCCCTCCCATATCTCAAAACTGAAGTGGTCAAACGTCAGGTATGAAGGGGAGAAGCCTGTGGCAATCGTTGCTGACGGTCAGAAGGAAGGATTCAAGACTGATGCTCCTGTGGCAGCCAGACTGTCACCTGATGTTCAGGAGACTATGATGGAATGGATGGTAAAAACACCTGAACGCAGGGATGACTGGTTGATATTACCCAGACAATCTATAAAAGGGGAACTCTGGCCTCACAATACCCTGGACAACAGGATTATAGCCGCGTATTTCGACAAGCTAGCAAAGAAATGGGGCCTTCCTCATCTGACAGCAAAAGCCCTGAGGCACTGGGTTGCTACAACATGCAGGAAGGCGGGTCTTTCCAAGCAGGCCACAGCCTATCTAATGGGCCATGATCCTGCACAGGGTGGGGCTATGCGTGACTGGTATGACAACCCACAGTTGCCTGATATCTTCATTGAACAGGCTGAAAGACTGCCCTACGGACCTCTGGGATATCTAAATCCGCCCAAGGTTGAGATAATCGAAGGTCTTCCCCATGAGGCAATCGAACTCCTGAAGGAATATCTGTCCGGAAGGATGCCAACGATGGAATTCGCTAACCGGATAGAAACCCTACGGTTTACACACCCGATTTTAAGGGTATAAATCGTTTTCGTCCTTTTACCCCATCACGTCAACCCCTTCCGACGAGGCAGTCGACAGGTATGACCCCCTTTTAAACGGTTTTTAGCCCTTTTTTAACGAAATATATATATATTCCGAGGTCACAATATAAAGGAATGACAGACCTTCCGAGGGGGATATGGCCTGCTATACAGGTTATAGGCTCCGCCCGGCCAGGGCTGTCAAGGATAGTGCGTACATGGCCTATATGAACAATCCCAGCCTCGCCCGTACGAGGCCACCCGTTATGGAAGGGAAGACCTACAACGTGAAGATCGAGGACATCGCCGCCGAGGGGGACGGCATTGCCAAGATAGACAACTTCGTCATCTTCGTCCCAGGCACCAAGGTCGGGGACAAGGTGGACATAAAGATCGAGAAGGTCTTCCGCAGCAACGCGTTCGCGCTCGTTGTCAAGGGCGACGATAAGAGGCGCTAGGCCTCGGGAAATTTTTCAGGCCCGCCAGAACGGCCGGTCGACCAGTCCGGACCATAGCGTCAAGTTCTTGTGCAGGTAATTCCATCTTAATCAGAGGCGTCAACATGTCCATGAGGCGTATCGCGCTCGAGACCTACAGGACCGGCGAGGAGTACGCCAGGCTCCAGAAGGAGAAGGACGAGATCAGGCGGAAGAGGGAGATCGAGGCATTTTACAACGAGGTCAGCAAGCTCCTCAAGGACATGTGCGCGAAGACCGTCAAGCTCCTGCACAGGTCCTCGATAGATTCCTACGCCACCAGCGTCCCCGACGTCATCTATCTCCAGGTCGACGATGAGCTCGAGTTCAAGGCCCTGAGGAAGAAGGACAAGATCGAGCTATCCGTCCTCAGCGGCGGCGTCTACAAGCAGTTCAATGACCTGACGGAGCTCGGAAGGATATTGCACGAGGACACCGGTGGGCAGGGCTAGGCCTCGCTCTCCTCCTTCTCGGGTTCCTTCCCGTTAGAGATGTCCGTCCCTACTAGTCCCAGCCTCTTCTTGAACCTCGGCCTGCTGAATGTCAGGACAACATCGCCGTTCGGCACGCCGTAGACCTTCACGTGGATGGTCCTCTTGAGGTGCACGAACTTGAAGTAGCCGCGCCTGTTCCCGAGGTTCTCGAGTATGTCCCTCAGAGGCAGCCTCACGAGACCGTCCATGGTCCTGGTGTCGACCTTCTTCGCCAGCTCCGCATCCGGAAGGTCGATGATGACCTTCTTTATCCCGAAGTTGCCGCAGAACTCCTTCCCGGTCTCCTTGTTCAGGAGCCAGACGAAGGCCCCGTTCCGGATGTCCAACTTCTTGACATCGGAATCGAACAGCACCGCCGGTGCCGGGCCCTTCTTCTTCCCGAACAGCCAGTCCCAGAATCCCATTTTGCCCGGACCTCCAGGACAGGCCTCACTTAGTATCGTCCAGCATGGAAAGGATCTGGTCCAGGTCGTCGGACTCCTTGATCTCCTTCTCTTTGGCCTTCTTGGCCGCGTCATCCGGTCTAGGCTCGGGCTCCTCCGGCTTGACGGGCTCTGCTACCCTCGTGGCCACGGCCTCATGCTCTACTATGATGGGCTTGATCGGGATCTCCTCCTCTTCCTCGACCTCGGTGGGGGGCTCCTCCTCGACCTTCTTGGTCGTCGGTGTTACGGCGACGGCGCCCGTATCGTCGTAGCCTGGGCCGTAGTCGTAGTTGGGCGACGCGGTCACGACCTCCTGGCCGTAGAACGGGTAGGCCTCGACCTTTCCATAGGACTGGTGTTGATATGCGCTCTGGAAGCCCGGCTCGGGCGTCGTCGTTCTCCCCGCCGACGCGCTATCTATGTCCATGGTGGTACTGAGCGGCACCTGCGCGACCTTCCCGACTGACGGCGACGCCCTGCGCTCCTTCTTCCTGCTGTAATATGCCGCCCCTATGACAGCCCCGACGACGCACGCTATCAATATCACTATCAATAGCAGTGTGAACGGGCTCGCCCCCCCGATGATCGTCGGCTTGTTCGGTATCGGCTTCTTCGTGATATCTATCTGCAACGTTGTGGTGTTCATGGACCCGTCGTTGTCCATGACCGTCAGCGTGAAGTTATGGGTACCGACCTCCCAGAAGGCCCAGGTTATGGTCTGGCCGTACTTCTTCTCCGTCCCGTTGAATGTCCATGTGTATGTGCTGATGCTGCCGTCCACGTCCGTGCTCTGGTTGCCCGTGAGCACGAGCAGGTCCCCTACATGGGCCGTCGAGTTGAATAGCGCCCGGGCCACAGGCGGCCGGTCCTTTATCTTTATCTGGACCTCCTTGGTGGAGATCGCATCGTCGTTGTCCTGGACCGTCAGTTTGACCGTGAAAATGCCGTTCTCCTTGTACTGGTAGTTCACATTGGCATCCTTGAAGACCCTTCCATCGCCCATGTCCCAGTTGAGGTTGATGATCCTCCCGTCCAGGTCCTGGGAGAGGTCCATGAACTTGATGTTCTCGAGGGTCAAGGCCTCGTAGGTGCTCGCCGTGAAGTTCGCTATTGGCGGCAGGTTCTCTATGGTTATGGTCCTGTTCGTGACCGGGCTCTTGGACATGTCATCGTCGACGGCGTAGAAGCTGACATTGTAATCCCCTTTGTGGGCGTAGCTATGCGTCGGGTTCTGCTTGCTGGACGTGTTCCCGTCGCCGAAGTTCCACATCCAATAGACGATGTTGCCATCCCGGTCCTTCCCGGTCGCGTTGAACAGGAACTTGGTCGTGGCGTTCCCGTGGTACACGTTCGCCGTGAATGAGGCCGTCGGGGCCTGGTCCAGGATGGTCACCACCAGCGTGGTCTGGTTCGTGGCCTTGTCATCGTCCGTGACCCTCAATGTGACATTGTACTCACCGTTGTCGGTCCAGTTATGGACCGGCTTGACCTCCGTCGAGGTGGTCCCGTCCCCGAAGTCCCACTTCCAGGTGATGGTCCCGTCGAGGTCCTTGGACCTCGTCCCGTCGAACGATATGGTCGCGTAGGTGTAGGCCTTGAGCGTGGCCGCGGTGGCATTGACGATGGGTATCCGGTTGAGGACCACTATGGACAGCATGACCGGGGGGCTGATGACGCTCATGTTGTCCTTCACCCAGGCCGTGACATTGTAAATCCCATCGTTCTTGTACGGATGGCTCTGCGCCGGCAATTTCTGCCATTGGCCCTTGAATCCGTCCCCGAAATCGAATTTGTACAATTGTATGACACCGTCGTCGGTGGACTTGCTCGCGTTGGCGGTGACATAGTCCATTGTGTATGGTTTGTCCGGCGTCAGGCTCAGGTTCGCATGCGGCAGCCCGTTGACCCAAATGGAGGTGTTCACCACGTTGTTGGTCTTGTCCGCCTCCTTGATGAGGTTCAGGGGGTCGACCACGAAATCGAACCTGTGGGTGCCCACGACGGCCTTCCACACATAGGAGAAGTTCTTCCTGTCGGCCGTGCTGAAGTCGAAGCTAATGTCCGTGACCTTATTGCCGTCGATCAGGACCTGCATCGGCACCAGCTGCGTGACGAGGCCGCCATAGTTGTGCACGGTCCCGTTGAATTGCAGCGTGTCGCCCTCGTTCGGGATGCTCCCGGGGTCCACCTTGAGCTCCGCCTTGAGGATGGCCAGGTCCGGGTCCCTGACGAAGTTGCCGTTTATGACGATGGCGAAGGGCTGTGTGTCCTTGGGCACGTTCATGGCCGTGACCTTCACCGAAAAACCGCCCTTGGGCGGGGCCGTCAGAAGGAACTGCTCGATGACGTTCTTGGCGTCGGCGCTCCCGCCCGGCACCGACTCGTGCGGGCTCCCGCTGGTCCTGAAGACATTGCCCTTGTAGGTGTTGCTCGTTGGGTCCCCTACGGTCAGGTCGAGGTTGTTCACGATCTCGGCCCCACCGCCCGTGGGACCTGGTGCGTCGGTCCAGGCCAGGGTGATCTTCAACGGCGTCGTGCTGTCGACGATATTGACATAATAATCGACCGATTCGCCGGTGCTCAGGCCCTTGGTGTGGTCATCGATGTAGAGCTTGTTGGCCTCCCCCGTGAAGGGCTGGGCCTTGTGCAGCGTCATGTAACCGAAGCCCTGGTCGTTGTTCGGGAAAGGCATGCCGTTGTACGGATGGTCATGGGCGTTCGCGCCCTGCTTCTCCTGTGCCCCGTTCGCCGCCGTGGCCCTCAAAAGGGCCGAGCTCGGGATGAACGCATGGAGCGCGTCCTTCGCGCCGGACGGATAGAAACCATCGGTGTAGTACTGCCTGATCAGGGCCATGGCACCAGCGGAGGTCGGGCAGGCGTTGCTGGTCCCGCCGGCACTGGCGTAATGCGTGTCGCCGCACGAGGTGTCGCCGCAGGGCCCCATCTCGTCCGTCGGGACGTAAACCTCCGGCTTGAGCCTACCGTCCGCGGTCGGGCCCCGGCTGCTGTAGCCCATCATGTCCCCGTTGTTGTCATGCGCCCCGGCCCCTATGGCGAAGTCGTCCTTGGCCGTGGACGGAGCGCTCACGGTCTGCCCGCCGGAACCGTCGTTGCCGGCGGCGAAGTTTATCTGGAAGGTCTTGTGGTCCCACATGAACTGGTCGATTTCCTGGGCCTCGGTGTCGTAGGCGCCGGCGCTCCAGGGCATGCCCCAGCTGTTGGAGGCAACGCTCGCGCCGTCGTTGAAACCCTTGATGAAGAGGTTGTTCAGGTCGTTAGGCGGCTGGAGCGAGCCCCACGAGTTCCCGACGTCCCCGAAAGAGATCTTCGCGGCCCATGCGATGCCTTTGAAAGTGCCGCCGTTGGGCGTGGCATCGCCAGCAGTGACCCCATTGGTGTGCGTTCCGTGGTACCAGACATTGGCCGTGTCACTGTTGTCCGCGAAGGTCCAGTAGTTCACGATCTTCCTGTGGTTCGGGTCGGGCGCGGTGTTGGTCGAAGGGTCCGAGAACTGCACCGAGTGGCTCGCGTCACGGAAGGCCTCGTGGGAGACCGAGATACCCGTGTCCGAGTTGAAGGTCGTCTGGTTCTCGCCGTGGATGCCATGGTCGTACATCGGTGTGCTGCCCGAGACACCGGACTGGAGTATCCATGTGGCGGTCGCGGTGTAGGACACCGCTGTGAACTTGAACTCGACCCACTTGACCGCATCGATGCGTGCGAGCCTCGGGATGTCCGAGGCATCAAGGATGATGCCGACCTTCCTGCTGGTCACCGTCGACAGGAATGTGATCTCTCCGAACTGGGATATCTCATTGAGGGTGGCGAACAGGGCCGAATCGTTGAAGATGAGCGACTGGACCGTGACCTGGCCCTGCAATTTGAGCAGCCCCATCTGGACCTTGTAGGCGGGTTGGTAGATGCCGACATACTGGACCTTCGGGTCCTTAGCGACCCTGTCCTTCAGGGCCATGTCCATCTTGACGATGAAGGCGTTGCTCTGGATGTACTGGTCGACAACGGCGCCCTGGGCCGTCAGTTCGTCCTCCCAGATCTGCCTGATGGGCCCATAGAACTGCACTATGTAATGGCCGGTGTCGCCGTAAGAATCGACGGCAAGCCCTTTCGGGAGGGCCGGTTCCCCGGTGCGGTGATCGATGACGTACTGCAACAGGTCCACGGTGTTAAGGTTGTACTGCGTCTCCATCACGTCGAGGTGGGCGAGCTGCTCGTTCGTGCCCTTCACAAGCGCGAAGGAGCCGTACTCCTCGAGGACATCCACGCCGGCGGTCTTCAGGGCCTTGACAGAGCCCGGGGCGTCCGTCCAGACGAGGACCTTGACCTTCGGCTCCATGTCGCTCGTGCCAAAGGCCAGGGCCGATGGAAGGACGAACAATGTCGCCAGGACGATCGCAGAAAAGACACGAAGCATCTTCATGTTCCTCATTTGCCCCACCGACCTTTCAATGCGCCTCGATGACGCTCGCTAAGTAAAGTGCATCGGGGCGGAGGACTGATACCCAAGATTCTAATTCTCTGTACAATATATATAATTTACTGAATAGAACAGTATTGGGATTAATTGGAAAATGTCACCAACCCATCTAATTTTTCTTCACGAAACAGGAGGAGCTCTTGGGAGAAGGTCGACCTATTTTTCCCCCTTTCTGGGATATCCGGGGATCCATTGGCGATAAAGGGAACGACTAGGTTTAATTCCTACCATGATAATATCATACCAGTATCTGGAGTGTTATCGTGTCAAAGGTCCTCGGCATCGGTAAGGAAGGCCATGGCCTCATCGCCGCGGTCTTCCTTATTCTGTTCTTCATTGGGATATTCTCAGCTGACCTTTCCTTCGAGAGTGGGGACTACTCCAATGGCCTCCAGACCCTTGCCATCTGTTCCACCGTCGGCCTCGTACCGGCCCTGATATTCCTCTACTTCGCGTCCAAGCTCGCCCGGCAAGATGCGGTCTACGCCCATCTGGCATCATATCTCCATGGGAAGCAACGCTGCTCATTGTCCGAGGTCGCCAGGGACTTCAATTGGACAGAGCCCGAGGCCGAGGAGAGGATCGTGGCGGCCATAAGCGAGAACTTCATCCAGGGCCACTTCGACCGGGGCTCGAAGCAGTTCGCGGTATTGGGCAGCCAACAGAACATGACCTTCGTCGAGAAATGCGCCAACTGCGGCGCGCCCGTCGGTATGTGGGTGTCCAGCTTCCAACCGTCGGCCTGCCCTTATTGCCAAAGCGACCCGAGAGGGCATTTCCAGGCGCCGGCGGCCCCTCCGCCGCAACCCATGTATGGGCCGCAGCCCGGTTACCCACAGGCCTATCCGCTGGGACCCATGGCACAGTACCCCTACCAGCCCATGGTCGGACCGGCCCCGCCGGAACCGTACTATCCGCCATCGCCCTATCCACCACAACAACAATATGCGCCTCCGCAACCCCAACCGTCCGTCCCGTCGCAGAGGAAGAACATCACCATCAAGTTCCTTTTCTTCTCGGCGAAGTCCGGTACCATGAAGACTATCGGGTTCGTCCTCCTGCTGCTTGGCGTCATAATCCTCGGGGCCCTAATCTCGATAACCCCCCAGTTCGACCTCATACTGACCATGGGCTGCGGGGTCATCTTCTATCTTCCACTGCTGCTCATCGGGGCCGTGCTCGTCTGGAAGGCCTTCGTCCATGAGAAGTACAAGGACCAGCTGTTGGACATCGCGGACTACCTTGTGACCTATCGTCAGATATCGTTCCTCATACTCGCGCGAAAGATGAACCTGCCCGAGGACCGTGTCCGGAAGATCATCGACGACATAATACGGTTCCAGCTGCTGGACGGTCAAGTGACGCCCGACGGGAAGGAGTTCGTCATGAGGCTGAGGCCTGAGGATGTCCAGACCGTGACCCGTTGCCCCTATTGTACGAACCCGAGCATCAATGTACAGGTCATACGGGGCGGTAGCCAGAAGTGCCCGTTCTGTGGCGGGGTCATATACTTCACCGAGGCGGTGAGCAAATGAGCTTCCTGTTCAACATCCGGGACGCGACCTACAAGTGGATCGGCATAGGCTTCATCCTATTCGGTATATTGCTCGTCGCAGCGAGCGTCCCCCATTACAACATTCCTGAGGACAAATACTTCTTCGATGTCTTCATGGGCATCTGCTCGCCGGCCTTCTTCGTCATAGGTGCCCTGATGCTCCTCTGGGGCATGAAGGCCGAGAAGGAGCGGAAGGACTACGAGAAGCTCGCCGGCTTCCTCAAGGCCTACCGCCGGATAAAGATCCAGGCCCTGGCCAAGAAGCTGGCCCTGAGCGAGTACGAGACCGAGCGGAGGATACTCAAATGCGTGAGGCTGGGCATCCTGACGGGCTTCATAGACCGCGCAACGGACGAGTTCTTCAATCCCCAGGGGATGGAAGGCAAGGCGCTCATCAGCTGCCCGAACTGCGGCGGCCCGGTGGAGCAGCTGGTCCTTGCAGGGGAGACCGGGAAATGCCCCTACTGTCAGAGCATGCTGAACCCGAAGGCCCAGGGTCCGTCCTGAATCCAATGAAAAACTTAATCTACTCCGATTCGCTTCTAAAATCCGGTGCCCGACTTGGCGGACAAATTGCCCGACGAGAAGTACTACTGTCCCGAATGCCTTGAGCAGGTGCCCAAGGACGCCGTCAAGTGCCCGCACTGCGGGGCCGATTACGAAGAGGGCGAGGAGGAGGCGGGGTTCGAGTGCATGATATGCGCCTCCGAGGTGACCCCGGACGCGACCTTCTGCTCATGCTGCGGGACCGTCTTCCTGGAGGATGTCGAGGAAGCAGAGGAGATCA
>Ga0315279_10008896_pt1 | contig 12069 bp, 14 predicted proteins | sample YL17G06_20_MG_FD_203694 | JGI IMG/M metagenome (GOLD analysis project Ga0315279, IMG submission 203694) | Sediment microbial communities from Yellowstone Lake, YNP, Wyoming, USA - YL17G06_20 | ecosystem: Environmental > Aquatic > Freshwater > Lake > Sediment | place: USA: Wyoming | collected...
ACCGAACTGGTGGCTAGAATCCTCCCCCTCACACCGCCGGGCCCGGGGAGATTTTCCCCCCAACAAGGGATGGGGCAAGGCGTCTCGCTGCCCCTGTGCTTCCTCGGGGCCAGATGGGCGTGAGGCCGGGGCTTGCCTACAGCTTGGTAAAAAGCAAAATGGAAATGACCAGCGCGTAAATGACCAGGGACTCGATCAGCGCCAGGCCGACGATCATGGGAATGAAGATCTTGGGCTGAGCTTCCGGGTTCCGGGCAATGCCTTCCAGGCCTTTGGAGATGGAAAGGCCCTGCCCCAGGGCTCCTCCCAGGGCGGCAATGGCGATGGCCAGACCGCAGGCCAGGCCGATGAACTTCTTGGCCTCCTGGCCCAGGGCCTCCTCGGCGGCGAAAGCCCAGGACGCAAAGGTCAGGCTCAATACCAAAGTCAGGGCTAAGATCCATATCGCTTTTCTTCTCATTCTCTATTACCTCCCATTTCTTTATAAAATATCTTTCCCAATCCTACATTGCTAGATTGCTACGTTGCTAAATTGCTCTTCAGTGTTCCCCCTCTTCGACAGCCAGGGAGATGTAGATCATGGAGAGCAGCATGAAGATGAACGTCTGAATAAGCGAAACGAAAACCCCCAGGAAGAGCGACAGGGGGGAGAGCAACAGGGGCAGGATCAAGGGGGATGCCAGGGTCAGGGCCAGGAGCATGTGGTCCGCCATGATGTTCCCGAAAAGACGCATGGAGAGGGAAAGGACCCGGGCCAGGTGGCTGATGATCTCGATGGGCAGCATCAGGGGAGCGAGCCACAGGACCGGTCCCAGAAAATGCTTGAGATACTTGATCCCGTGGGTCTTCAGCCCGTAGTAATGAGTGGCGAAGAAGACCACCAGGGCGCAGGCCAGGGTGGTGTTCAAATTGTCCGTGGGGGGTAGAAAGCCCGGCACCAGGCCGAGGAGGTTGGAGAAGAAGATAAAGAACCCCAGCGTCCCGATCAGGGGGAGGAACTCTTTCCCCCGGTGGCCGACGATGTCATCCAGGAACTTCAGGACCATCTCGGTGAAGAGTTCAAAGAGGTTCCGGACCGTCAGACGGCTGGAGGGAACCAGGGCCTCTTCCCTCGGCCCGGTGGCCACCTTCTTGAAGCCCGCGTAGGCCAGCGCGCAAATAAGGATCAGCACAAACAGGGCCATGGAGACCTGATGCGGCAGGCTTCCAACGCCCGGGATGTAGTGGAACCAGGTAAATGGGGCGTGTCCGGCCATTACCATGCTCCCTTTCTATGAGTCCCCAGAGATTGTCGGACGGCTTCGATCACGATTCCGAACACCACGGCGGAGATTCCGGCCACGAAGGCCCCCGGGTTCACCCGGACGTACCGAATTACCACGAAAATGACCACCAGCAGGACAAAGAACTTTCCCACCAGCTGAAAGAGGGAATACTTCTTCCCGGAGAAGAGGTACCCGCTCAGGATGCGCCAGAGCCAGCGAAAATTGAGCAGGGCGATTCCCCCGCCCAGGATGATTCCCAGGGAGACGGCCCAGCTTTGAAACCAGAGACTCGCCAGAAAAAAGAGAACCAGGATCTGGGCGCTGCGCTTCTCGATGGAAATCAGCTTCTGGGCTTCCTGCTGCCCCGGTGACAGGGGGAGATTACTTTTTTCGCTCTCCTTTGTCAATCTCTTTTGCCAGGGAGGCAAGGCTGAGGAACGCTGCGGCAACACCCAGAATCAGGAAAATGATGGTGAGCCACGGTTTGGTCTGGAAGTATCGGTCCAGATAATATCCGATCGCCACCCCGATGGCCACGGAGAGGCCCATCTCCAGGCCGATGGCGCTGTAGCGCGCAAACTGATGGTAGGACCTCTTATCCTTATTTTCCTCCATTGGATCCAGATCCCCGGTGAGTCAGTTCATGATAACAGGTTCCCGGATCCAAGCCAGTCTCCCTTGCAGTCCTCCCTTTCAACGTTGATGAATGAATATTCATTCAAAGTTTTACTAACATATCCGGGAAAAAATTGTCAAGGAGTTTTTTAGCGATTTTTCGGCTCCCGGGAGATGGATTTTCGTTCAGCCTAAGCCTTTGAATTTAAATCGTATCCCGGGAGACTCCGGGCCGCGCTCAATCGCTTTTCATTTGAACCGAAGAGTGTCGTAAACGTGAATCGGATCCCGGGAGGTTTCCGGAAGAGAAAAACCCGGCCTTCAGAAATAGGTCATGCTCGATTTTTTGTGCTCCCGTCGGGAAAAGAGAAGCCGGTAGTGCCTGAGCCCGGTCTTCCGGGAAATTCTCCCGGCGATGCGGCGGCAGTCTTCTTCGCTCCGCCCGTGAATCATGGTATACAGGTTGAAGGGCCATTCCGGAAGGGAAGTGCGAAGATAGCAGTGACTGACGGCGGGAAAAGAGGCCACCTGCCGGCTCGCCCGGGAGACCTGATCTTCCCGGACTTTCCACACCGCCATGGCGTTTCCCTGGTATCCCGCCTTTTGATGGCGCAGGATGGCTCCGAACCGCCGGATCATTCCCCTGCGGACGAATCCCCGGACCCGGGGCAGGAGTTTCTCCTCTTTCCAGCCTGCCCTCCGGGCGACTTCCGCGAAAGGAGTCAAGGAGAGCGGAAGGTCTCCCTGGATCTGCGCCAGAAGCCTTTTATCCTGAACTGAGAGTTTTTCATTTTTCATGGCTCTTCCTTGATCCTTCCCTCCGAATCGAGGCATGATGTATAGCATAGGAGAAAACGGGGCGGCAAGCTATCCTTTTGGTAGCAGAATCCCGCCCCCGCAAATTTTCCGCCCCCTAGGCGCTATCCTTCCGCCCCCCTGAATGGGGGGCTCAAGAATAAAAAAACTTGACCGGAGCCATCTTCTTTTGATAATGCATTTGCCCGAATCTACATTCAGCCAAATTAATGGTTGCCTTTTTCACAAAAATATTATAGACCTTTTTTGGGTGGACCGTTAGGGGATGTCGTTTAACCCTGAACGCTTCGGTGCGCCTTCTTGATTCCCACCCGGGAAAATTTTCTTCCGAAGGGGAATGAATCCATGTTGATCGATTACCTCCCCATCTTTATTTTCTTCATTCTGGCCGTGGGGTTTGCCCTTTTCGTCATCGTCGCCTCCGCCTTCATCGGCAAGCGAAAGGTCACCCCCCAGAAGATGATCCCCTACGAATGCGGGATGGACCCCGTCGGCCAGGCCCGCAGCCCCTTCTCGGTAAAGTTCTACATCATCGCCATGCTCTTCATCATCTTCGACATCGAGGCCATTTTCATCTACCCCTGGGCGGTGATCTTCCGGGACCTGAAAATCTTCGGCCTGGTGGAAATGGCCGTCTTCATCGTCATTCTGCTCGTCGGCTTCATCTACGTGTGGAAAAAAGGAGCCCTGGAATGGGAATAGAAACTCACCTGGGCAATAATGTCCTGACCGCCTCCCTGGAGAAGATGGTCAACTGGGCACGGCGCTCCTCCCTGTGGCCGGCCGGGTTCGGGCTGGCCTGCTGCGCCCTGGAGATGATCGTCGCCGCCTCGGCCCGGTACGACATGGCCCGCTTCGGGATGGAGGTCTTTCGTGCCTCTCCCCGCCAGGCGGACCTCATGATTGTGGCTGGGACGGTGACCAAGAAGATGCTTCCGGCGGTGCTCCGGATCTATGAACAGATGCCCGAACCCAAATGGGTCATCGCCATGGGAGCCTGCGCTTCCACCGGGGGGATCTTCGACACCTACTCCACGGTTCAGGGGATCGACCAGTACCTTCCCGTGGACGTATACATCCCGGGGTGCCCCCCCCGGCCGGAAGCCCTCCTCTATGGAATCATCAAGCTCCACGAGAAGATCGGCAGAGAAAAGCTGCTGGAAAGGTAAGGAACCATGGATCTGGCAACCGTTGTGGAATGGGTGAAAAAGAAGTTTCCCGAAGCGGTCCTCGAGGTCGGCGCGTTTCGGGGGGAGACCACCCTGCAAATCCGGCCCGAGGACCTTCTGTCCCTGTGCCGGTTCTTGCGCGATGACCCGGAAATGGCCTTTGACTTCCTGATTGATCTCTGCGGGGTCGATTATCTGCCCCGGGAACCCCGCTTCCAGGTAGTCTATCACCTCTGCTCGACCCGAACCCGGCTGAGGCTCCGTCTGAAGGTCTCCCTGCCGGGAACCGACCCGAAGATCGCCTCCGTCTTCTCCGTCTGGAAGGCCGCGGACTGGCTGGAGCGGGAGGCTTTTGACATGTATGGAATCGCGTTCACGGGACACCCCGACCTCCGGCGCATTCTGCTCACCCCGGAGTGGCAGGGATATCCCCTGCGCAAAGATTATCCGCTCCGGGGCTGATCCTAACCCGGGACAATGGAGAAGGATGGAGATGGGCGACAACAATACCATGATCCTCAACATGGGCCCCCAGCACCCCAGCACCCACGGCGTATTGCGGGTGATCCTGGAGCTGGACGGCGAGGTGGTGGTCAAGGCCACCCCGGACATCGGGTTCCTCCACCGCGGTCTGGAGAAGCTGGCTGAGAACAAGACCTATCACCAGTGTATTCCTCTCACCGATCGCCTCGATTACGTGGCCGGCATGACCAACAACCTGGCCTATGTCCTGGCGGTGGAGAAGCTCCTGGGACTGGAAGTTCCTCCCCGGGCGCAGGCCATCCGGGTCCTGCTCAGCGAACTGCAGAGGATTTCCAGCCACCTCCTCTGGCTGGGGACCCACGCCCATGACATCGGGGCCATGACTCCCTTATTCTACGCCCTGCGGGAAAGGGATGAAATCCTGTTCATGTTTGAGATGATTTGCGGGTCCCGCCTGACCCCCTCCTACTTCCGGGTGGGCGGTCTGGCCCAGGACCTGCCCGAGGGGCTCGAAGAGAAGGGCCGGGAATTCACCCGGACTTTCAACGCCCACGTGGACGAGTACGAGACCCTCCTGACCAAGAATAAAATCTGGCTGAAGCGAACCCAGGGGGTGGGAATCATTTCGGCGCAGGAGGCGGTCAACTGGGGATTGACCGGTCCGAATCTTCGGGCCTCCAACATGCCGTGGGATCTGCGCAAGGCCATGCCCTACAGCGGGTACGAGAACTACGAATTCATCGTCCCCACGGGAAAGAACGGCGACGTGTACGACCGGTACACGGTGCGGATGATGGAGGTGCGCCAGTCCAATGAAATCGTCCGCCAGGTCCTGGACAAGATGCCCGGCGGCGCGATTCTGGCGGATGATCCCAAGGTGGTCTATCCGCCCAAGGACCGGGTTCAGGAGAGCATCGAATCCCTGATCCATCATTTCCACCTGGCCAGCGCCGGATTCCCCACTCCTGCGGGGGAAGTGTACGCCAGCATCGAGTCCCCCAAAGGGGAACTGGGATTCTACCTGGTCAGCGACGGGACGAACAAGCCCTGGCGGTTCCGGGTCCGGCCCCCCTCTTTCCTCAACCTGAGCGCCCTGCCGGTGATGGTCCAGGGGCGGCTCATATCGGACGTGGTGGCGGTCATCGGATCGATCGACATCGTCCTGGCCGAAATCGACCGCTGAGCGGAAGGAGGGGCCGGCCCCATGACCCTGCGGGAGGCTGCCGAGAAACTGGGATTGAGGCCCGTGGCGGGTCTATCCAGACTTACCCGGGAGTTCGGTCAGGGGTATGTGAGCGACCTTTTAAGCGACGTCATGGCCAATGCCAAGCCGGGGGATATCTGGGTAACCCTTCAGATCCACCAGAACATCATCGCCGTGGCGACGCTCAAGGAGCTGGCCGGGATCATCCTCATCGGGGGAAGGCAGCCGGAAAAGCAGACCTTGGCCAAAGCGGAGGAGGAGCAAGTTCCCATCCTCCTCTCCGACCTGCCGGCCTTTGAGGTTGTTGGACGATTGTATCAACTGGGAATCACCGGCCGGAAATGAACCGATTTCGCCCGTGCAAGATCTGTCCTTACATATATTAGATATTGTGGAAAACTCTCTGGCCGCCGGATCCCGGAGGGTGGAGATTCGAGTCGAAGAGAATATGTCCGCGGACCGGATGGTCATCGAGATTGTCGATGACGGCTGCGGGATGGACAAGGCGAGGGCCCGGAAAGCCCTGGATCCCTTCTTCACCACCAAGACGGTCCGGCGGGTGGGTCTCGGACTGCCGCTCCTCGAAGAGGCCTGCCGCCTGAGCAACGGGGAACTCCGGATTCAGTCCTTTCCGGCAAAAGGAACGAGAGTGAGGGCCACCTTCCAACACAGCCACATCGACCGGAAACCCCTGGGGAATATCCGGGATACCCTGATCACCCTGATGATCGGTCATCCGCAGGTGGACCTCCTCTACGAACACCGGAAAGAGGGCAAAACTTTTTCCCTGGATACTCGGGAGATCAAGGCGGACCTGGGGGAGATTCCTCTGGATGCCCCCCAGGTCGTTTCGGCCCTGCGGACGCTCATCCAGTCCGGGCTGGAGGAGCTGGGAGTTGCCTAGCACAGGATGAATTTGCCGTCCGGGCCGGCTCAAGCGATAGAGGTCCGGAAGAAAGATCCAAAGATTTTTAGGGGAGGGTAAAAGGAATGGCCAAGCTATCCATCGAGGACCTGAAAAGGATAAAGGAATCGGTGCGGGCTGCGGTGACCTTGCGTGAAGGGGGCTACCGGGCCAGGGTCAACGTGCACATGGGCACCTGCGGGCTGGCGTCCGGGGCCCGGGCGATCATGACCGTGGTTCTGGATGAGATCCAGAAAAAGGACATCAAAGACGTCGTCGTGGTCACCTCGGGATGCGCCGGGCTCTGCAACCGGGAACCCATGATCACCGTGGAACGGATGGGGGAGCCCCCGGTGAAGTATGTGGACCTCACCCCGGACAAGATGCGGGAAATTTTCTCCGATCACGTCCTGGGGGGCAAGATCGTGGAAAAATACGCCCTGGCCATCGGGAGTGAAACGACCTTTTAGAATTGCGGATTGCGGAATAAAACCGGTTGCCGGTTGCCAGTTGCCTGTTACCAGTTTAACCGCCCTTGCCTTTAACCGGCAACGGGGAACCGGGAACTGGCAACATGATTTTTTTTGACTTGAGGCACTTAAGGCACTTGAGGGCACTTGAGGCACTGTTTTTACTCCCGTACGGCTTAAATTGATGCTTTTTTGGCGTCAAATTTTTATCGCTGCGGCCAAATCCCTTTGCCAGCAAGGGTTTTCATCATTTTTGGAAAATCTCAACTTTTTGGTTCTGGCTATGCCAGGTTAGGTCTTAGGGAGGTTCAGGATGGCGGCTAAAGTATTTCGATCCCATATATTAATGTGTGCCGGAACGGCCTGCGTTTCCTGCGGATCCTTCAAGGTCCGGGCGCGGCTGGAGAAGGAGCTGAAGACCCGGGGACTGGACCAGGAAGTCCGGGTGGTCATCACCGGATGCAACGGGTTCTGCGCCGAGGGCCCCATCATGGTGGTGTACCCCGAAGGAATCTTCTACGGCCATGTGACCCCTGAAGATATGCCCCTGGTCGTGGAAGAGCACATTATGAAAGGCCGCCCGGTTGCCAAGCTTTTCTACAAGGAACCGGTCAGGAAGGAAGCCATCCCCCGGCTGAGGGACATTCCCTTCTTCGGCCTCCAGGTGCTGCGGGTTCTGCGCAATCGCGGGCTGATCGACCCCGAAGCCATCGACGAATACATCGCCAAGGACGGATACGTGGCGCTGCACAAGGCTTTGACCCAGATGACTCCCGGGCAGATCATCGCCGAGGTCAAGGAATCAGGACTGCGGGGCCGGGGGGGCGCGGGATTTCCCACGGGAGAAAAGTGGGAGGAATGCCGGAAATATGACCGTTTCCCGAAATACGTGATCTGCAACGGGGACGAAGGGGACCCCGGGGCTTTCATGGACCGGTCAGTCCTGGAGGCCGACCCGCACGCCGTCCTGGAAGGCATGGCCATCTGCGCCAAAGCCGTGGATTCACACGAAGGGTATCTCTACGTCCGCGCCGAGTACCCCCTGGCCATCAAACGGGTGAACCTAGCCATCGGGCAGGCCCGGAATTACGGCCTCCTGGGAAAGGACATCTTCGGGACCGGGTTCGATTTCGACGCTTTTGTCTATCCCGGGGCCGGGGCCTTTGTCTGCGGCGAATCCACGGCCCTCATGTTTTCCCTGGAAGGGAAGAGGGGAATGCCCCGGGCCAAACCCCCCCGTTCGGCCGAAGCGGGCCTCTGGGGCCAGCCCACGGTTCTGAACAATGTGGAAACCTTCGCCAACGTGGCCCAGATTATGTTCCACGGGGCCAAGTGGTTCAACAGCCTGGGAACCGAGAAGTGCAAGGGGACCAAGGTCTTCTCCTTGGCCGGGTGCGTGAACAACATCGGGCTGGTGGAAGTTCCCATGGGAATTAGCCTTCGCTCCATCGTCTTCGACATCGGGGACGGGATCAAGGGCAAAAATAAATTCAAGGCCGCTCAGCTGGGCGGGCCTTCGGGCGGGTTTGTTCCGGAGAACCTGCTGGACACCCCGGTGGACTACGAATCCCTGGAGGCCACCGGGGCCATCATGGGCTCGGGCGGGATCGTCATCTTGGACGAAGCCGCCTGCATGGTGGACTCGGCGCGGTTCTTCACCGATTTCTGCGTGGATGAGTCCTGCGGCAAGTGCGTCCCCTGCCGGACCGGTCTTGCGGTGATGCTCCGCAAACTCGAAGACATCGTGGGGGGGAAAGGCCAGGAAGGAGACGTGGAGTTTCTGGAGGACCTGGGACAGCATATCAAGAGGATGTCCCATTGCGGCCTGGGGCAGTCGGCCCCCAACCCGGTTCTTTCCACCATCCGCCACTTCCGCCACGAGTACGACGAGCACATCAGGGACAAACGCTGCCGCTCCCTGGTCTGCAGGGCTTTGATCCGCTTCCGGGTGAATGAAGAGAAGTGCAAGATGTGCGGGCTCTGCATGAAGGCCTGCCCCGTGGGCGCGATCACCTGGGAGAAGAAAAAGCCGGCCAAGATCAACTCAGACCTGTGCACCAAGTGCAAGTCGTGCATCCGGGCCTGTAAATTCTGGGCGATCGAGTAACATTTCAACCGCAGAGAACGCAGAGGTCAAAAAAGAAAAAGGAATGGAATAATGGAACAATGGAATAGTGGAATGGTGGGCAAACAATTGGTTCTTCCAATATTCCATCATTCCAATTTTCCAGTTTTTTTCTCTGGGTCCTCTGTGTCTCTGTGGTGAAAAATTTTTGAAGGAATGGGTTAGGAATGGTTAAAGAAGAAAAGATGGTAACGCTGACCATTGACGGAGTCCAGGTCTCCGTTCCCCCGGGAACCATGATCTTGGAGGCCGCGGCCAGAGCGGGGATCAAGATCCCCACCCTCTGTAACAATAAGCGGCTCATGGCCTACGGCGCCTGCCGCATGTGCGTGGTCCAGCAGAAGGGGCGCCGGGGGTTTCTCATGGCCTGTTTCAATCCCGTCCGCAACGGGATGGAGATTCTGACCAACACCCCGGAGATCATCAAAGCCCGCCGCATCCAGCTCCAGCTGATCCTGATCACCCATCCCCTGGACTGCCCGGTCTGCGATGCCGGGGGGTGGTGCGACCTGCAGAACCTGGTGTATGAGTACGGGGTGGCGGACAACCCCTTCAAGGGAGAGAAGACCGACCTGCCGGTGGACCACGTCTCCCCCTTCATCCAGCGATACCCGAACCGTTGCATTCTCTGCGGGATGTGCGTTCGGATCTGCGACGAAGTGGTGGGAGCCAGCGAGCTTTCCTTCGTCAACCGTGGGATCAAGACCCGAATCACCACCGACCTCGACCGGCCGCTGAACTGCGAATTCTGCGGGCAGTGCATCTCCGTCTGTCCCGTGGGCGCTCTCAACGACCGCATCTTCCTCCACCAGGCCCGGGTCTGGGATCTCAGGGAGACCCAAACGGTATGCGCTTACTGCGGAGTCGGTTGCACCCTGCTGGTGGGGACGAAGGACAATAAAGTCATGCGTGTCCGGGCCGATGAGGACCTGGGCCTGAACCAGGGGAACCTGTGCGTGAAGGGACGCTTCGGGTGGGAGTACATCCACAGCCCGAAGCGCCTGGTTTCTCCCCTCATCCGCAAAAACGGAGAGCTGGTCCAAGCCACCTGGGAGGAGGCGCTGGCCCTGGTGGCCCGACGGTTGAAAGAGATCCGGACGGGAATGGGGGGATCGACCCTCGCCGGCCTGGCCTCCCCCCGTCTCACCAATGAAGAGCTCTACCTTTTCCAGAAATTCTGCCGGGGGGTCCTGGGGACGAACCACATCGACCATGCCGGTGGATACAGTTATGCCGCTCACCTGGCCCTGAGGGATTCCCTGGGGTATGCCGCTTCCACCAACTCCATCAACGAGATCCGCAAGGCCGACGTCATCCTGGCCCTGCGCTCCGACCTCTCGGAAACCCACCCGGTGATCAAGTCCGAGGTGGTCCTGGCGACCAAGCGCCGGAAGGCCAAACTCATCGTCGTGAACAGCCGGGACATCTACCTCAAAAAGTTCTCCGCCCTGAGCCTGAGGGTGAAACCGGGGAGCGAGGTGACCTTGGTCAACGGGATGATGGCGGTCATCCTCAAGGAAGGACTGGCCCGGGGAGAGTTCATTCAAACCCGCACCGAGGGGATGGAATCCCTGAAACAGGCCCTGGAATCGATCTCCCCCCAGAAGGTAGAGGCCCAGACCGGGGTTCCCGCGGAAAACCTGGCCGAAGCCGCCCGTCTATTTGCCAAGGCCGGGAATGGGGTCATCCTGATCTCCGCCGGACAGTATTCGGGGAAGGAGGACCCGGCCCTGGCCCAGGCCGCCGCCAACCTGGCCCTTCTCACCGGGAAGATCGGCAAGGAAAGCTGCGGGATCTTCGTGCTGGGGGAAAAGAACAATGCCCAGGGCGCGCTGGATATGGGCGTGGCCCCGGGCCTGCTCCCGGGCTATGCCGATTTGCGGGACCCGGCCGCGCGGTCCCGTTTCGAGAAAGCCTGGAACCTGACCCTTCCCGATCAGGAAGGGATGGGGGCGCTGGCCATTCTTCAGGGGATCGAAGAGGGAAAGATCAAGGGGCTCTACCTGGCCGGCGAAAACCCCGTGGTTACCTACCCGGACTCGGGGCGGACGAAGAAAGCCTTGGCCTCGTTGGATTTCCTGGTCGTCCAGGACTGCTTTTTGACCGAGAGCGCCTCCCTGGCCCAGGTGGTGCTCCCGGCCGTGACCTTCGCGGAGAAAGAGGGGACCTTCACCAACGTGGACCGGAGGGTCCAGCGGGTCCGGCCCGCTCTGCGGCCTCTGGGAGAAGCCCGGCCCGATTCTTGGATTTTCCAGAATCTGGCTCGGGAGATGGGCGCCGATATGGGGCCGGCAACGGCTAAAGAGGTGAACGACGAAATTCGGAACCTGGTACCCCTGTACGGGGGAATCACCCACGCCCGCCTGGACTCCCGCGAATGTCCGGCGGGAATTCAGTGGCCCTGCCCTTCCGCCGATCATCCGGGGACGCCTATCCTGTACGAGAAGGAATTCCCCCGGGGCAAGGCCCGATTGATTTTTACGGAATATGAAGAGCCAGCGGGAAAAATGGATTCCTCCTTCGTCCTGGCCACCGGGCCCACCCTGTTCCACTCCGGCTCTCTTTCCGTCCTGAGCCCGGGGCTGGCCAGGCTGCAGGGGGAAGGGTTCGTCCTGGTCCATCCGAACGACGCGAAGAATCTCGGCCTGACCGAAGGGCAAATCGTTGTTTTGGAATCCCCGCGGGGAAAGGTGGCGGTGAAAGTCTCCGTTTCCCCCAAAACGGCCCCTGGCGTCCTTTTCGTTCCCGGCCATTTCGCGGAGAACGGCGGGAGCCGGCTGACCAGTTGGGATTTGAAGACCACCCGCGTGAAATTGGAGAAAAGGTAGCTCCCCTGCCGGGGAAAGAGGAAAAGGTATGCTTATTTATCTTCTGATTTCGCTGGTGAAGGTCCTGATCGTCTTTACGGTCATACTCCTCATCGTGGCCTACATGACCCTCATGGAAAGAAAGGTCCTGGGCCGCATGCAGGTCCGTTTCGGCCCCAACCGCGTCGGGCCCTTCGGCCTGCTCCAGCCC
>Ga0315279_10008898_pt1 | contig 12067 bp, 9 predicted proteins | sample YL17G06_20_MG_FD_203694 | JGI IMG/M metagenome (GOLD analysis project Ga0315279, IMG submission 203694) | Sediment microbial communities from Yellowstone Lake, YNP, Wyoming, USA - YL17G06_20 | ecosystem: Environmental > Aquatic > Freshwater > Lake > Sediment | place: USA: Wyoming | collected...
GCGGCGGGTGCGCGGTGAGCAGGCCAATTATATCAGGGGCGCCGGAGGCACTTCAAGGCTGTGTACCCGTCCAGTACATTGGTTTGCCTTCCGCCTGATAATCGGCTACAATAGCGGTGACATCATTACTTCAAGTGCTTCCGCTCTGAATCTCCGCCCGGTTGTCTCCCAGGTCGCCTCCGGGACGAAAGGAACTGTGTTGTCCTCTTTCCATAGCTTTGGCCTCCGCGTGTCTAGTCGGGAGGCCCTGACAGCCATGACCATCGACACCCCGACGCCTATCCAGGAGCAAGCTATCCCGTTGCTCCTCGCAGGGCGCGACGTGATCGGCCAAGCCTACACCGGCTCCGGAAAGACGCTGGCCTTCGGCTTGCCGCTCATGGAGCGCTGCGATCCGCACCAGCGCCAAGTCCAGGCGCTGGTCCTGACGCCAACGCGGGAACTGGCCCGCCAGGTGGGCGGCGTTCTTGCCGAGCTGGGCAGGCGCGCCGGGCTGAACGTCGCGCTCCTTTACGGGGGACGTGCCTTCGGGCCGCAGGAGGCGATGCTTAATAGAGGCGCCCAGATCGTCGTCGGCACGCCCGGTCGTGTGCTAGACCACCTCCGGCGGCGTACGCTGCGCCTCGAACAGCTACGCATGCTGGTGCTGGACGAAGCCGACGAAATGCTCGACCTGGGGTTCGCGCCGGATGTCGAGCGCATCCTCGCGATGACGCCTCGGAGCCGGCAGACCGCGCTCTTCTCGGCAACCACGCCGCCGTGGGTGCACACCATCGCCGCCCGCCACCTCGTGGAGCCCGCTGTCATCACATCTGCTGTGTCCGAAGAAGTGGAACCGGACATCGACCACGTGGTGGTCGAGGTTTGGCAGGGCGACAAGTTCCAGGTGCTCCGGCGGTTATTGGACGAATCGACGGACGGCGCGACCCTGGTTTTCGGCCGCACGAGACACGGCGTGCGCAACCTAGGCCACCGCCTGGGGGCAGCAGGATACAGGGTGGCCGTGCTCCAGGGGGACCTCAGCCAGGAAGAGCGAGACCACGCCCTGGACCGCTTTCGCTCCGGCCGGGTGCCGATCCTCGTGGCGACGAATGTCGCCGCCCGCGGGCTCGACGTGATGAGCATCGAGCGCGTGATCAACTACGAGTTGCCGGAGACCGCTGACCTTTTCACCCATCGCGTCGGCCGGACCGGGCGGATGGGGCAGTCTGGTCGCGCCATCACCCTGATCAGCGCTGCTGATCTGCCCAAGTGGCACGAGATCGAGCGAGGCCTGGGGCGGCGCCTGCCGCGCGTCAGCCTGACTGGCGAGGCGGTGCCCGTCCAACCCGTTTCCAGCCCGGCGGCCCGCAGGGCGACGGGCGGTTGGCGGCGGCGACGCTGGTCGCCGGCGCGAATGTCAGCTTAGAGGGCGCGAGCATGAAGAGTCTATACGTCGGCAATCTGGCTTACGACACAACCGAAGCGGATCTTCGAGCAGTATTCTCGCCGTTTGGCGAGCTTGTGTCGCTGCGGATCGCTAGCGACCGGGCCGGCAGGCCAAAGGGTTTCGCCTTCATCGAGATGGCCGACGAATCGGCGGCGTCGGCCGCGGCGGAGTCGCTGAAGAGGACGCAACTCCACGGCCGCACGATGGATATCGTCGAGTCCGAGCCTCCGGGCAAGCGGCGCAATAAAGGCGGCCGCGGCCGGTCCGGCGGGCGCCGTCGCTAGCAGGGCGTCGACGTGCCCGCGAGCGTCGAGTCTTTTCGGGGTCGTCGCAAAGAGAGGAGCGAAGTCTGCCATGGGTCGCAAGCTGTATGTAGGGGGGCTCTCGTTCGAAACGACGGAAGCCGAGCTCAGGACCTTATTTGAGCAGGCGGGCACCGTCGAGTCGGCGACCGTCATCACCGATAGGTTCTCCGGCCGCTCGAAGGGATTCGGTTTCGTTGAGATGTCCACAGACGCTGAGGCGCGGCAAGCGATCACCGAGCTGAGCGGGAAGATGCTGGGAGAGAGGACGATCACGGTCGAGGAGGCGCGTCCCCCTCGTGAGGATCGCGGCGGCCCGCGGGGTCGCTCGGGTGGGCGTGGCCGGTGATAGACGCAGGGGGTAACAGCACCATCTCCTCCGTCGTCGAGGCGCAATGCCCCAGCGGTGCCCACCACTGGCTGATCCGAAGGGGGGAGGGCCCGACGAGTGAAGGCGTCTGCAAGTGGTGCAACGCACACCGGGACTTTGCCAACGAAGTCAGCCGGCGATACACAAGCCAAAATCGACCGCCTCCAAGGTCGTCGCCCGGCCAAGCTGGCTAGTCGTCTCTGTATGGAAGCCCGTGTGGGGGCGGCGGCGCCCCATTCGATGCTTGAGCACAGCCGGGCTGCCTGCTAAAGGCTTTCCCGTCAACCTGTTCCGCACCTGACCGTCCTGGGCGACGTCACAGCGGGGGACAGCCCGGTCGCCTAGCTCTTCAACCATCCCCGTCACCAGCGAACCAGGCCCTTCCCTAGCAAGACCCTCCAGCGTAGGCTATGATCCTACAGCGATGGCCGCCCACGGGCGGCCGCCTTCTCTACAGAAAGGGGAGCGAGGATGTCGGAGGTGCAATCCGGCCGTGGTCTGGAGAGGCACGGCATCAAGAACGTCTCCAATGTGTACTGGAACCTGCCGGCTCCTACCCTTTACGAAGAGGCGGTGCGCAGGCGGGAAGGGATGATCGCCCACCTGGGGCCCCTCGTTGTTCGCACCGGGCACTACACCGGCCGCTCACCCAACGACAAGTTCATCGTCCACGAGCCCTCCAGCGCGAGTCGTGTTTGGTGGGGCCACGTCAACCGGCCCATGGACCCTCAAAGGTTCGAGGCTCTCCGCGAGCGGCTACTGGCCTACCTGCAAGGAAGGGACGTCTTCGTCCAGGACTGTTTCGTCGGGGCCGACCCGCTCTATCGCATCCCCATTCGGGTGATCGCTGAGAGCGCCTGGCACAGCCTGTTCGCCCGCAACATGTTTATCAGAGGAACCCCGGCCGCACCCAGGATGCACGGGCCACAGATTGCGGTCATCGCCGCCCCTCATTTTCACTCGCTTCCAGATGTGGACGGAACAAACTCGGAAGCGTTCGTCATTCTGAACTTCGCCGAGGGCGGCGTCTTCATCGGCGGGACCAACTACGCCGGCGAGATCAAGAAGGCGGTGTTCAGCATCCTGAACTACGAGTTGCCGAAGAGAGGGGTGCTCCCCATGCACTGCTCGGCCAACCAGGGGGCGCAGGGCGACGTGGCCATTTTCTTCGGCCTGTCGGGCACCGGCAAGACAACCCTCTCGGCCACCTCCGATCGCGCCCTCATTGGCGACGATGAACACGGCTGGAGCGACCGGGGGGTGTTCAACTTTGAAGGCGGCTGCTATGCCAAGGTGATCCGTCTCAGCGCCGAGGCCGAGCCAGAGATCCATCAGGCCACACGTCGCTTCGGGACGATCCTGGAGAACGTGACCATCGACAGCGAGACGCGGCGGCTCAACCTGGACGACGACTCGCTGACCGAGAACACACGGGCTTCATACCCCATTTCCTACCTGCCCAACGTGGTCCCCTCCGGCGTGGGCGACCACCCTCGGCATGTCGTCATGCTCACCGCCGACGCCTTTGGCGTGATGCCCCCCATCGCCAAGCTGACCCCCGAGCAGGCATCCTACTACTTCTTGGCCGGCTACACGGCCAAGGTGGCCGGCACCGAACGCGGGATCATCGAGCCCCAGGCGACCTTCAGCGCCTGTTTCGGCGCTCCGTTCATGGCCCTCGATCCCATCGTCTACGCGCACATGCTCGATCAGAAGATCAGCCAGCACAAGGCCCAGGTCTGGCTGGTGAACACGGGCTGGAGCGGCGGCCCCTACGGTGTCGGCCAGCGCATCAAGATCGGCTACACGCGGGCCATGTTGCGCGCCGCGCTCGCGGGAGCGCTGGATAGCGCGCCCTACGAGCGCGAATCAGCCTTCGGCTTGCTCATCCCTGATGTGTGCCCGGACGTCCCGCCCGAGCTCCTCAACCCGCGCTGCACCTGGCAGGATGGCGAGGCCTACGATGAGCAGGCACGAAGGCTGTCGCAGATGTTTGCCGACAACTTCCGGCAGTACGCCGGTCGCGTCCCCAGGGAGATCGAGGAGGCGGGGCCCGCCACCTGAATCGAAAGGGCCAGCGATCAGCGTCGTGCTTAGGCGCGCTTGAGGGCGTTCTCCATCTCCGTGTCCGTGAAGGCGCGCAGCGTCTCGCTGTGGACGTTGCCCGCCTCCGCGATGTTGAACAGCCCCGCCACCATCGCTTCTTCGTCCGGCGCCTCGACGATGGCGACGAGGTCGTACCGCCCCTGGGTCCAGTAGGTCCCGATGACCTTGAACCCTCGCTGCTCGTTCGCGCGACGGATATCCTTGGCCCGCCTGACGGTCTCCTTGACGCTCTTCATCCCCTGAGCGGTGAAACGGTAGAGAACAATGTACGTGGGCATGGTCTAACTCCTTCCTTCTAGATCCCCGCCTGAATGCTTGATTTTATCATAGAGCGGCAAGCTATTGATCAAGATCGGTGCCATCTTCTAGCATTCTTGGCTGCTTCGTCCTGGCCTCAAGCGGCCGTTGACAGGCCGTGTCCGGCCGATGACAATGCGTATAGACCCTTCGTATCGAGTCAATCGCGCGCTTCGACAGACTGAATCGAACGCCTCAACAGATCGGCCGGGGGACAAAGGTGAGGTATTGGACGCCTTCGACTTAGTGGTACTTGGCGGGGGTACCGGCGGCTACACGGCGGCCATCCGGGCAGCGCGGCTGGGCCTGTCGGTGGCCATCGTGGAGCAGGACAAGGTCGGTGGCGTCTGTCTGCACAAGGGTTGTATCCCCACCAAGGTCTTGCTGGAGGCCGCCGAGGCGCTGTCGCTGGTACGGCGGAGCGGCAGACTGGGCATCGAGGCGGAAAACGTCCGCCTCGATTTCTCTTCCGTGGCGCGTCGTCAGCAGGAAGTGGTCGAAGGGCTCCACAAGAATCTGCGAAGCCTCATCCGGAAGCACGGCGTTGAGGTCATCGCCGGCCGCGGCCGATTCCTTTCGCCCACCGAGATTGCCATCGACAGAGGTGAAAGGAAGCTCTTGGCCCGGCGCGTGGTCATCGCCACTGGCTCACGGCCCAAGGAGCTGCCGGGCCTGCTCTGCGACGGCCAGCGCATCCTGACCAGTGACCACGCCGTGGGGCTGGCGGCACTTCCTGAATCGGTGGTTATCATCGGCGGGGGCTATGTGGGCCTGGAGTTCGCCTCGGCCTACCTGGATTTTGGCTGTCAGGTTGCCCTCGTGGAGATGATGCCTAACCTCCTGCCGGCGGAGGATAGCGACCTGGCCGCCGGCATCGGCCGGCTGCTGGGCCAGCGCGGAGCCAACATCCTCACCTCAGCCCGCGTCTCGACCGATGACGTCCGCGCCTACGACGACGTGGTGGAGGTGCCAGTGGAGCGCGAGGGCGAGAAGAGTGTGGTGCGTGGCCAGAAGGTGCTGGTGGCGGTTGGGCGGCAGGGAAATGTGGAGGACCTCGGCCTGGAGAAGACCGGCGTGAAGGCAGAACGCGGCTTCATCCAGGTGGACGAGCGCATGAGGACGGCCGAGCCCAACGTCTATGCCGTGGGCGACGTGGCGGGCGGCCTGCTCCTGGCGCACGTGGCCGCTGCCGAGGGTACGCTGGCCGCCGAGGCCATTGCTGGGCGCAACCCGGAGCCCATTGACTACAGCCGCATGCCCCGCGTGGTCTACACGCGGCCGCAGGTGGCGGCAGTGGGCCTGACGGAGGCGGAGGCTAAGGGGCAAGGGCTGCCGGTGAAGGTCGGGCGCTTCCCCTTCCGCTACAACGCCATGGCTCTCATCAAGGATGAACCCGAAGGCTTTGTGAAGACATTAACTAATGCCCAGAGCGGTGATCTGCTAGGCGTCCACATCCTGGGTTCTGGGGCGGCCGAGGTCATCGGCCAGGGGGCGCTGGCCCGCTGGCTGGACGCCTCGGCCTGGGAGGTGGCTGCTAGCGTGCGGCCTCACCCCAGCCTCAGCGAGGCTCTGGGCGAGGCCCTCCAGATTTCGTTACGCGGTAGCAGGGTGCAGTAAGCCGAAGGATGCTCTGGCTGCCTGCCGTCGCTGCTGCTGTCTTGCCTTCCTAGCTGCTCAGGCCCTCCGAAGGGCTAGCCTCTTTCCTTGCGGGAGTGCCGCTCACTACTTGAACTCGTATAGCGGCCCAGAGTACTCGAACCTGCCCTTCCCGTTCTCGACGACAACCTTCAGCATCTTGGCGGTCTGGAAGGCGGTGTGGTCGGTGGGGGAGAAAGAGACGTTGATGCCCTCCAGCATCAGGTCGCTGTGGAAGTCCTTGATGGAGTGGAGCGCCTCCATCAGGCCCTCGCGGGTCAGGTTATCGCAGCTCTTCCCTAGTATTTCCACCGCCGTCTCGGCCAACGCCTGGGCGTAGATGGTGAAGTTGCTGGGGGTGGGCCCGCCGTACTTCTGCATGATCTCGTAGTGCTTGGCGACCGCCGGGTCATCCCGCCAGGCCGCTAGCTTGAGGGCCTGGAAGGTGATCGCACCCTCCAGAAGCTCAGGAGATACGAACTGGAACATCATGTCATCGGAGTTGATGTAGCTCATGAACCACTGGGGGTGCCAGCCCAGCCGGTCCGCGGTCTTGATCGCCTGGGCGGTGAAGCCAGGGCTGCTGAAGAGGACGCCCACCTCGGCGCCGGACTTCTTCATGTTGGCCACCTGGGAGTTGATGGAAATGGCCGAGTTGTCGAAGGGCTCTTCGGCGACGATCTGGTTCTTGCTGGGGTCCAGCCCCTCCTTCAGGCCGGCCATCCCGTCGATGCCTATGGAGTCGTTCTCCTTGAGGACAGCCACCGTCTTGCCCGGCAGGTTCTCCGAGATGTACTGGCCGAAGAATACCGATTGCATGGCGTAGTCGGGGATCATCTGGACGGTCCAGGGGTATTTCTCGGGCTCGGAACCGAAGCGGTGGCCGCCGGCGGACACCAGGATGTCGGGCACCCCCTTCTCGTTTAGGTACTCCATGGTGGCGGGATGGGGCGCGTCGCCCAGGGAGCCGACCATGGCGAAGACCTTGTCCTGCTCCACCAGCTTGCGCGCCACCTCCACGGCCCTGGCCGGGTCGTCAAAGTTGTCCTCTGGCCTGTAGACGATCTTGCGGCCGCAGACGCCGCCCTGGGTGTCGTTGATGTAGTCGAAGTAGGCGCTAACGGTCTTGGGGATCGTGGCGTATACCGCTCCCATGGTGCCGCTGAAGATCACCTCCGCTCCCAGCAGGATCTCCGTGTCGCTGATCCCCGGTGCTGCCCCTGATGGACCCGTTGTGCCTGGAGGCGTGGCCGTCCCCACCGCCGTCGCGCTGGGCGAGCCGGTAGCAGCCGGCGTGGCCGTGCCGGTGGGCGTCTTCTCCTCTCCCCCTCCACAAGCCGCGGCCATGGCGACTAGGAACACGCATACGAAGAATAGAATGCCCAGGCCCCAGGCCTGGTGCGACCAGCGGGCGAGATGCTTAACCTTCATGCTAGCCTCCTTGTCCCCAACCGGATTCTAGACGGTCAGCAGTCTGTGTCAAGTCAAGGCGAGGAGCTAAGGTAGGCGCATGGCGGGTAGCGCCAGTTTGGTCGGCTCTTGTCCCGTGGCCGGTCGGCTAGCGCAAGCGGCCGACGGCCACTATCGCAGCCACCGCCACCAGAATGTAGCCCCAGAGGTCGTTGGCGGGAATGACGGCCACTCCCTCCAGGAGATTGCGGATCAGGTAGGCTTCGACCACACCTGCTACGGCGATGCCCTGGAGCACAGGGCCCCGCTTACGATTGGTGGCCCAGCTCACCGCCTCGCCCACGGCGTAGCCGATACCGAGGGCTATGAAGAAGACGAAGTAACCGTAGACGCCCAGTGTGTAGGGCAGCAGCCCGCCCCAGGCGGCGCCCGCGACGGCGCCCGTCGCCACGGAGGCGCCCAAACCGCGGGCGGTCGAGGCAGGAGACACCTCGAAGGTGGGCAGACGCCGTACCCCCGCGCACTCGCGGCAGCGCGCCCCTACCGGCGTCTGCACCAGACAGCGGGGGCAGATGGCCTTGCCGCAGCGGCCGCAGGCCAGCTCGGTCTCTACTCGGGGGTGGGTTGCGCACTGCATGGATCTGCTTCCAAATCGTCCTTCCGCTAACGACTAGTGGCTTCTTCCGTCAGGGTCTTGAGCCGCCGCAGGGAGGCGCCCACGTCTCGCCCCAGGTGGATGCGCACGACCCGTCGCCCCTTGCTCTGGAGGGAGATAAGGTCGCCCAGGGCCTGGGCCTGCTTCAGGGTGCTAAAGCCGTAGGCCTCGCCGGGGATGGGCAGCTCTTCAGGGTCGTCAACCGTGAGCTGGACGAACACGCCCTTGTCCGGGCCGCCCTTGTGGAGCTGGCCTGTGGAGTGGAGAAAGCGCGGCCCGTAGCCCAGGGTGGTGGCCAGCCGCAGGGCATCGCGCAGGCGGAGGCGGATCGCTTGGAGGGCCTCGTCGTGCTCCGGCCAGGGCGGCAGGTAGGCCATGAGCGCCAGATAGTCGCCCGGCCGCGCGCGCCGCAGATGCGCCGCCAGGTAAGCGGCCAGCGGGCCGTCGCCAGCGGCCTTTCGCAGCGCGGTCGCCGTCTCCTCATCGCAGTAAAGAGCCAGGCCGTCTTCCTGGAAGAGCGGCGCCCGCTGGGTTTGCGCCTGTTGCTTCAGCACGCGGTCGGTGTTTTCCTTGCTCTCCCGCACGTTGGGCTCATCGAAAGGGTTGATGCCCAGGATGGCGCCGGCCGCGGCGGTTGCCACCTCCCAGCGGAAGAACTCCTGGCCCAGGTCGTAGGCATTCGTCAGCCGCAGGCGGACGATGGGATGGCCAGCCGCCTCCAGGGCGCGCAGCCTATCGTCGAGGCCGTCCGCCTGCTTGTCCGGATGGAGATGGACGAACAGCCGGTCGTCGCTGTAGGCGGCGGGTTCGCCCAAGGGTTCGCCGTCAACGGGGATGAGGCCGCCGCCCTCCTTACCCGTGCTCTCGGCCAGGAGTTGCTCGAGCCAGGCGCCGAAGGCGGCCACCGCCGGCGAGGATACCAGCGTCACCTTGTCCCGGCCGGCCTTCGCCAGCTCGCCCAGGATCGCTCCCAGCCAGATGCCCGGATTGTCTTGAGGCGGGATGCAGGAGGCGCTGGCCTGCACCAGCGCCTCGGCGCCATCCAGCAGCCGGTCGATGTCCATGCCCAGGATGGCCGCCGGCACGAGGCCGAAGTAGGAGAGGGCCGAATAGCGCCCACCGATGTCGGCGGGGTTCAAGAAGCAGCGGCGGAAGCCGTTCTCGCAGGCCAGGTGTTCTAGAGGCGTGCCGGGGTCGGTTATCGCCACAAGGTTCTCGCCCGCCCGCGGCCCCTTGGCCGCCCGCACCTTGTCGAAGAAGTAGCGGTACAAGGCCAGCGTCTCGGTCGTCGTCCCCGACTTGCTGGAGACGATGAACAACGTGCGGGCGATGTCCAGGCGGCGCTCCAGGGCCAGGATCGCCGCCGGGTCGGTGGTGTCCAGCACGGCCAGGTCCGGGTGGCCGGCCGCCGGGCCGAAGGTGCGCTGAAAGACCTCCGGGGCCAGCGAGCTACCGCCCATGCCTAGCAGGACGGCTCGCTGGAAGCCGGCCTCCTTCACCTCGGCGGCGAAGGCGTGCAGCCGGTCGCACTGCTCCAGCATCGATTCGGTGACGGTGAGCCAGCCCAGGCGGTTCTTGATGGCCCGCTGCTCGTCGGCGCCGCTCTTCCAGAGGGTGGCGTCCTTGGCCCACAGGCGCCGCGTGAAGCCCTGCTCCTCCAGCGAACGCAGGCGTTCCTCCAGCCGCTGGCGGTGCTCGCCTAGGGCGGCGGAATGGGGAAGCTCCGCCGGTGGCGGTCCCTTCATCTAGATACTCCCTTCTGCCTTGGTTCTTGCCCTTCCCCTGGTGGCAGGTGCGGGGCCTGCATCTGCACTTGTAGACCCTGCCGTCACTAGCGAAACGCTCCGCTGGCTCATGTCACCCTCATGGGGTAGCGGCCGTACTCCCGGGCGGTGCGATAAAGGGCCATCACCTTCTCGCCCGACACGTCATCCTGGAAGTTGTGGATCGGGGCGAAGACGAAGCCGCCGCCGGGCGCCAGGTCGGCGATACGCCGCCGCGTTTCCGCTCGCGCCTCCTCTAGCGTGCCGAAGGGGAGAACCCGCTGCGAGTCGCAGGCGCCGCCCCAGAAGGTAAGGTCGCGGCCGAAGCGTCGCTTTAGCTCCGCCGTGTCGTCCATCCCCTTCGCCGAGACCTGGACGGGGTTGAGGATGTCCACCCCGATGTCGATTAGGTCGGGGATCAGGTCGAGAATAGCGCCGTCGGTGTGGAAGAAGACCTTAGCCTTGGTGCGGGCCTTGATGGCGGCGATGATGCGCGCGTGCCGTGGCTTGACCAGTCGGCGGTACATGGCGGGCGAGATCAGGGGGCGGTCTTGCATCCCCAGATCGTCGAACATAGCCACCACGTCGACGTATTCGCCCACCTCCGCCAGGAAGTGGCCCCAGGCGCGGATGGCGATGTCCGTCAGCCGGTCTAAGAACGCCTCCGCGAAGTCGGGGTTGGCTGCCAGGTCCAGCATGGACTCGGCGTAGCCCCGGATCCACTGCGGGCGCGCCAGGACGTCCGCCCCGAGGTCGCAGCGACCCACTATGGCGTGGGGCGTCTGCTCTCGCAAAGCGTGGGCCTGTTGCCGCAGGCCGCGGTAGCGGCTGGGGTCGTCCGGGTCCGGCCAGGGGTAGCGCTCCAGGGCGGCCAGCGTCGATTCGTGGATGGGGTATTCCACCCGGTCGAAGTAGTGGCCGGCCAGCTTGGGTCGGCGCAGTTTGGCGCCCCATTCGTCAGTGTAGGCCTCGCAGTCTCCTTCATCGACGATCTCCAGCCGGTAGTCGGCGGGCGGGTTGCTGCTGATAGGCCGGAAGTCCACCTCGAGGGCCTGGAGCACGTCCTCGTCCACGCCCGCCAGTTGCTGGATGATATCGATGGTCCGAATCTCACGCCCCGGAAGGCCCATCTGGGCCAGCAGGTCGGCGTAGGCGCCGCGGCAGATGCCACTCACGGGTGTGCTCCCCAGGTCGATGGGCACCCGATCCGGCTCCTCGTGGTTCAGGGCCATGAGCACGCGCTCGCGAGCCAGCATCCCGTCATCACCTATCGGCTGCGGGCGGATTCTATATCTTCGGTCGCCCTGGCACAACCGGCCGGGGCGATAGTATATTCGGAGTGCCATGTCCGATCCCGGCTCAGTGCGCATCGTCCTCCACAACTTCCACTCAGAGGTCGAGGCGCTGGTGGGAACGACGCTCCTGGCGGCGGTGCGGGCGGCTGGCCTGGGCCTGGACTCCGAGTGCGGCGGCCGCGGCACCTGCGGCGGCTGCCGCGTGCGCTTCCTGGAGGGCGTGCCGCCGCCGGCCCCGGAGGATCGCCTCCTTCTGGGGCCGGCCGCCATCGAAGAGGGTTGGCGCCTGGCCTGTCAGGTTCTCACCGCAAGCGACTGTCGCATCCTCATGCCGGAGGTGGCGCCGGCGGGTGCCATCCGCATCCTGACGGAGGCGACTGCGCCCGCCGGCCCAGCCGCTCGTCCGCCTCTGGCGGAGCGCCTCGTAGGCTATGGGGCCGCCGTCGATATCGGCACGACGACGGTGGTCTGCTACCTGGTGGACCTGCCCCACGCCCGTCAGGTGGACGTGGCCTCCTTCGCCAACCCCCAGAGCGTCTTCGGGGCGGACGTCATCTCGCGCATCGTCTATGCTCACCAGGGGCCGGCCCAGCTCGCCGAGACGCGCGACTGCCTCGTGTCGGCCATCGAGGAGCACCTGGCGGGGCTCTGCTCCCGCCACGGCCTGCCCATCGAGGCCGTCCACACCCTCACCGCCGTGGGCAACCTGACGATGATGCACCTCTTCCGGGGGGTGGATCCCTGGCCCCTGGGCGTGGCCCCTTATCAGCCCGTCTTCACCGAGGCGCCGCCCCTGGCTGGCGTC
>Ga0315279_10008899_pt1 | contig 12067 bp, 11 predicted proteins | sample YL17G06_20_MG_FD_203694 | JGI IMG/M metagenome (GOLD analysis project Ga0315279, IMG submission 203694) | Sediment microbial communities from Yellowstone Lake, YNP, Wyoming, USA - YL17G06_20 | ecosystem: Environmental > Aquatic > Freshwater > Lake > Sediment | place: USA: Wyoming | collected...
TGAGGGGGACGCCCCGTTCGCAAGCCCTGAGGATGTTGGCGCAGGTCACGCGGTCGTTCGGCCCGAAGACGTCGGCGGGTCTGAGGATGACGGCGGGGAAACCCCGGTCCGCGTGCTGGTCGCGGAGTTCGTTTTCCGTCCGGATCTTGTGCCGCACATAGGGCATGAACGCCGCCGACCGGCCGCGCCTATCCTCCGAGATGTCGCGGCGGCCGAACCCGAGCGTCAGGGCCGTCGAGATGTAAACGAACCGCTGCAGGGGCGCGCCAAAAGCCCGGAGCCTCCGGACGAAATTTCGGGTTATGTCAAAGATGTTCTGCGCGCATTCCGCGTCGCCGGCCATGTCGGACACGAGTGCCGCGGTGTGGACGATGTGTGTCGTCCCGGCCGGCAGGTCGATATTCTCAGGAAAACGGAGATCGCCCTTGACCAGCTGGACGTCGAGTCCGGCCAGGTAATGGAGGTCCGAGGATTCCCGGACGAGCGCGTCGACCTCCCAGCCCCGTTCGAGGAGCCAGCGGCAGAGGTTGGAGCCGATGAAGCCGTTGGCTCCGGTGATCAGGACGCGGCTCACGCGGCGCCCCCGGTCCTTTTATCGGTCCACCGGTTCCAGGCCCCTGCGATCGACGGAGCCGCGAGGAGGACGACCACGGCCGCGGCGATCCCGATGACCGAGTCGGAGAGGTAGTGGAAGCGGCCGTAGACCGTGGAGATGTAGAGGGACAGGATGACCGGGGCGAGAAGCCAGAAACCCCGGCGCGTGTACTTCAGGGACATGAACCACATGACCGTGGCCACGGCGCAGTGGGGGCTGGGGATCGTCCCGCCGGGCCCATGGACATGCGCCCGGATGTACTCGGCCATCGCGCCGAAGACGCCGCCGGACGGGATGGATTCGGTCAGCAGGACTCGCGCTTTCTCCCACCGCAGGGGACCGGCCACAGGGTAGAGGATGAAGCCCAGGCCGCAGACGAGGTTGACCAGGCCCAGCTGGAAGAGATAATCCTCGTTTGCCTCCTCCCCGTTCCGGAAGAAGATGACCGCCCCCAGGATGGGGTAGATGACGATGTAGGCGACGTAGACGAAAAACATCCATTCCGTGAGAAGGGGGGAGTAGAATTTTTGGACCCAGGCGAGAGGTTGGAGGCTGAAGGCGGCCTTCTCCCAGGCCAGGACCCGGTCGTCGTTCCAGGAGAAGAAAAGAAGCTGGAGGTCGCGGCCGGTCAGGAAAAGCTGGAGATACATGAACTGGACGGAGCCGGTCCGGAGAAGAAAGCGGAGCGGCTTCAGACGGATCCGGGCCAGCGCGGCCAGCACGCCGATATAGATGAGGACATAGATCAGATTCCGTCCGATAACGAAAAACGGCCTTTCGAGGCGCCCGTTGAAAACGGCGGCCAGGAGGAGAAGAAATCCGAGCCCGCCGAGGATGACGACATCGGCCAGCCGGATCTCGAGGCCTATGAAAGTGTGCCGCTTGGATCCCATTACGCTTCCTCCTCCCGCCTCGCGCGGCCCCGTCTTCCGAGCCGGGACTCTTCAACGGCCCGCCGGATGGATTCGCGCAGGCCATATCTTGGATGAAAGCCGAGCTCACGCTCGATTTTCGACCCGTCGTAGATCCAGAAATGATCCCTGGCCGCCCGGACGATCTCCCGGGTGAGGAGGGGAGGCTTTCGGCCGAGATGGGCGGTCGTTTCGGCGAGCCACGCAGCCAGCAGTTGGGCGGCGAAGGGGACCGTGACCGTGAACCGCTCGATGCCGAGCTCCTCGGCGACCGCCGCCGTGATCTCGGGCCAGGCGTAGGCCCGGCCGTCGGTGACGAAATAGGTCTGGCCCACGCTCCGGGGACTTTCGGCCGCGAGGAGCAGGGCTTCGACGAGGTCGTCGACGTCAACGAGACTCGTCCGGGGCCGTTCGTCTCCGAGGGCGGGAACGAGTCTTTTCCGGAGGAGGCCGAGGGTCCGCTCGATCTCCTTCGAGCCCGGCCCCAGCACGTTCGGCGGCCGGACGATGGTCACCGGCAGTTTGTCCTTGGCGGCCAGGACGATGTATTCCGCGGCGAGCTTGCTCCGGCCGTATGCCGAGACCGGACTCGGCTCGTCGTCTTCGGTCAGGGCCTTCCCGCCCGGGCTCGGGCCGGCGGCGGCGATGCTCGAAACGAAGACGAACCGCTTGACGCCGGACGCGACCCGGAGGCAGGCGTCGATGAGATTCCGGGTTCCCTGCACGTTGGCCGTTTCGAAAGCCGGTCCGTCGACGGCTTGGATGACCCCGGCCAGGTGGAAGATATGATCCCTGCCCTCGACGGCGCGGACGAGGGAGGCGGCGTCGCCGAGGTCGCCGAGGACGAACTCGACCGGCAGGTCCCTGAGCGGAGCGGTTTTGCTCGTCGGCCGGACGAGGCAGGCGATCTCGTGGCCGCGGCGGGCCAGCTCCATGACCAGACGCCGGCCGATGAATCCGCTGGCCCCCGTGACGAGCGTTTTCATGTTGCGTCCTCCGGCATGCGACCTCCCGGGATTTTCGAACTGCCCCGATTCTAACAAAAGACGGGGCGGGAAAAAAGGAATTTAATCGCGCCGGCGGGGAAGGCGTTCGCGGGGATTTGCGTCACCCGGAAGAGGGCGTTCCTCGTTTCTCCCGGAGGAGGCTCGGGCGGCGCGGCAGTCTCACGGCCGGTGAAGGGCGAGGCCGCCGCTCCGGCCAGGGTCATTTTGACGAAATCACGTCGTCTCATGGTTATGCCGTCCTTCCGGTTGTTTAATCGGCCCGCGGCCATATTATCAGGATCATACCTTTTTGACAGAGCCGACCTCTCTGCTATATATACATAGGCCGTCATTTATGGGCGCGGCTGCCCGAGGATAAGGAGAAACAGAGATGCTATCCGGCGCTTATACACTCCTGATGACCCCCTTTAAAAAGGATCTCTCTCTCGATGAGGAAGGCTTGAGGCGGCTCGTCCGGAGCCAAGTCGAGAACAGGATCCACGGCATTGCCCCGCTCGGAGTGACCGGCGAAAGCCCGGCGCTGACTGACGCGGAGGTCGCCCGTCTGGTGGAGATCGTCGTGGATGAGGCCGGCGGGCGCTGCCGGGTGGCTCCGGATACGTGCTCCTGCAACCTCGAGCAAACGATGTCCCGCGTGCGTCTTTATGCCGATCTGGGGTGTGACTACGCGGTCGTTTTCGCGCCTTTCCTGGTCCTGCCTACCCAGGAGGGCCTCATCGATTTCTATCGGAGGGTTGCCGACGCCTCCAGAATCCCGGTCATCGTTCACAACGCGCCCGAACGGGTGGGGGTCAACGTCGAACCCAAGACCTACGGCAAGCTGATCGGCCATGGCAACATCATCGCGACAAAGGACGGGAACAAGCAGCTGGATCATCTGGCCAAGATCCTTTGCTTGGCCAAGGGATCGACGTTCTCCGTTTTCACGGGAAAAGACACGACGTGCTTTCCCCTGATGTCCTTCGGCGGGAGCGGTGTTTTCACGGTGGCCGGAAATATCCTGCCCGCCGTGATGCGCGACCTCGTGGACTTCTTCCTCCAGGGAAAAACCGAGGAGGCCCGGCAGCTCCACTTTAAATATTATGAGCTATTTGAAGCCCTGAGGCTCGAAACAAACCCGATGGCCGTCAAGGAAGCCCTGGCCCTTCTGGGGTTGCCGGGAGGTCCCCTCCGGCCCCCGTTAACGAAATTGACCGAGGGGAACCGGGAGCTCCTCAGGAGACTCCTCAAGGAAAGGGATTTACTTTGAGCCGGGAGATCATCGTCCGAACCCCGGCGACCATCGCCAACTTCGGACCCGGATTCGATATCTTCGCCTTGGCGCTCGAAGGGCCCTCCGACGTGTTGAAGATCCGTCCCGCTCCCCGGGGGGATATCGTCATCCGGGTCAGCGGGAGGTCCCCGGACCTGCCGACCAGACCCGAAGACAATACGGCCGGGCTGGCCGCGCTCCACTTTTTCCGGAAGACCGGGATCGAAGGCGGTGCGGACATCGAAATCGTCAAAGGGATGCCCACTTGCGCCGGCCTGGGATCTTCGGCGGCCTCGGCGATCGCGGCCGTTTTCGGACTGAACAAGATCTACCGGACCGGACTCGAGCCGCATGACATCATCGAGCTGGCCAGCCTGGGCGAAGTGGCGTCGGGGGGGACTCCCCACGCGGACAATGTGGCCGCCTGCGCGCTGGGAGGGTTCGTGTTCGTCCGGAGCACCCGGCCGCTCCAGGTGAAGAAATTTCCCGTGCCGCCCATTCCTGTTGTCGTGCGGGTCCGCAAAAAAGACCAAATGACGACGCGAGGTTTGATCCCCGCCGAGTTCTCCCTGTCCCAGATGAAGGAACAGATGGCGGATTGCGCCGCCGTCATTCACGCGGTGCTCAAAGGGAATATCGAGGAGATCGGGGCGTCCATCAACCGGGACCATATCTCCGAGCCGGTCCGTTCGCGGTCGATCCCCGGGTATGACGACCTCAAACGGAAAGTCCTTGAAATGGGGGCTTTTGGCTGCAATGTCAGCGGCGGGGGCTCCTCGGTGTTCGCGGTCTGCGCGGAAGAGAAAATCGCGGCGGTGGCCGCGGCCATGCGGGACTTTGGCGACCCCGGCGGCGCCGAGGCCGAGGTGTTCGTTACCCGGGCTTCCAACGAAGGAGTGAAGGAAATCCATGGACTATAAGCAAATCGCCGCGCTCATCGCCGGCAGCAAGAAAAGGACGGAGTCACAAGTTTTTCTCCGAGCTTCCTTGAAGCGCGAGGATTTCGAAAAGGCCGGATTTCAGGCGTTCGGAAGCGGCGATTTTTGGGTGTTGATCGGCGATTATAGCCGCATCGGGCCTTGGCTGAAAGCCCGGCAGAGCAGAATCGTGGACAGCCATGTCGAAATCACCAGCCGCTTTTCGGCTCTTCCTTTGCTGGACCTGAGCCGGGTCGAGGCCCGCGTCGAGCCGGGAGCGGTCATCCGCGATGGGGCCCGGATCGGCAAAGACTGCGTGATCATGATGGGCGCGGTCATCAACATCGGCGCGAAAGTCGGGGCCGGCACGATGATCGACATGAACGCCGTGCTCGGGGCCCGGGCGATCGTCGGCCGGAATTGCCACATCGGGGCCGGCGCCGTGATCGCGGGAGTGCTCGAGCCGCCGAGCGCCCGCCCCGTCGTCGTCGGGGACAACGTCTTGGTAGGTGCCAACGCCGTCGTGCTCGAAAGTGTAAGGGTCGGACGCGGCAGCGTTGTCGCGGCCGGCGCCGTGGTCACGAAAAACGTCCGGCCGGGCGTCGTCGTGGCGGGCGTGCCCGCGGTCGTCATCAAGTCCGTCCAGGACATCGCGGATCAGAGCAAGATCGGGATCGTCAAAAGCCTGCGCGGGCATCATCGGGTCAACCGGGGTGTCTCGGAGTGAGGGCCAGCGCATGAAGAAAACCCATCGGGCGGGACTCTTCGAACTCGCCAAATCGCTCGTCGACATTCCCTCCGTCACGGGGGACGAGGCCGCGCTGGCCGATTTCCTCTGCGCCCTGTTGGCCGAAGAACAATTCGATGTCCGGTCTCAGGACGTCGAGGCTGGACGCCGGAACCTTCTGGCCGTCCTGGGGGACGCGCCGGCCGTCATCCTCTGCACGCACATGGATACCGTCCCCGACTGGGTCGCGGCCGGCGAGGACGACGTCTTTCTTTACGGCCGCGGCGCCTGCGATGCCAAGGGGATCTTGGCGGCGATGATCGTCGCGGCCGGGGAGCTGCGGGACGAGGGGTTGAAGGACATCGGGCTTCTTTTCCTGGTGGGTGAGGAAACAGACAGCATCGGAGCCAAAAAAGCGAACCTGATGAACCCGGGCTCGAAGTTTATCATTGTCGGAGAGCCGACCGGGAACAAGCTCGGGACGGCGCACAAGGGTGTTCTCACCCTGGCCCTGACGGCCAGGGGGAAGGCCGCCCATTCCGCTTATCCCGAGCGGGGAGAATCCGCCATCCTCAAGCTCCTCGACGTCCTGTCGGACATCCGCAAGCTGGATTTCGGCCGGGATCCCGTTTTGGGCGCGACCGCGATGAACGTCGGCCGGATTAGCGGAGGCACGGCGTCCAACGTCATCCCCGGGACGGCCGAGGCCGTCCTGTCTTTTCGCACGGGGGTCTCGCCGGACCTGGTCCTCTCCGGCATCCGCTCGGCCACGGCCGGCCGGGCGGACATCGAGGTGCGTGCGAAATCCCAACCCCAGGTCCTGTTCACGCCGGCCGGCTTCCCGAGTGAACTCATGCCCTACGGCACGGATATCCCTTATTTGACCGCGTTCGGCCGGCCGCTGCTGCTGGGGCCGGGTTCGGTCCTGGATGCCCACGTTGAAAACGAGCGGGTGGAGAAGAGACAGCTGGAGGAGGCCGTCGCCATCTATAAGAGGCTGGTCCGCAGGTTGATCGAGGAATGAGAACGATGCCCCGAATGCTCGCCGGGCGGATGCTGGGCATGGAAAAGACCATGATCCGCCGGATCAACGATCTGGCCGATCCGTCCTGCATCAATCTCGGGCTCGGGGAGTTGCGGTTCCCGACCCCTAAGGCCGTCCTCGGCCACGTCCGTGAGAATGTGGACTCGTGGCATCTCGGGTATTCCCCGAACGAGGGTTTTCCGGAGCTTCGGGAGCTCATCGCCGCACGGGCGGGGGAAGGCGTATCTCCCGATCAGGTCTGCGTCACGGTGGGGGCCGAGGAAGCGCTCCTGGACGCCCTCATGGTTCTCGTCGAGGCCGGCGACGAAGTCCTGATCCCGGACCCCGGCTTCCCGGCCTACCCGTCTCTCGTCCGTTTGGCCGGCGGGGAGCCGAAAGCCTATCCGCTTCTTCCCGAGGATAACTTCGGCCTCCGGGCGGAAGAGCTGCTGGGCCTGGTCACCGATAAGACCAGGGCGATCATCATCAACAGTCCCAACAATCCGACGGGGGCCGTCTTTTCGTCGAAGGAACTCCAGACGCTGGCCCGCGGGGTCCAAGCTCTTCCCCTGACGGTGATAGCCGACGAGGTGTACCGGGACGTCGTATTCGGGGAGCCGGCGGCTTCCCTCGCGGCCCTGACCGACCGCTGCGTCACGGTCAACAGCCTGTCCAAGAGCCACTGCATGACGGGCTGGAGGATCGGTTGGTGCGTGGCGCCGCCGAATATCGCCAAGGCCGTCCAGACCTTCCACCAACTGGCCGTGATGTGCGCGTCCTCATTGTCGCAGTACGCGGCGATCCATGCCTTGCGCGGGTTCGCCGACCAGGAAGTTCGATCGAACTTGGAGGAACTTGGGAAAAGACGGGACTTCGCCATGGCCTGTGTGGACCGATATACGGGCTTCCCCTATGTGGTTCCGGCGGGGACGTTTTATCTGTTCGTCGATATTTCCGGTCGGTTGGCGAAATTCGAAAATTCCCTGGACGCGGCTTTAAAACTCCTCGCCGCGGAAAAGGTCGTCACGATCCCCGGCGGCGCTTTCGGCCGGATAGGGGAGGGTTACCTGAGGATTTCTTTCGCTCCCGGACTCGATACGCTGGAAGAGGGGATCAGGCGGATGGGCAGGTTTTTCCGTTGACGAAATCCGCCGGCCGTGGGATAATCTTGGGAGCATGAAAAAAGCCGCGGTCGTCGCTTTCGTCATATTCTTCGCCGTCGGTATGTTCCACTTTTTCTACGCCGAGGACCACTGCCCCGTCCACTGCCCTTCGCGGGGCGGCCATCTCGGCCACGTCCACCAGCACCACGGGGGCGCGTCGACCTGTCTCTGCTTCTGGAGTTCGCTCTTCGGCCCGGAAACGGACGACTTCGCCCGTGCTATGGACTTCCGGATTATTGGGGCTCCGGCCGGATCGACCCGCCTGCGCGCCCCTCTTGGCGCCGACATCGCCCACCCCCCGAAATCCTCCCTCGCCTGAGACCTTCCCCGGTTTCGCCCCGTCGTCCCGATAAGGAGGATCCCCATGTTTCGAAAGAGACTGCTCGCCAGCATCGCCCTGACGGCAATACTCGTTTCCGCGCTTCCGGCCGAAGAGCGGAGCATCACCCTGGAGGAGGCTGTCGCCCTGGCCTTGGAGAGGCATCCGGCCATTGTCCTGGCCCACCGGGGGGTCGATGCCGCCCGCGGCCGGCGGATGCAGCTCGAGGCGGTTCCCAATCCCGAGCTGACCTTTGAAGCGGTGGGGCTCCCGATCGGAAATTCGAGCGGCGAGAAGGAGTTCAGTTTGGGCTTCAGCCAGATGATCGAGCATCCGCGAAAGAGGGCTGTCCGCAGGGACATCGGGGCCCTGGGAGAAGCCCGGGCTCAGATCGAGCTCGACCGGGCCCGCAACGTCGTTCGCGGCCGCGTGGAGCGGGCGTACTTCGAAGCCGCTTTCGCCCAAAAGAGCCTAGCCGACCTCGAATCGCTCCTGCTCACCCTCGAGGATTATACCGGGCTCGCGGTCGAACGCTACAAGGCCGGAGAGGTCGCCTACCTCGACGTCGTGCGCGGCCGGCTGGAGACCCTTCGGGCCCGGAACCAGATCGTCGAAGGCCGGCGGCTTCTCAAAGAAAAAACGCTGGCCCTGGGCCTTATCCTGGCGGACCCCGGATACACGCCGTTGAATTTTTCGACGCCGGTCGGATTCACCCCTCTCGGCAAGACTTGGGAAGAGCTGAAAGCCTCCGCCCTGGCCGGCTCCTCTCTCCGGCTCGCCGCCGAGGGGGAAAAGCTGGCCGGCCGCTCCCTGGCCCTGGCCAGGACGATGACCCTGCCGGACTTTGCCCTGGGCTTCTTCCTTCCCAGCAAGAGGCTTGGCGGCTGGGGCATCGAATTCGGACTATCCCTGCCTCTCCAACGGAAGGCGCCGCGGGGCGCCGCGATGGAAGCCGAGGCTATGGCCGGCCAGGCCGCCGTCTTGACCGGGGCGAGGACTCGGGAGATCCTGTCGGTCCTCGAGCGATCCTACGCCGACACCCTGGCGCTCGAGGAACAGATCCACCTCTTCCAGGATTCGCTGCTCCGGGAAGTCGAAGAATCCTTGAAAACGGGGATCATCAATTACCGGTTCGGAAAGTCGGACTCCCTCAGTGTCCTGGACATCGTCAGGAGCCTTAAGGAGGTCCGGTTCGAATACCTCAGGGCCCTCCTCAACCACCGGCTGTCGCTCATCGACATCGCCGCCGCCGGCGAAGAAGGGTCTTTCGGCACGGGCGATATAGAGTGAGAACAGGAGGATGGTCATGAACATGAACCGCTGCCCAACGCGTAGCGCCGCCGCGGCCTTGCTGGCCGGGCTGTTGTTATTCATCATCCAGGCCTGCGCGCCCGGGAAGCAGGAAAAAGAGGGCGGCAGCACCGGCGAGCCGGAGATGCAGAGCGAGGTCGCGCTGAGTGCGGGAGCGATCCGGACGGCCGGCGTCCAAACGGCGGCGGTCGAGCTGCGGACGTTCCTGACGTCCGTACAAGCGACCGGCTCGGTCTCCTTCAACCGCAAAAAGTACGTCCGGGTAAGTCCCCGCGTCGCGGGACGGGTCGAGAAAGTCCTCGCTCTTCCGGGCGACCGGGTCGCTGCCGGCCAGCTGCTTTTCGAGCTCTTCAGCCCCGGGTTGATGGCCGCCGAGGCCGAATATGTCCAGCTCCACGGCCGCGTCACGGGCGTCGCCCGAACGCGGACCGCGGAGGACGCCGCGCTCGACGCCGAGCTCCTCGCCTCCACGGAGAACAAGCTCCGACTTCTCGGATTCGAGGAACCGGACTTCGCCTCCCTCCGGTCAGCGCGCGCATCGCTTCCGACATTCGGTGTCCGCGCCCCTATCGCCGGAACGATCGTCGAGACCGAGGTATTGCCCGGGAGCGCCGTCGAAGCCGGGAGCTGCCTGGCCGAGCTGGCCGACCTTTCTTCGCTCTGGGTCCTGGCCGAGGTCTACGAAAAAGACCTGGCGGCGGTCGCGCCGGGCGCGAAAGCGGAGATGACCGTCGCCGCCTACCCCGGGGAGACTTTCGCCGGCACTCTGACCCAGGTCGGATCGGTCATGGACGGACAGACGCGGACCGTCAAGTGCCGCCTCGAAGTCGGCAACCCCGCCGGCCGCCTCAAGCCGGGCATGTTCGCCGAGATCCGGATCTTCGCCTCCGGAAAGATCTCCTTCCTGGCCGTCCCCGAGGAGGCCGTTCGCACGGCGGAAGGGAGGGCGGTTGTCTTTGTGGAGACCGCGGCCGGCCGGTACGCGCGCCGGGGCGTCGAGACGGGCCGGGCGTCGGACGGCTTCGTCGAGATCCTCAAGGGGCTCTCGGCCGGGGAGCGCGTCGTCACCGCGGGCAGCTTCGACGTCAAGGCCGAGATGCTCAAGGGCAGCCTCGAAGGAGAGAAATGATGATCGAGAAGATCATCGCCTTTTCCCTCGGGCAAAGGACTCTCGTCCTCATCGTCCTCGCCCTCATCGTCGGGGTCGGGCTCTATTCGTTCCTGTCGCTGCCGATCGACGCCTTCCCCGACGTGACCAATATCCAGGTCGAAGTCGTGGCTACGGCGCCCGGTCTCTCGCCCCTGGAGATCGAGAAGTTCGTGACTTACCCGGTCGAAATGGCCATGAGGGGCCTGCCCGGACTCGACATCATGAGGTCGGTCACGAAGTACGGGATCTCGGTCGTCACCCTCGTCTTCCGGGACAAGGTGGACATCTATTTTGCCCGCCAACTCGTCTTCCAGCGCCTGGCCGAGGCCAAGGACGCCATCCCCGACAACGTCCAGATCGAGATGGGGCCGGTGGCCACGGCGATGGGGGAGATCTACCAGTACACGCTTGAAGGCCCGGAGCCGGCCGAGGCGGCAGCGCGAGAGACCCGCCTCATGGAGCTCAGGACCCTCCAGGACTGGGTCATCAGCCCGCTCCTGAAATCCGTCCCCGGGGTCAGCGAGGTCAATTCCTTCGGCGGATACATCAAGCAATTCCAGGTCATCGTGGATCAGGACCGGCTTCTCAAATATGGACTGAGCGCGGGCGACGTCTACGCGGCCGTCAGGAACAACAACCAGAATGTCGGCGGCGGCTTCCTCGACCGCCATTCCGAGCAGTTCCTCATCCGCGGGATCGGGCTCATCCGCTCGGTCGAGGATATCTCGCAGATCGTCCTCAAGTCGTCGGCCGGCGTCCCGGTCACCATCGCCGACGTCGCCGAGGTCAGGATGGACCACGCCGTCCGCCAGGGCGCGGCCGTCAAGGACGGGAAAAGAGAATGCGTCGGCGGGGTCGTCATGCTGCTCCGCGGAGAGAACAGCCGTGACGTCGTCGCCCGGGTCGAGGCCAAGGTGGCCGAGATCAACGACTCGAACCTCATGCCCGCCCGCGTCCGGATCGAACCCTACTACAAGCGCTCCGATATCATCGTCAAGAGCATCGATACCGTGACGGGGGCGCTTCTCGTCGGGTCCATCCTCGTCATCATCGTCCTCTTCCTGTTCCTGCGGAGCGTCCGCGGAGCGTTCGTCGTCATTCTGGCCCTGCCGCTCTCGGCCCTGCTCACGTTCACGGTCATGAAGATCGCCGGCCTGACCGCCAGCCTCATCTCGCTCGGCGGGCTGGCCATCTGCATCGGCATGATCATCGACGCGACCATCATCCAGGTGGAGAACGTCCAGCGGCACCTGAGCGAGGCGGGGAAGGGAAGGTCGACCATCCACGATGTTTTCAAGGCCGTCATCGAAGTCCGGAAGCCCAGCATTTTCGGCGAGCTCATCATCGCCCTGACCTTCCTGCCCATCGTTTTGCTCCAGGGCTACGAGGGCAAGATGTTCTCTCCCCTGGCTTTCACGGTGGGCATCGCCTTGCTGGCCTCGCTTCTCCTCTCCATCTTCGTCATCCCGGTCCTCTGCTCGCTCGTCCTCAAGCCGGGGCATGAAAAGGCGAGCTTCCTGCTGCGGGCGGCGAAGAGGGCCTACCTGCCGGTCCTCAAATTCGGACTGAGAAGGAAGGCCGTCGTCATCGGGGCCGCGGCGCTGCTGCTGGCCGCGGCCGTGGCCATCATCCCGCGCCTCGGGACGGAGTTCCTGCCCGTCATGGACGAGGGCGCCTTCGACATGGACTTC
>Ga0315279_10008900_pt1 | contig 12065 bp, 12 predicted proteins | sample YL17G06_20_MG_FD_203694 | JGI IMG/M metagenome (GOLD analysis project Ga0315279, IMG submission 203694) | Sediment microbial communities from Yellowstone Lake, YNP, Wyoming, USA - YL17G06_20 | ecosystem: Environmental > Aquatic > Freshwater > Lake > Sediment | place: USA: Wyoming | collected...
TTGTTTCATGGCTTTCAGTAAATAGCCAAGCTAGTTCTCAAGCGTTCTCCGATAATATAAGGGTTACGTCACATGATTAAGTGACTTCTGATTGTATAGTTTAAATGAAAGGTGAGCCAGTCTAATCTGTATTCAATGCTGAAATGACAGTGTGGTGCAGCTTGTCAGAAGTTGAAAACGTCGTGTCTGCTGGTGGTGTCATCTATAGAGCAGTTGGTAATGGGTTCGAGGTGGCTTTGATTCTCAATGATGACTTTTGGTGTCTGCCTAAAGGTTTGATAGAGGAAGGCGAAACGCTTGAAGCCACGGCTTCAAGGGAAGTACGAGAGGAAACTGGCTTAGTGGGCACGCTCGTTGGCAAGATTGGTGAGATTAGTTACAGTTTCTTCAGGAAGAAACGCTATCTTAAGACGGTTCATTTTTACCTATTCAAATGTGTTGGTGGCTCGGTGGATGCTCATGATTCTGAAGTGGATGAAGCCAGATGGTTTGGCATTCCAGAAGCGCTTAGCACCTTAACCTATCCTAATGAGAGGAAGATGCTGCTCAGGGCAGAGAAAATGCTGAAAGGTTGAACCTCGTTCTAGATTTGCTTGGCGAATACTCTTTTTTTTGATGCTATGCTGTTATCTGGTCTCAGAGTCAGCGAAGAGGTTCACGTCTGATCTTGTCATCGAACTGCATGGAAGTAGCAGACTGACGAATAATTAAGCGAGGATCTAAGGTACATGAACACTGCTGGGGTGAGAATCCTAATAGAATTCTCCAGCTTGGAGGACCTAAACTGGTTTAGCGGAGCACTGGAAAGATGCTTATTGGAAGGTGTGCTTCTGAAAGAATATTGGAGAAGGTCACTGGTAAAAGCAATTGCCTATAGAATCGTGATCATTTTCTTGGATATCACTGTTATCTATTTGATGACTGGGAGACTTGACATTGCACTTGGGTTCATGATTGTCAGCAATGTCTACACTAGTGTAGCCTACTATTTTCATGAAAGAATTTGGAATAAGATAAGCCTGGGGAAAGACAAAATAAGAGCCAACCACAATTAGACGAGATTGAGACTCATATGACCAATAAGAAAACATCATGTAAAAGTCCAGTAGAGAAGCCTAAGACAGGTGAGTGCTCTCCCGAACAGATAGCTGAATGCCACCCCAAATCCAAAGCACATCCATGTAAATGACAGCTAGCTAAAATCTGCTATCGATAAGCTCTAATTAACTAAATACACTATTTGCTGTTCTATAGTATAGTACTCACATGTGGATCTTCCCTAGTTCAAATAAAAGAGATTATGCGAAAACAATAGCTAACAATTGATAAGAAACAGTGGCATTTGGTTGATGGAGAGATGGGTTAATGGCTAGAAAAGAACGATGTCCCAAATGTGGAAGCAAGAAAATAGTGTTTCAGGCTGATTCTAAGAAGTGCGAAGTATGCGGATATCAATGGACAGGGAAAGTACGAAAGAAAACTTCCAGAAAAGGCAAAACAAGATTCTAAGGAAGATTGGATACTTCGACTTTAGGCTTCTAGGGAACCCCCATGAAAAGAAAAGCTCGCAGACAAGTTCATTTAATATATAGCAAAGAGTATGTGTTGAGTCCAAGATAGGTGTAAGCTGGGTCTCTTTATGAAAAGGTCTGGTAAAAAACTTAGAAAAAGGAAAAGATTCTTGAAGAGGATGCACAGAAAAGGAAACTGGAAAGATTGAAGGGATATTCATTATGTCATGGAGTCAATCCCACTCCATTTCCTATTATGATTTCAAGCATTTTAAGGACTCATAAGACCATTGTTAAGGATGAAAATAATAACTAACTGAAACCCCTGATCTGATTCTCTTTATTCTAGAAAAATAGATTAGCCAGTTCGCATCTGAGCCATATTGAGGATCATGAAGAAAACTAGGAGGAGAGTCCCAAGCTCTTACAATACTATGCCATATTATTTCCCAACGGAGCAAGTTGACATTGTGGACAAGATACAACCAAGAAAAAAGAAAAAATAGCATAGAAAACAACCACCATCAACCTTCATAAGACATTACTGTAATCTCAGCTTCAATGAGCTAAAGGACAGATCTCTAGGCATCGACCCAATTGGTCAAGAATTCATTGACCTAAACCTTTTTAATTTGAGCTCCATTCATGAAAAGAGCAATGCCTCGATAGCTCAGTCGGTAGAGCAGCAGCCTTGTAAGCTGCAGGTCGCGGGTTCGATTCCCGCCCGAGGCTCCTCAGAACCTTCTTTGAAACGACCTTCACCAAGAATCTGGACTCTTTCTTTCTGTTTGGCTTGTTCTATGGCTTGAATGTAGAGTCTGAGCGAGTTCTCGCAGACCTTTGAGATGTTTATGCCCAGTTCGTGGGCCTTTTCCAGTATTTCTTTGTCGAGTAGGATGCTCACTTTCTTCTTCATCTCACGTTACCCAGTTCGGTATGCGTATATGTGCGACATATAAGCATTGTCAATTGATGACCGCTAGGAGTGTTTTGATTCTGCACATCCATATTATGGATTTGTGTGTGTGCTGTCTATAACTTCTTTCTCTAGCGCGCACGTGTGCTCAAAAACCGTATAAACAGTCTGAATTCATATTGCTCACTATGGCCGAAAGAGAGTATTTCTCGCTTAGATACACAGTTCCAGGATTTGCGTTTATGTTGATTATTGTCGGAATGAACTACAAGCCTGTCTTTGACATCTTGAAAGGGACAAGTCCCAGCGAGTACGTATTGGGCGTGTTTCTGTCGTTTCTCTCGCTATTTGCTGGTTCTGCAATAGGATTTCTTGTCGCCCAGTTCTGGTATTCTTATTTTCATTGGCGAAGGATTTACCACTCCCTAGTTTTCAAGCGCCATGAGACCCTAATGGAGAAAGAGTTTTCTTTCAATTCTGGCATCCAAGGAAAAGATAAGGATGTCACATTGTCAGCAATTCTAGATTATGTACTTCTTAGCAACGAAGACGAAAAATACTGGAAATATTGCCAAAGGAGATGGGACATATTCCACACATTGTCTTGCACGTTGGTTTCTATGATGTTAGGGATGATTACGGGTCTGATTCTGCGAATTATTCTCATGACCTCCTTTGCCGAAAAAGGGCTAGGAGACTTGCTTTCGTGCGCGACCTACCAGAGATTGCTGGAGCAGTTTCAAACCCTTAGTGCAGAATCAAAGACAGATGTTTTGCTCTTTGCCTTTACATTGGTCAGTGCAGTGACTATGATTCTCGTTATGATTTACGGAAGGATGCAGGTTTTCAATGAATATCACAAGATATTGGAGATATTAATCAAGAAGAAAGCGAGGAATTATGATTTCAAGAAGGAACTAAGAGAAGTTTTTCCTAGCTTTTTTGCAGTTAAAGAAGATCAAGACTAGCCCGCGCGCGCTCCAACTCAACGAACGGACATAATGGATGCCCATTTGAAAAGCCTATTTGCGTGTGGCAGTGGAGTTAGCTCTGAAGATATTATCAAGCGTTATCTGTCTACACATACTAGGAGAGATTTTGCCAACCGTATGAGGCCAGGCATCAGAATACAGAAGTTGTGTAGTAGTTCGGATAATAGCAGGAGGTATAACCTGGGCTTTTCAGAGAACAAGTTAGAGAGAAAATAATGATATTAATGGTGTTTGACCTGCAACTCAGAGGGTTGCGGTTTGTGCGTGTCGAAACAACTTTTTTTCAGAGTTCCTAGTGTCCCGGGAGAACTGAAAGAAACGCTATGATTAGTGTTCATATCTCCGATCGATAGTGTTCAAATCTCCAGGTCGCCCAATTCCTAAACGCTATCCCTAGTGTTCATCAAGATCTAGATCTTAGGATGTTGTAAGCTCTAGATCCTAGCGCGCGCTAGCGTTTTTCTGTTCTACGCTTTCACTGCGATGTGCGTACAGGAAGGTTAATTTTCACCCTTGTGCTAGTTCGAAAGCAGCGATGTGAATGTTTGAGTTTGCAGGCCTCAGGTTCAGGCCGTTGGAAAAGGAAGACTTGAAGCAGCTACACGTTTGGGAGAACGATTCTGAGCTGATGATGTACAGCAGAAGCGAACCATTGAACATGGCGACGATGGCTCAGCTGGAAGAAAGGTTTGCCGAGTGGACGAAGAATGAGAAGAACCTCCTCTTCATCGTGGAGAACATGGGATCAAACGAGCCTATAGGTTTTGCCAGTATCCGAAGAGAGGTTTGGGGCAACGTTCCAGGGGCGGACGTTGGCACCTACATCGGAAAGAAGGAACTGTGGGAGAAAGGCTTCGGAAAGAAAATAACAGTTGCTCTACTCGAAATGTCCTTTGTGCACCTAGGCCTCGAGCATTGTCAAGCATGGAGCGTGGAATACAACACGCGGGCTCACAGGGCGCTAGAATCCTGCGGCTTCAAAAAAGGCGGAGTTGTGCGAAACACTGTCTACGTGGCAGGCAGGAAATGGGGATCCTTCCACTTTGACATACTCCAAGAAGAGTACATGAACATAAGGATGAACCTGCTCAAGAACGTCCTCAGAGACGAAGTAGATGGCTATTTGGAGAAGACAGGGCCAAACCTCAAACCCGCCAGATGAAGGAATGATAGCGCGCATGGTTGTTCCTAAATTGGCTAAAAATGGTTTTTATTCCCCTTTTGGTCTTCGAGCTTGTTCCTGATTTCCAGTCAGAATATGGACTCCTATAAGTGACCCGAGTGCAGAGATTAGAATTAAAACCATTTTTTACCATTTTAGGAACACGCATGCGCGCTAAGGTAAGAAAAGATGAGTGAGAGAAGATACAACAGAAGTAAAAACTACAGATGTCCATCATGTAGTCTAGAATTCAAGAGTGAGGGAGTACCTAGACAGTGTCCACGATGTCACTCTGTAATTGAGATTAAAGAGAATAATAGGAGACGATAGCGCGCATGCGTGTTCCGAAATTGGCCAAAAATGGTTTTTATTGTTTGTTTTTCGGGATTTGAGGGCAGTTACCTGCGTCACACCTATTTTTGAGTTGTTTGCAGTATCCGCCTTTCTCGAACCTGCAAAGATGTCTTAGGCGGCTGAACGGTAGGGTCACAATCGTTATGGACGGGTCTGAGAGGGCGGCGGAAACTTGCTGCCGAACCCTTGGCGACAGGAAATAGGTGTATTTCGGCCTTCCCCGTCCATTCGAGAGCGTTTTTTCTTTCATCACCAAGTTCTGAGCTGTTAGTCGCTTAAGGTGCAGCTTCAACGTGTTGCGACTGAAACCCACTTCACCGAGAAGTTGAGCGAAAACCCTGGGCTTGCCATCGCTGAGCACAGACAGAATACGCTCGTCAAACAAGTCCATAATTCAACTATGCAAAACGGATTTAAAACCATTTTTGACCATTTTCGGAACAGGCATGCGCGCTATTACATGTACTGCATAAAAAGCTTTAAGCAGATTTGAACGAAACAGTTGAATAGACAAGATATGAAAACATCCCAACCCCCCTTATTTCAGATCCTAAAGGGCCTTCATCAAGATGAACTCACTTTCGTCGCTGATCAGTTGAGTCAGAATAGAGAAAAATGGACCTATGATAAACGGAGTAAGAGCAGTGTTAGAAAGGCGATTGTTTCTCATACCAGTAATGAAGATCTAGCTAAGCTATTGGGCAAGAGCATGGGCAGGAAACTGCCATCTGGTGGAGTTTTCGCAAAAACCTTTCAATTCCAAAGAGTGGTCTTTGGGCCTATTGGTCTCTTAGAATCCGTCGCTGACAGATCCCGGTACGAATCAGACGCAATCATCGAAATAGTTGAGAAGTTTGTAAGAGGAGACGAACTTATTGAGAAATTCTTGGTGAGATTCCAAGATAAAATCCCGGAAGATGCTAAACAGACTGCAGCTGAGAGGAAAGATCTTTGGGAATACACTTTATCGCAATTGTTGTTGGCCTATTTGCGTGACAATGAGATCTGCGATTTCTTCAATTCTCTTTTGGCAATGGAAGATATACGAATAGAAATAACTGGTTTACATGAAGTGATTGACTATTGGATTATTACTCCTTATGGCCTCTTACTAATGCCTGAAAACGAAGCAATAGAAAACCTCGCAGAGCTCTTAATGAAAAATTATGATGAAAAAGAGCTAGATCCAGAACTGAAAGACTATTCTGGAGATTTCAGAACAAGACTTCTGGAATATTGCATAATGGAGAGTCCTCAGACCATCCTGCAAAAACTGTTCGGTCTCCCAACGCTAAGAAGAATAGCAAAGGAATTAGGATTTGCCAGCGGCAAAATAGGCAATACTCAAGAGGTTGTTTCTCTAATAATGATTGGACTGGGTTTTAATGTGCCTCCAACACTCGTTGGAATCAATGCATATCTGAATAGTATTAGGAAGTGCGAGAGAGAATTTTCCGAAGCACGAGAAATCGGTGAAAGATCAGGAATAATGTCCCGCGTTTTTGTAATAATGGAGCGAGCTTTGCGCGATGTTTGCTACTTCTATATTAACTTTCTTTGGGATAATCTTCTGGAATCCTCGCAAGAAGCTATTGAAGATGAAACACCTGAATTGAATGTCAAACAAGTCAAGCTAAAAGCGCTTGATAATCTACTGCATAAGAAGTTCAGAATGGAGAGGAATAAGTCCTTTGAGCGTCTAGGTTTTGGCGACTTCATCGGTCTGATAAGACGTCTGAACAAAGAATTGTACAATTCTAAATCTCTAAGGAATAGAATGACTAAATCGTTCGGCAGAACCCCGACTTTGGAAAGATATCTAATCAAATCCTTGGATTTTGTCTCTCCGTTCAGAGCATGCTTTACGCACATTAAGGATTATCCAGGAGACGAGAAGTGTAGTGAGATTATAAAACAAATTGAACGTCTTCTTAACGAGGTACAATCGCGAAAAGTCTATCCCTCAGTCATCAGAATTCGCACTGAATTAAGCGACGAATACGGCAAGAGCTACGCGGAATGCATTGACGAAAATGGAGACAAATGGTTGGTGTACACTGATGAATACCTTGAAACGTCTCGCCCTTACTTCATGCATTCAATAACGCCCAGAATTGCGGTTAATCCGATAATTGTGGAGAATGTTTTGTAGCGCTTACCCCTCAACTAAAAAGAAAAGCATAGCACGCGATAGGGCCTCCAGAATCAACTCACGGATCAAGTAGGACCCTCCATGATCAGAGAGGTAACTCATGTCAAACATATATTTTATTAATTAACTAATCCAGAAGCTGTCTAGTGATTGAGTTGGAGAAACTGCCATTTACGACAGAGCTTTACGAGGAGCAAACCGAGCTTAAACATAAAGTGTTTCGAGACTACTTTGACAAGTGGGTAAAGATAGTTGGCAGTGCACATAAGCTAAACTACATTGATGGTTTTGCGGGGTTGGGAGCTTATCGTAGAAATGGCAAGGTATACTTTGGTTCTCCGATAATAGCATCTGAAGTGGTAAGCAGGAATGAAAAAAATGCCTTTTTGATTTTCATAGACAATGACAAGAAGGTCATACAGAATCTTGAGAAGGTAATAGAATACAAGAACTTCAGCAAAGATTTGAGGTTCAAGCTGGTTAACGGTGATTTTAATGAGACTATAGGCGAAATACTGAAAGTTGATAACATTGCACCTACTTTCGTCTTCGTTGATCCCTTCGGATTTGGGGACTTGTATTATGATACAATAAGGAATATCATGCAGAGAATAAAGAAACCTGAAATAATAATCACGTTCATGTACAATGCTGTCACCAGATTTATGGAAAGCAAACCGCTCGAAAAAACCATTGCCAAGGTTTTCGGTACTGACGCTTGGAAAGACACACTTCAAGGCGGAGAAAGGGAAAAAAATATCATAGGCTTGTACGTTTCACAGCTGAGGAGAATTTCCAAGTTTGTTTTTCCTTACAGGCTAACGTTTCCTGACAAGAACAGGACATACTACTATCTTGTACATCTCACAAATCATCCTCTCGGTGCTTCTATAATGAAGTCCAGTTTCGCCAAATACTCATTAGGGAAGGTAGAATGGCTTGGCGAAAACTCAGTGCAGACAAGTCTAGCTGATATTATGGGAATAAAAGTGAATAAGATAAAGGGTCTGCTAATTGAAAAGTATAACAGACAATGTGCTAGCTACGAACAGATAGTAGTTGATAATATAGATACCACGCCCTACTTAGAAAGCCAACTCAAAGATGCCTTAAGAGAACTGGAAAGTGATGGAGTTGTATATATCGAACGATTTCCAAAATTGGGGAAGAATCGACGACCTTTAATAAGCATACGATACGAGACCAAGATTTATTTCAATTCTTTTCCCAGTATAGAAAGGAAGTCTTTGTTGTATGAGACGAAGGTCGAATATGGTAATTTCACTGTAAATCATGTATTTGGATGTGCTCATGGTTGCAACTATCCCTGCTATGCATTTATGATGGCAAAAAGTTATGGCAAGATAACAGACTATGAAGATTGGATACACCCTAGAATTGTTTCCAATGCTTTGGAACTATTAGACAAGGAGATCCCCAAATACAAAGATGCAATCGATTTTGTTCATTTGTGTTTCAGTACAGATCCATTCATGTATGATTCTGTTAACAAGAGGCCGTTTCCTGTAATCAAAGACTTGACGTTGCGCATAATCGAGAAGTTGAACGTCAACGGTTTGAAAGCTACGGTACTAACCAAGGGTATCTATCCAGAAGAATTGACTGACAAGAAAAGATTCAGTATAGACAATGAATATGGAATTACACTGGTTTCTTTGAAGGACAAATTCAAATCAGCTTACGAACCTTTTGCAGCTCCTTTCGATGAAAGAATGAATTCCTTAGAAATGTTGCGCAAGAAAGGATTAAAGACATGGGTCAGTATTGAACCTTATCCAACTGAAAATATCTCGAAGCAAGAAATTGAAGAACTGCTCAAGAGGATTGCCTTTGTTGACAAGATAATTTTCGGAAAGATGAATTATAATCCTGAAGCAACCAAATGTGAGAACAACGAAGGATTCTATAGAGAATGCTCGGAAAAGGTGATCGATTTCTGTCAGAAAAATAAGATACAACTACATATCAAAAAAGGTACTCCTTACAGCGGAGCAAAGACGGAAAGTTTGTTTAAACGCAACAAGACTGACAAACGCAAGCTTAGCTAAACTATGATTTCCCTGGGGATCATGCTCTTTTCTCCTCTTTCAGTTTTTCATGAAGATCATAGGCATTGGCAATTAGAGATACTACTAAAGTCATGATGAGAGCAAAAGCCAAACCCCAAATCAAATAGATTAAGAGATAGCTATCTATCATGCTCTCACTTTCTCCTGGATCTCTCTGATCCCCTGCATGGTCCTATCCTCCAGATCCCCAATCAAGGCAGGATTAAAGTAGTTCCTCATAAAGACAGAGTTGCCACATCTCCCATGCAGAAAATCAATCTCTGCCTCCTTTAGATATTTCGTCATGAACGTGGCGTGTGCCTCCCTGACATCAGAGAATTTCATTGGCCTCCCATCTCTCGTAAAATCGCCATGTATAGCATCATATGAGGTTAGTTCCATCTGCATTATTGTGAGGATCAGCTCTCTTGGAACGAAACTGATGAAGGCCTTCTTTGTGGTTCTGAGAAAGATCTCTTTGTGTTTGAAATGCTCCAGGGTTTGGGTTTCATCATTATAGTATTCTCTGAGTTTCTTCTTTCCATGTAGCTCTATAATCAGGTTGTATGAGTTGATTGCCTCTGAAAGTCTCAGGCCTGTATAGGCCATGAGATCCAACAGATCTGAGAGATCAGGCCTAGCCTCTTTAGTCTCTTTGATCCAGGCATAGATCTGATTTGGATCCTTAACCTTCTGGAGTCTATCAATCATTATGTCAGATGAGGATCTACCTATCCATTGGAGGCCAAAATCAGAGAGCATCTTCTTAAAGTCCTGGTAAATGCCCAGGTATTTGGAGAGGGACGCCAGGGCCTTAATCACGTTTGGCCTCAAGCTGTCTCTGAGATCCCTCACCCGGGAGAGATCCCTGTTCAGGAGGCATTGGTAAAACTTCTTTGAGTAATTGACTTTATCCTGCGCCACTTTATGCCTAAGTTTCTGCGTGTCCTCTAGCCAGGACATGAAGGCCTCCCAATCTATGGTGTGTATAGCTGCCATTTCCGATATGCCATTTGCCGTCTGATGCCCATCATCGTAGCCTTGTAAGCTGTAGGTCGCGGGTTCGATTCCCGCCCGAGGCTCCACGCATATCCCACCGATTTGACTTTCTTTCAAGAACACTCTGTTGAAATGATGCTTGAGTCGTTGCAGCTTGAGCAGTCAACTGTCTATTGGTGGAATTTTCGGAAATTTAGTAATATTCGGATAAGTTTAAATATTCTGATTGCCATTTTGTTCAGAGATGAGGGCGTTGAAAGACATGGAAGATTGCAAGGTTGACGCTGTGGTTGCGATGAATTCGAAGGGACAGATAGTGCTTCCAAAGGATGTGAGAGAAAGAGCGAAGGTAAGAAATGGTGACAAGCTGGCGTTGATAGGGTGCGAGCGAGACGGCGAGATATGCTGCATAATCATGGTTAAGGCAGACAAACTTGGAAGCACGGTGAAAGGGTTTCTCGGACCCATGCTCAAGGAAGCCCTCAAGTAACTGAGGTGTTGATGTGAAAGAAGACCACATAAGAAAGAAAGTCAGGGAAGGATATGTCAAGATAGCAGAAGGTAAGGATTGCTGCTGCGGTTCAGCGGCTTCAACATGCGAAGAGGCCATCAGCAAGAACATAGGCTACAGCGAGGAGGAATTGGCGTCTGTTCCCGAAGGAGCCGATCTTGGCCTTGGATGCGGAAACCCTGTAGCACTTGCTTCCCTGAAGGAAGGAGAAACTGTTCTGGACCTTGGTTCAGGCGCTGGATTAGACTGTTTTCTTGCAGCAAACAAGGTTGGACAAAAAGGGCGAGTCATTGGCGTGGACATGACGCCTGAAATGATTGACAAAGCGAGACAGAATGCCAGAAAAAGCAAGCGCAAGAACGTGGAGTTTAGGTTTGGAGAGATCGAGAATCTCCCTGTGGCAGACAACGCTGTTGATGTGGTGATCTCAAATTGTGTGATCAACCATTCAACTGACAAACAGCGAGTCTTCAAAGAAGCTTTCAGAGTGCTAAAGCCTGGCGGGAGGCTGATGGTTTCAGACATCGTGCTGTTGAAGGAACTCCCAGAAGTCATTAAGAAAAGCGTGAGAGCCTACATTGGCTGCCTGTCTGGCGCAGTGATGGAAGACAAGTACGTTGGGATGATTAAGGCTGCAGGCTTCAATGACGTGAAGATAATCGAAAGAAAGTTTTTCCCTGTGGAATACATGGCTAACGATCCAACCGCAAAAGCCATACTCAAAGATGGAAAGGTGTCGATGAAGAAAATAAGGGAAAGCGCAAATTCGGTTGCAAGCATCAGAGTTTATGGTTCGAAGCAGTAGAAATCTCGAACCGCTAAGTACGGTATCACTATTTCTTTCAGTGTAGAAAGGATAATCAAGCCGTTTTTGACATCACAATATCGATTCAGAAGGATGAATTCCTTGCCAAAACTATTATCACAGTTCTGCAAGTAGCAGCTATCTGTTAGAGGACGCGCTATGCCACGAGAGTTCATTCTCTTTTCCCGTTTGGGTCGAACAGACGCAAGATTCAGGAACCTGCATGATGCCGGTCGCCTAGACATAGTATACGAATGTATCGTTGCCAGCTTATTCCTCTCACATGGGATTCGAAAAGACGTCGCTTTCCATGTCATCTTGAATGGCCCGCCTAAACCGCCCATTCACGTGCAAATCAATGGCCAAACACTTCACGATGTCCGAACCGATCAACAGACCTGGGATCAAATCCTCAAAAACCTCCTATCGTCAAAGTCGCATCCAGGCATCGAGACCAGCAGAACAGGTTTTGAAACGTTACTGAAAACGAAGGCGCAGACAACTCCAATATATGTTCTCGAAGAAGGTGGAGTGGACATCGGCCGAACTTGCATTGACCCGAATCCAGTTTTTGTGTTAGGCGACCACATAGGT
>Ga0315279_10008901_pt1 | contig 12064 bp, 8 predicted proteins | sample YL17G06_20_MG_FD_203694 | JGI IMG/M metagenome (GOLD analysis project Ga0315279, IMG submission 203694) | Sediment microbial communities from Yellowstone Lake, YNP, Wyoming, USA - YL17G06_20 | ecosystem: Environmental > Aquatic > Freshwater > Lake > Sediment | place: USA: Wyoming | collected...
CAAATTCGGCTGTGCAGGGGCGGGATTCATCCCGCCCTAACGAATTTGTCCTGTAGGGGCAGACCTGTGGGTTTGCCCTAGAATTGTCGAATAAATGTTGCTGAGCAACAAGGAACCCTATATTTTTGGTTCTTCTGGGAACTCTGTGGTAACTTTTCACTTCCCCGCCTGTTCGCTTCGGCGAGTCCGCCTGTGAGCGGATGAGGGGAGTCATTCTTTCTTTTTTCCCCTTCCTTGAAAGGATGTTCCACCACTATTTCCCCTCCCTTGAGGGGAGGGGATGAAGGGGAGGGTGGAGCCGCTTCTGAGGTCTTTTGCGTATACAATCAGCCTTTCCGTCAACTCTCAGTCACCCTCTCCCAACCCTCTCCCCTCAAGGGAGAGGGGTTATATTTTATTCTCTCCCCCCTCAAGGGGGAGGGAGGGGATTAAATATTATTCTCCCCCCCTTAAGGGAGAGAGCTTTTAATCCACACAAATCTCTGAAGAGCCATTTTATTTGGCTTTATAACTGGGATTGCTTCCTCGTCCGCCACAGCGGACTCCTCGCAATGACAAGGAAATGTTGTCACTATTCAGTTTGTCATTGCGAGTGAAGCGAAGCAATCTCTTTTGTGGTGTAACAGTTCTCATTTCGCCTCTTTTAAGACTATAGTAATTGTGCTTCCCCATTCGAGTCGGTTGCTTACGGGGAAGATGATTTTCTTGATCATATCTTTTAACGGGTTTGCTGCCCTCACTGAACTCACCAGCCCGCACTCATGGTAGATCATCCCAAGCCCTGCCTTTTCGCAGATCGTCATCTGGGTAGGGGGAGAAAAGTAAAAGAGATGGGCTGTTGGATCCAGGGTTTTTGTCTTTACGCCGAAGGCGTACTGGATGCGAAAAGGGAGATACCGGATATTAGGCACGGATATCATAACGATCCCGTCTTCCTGCAGGAGGGATTTTACTTTTAAGAGTGCCCGCAGGGGGTGGCCCATATGTTCCAGGGTGCTTAAGATCGTGATGAGGTCAAACTTCTTGCCCCCGAAATCTGCCGTTTCAATGGTGCCTTCCCGGATGTCGATCCCTCTTTTCTCCCTCCCGAACTTCACGCAATCCCTGTTCAGCTCCACGCCGCAACATTCATAACCCTTCTCCTTGAGCTGGAGGAGGAAGTTCCCGGTCCCGCAGCCAATATCGAGGACTGAGCCTGCTGGCTTGAACCGTTTGATCAGGCTGAGTGGAAGCTTAAAAGCAGTCCGGTCAGAGGGCTCTCTTTCAAGGAAGTATTTCAGCATGCCTTTTTGACCCGCGTAGATCTCCTCGAAATTGGAGATGCGGGGATTTACGTAGATAAGGCCGCACTTCACACACTCAACCACGGAATAGATGCGAGGTGAATACAGGTCCTGAGCACGGGCAAACAGCCTGTTCTCCGAGCTGCCGCAGATTTCGCAGGGAATGGTCTCTATTATGGTATCTTCACCTCCCATCGGTCAATGAACATGCGGTGCCAGAGCTCCAGGAAGAGCAGTGCCCAGATTCGGTAACTGTGATCTGCCCTGAGCGTGATGTGCTCGTTGAGCAGCCTTTCGATGGATTCCTTCTTGAAATAGCCCCTCTGGAGGGCAGCGGGGGAAAGGAGCGTATCGAAGGCCATCTCCTTCAGCTCACCCCGGAACCAGCGGTCGATGGGCACGCCGAATCCCATCTTTTTCCTTTGTAAGATCTCTTCCGGGAGGATGCCTCGGAGTGACTCCTTGAGCAGGTATTTGGTCACGATCCCGTTGAGCTTGAGGGAGCTGGGAAGGGAGGCGGCAAACTCCATCAGCTTGTGATCCAGGAACGGCGACCTCGCCTCGAGTGAGTTTGCCATGCTGGCGATATCTACTTTTACCAGCAGGTCTTCAGGGAGGTAGGACATGACGTCCACGAAGAGGGTGCGGTCAAGAAAGCTCTTCCCATCAGCTTTTCCGTACCACCGGACTATCAGGTCAACCGAATCAGTCCCTTTGTTCAGCTCCCTGAATTCATTCGAGTAGATGTCGTCCTTCATCTCGTTGTCGAAGAAGCAGATCCATCGGACATACCTGCGTTCAGGCTGCTCGGATATGCCGCGGACAAAGCGTTTCAGCCTCCTGAAAAAGTTCCTCCTATTTTCTGCATGCGGCAGTGCCTCCACGATCCGCCTGATGATCTTCTCCCGCAGGAGTGCGGGAACCATCTGGTAATACCCGGCTAAGCGGTCAGCAATATACCGTTCGTATCCGGCAAATGACTCGTCCCCTCCGTCGCCGTTCAGGGCTACGGTGACGTGCTTGCGGGTGAGCCTGGAGACATAGTAGGTGGGGATGGCTGAAGAATCGGCGAACGGCTCGTTGTAGTAGTAGACCAGCTTCGGCAGTATCTCCACCGCATCAGGTTTTACCATGAATTCGTGGTGGTCGGTCTTAAACCTCTCTGCCGCAATCCGGGCATAGGGGAGCTCATTATACTCCTCTTCTTCAAAACCGATGGAGAAGGTCTTTACCGGCCGGGAGGTGAGCGTGCTCATGAAAGCAACTGTGGCGCTCGAGTCGATGCCGCCGCTCAAAAAGGCGCCGAGGGGTACGTCGCTCATCAGCCTGATCCTGACAGATTCTTCAAAGAGCTCTTTAAACCTCTCCCCGTACTCTTCTTCAGAGGAGAGGGTTAATTTCTCCCGGTACCGTAAGTCCCAGTACCGCTCAATCCTCACCTTCCCCTGCTCCCAGATAAGGAAGTGGGCAGGGGGGAGTTTATTGATCCCCTTAAAGATGGAGAGGGGGCTCGGGCAGTACTCGTAGGTCAGGTAATGGTGGAGGACGGTAACATCGACCTCCCTTTGTATTGCAGGGTCCAAGAGGATCGCCTTGATCTCAGAGGCGAAGATAAGAGAGGTGTCCTTCACGGCATAGACTAACGGTTTCTTGCCCACCCGGTCCCGGGCAAGGAACAGCCTGCCGTTCTTCTCATCATAGATGGCAAAGGCAAACATTCCCCGGAGCTTTTTCAGGCAGTCGGTGCCCTCCTCTTCATAGAGATGGAGAATGGTCTCGGTGTCAGTAGAGGAAATAAATCTATGCCCCTTTGCCGCAAGGCTCTTCCTCAGCTCAAGGAAGTTGTAAATCTCACCGTTGAAGACGATCCAGATTGTACCGTCTTCGTTGCACATGGGCTGATGGCCGGCAGCCGTAAGGTCAATGATGGAGAGCCTCCGGTGGCCGAGGCCGCAGTTCCTCTGAACATACATTCCTTCGTCATCCGGCCCACGATGGGAGAGAATCTGACACATCTGCCGGATCAGTCCTGGATCTACCGATTCATCCTTATTGAAATTAAGCTTGCCGCAGATTCCGCACATAATTACTCTTGAGCCTTCAGCCGTCAGCTTTCAGCTGTGTAGGGGCGGGATTCATCCCGCCCCTTCGAATTTGCCCTGTAGGGGCAGACCCCTGTGTCTGCCCATTTAGAATTATCGAAAAAATGTTGAGCAACGAAGGACCCTATTCTCAAATTATACTTTGCTAATCACTCTTTTCACCACCAGACTGAGGACCGGGCGGATAGAGAATCTCTTTTATCCTCCCGAGATTCTCATGCACCTTGTCCTAATTGCTGGTAAAGCATCATATACTCTCCGGCAATCCGGTCCAGCGAATACCTTTCTTCCACCCTTTTTCTCCCCTTTCTTCCCATCTGCTTTGCTTTTTCGGGATCGGCGAGGAGAGTGATCATGGCTTCAGACAATCCTTCAGGGTCCCCGGGGTTGATGAGTATGCCGTTTACGCCATCTTCAATGAGTTCCGTATTGCCCCCGATCCTCGTTGCAACCACCGGCAGCCCGCAGGCCATCGCCTCCAGGAGGACGTTGGAAAGCCCCTCGGTCAGGGAGGGGAAGGCAAAGACCTCACTTTTCCCAAAGTAGCTTTTCACGTCTTCCCGCAACCCTTCGAAACGCACCTGATCAGAAATCTTGAGCTCCCGGGCAAGATGCATGAGGTTTGATTGTACCTCGCCTTCCCCCACCAGAGTAAGCCTCGCCTCAGGATAACGCTCATGCACCTTCCTGAATGCCCTGATGAGATCGTCCAGCCCTTTCAGCGGGTCAAGCCTTCCCACATAGAGGATCAGCCGTTCCAATGATGGCAGAGGTGATTCACCGGGAGTAAATTGACGGGTATTGACTCCGTTGGGAATTTCCTGGATGATCGACGGAGGGAATCCGTTTTCTCTGAGCTGGAAAGTAATCTCCCTGCTGACCGAGATGATCCGGTCTGCCCGTTTCAGGAACTTAAGGTATAACCCGCCGAGCTTTCTTTTCTTGATGGCATAGATGTCGCCCCTATCGCCGCCTCCAGCTACTTTGATAATCACCTTTTTCTTGAGAAGCCATTTCATCAGCACTGCAATGAGCGAGTGGAATCCCTGGAGGTGATGGCAGTGGATGAGGTCGTACTCTTTTCGAAAACGTATGAGAAAAACAAGGGTGGAGAGCATGTAGGAGATGCCCCAGAGGATTCCGAATTCGATGGTCTTTATCTTCCGGAAGACAGGGATACCGTCGGTCTCCTCGCGAGCCGGACATCCTTTCACTTCTCTGGTGAGGATTGAAATGGTAACCCCCCGCTCCTGTAATTTTTTTGCCAGCCTCTGCGCCTGTTTCTCGGTACCACCCACCAAGGGATGGAACAGGGAGATGATCATCAGGATTCGGGGAAGTGGTCTACGCTTTTGTTCCAACGAAATTGACCCCCCTCCCCGCAAGGGAAAATATGCATCCTGCATCCTACCCAGGTTTATGATCTCTTTCATACCCTTTTCCTTACACCATCCTTCAACATCTTCCTCGGTATGATGCCACTGGAACTGGGGCGAATACCAGTCAAATGTATCACAGACCCGTATCCTCCAGTCAGGATGGGTTGAGAAGGGTATGGTCTTTTCTATCGCCCACATGACGTTTCTGATGAGAGGGGTCTTCCCCGCCTTAAGAGTCAGCCAACCCAGGGGGACAGCGACCAGGCAGAGATAGTGGAGGAGAAGATAGGGGAGGCGGGTGGTAATGTCCCTCCAGAACCGGTTCATCCGTTCCCGGTAGGGAGTCCACCGGGGATAGACCCAGATGGCGATCCTGCCCCCCTTTTTCAGCAGGGGAATCAGGGCGTTAAAAGCTGCCCTGGTGTCGGGAGTATGGTGGAGAACACCAATGGAATAAATCAGGTCAAAGCTCTCTTCCTGAAAGGGGAGGCTCATCAGGTTTGCCTGAAGAACCTGGACATTGCCGAGATGCGCGTTCAGTTCCCGTGCCTTCTCAACTGCAAGACTCAAGTCCACAGCTACCACTTCTGCGCCATGGATACCGGCGATGTAGCTGTACCTGCCGCCTCCGCAGCCGGCGTCCAGGATCAGCCTCCCTTCAAGTCCTGCCAGGGCAAAGCCGGTTTTGGCGTGGAAGACAGCCTGGTCAGTTTTCACATCCTGAACCTCATACCGCCTCCACTCCCATCCGAAGCTCTTCGTCGTCCTCACATACATGCGCTTAGGTTCATTGCCCAGATCCCCGGGGAGCAGCCTGGGGATTCCATGATGAATTGGATAGGGCTGAGGGCAGGAGCATGAGAGGGTGCCTTCAATCACATCCCCTTTGTCCTCTTGTAGGGGAGTGAGGTGGAACCTCCCCCTGCACAAGGGACATAAAAGCAGGTTTAAGAGGTCTCTTTTCATGTCAATTCATGACTCTTCTTCAGGGCCTGTTTCTTTTTACTGAAGAACGTGATTACCCTTTTCCCCAGCAGGGTTTTGACAAACAGTGAGAGGTAAAAAAGATCAATTGCTTTTTTATCCCATCTCCAGGCATCGAGGATGCATCTCCGTGCATTCTTTACGTCGCGCTCTATGAAGTAATTCAAAGCAAAGTCCAGAGCATGCCTGGCGAGAATCTCTCCCTGTCTCCGCACCACTTCCTGGTTTAAAGCTTCCCGTTTGAAAAGTTTATCGATGACGTGAAAAACATTTCTTTCCATTAAGACAAGGTCTTTGTGCATATTGCCTTCATGGATGCGGTAGAAAGTCAAGGGAAGGTCAACAAAATCAAACAAGTAATACGGAGCTATCCTCAGCCAGAGGTCCCAGTCTTCAGAAGCAGAAAGCATCTCGTCAAAGGTTCCTGCCTTCTCAAAGCATTCCCTCCTGATCAGAGCGCTGCTGCAGCTGCCAACCACGCAGTTTTCTGTGAGCAAGGAAAAGAAGATCCGGCCCCGTACTAGGCATCCCCTCTCTTCAATTTCGTGGTTGTCTTTATCCACTACCTTGAGCGCTGTATACACCACACCTGTATCCGGTGAACTGTCAAGGAGTGCGACCTGGTGCCTGAGTTTTTCCCTGTCCCAGTAGTCATCAGCATCTAAGAATCCGATATACTCGCCTTCTGCCTTGACTATGCCTGTATTCCGGGCTGAGGAGAGCCCCTGATTTTTCTGATAGATATACCTGAGCTTTTCTCCGTACTTCATCACAAGAGAAGCAGTGTCGTCAGTTGACCCGTCATCTACCACGATCAATTCTCGATCGGTGAACGTCTGGTCGAGGACACTCTCAATTGCCTGGCTGATGAATCGGGATGCATTGAAGGCGGGGATGATTACGCTAACCCTCGGCATGTTCTCTTAATAATAGAGTTGAAAGGCTTTTGCAAGAAATTTACCTTGATTCCCTCATATATGATACCATGTTTACCGATAGGTTATGTGTTTATGAACCAATAACCTCAAATTGGGGGCGTTATGAAGAAAGAAAGAGTAATTTCATTTGCTGTTTGCTTCTTATCCTTGTGTATGGTGACTTCAGTTTTTGCCAGTGAGATTGAAGAGCAGGGGGCGATAGAAGATATTTCCTCTGAGATAGAGGCGGTCTCAACCTCAATGGCCGAGGACATCCAGACCTCAACTGCTGCACTGGATGGAACGGTATGGCAGGTTGACGTGATCTCAATACCCCTCATCGTAACCACAAATGCTACCTTAACCTTCAGTAACGGGATGCTTTCGATAAGCGGCTGGGTTGTAACCCTTACCCCCGGTGCGTATGAAGAGAACGTCAGAGGAGATAAAATCTCCTTTTCCGCTACCCTTACAAAGAAAATAGGAGCTCAGACAATACTCTACGAATTTCAGGGGTCGGCTAAACCGGAGAAGAGAATTGCCGGTTTAATCCACAATACCACGTGGGACATGTACTACATCTTTTTTGGAGAGCCCCTGACAGCAAGTGAATAGTGAACTGTGAGGAATTCAGGAGTCAGGAGTCAGAATTCAGAATAAAATTATATATTCTGTCTTCTGACTCCTGTATTCTAAGTTCCAGCCCCGTTTATTGATTTTTCGTATTAATCGTTGACTAATTAGATTCTTCAGGTTAAGAAAGATACTTATAACTTACGTGATTTTGCTATGTACCGCTTGAAAATAGCTCTGCCTTTTTTTCTCTCCTTCGTGTTTCTTTCTTTTGCCTCCCCATCAGATATATCCCGGAGCGAACCCTATGCAGCAGCCCGCCAGAGGATGGTCGAAGAGGACCTGAAGGCGAGGGACATCACCGATGCACGAGTGCTCCAAGCAATGGGTAAGGTGGGTCGGCACCTGTTTGTCGAGGAAGGGCTGAGGAACAGGGCATACGCGGACTATCCCCTGCCTATCGGAGAGGGACAAACCATCTCCCAGCCTTACATCGTTGCCCTGATGACCCAGTGGTTGTCGCCTAAGCCCGGAGAGAAGGTCCTTGAAATCGGAACCGGTTCGGGCTATCAGGCTGCAATCCTCGCTGAACTGGGGACTAAGGTATTTACCATTGAGATACGACCAACTCTCGCTCAGAAAGCCGCCGCACTTCTGAAAAGACTGGGCTACACGCAAGTAAGCGTTAAAGCCGGAGACGGCTATTTTGGCTGGAAAGAAAATGCCCCCTTTGATGCAATCATCATCACCTGTGCTGCCAACCACATCCCTCCATCTCTCATCGAACAGCTCAAGGAGGGAGGAAAACTGATTGTCCCTCTCGGTGAAACTACCTTCCATCAGACCCTTACGCTGATTACCAAGGTGAAAGGGGATTTAAAAGTGAGAGAGATCACCGGTGTCCGTTTTGTTCCTATGACCGGTGAAGCGGAAAGACATTAACAGGCTGCTGAAAAACGACCATCTGCGTCGTTCCCCTCGTCCTTCGTCGTTGCAGAGGTACAAAAGACCGAAGGCCGCTCCTGCGGTAAATTCTATCGTAAGAACGACCAAACGTTTTATTCAGGATTTCGGGCGCCTTGCATCTGGACATTTTTGATCAGCCTTACAAACAGTTGCTTTTTCTGCAAACTGCTAAGAAGCAGAGAACAAAGGGCAAGAAGATAGGACAGGGCAGCAAGGTTCAGTACCAGCCCGAACCCTCCGCGTAACGCTATCATCATAGCGCCAACCGAACTCACAACCGAAGCACATCCATTGATACACCAGGCCCAGGGGATTTGTGCCGGGGAATGGTTTCCCAGAAGCCGGATTCCGAGAGGGAAGGGCATACCCAAGATGAATCCAAGGGGAAAGATGATAAGGCACGAGAGGATTTGACGGGATACGAGGTTTAATCCTCCGAGGGATGAGAAGAGGATGGGCAGGAAATAGGTATAGAGGATTGCGGCCACCCCGATGGAGAAAAAGAGGAATAGATGGATGACCCTGTTTTCAGGAGGAACCAGCTTCCCGGATAAGAGACTCCCCGCACCGGATGAGATCAGGAGAGAGAGCAGGCAGATGGAAAAGGCATATACGGGATGACCGAGAAAGAGGATGAACCTCTGGATCAGGGGGATCTCGATAAACATAAATCCTACCCCGATGAAGAGAAAATAGCTCAAGAGAGAAATGGACTTCACTCCTGTTTCACCTTTACCCTTAGAAGAAAATAAGGGAAGGAGAATGAAGACAATGCTGATAAGGAGGGACTGGAAGAAGACAAGAGGTATGAAGTAGCCTCCTTCGAGGAGAAACTGCCACTTTTTCCCTGCACTCAGGTAGGTTTCCCTGGTTCTCTCAGCTTTGAAGTAGTGATGGAAAAAGGGCCGGTCGTCCACAACCGGGCTTATATCAAAGAGGTACTCCCTGGTAAATTGATTACTCCTTTCCCGGTTCAGGAGTGATGAAGCCATGCGGTAGTAAATCGGTTCAGACTGGAGGTTGTAGATATTGGTTTCTTCCGGCGTGATGCCCGGGTAGTAAACCCAGTCAAAATTACACCGTTTGAGAAACGTATCTCCCTTGAGAATTTCTTCTCTTGCAATTTCCCCCTTCTTCACGAGGATAGTGCATGTCCCCCAGCTCCTGATGAGCATGAAATGCCTTGCAGGATCTGGTACCCCCTTATCCTCAAGCATGGAAATGATAGTTGAGATCAGCCGCAGTTCCTGCCTGGGAGGCGGGATCAGGTAGAGAGTGAAAGAGAGGTAACCATCAGGATTCAGGTGGTCGTAGTAAAGAGAGAAGGCCTCCCTGCTTAATGGATACTCCTCAACCAGTCCGAACATGCCGCCTGAGGATGCACCGAGGGTACTCGTTAAGGAATGCTCAATCAGGTCGTAATTCTTGGGAGAATGGGAGAGATAAACCCGTCCTTCCTCCCTGATCAGCTTCACATCCTGTCTCTGAAAGACTCCTCCCGTAAAACCGGCAAACTTTTGAGAAATGAGGTCAGCAAGGAGAGGGTTCTTCTCCGTGCCTTCGATCTCCTCTGTCCCGTGATACAATGCGGTGAGCACATCCAATCCTCCCTGGGGTTCAAGGATGAGAACAGATTTTACCTTTCTAAGATAGTAGGCAAAGGCAGAAGGAAGGTAAGAGGTGAACATAAGCTCTTCCTTATTCCCCTGATAGCGGGTGATGGAGTTCAGATTCGAGCCGTCAACGGTGAAACCGAGCTGGGGAGGAAGGGGCTTCAGGTATTTCAGGCTCAAACCGGGGGCGAAGCGCACAGCCGGGCTGTCAACCACATCCACCTGGGAGAAGGTATTGAAACAGGTGAGGATATGCTTCGCTTCCGGGTAGCGGAGAGTTACTTTCAAGTCCTTATAGGGGGAGATCTTCAATTGGAACCACATCGGTTTCTGAATGAAAAGAAAGACGATGAACAAGAGGAGAGAACCCCCTGCTGTCAACAGCCACTTTGAATTTTTCACGGCGGTGACGATTGAAGCAATGACACTCAGAGTACAGGCAGCAAGCAGGCACAGGGTTACTCCGCCCAAAGCATGGATAAGGAGAGCTAAAAGGCAGCCACTCCCTGCACCAAAAAGGTCAGCACTGTAGATAGAGTTCGCTTTGGAGGGGATCTGGCTCAAGGCGAGAGAAATCGTAAGACCCCCGAAGAAGAAGGGGAGTGAGAAGAGCAGGTAGTAGAGGAAGAGGTAGAGGAATTGGCGGTAATCGTACGAAAGCCTTACCATCTCGAAGGGGATCTGATTGGCAATGAGATAAGAACCAAGAGCAGTAAGGGAAAGGGCAAAGGTGGTGACAGGAATGATTTTATTCAGGCTTGCTTTCCTGAGTGAAGGAAAGAGCATGAGCACCGACCCACTCGCCCCGATCCCGAGCAGGGCAATGGAAACCACCATGAAGGCAAGGTGATACCACTGGGCAACGGAGAAGAACCTTGTCAGGGTGATCTCAAAGGTCAGGGTGGAGAGGGAGGTGAGAAAGATAGCGGTGTAGAGAAGGATAGGGGTCATAAAGGTTGACTAATTATTTTCGCTGAGATTAGCATTGATGAGAGGAAAATAAAAGGGGGGAGGGAAAGGCACTTGTTTTATCGAGAAATTTATTGAGCAATGCTTGACAATTTGGGTGGTTGTGGTATTTCCAACAATTAAAAGGGTTACCCGCAATTTCCTTAATTCTTGGGGTAAAAAGAATTGATGAGCGCCCTATGAACAGGATAAATATTTCAGAAGATAAAAATTGCAAAGGAAGGGGAGTTATCTGGTACTTCAGCCAGATTTGGTATAGACGAAATACTTCGTCTACTTCCCCATTTAGGGAGTATAAGCGAACCAGTTCGTCTATGAACAAGTTATCGTAAATTGTGGGCATAAGAAAGGAAAACAGATATGGAATTTAAAGGGCTGCAAATATTTTGGCCACCTATATTTGATGTTGTTACTGCAAACAAAGCGGCCAAGCAGGGATTTGTTGCTGCTATGCTTATATCTGGCATAACAGCTTTGCTCCTTATCTACCGCATCGTAAGCTCACAGTCATATGATGCAACTGAACTTTTTTCTAGTATTTTAGGTAATATCGTTCCAATGGCATTGATAGCATTTTGGATAAATAGAATGTCAAGGATTGCATCAATATCAGCATTAGTTCTTAGTTGTGGTGAGATGCTATATAAAATAAGTGTTCACAATACAGCAGGCATGTACCCGTTGTTTATAATATTCTTTCACTACTGTCCCGTTAACTTTAGAATAATTCCAATTGGTTAGCAGGATGGTAATTCTCCTTTTGGTCGTAAGATGCCGTCAGAGCCGATAGAATCGGGCTGTTTTCGAAAAGCGTGATGGAGAGAATTTGGAGAATTTCGTACAGACTTTTGTCGAGCTTCAGCTCCTTTTTGAGGATCGACACCAGCACATAAACGGAAATGGCGATCCAGATTTGCGTCTTGACCGCATTCTCGCTGGTCCCGAAAAACGCCTTGATTCGCAGATGCTGCTTGATCCATTTGAAAAACAACTCTACCTGCCAGCGACATTTGTACAGCTGGGCAATCGTCAAGGGCGGCAGGATAAAGTTGTTGGTCAGAAAGACCAACCGCTTGTTGGTTTCGGTATCGAAGTAGGAGATACGCCGCAAGGTATCTGGATAGGCTTGGGAGGTCAAGGGGCCATTCAACACGATACTCTGATCGCTGTGCAGGCCACGGCTCTTGTCGGCCGGCCGGGAGGAACGTCGGGTATAATCGAGGTTGCTTTTGGCGCGGATAACGAAAAACGCGGCGTGCAGAGTAAAGCGATAGAGAC
>Ga0315279_10008902_pt1 | contig 12063 bp, 17 predicted proteins | sample YL17G06_20_MG_FD_203694 | JGI IMG/M metagenome (GOLD analysis project Ga0315279, IMG submission 203694) | Sediment microbial communities from Yellowstone Lake, YNP, Wyoming, USA - YL17G06_20 | ecosystem: Environmental > Aquatic > Freshwater > Lake > Sediment | place: USA: Wyoming | collected...
TCGTCAGGTCGGCGATTTGCAGTTGGACGATTGTGGCATTGCTACAAAGGGACTTCTTGTTCGACATCTCGTTCTGCCGAATGGAATAGCAGGCACCCACGGCGTGGCGAGCTTCATAGCTAATGAGATTTCTAAAAATACCTATATTAATGTGATGGACCAGTACCGTCCTGCCCATCGTGCGCATGATATACCGAGGATCGCCCGTCCATTGCATAAAGAGGAGTTTCTGGAGGCGGTGAACATAACATTGGAGAATGGGCTGGAGAGGCTGGATGGTATAGATAGTCGCTCGATTGCGAAGTAGGTAATGTATAATGTCGAGTCGCTCTGCTTTTCGTGCTGAAGTATATGGCCTGGTTCAAGGTGTGAACTATCGCTATTTTGTGCAGCGTCATGCTGAGGCGCTTGGATTGACTGGCTATGCGAAAAACCTGCGTCGTGGCAGTGTCGAGGTGTTTGCCGAGGGGGAGAAGGGTAAACTGGAACAGCTCATAGCTAAGCTGAAAGCCGGGCCGCGGGCGGCGCGCGTTGAGCGGGTGGATGTGGAGTGGTTGGAATACAGTGGCAAGTATCGCGAGTTCGAGATTGTGTTTTAGACAACCTTCTTCCTGAAGGTTACCTCGATGCTCTTAATGTCGCCTACACCTTTGAGGGTGGAGACCATTCCCAGGACGGCGCCGCCGACGATATCTTGTGCGAAGCGATTAAGTGTGATCGGCTCGCCATTCACAAACAGTGTTGTCTCGTCGTTGCGCTTGCCAACGATCTTGGCCTCGATGAGATCGGCTATGCCTGATATATCATTCAGCTTGAATTGGGGCAGGTCTATGTCGAACCGTTCATCGGTGACTAAAGCCCGTAATTCCTCGGGTTTGCACCGAAGCCCTTTTGCAGTTTCTTTGCGGTGCACCTCTATTTTAGGTACATGAGCGTCGTGGAAGCCTTCAACTATGAGTATATCGAAGTCGGCGCCCATTAAACGCACGATATCCTTGATCGAGGCGTCCTGCTCCAATGATTCTATCAACGCCAGATTTTTCGGGGTGCTGATGAAGACCGCATCGCTGCCGGCCTGGGCGTAGCGCCAGCTGTCCTTGCCCGGCGTGTCCAGCTCAAGGTCCTGGTGTGTGTGCTTGACCGTTGCCACGCGATAGCCGCGGGATTTAAACTCCGGGATTAATTTTTCTATCAATGTTGTCTTGCCGGATTTTCCCTGGCCTACTATAGAAACTACTGGCAGCATATCACACACTCCTTCTGCTTTATCGAGTCAATTCGCACGGATTGTATTGGGAAACCGTTATATTATCAACCCTCTGTTATCCCCCAGTCTTGGTCCTTCCCATTACGGGAAGGATTCCGGTACCGGAAGGACACCTCTTTTTAAAATTCCTCTCCCTTGAGGGGAGAGGCTAGGTGAGGGTGATTACTCCTCACCGTCGAGCATTATGGCTTTTACCAAGTCGCCCTCTTTAACGGCAGCGACATCCTCCGGCACGATGACCAAAGCATTGGCCATCGACATTGATGTCAGTATGCCGGAGCCCTGCGGCCCGGTCGTTTTCGCATATAATCGGTCGCCTTCCTTGCGCACAATGGCCCGGGCAAAGATGCGACGGCCGTCGCTGTTCTTGATGCGGCTTTCCATTGTTACCTCGACCGTCGGCCGTATTAGATTCGTTTTGCCCATCATCTTGAGTATAGCCGGACGGGCGAACAGCTCGAACGTTATCATGGAACTTACCGGATTTCCCGGCAAACCGAGGTGCGGAACGCCTTTAATTGTGCCGAATGCCAGCGGCTTGCCCGGCTTCATCCTCACCTTCCAGAAAGATATCTCGCCCTGTTTGGCAAGTACATCTTTGACCAGATCATAGTCGCCCATCGAGACGCCGCCGGTGGTGAGCAGCATATCGGCTGAGAGCGCTTCCCTGATCTTTTTATCCAGGTCTTCCTCAGTGTCCCTGGCGATGCCCAGCACGCGGGGGATACCTCCGTAGCGAAGCACCTGCGCCGCTGAGCTGTAACTGTTGCTGTTGTAAATCTGCCCTTCGGAGAGCGGCTGTCCCAGTTCGGCCAGCTCGTCGCCGGTGGCCAGAATGGCGACTACCGGGCGCCGTATGACTTTAACTTTATCCATGCCCAGCGATGCCAGCACTCCGACCTGAGCTGGGCGCAGCACGGCGCCTTTCTGTATTGCTAGCTGTCCTTTGCCGATGTCCTCGCCGGCAAGGCGCACGTTTTTGCCTTTATCAACGGGTTTCAGAATGCCGATTTGCTTCAGAGGCTGTTCGGATCGTTGCGTCTCATCGGTATCTTCAAACGGCACCACGCTGTCGGCACCTTTGGGCAGCGGCGCGCCGGTCATGATGCGTATTGTCTTGTGAGCCTTGACCTCCAAATTAGATACGTCTCCTGCTTTAGCCTCGCCGATGATATCGAGGTAAACGGGAGATGAAGCTGCAGCCCCTGAAGTATCCTGCGCTTTGACGGCGTAGCCGTCCATGGCGGAATTATCCTTCGGCGGGATGTCTATCGAAGAGTAAATATCCTCGGCTAGCACTTGCCCGAGACATTCCAGTATAGGTGTCTCAACGCCATCGAGAACTTTGATGTAGCTCAGAACTTTTTCTAATGCTTCTTCGACGCTAATCATGGCTGCCCTTCTCTATAATCGCCTTCGCTCGTTTGAGATCGGCTTCCGAATTGATATTAAACAGGCTGAGGTGCTGCGGGTCGTACCTCTCAATCTCCTCGGTCTCTACATATCTTACATTAATTTCATTAAATAAATCCGATATCTTCAGCTTGCCTTTACTGATCTGTTCCTCCAATGCAGGTATGCAGTTCTTTGAATATACAGCGTGCAGCGGCTCGATTTTATCCCCAATTCTGGGGATGACGGCATCGAAGCCTGGGGCTGAATCGAGGAGGTAGCGCAGCAGGTCGATATTGAGAAATGGCATGTCGCATGCAACAACGAGAGTGTAAAAAGATAATGATGCGTTTATTCCTGTGCAAAGGCCGACTTTTGCTCCGGTGTGCGGATAGGTATCGAGCACCTTTTCTATGTTCAGACTGGGCAGTTGATTCGGTGCGGTACTGACTACGATGATATCGTCTCCCAATTGTGCCAGCGAGTCAATGACCCTCTTGATGAGGTATTTCCCTCCGATTTTTTCCAACGCCTTATCACGCCCCAGCCGTGAGCTTTTTCCGCCGGCAAGTATTATAGCTGTCACGATGTCATTTTAACACTACGGTGAGGTAAAGTGAATTTAGCGGGGGTCGTTTAAGATTCTATCTGACCAACTCAGAGGAGTGGATGTTCAGGATTCCTCCATCATCATCCTGGCTGCCCTCCTCGTCATCTTTCTCGGCAGGCATCTTACCAGAAAAGCAGCTATTATATATCTCTTGCCGGGGATTACGATTGTTTTGCCCTTCATCAGCCCGTGGTATCCCACGGCCGCTACGTCTTCAGGCTCCCATATCCTGTTGAAGAGCCCGCGTATCATTGCCTTTGTGCGTTCCGTTCGCGCCCTCTTCGCAAACCCGGTCCTTACCGGGCCGGGACAGAGCGCTGTCACCGTCACTCCGGTACCGCTCAGCTCCTCGGCTAAGGCTTCAGAGAAGGATAATATGTAGTTCTTGGTAGCGCAGTAGACCGCAACGAGAGGCCCCGGCTGGAAAGCCCCCATTGAGGACACGTTCATGATGCGTCCGTGCCCTCTGGCGATCATCCCGGGCAGAAAGAGCTTTGTCAGGTGCGTTGGAGAGACCATATTGACCTGCATCATCTCCAGTTCATCTCTGAGGTTTGTTTCGGAGAAGGTGCCATAAGTGCCAAAACCTGCATTATTGACCATGATGTCGATGGCGATGCCTTCTGCCTGAACTTCATCGAAGATCTCTTGAGGGGACGTCGGCACAGACAGGTCCTTGGCGATGACTTTGGCGGATACCCCGTGTTCCGATGTCAGTTGTGCTGCGATTTTTTGAAGATCGTCTCTGCTTCTGGCTACCAATACGAGGTTGTATCCGTCGCGTGCAAAGCACTTGGCTAACTCATACCCGATGCCGCTTGATGCCCCGGTAACAAGCGCCGTCTTTCCATCACCAGGCTTTAACATAATATCTAATCTGTCCAAAAGCAGCGATGTATCTGAGGTTCAAATAGCGGCGATCCTATACCGCTCGTTTTGGGTTTCTGAATTGTATCCCCACTATCGTCATCTGTCAAACATGAGTTTTGTACTGACGAAAGCGGAGTGCATCTTACCGGGTGGTAATCTGGTCGTCTGCAAGTACTGGTCGAGCGTTTAAATCTGCGTTCATTTAATATAGTTAATTACGCCTTCATTCCTCGGCGATGCGACCGGATTTGCACAGTCTTTGTATCCCAGTGCTACCGTGCAGACATGGCTGTACCCGTTTGGAATACCCAGTTTCTTTTTCAGCTCATCGCCCTTTTCCGAGGCAAAAAGGAAAGCTGAGGAGGTAATAATACACGAGCCAATATTCAGTGATTCTGCAGCCAGTGCAATGTTTTCTGCCGCTGCACCGCAATCTATTTGAGCGAATTTGGCCTTGTCATCTGCTGAAATCAATATGACTGTCGGAGCATTGTGAAAGGTATGATAGTCAGGGATGCTCGCTCTTTGCACCAGCAGATCAACGCTGGAATTTATCAAGTTTTCTTTGATGATATTCACCATTTTGTTAAGCATAACTTTGTCTTGTATCACGGTGAAGTGCCATTTCTGCTGGTTCATGGCATTGGGCGCATGCAGGGCGCAGTCTAATATTTGTTTTAATTCAGAATCGGCTATTTGTTTTGCTTTATATTGCCTTATGCTTCTTCTGTTGAGGATGACCTTCAATGTTTCATTCATGTTTCAACCTCTTTTTCGCTTTTGTGCCGCCTGATGGTCGGGCTTAATTCTGCGGTTAATTATAGTGTCGTCTGCTGTGACTCGTCAGCCTGTTCACTCATAGTGAGTCCACATCCGAATTATTTTCACAACATGTTCCTCGTCGAGCACCTGATACACCAAACGATGCTGGATGTTGATCCTGCGGGAATAAGCCCCCGCCAGATCGCCGACAAGTTTTTCGTAAGGCGGGTGCGCCTGATATGGGTTTGCACGCAGAATCTTGAGCAACCTCTCTGCTTTGGGTTTCAATCCCGCCGATGCCAGGTTCTGGGCGTCTTTCTCGGCCTGCCTGGTGAAGACAACCTTCCAATTTACCAATCGGGTTCCTTACAGCATTCATCTACGGGTGTAGCTAAGCCTTCCCGTATGGATTCCCTCATGCCGGGGATCGAAAGCAGGTATAGTGTCTCCTGAACTGCACGCCAGTCATCTTCCGAGACGAGAACGGCGTTGGCCCTCTTGCCTGTTATGAAGATGGGTTCGTGTGATGCCGCCGCTTCATCGATAAGGCGATACAATTTAGCCCTGGCATCTGTTGCTTTGAATGTAGTCATTGTTGCCCTCTTTAAATTGGTGCACTTATGGTACGCTATTGCGTACGATTTGTCAATATTCGAAGTGGTTCAAGAGATGTCCTTCCGGTACCGGAAGGGCCGGGGGAATCGGGGGAATTGATCTTGGTGGCAGTGTCGCTACGAGGAGCTACAGGCGACGAAGTAATCTCGACGAATATTAGCAGCTACTTTCTCTCTTTTGCCCAGTATGTTTGCTTATGCCCTTTGGCTTCATATTCGGCTACGAGTCGAAGCGCTTCTGCTTCCACCAGTCCGCTTTTGACCATGAACACATTTCCGTTGTCGTCCTGGCGACAGACAGACCAGCTGGGATTGCCGGTTTCTCCAGTAGAGCCTTCAATATGGCGATCTTTGTTTTTCATGTTTATATTCACGCTAATGGCGTGTTCGCGCTCGTTATCAGGGGGCTCTTTCTTCTAAAGGAATTATATAACATGTATGCCACGCTGGTTAAAGCGATGATTGAGGCTACGACGTGAAAGAACAATTCGATCGTTTCGCAGGATGACAGCAGACCCATCCGCGAAAGCATCCAGTTCCAGTCATGTATTCCCCCGATGAGCGGGAGGATTTGCTCCTGAGCATCGCCGATATACCTTGCCATATACATCATGCTTTCTCCAAACCACAGGCCGCAGAAGGCCGATTCGTATTTCTGGCGGCGGTAGAGGAAGTACAGCGCTAAAGCCATGGGGATGAAAAGCTGAAAGATAGTGCCGCCCAGGAAATGCAGCCATTCTCCGAAGAAAGTGAACATGAAATGCCCGCCCTCATGTATCAGCAGGTTTAACCAGTCTATGAAGTGGAACTCGTATGCGAACACCAGCCAGAAGGCGTAGGGCACGAGGCAGAGCGCAAGAATTCTCTTAAATAACAGCATTGCTATCTTCGCTGGCTCTTATAGAGACGCCCTTGTATTCGTGAAACATATGCCTGTATCCGCCACAACGGGCCGGTGCTGGTACAATACACTCTTCGGTACACTGCTTGATGAATATTTTTAAGAGTTGACTTCTGTGAGCTGTTGAGCTGTGACGAATACTGTTTCTGAACTTTACGAATCGATTCGAGGAAATCGGCCCAGCCGTCGGTTAAGCCGGTGACCGCGCGCTTTCCGTTTCTCAACTCCCCGGCTGCAAGTGAATTCCCGCTTACCTCAAGCGCCGCGATGAGATCGCTGGTGGTCTGGAAAAGCTCCTCATTTGATTTAAACATGTGTGACCTCTATTTCCGGCCAACGTAGATGCCATACCCGAAATAGTTGGCGTTGTCTCTGAAGAACCGGTTCATAGTCATCATCCGTTTTCGCACTCGTCCGTTCGTGACATACCTGAGCGCAACCCTGGCTGTGTTCACCAGCCCTTCATCGGCCATCATCCCCCGCATACCACGAAAGTCCATAGTCCCGGCGATGGTATTGAGCTCCCTGACGCCGAGCTCCGTAAGCAGGTTCTCCCAGCCCTCATATGTATGGGCGTTCGACATACAGTAGGCGCAGATTACTGTGGAGACTTCCGCCATAAACTGGGCTGTCGGTTCAGCTCTCCAGCTCAACTCAAGCCACCCCAGATATCCCACCGGCTTGGTCACTCGGATAGCTTCTTGAATTGCCTTTCGCTTGTCGTCCACGAGGACAAGCATGGCCTGGGATATCGCGGCATCGAACTCATTGTCCGGAAAGGGCATGTTCAACGCGTCCCCTATTTGAAACGTGACCTTCCCTTCAAGCCCTTTCCTTCTGGCCAGACGGGTTGCGTGACCAACCAGGTCCTCGCAGATGTCTAGGCCAACTACCTGACAGCCATATCTCTCAGCCAGATAGACCGCGCTCGTTCCTTTCCCGCAAGCTATGTCTACTACCTTTGTCTTGCTGTCAAGGTGACAGGCCTCCGCCAGTTTTCGGGTAGCGGCGAATCCCCCGGGATGAATCACGGTCATCCCGACGTGCCTGGCCATGAAGTCAAAGATGTCGCACTTCTCGACCGTGCACTGAGCCGTTGCGCATGCGTTATCGGTGTTCATGTCACTCCTTGCAGCATAGCTTTTCAGTCGGGTTCGTCAGTTGACTCGTACTCCTCGAGCAGCCCGGGGTCCTGTGTCTCTGGTTTGAAAGTCTTTATCGTTACCAGGTGAATAGTAACGCCCCCCGCGATAGCAAGCAGAATCAACTGTACCCACCACAGCGATACCGCCCACACTGAATAGCCGATTGTCAGCCACAACAGCAGAATTGTGAACAGCTTTTGCCTGAGAGGTATGCCCTTTCCTTCCCGATAGTTTCTGATGTATTGTCCGCACCAGCGGTTGGTCATCAACCAGTGATAGAACCTTTTTGAGCCGCGCGCGTAGCATATGGCGGCCAGAAGCAGAAATGGGGTGGTCGGCAGCACAGGCAGGAACATGCCGAGGATAGCCAGCGCCACAGAGATGGTACCTATGAGGATCAGCAGTTTTTTAATAAGCTCTTTCATGTCCCCTCATTTTACCGCTATCACCAGCATTTCGAAATCCTCGGTCGTCAGTTTATCATTCCGGCTGAAAGCTCCGAGCTTCGCGCCGTATATATCGATAGTCTTGAAATCCAGCGTCTTTAAAAGCCATGTGAGTTCACTTGGCACATAGTAGCGCTCGTTACAGGTTAATTCCTTTTTAGTTCCCGCATCGTCCTCGAACACGACGGTGTTGTGGTCCCGGAACGTCATCAGATCGAAAGAACAATTTTTACACGCTGAATTGCCTTCTTTGGCCGCGGACTCATAAAATTCTTTGACGGAATGAAAAAGCGGAAATAACCCGTTCAATGTCGTGAATATAAACTTGCCCTTATCTTTTAACGCCTTTGTCGCGTTCTTTAATATTTCAAAATTCATCTCATCCGTTTCCATTAAAGAAAACCCGCCCTCACAGAGCATGATCGCCAGATCGAACTCGCCTTCAAAGGGAAGGTTTCTGGCGTCATGTTTCTGAAAATCAATGTTCAGATCAAGTTCTTTTGCTTTTTCCTTTGCCCTTTTTAGCTGTGATTCCGACAGGTCGATCCCGACGACTTTGTATCCCCTTCTGGTTAGTTCGATTGTGTGCCTGCCGGTGCCGCATCCGATATCGAGAATCTTTACCGTCTTGTTGTATCCGATTTCCTTCTCGATGAAATCGCACTCTCCGACGGTTCCCTGCGTGTAAATCTCGTTATCGTATTTCACCCCGTAGTTCTCAAACAGCTCTTCGTACCATTGTTTCATGTAGTTGTGTCCTCTATTTCATCAGCTTGGCCAGCTCTCCGCCCCAAGCCCGCGCTCGCTCCACCTCTCCCTCCTTGAGCGGGCCGTACGTGCCCTTCACAAGGAATTTCTGCGGCTTGGTGACCTTGCTGTATCCCACTCGCTCCAGCCCCCTCATGATCGCGGACGCGGAGCCGCCGGGCGACCACTTAAAGCGCGTGTCGAATGCGGCGGCTCTTCCCTTTCCTTTTGGCAGCGCGGCGAGCCACGAGCGCATGGACGGATGCGAGAGATCAGGAGGCTTTGGCGCCTTCTTGTCCTTGGTGTTTGCTAGGCTTTTCCGCACCTGGTCGGAAGGAAGCCGGAAGGCCATCACGGGAGCGCCCGCCACTATAAGGTCGGCGTCCGCCGTAACCGCGGCGGTAGCCTCGGCGGTGGAGAGCGCCCGCGCCTCGGGCCCTATGCCTTCCGCTATAGCGCGGGCGATGGCCGCGGTGTTGCCCCACAGGGATTCGTAAACGACGATAGCTTTCATCTCAGCCTCCTTTATTGCTGGCAAGGTGGAGAGAACATTACAAGACAGGATAACGACCATGCCCGGCCGTAAATGCTGGGATGGAGCCCTGAAACGCATTCCTTCACAATGGTGCTATTCCGCTTGAATGCCTGCAGCGACAGTTTCGGGCTCGCTGCTTCTATCCTTATGGACTCCTGTTTTGGTCTTCCTCCTGTTGATGTAGAAAAGGCACTTGAAGGAGAGGACAGACGCAATACAGCCGGCGATACCCCATAGCAGGTTGAATGACCAGTAAAGGACGGGCGCCAGCGGTGAATCTGTGGCAACGTTGTCGAAGATTTTACCGCTTGACTCTAATCCGACTATGCCGCCGTTACCCATGAAGAAGAGCACGTTATAGAGCTGCAGCGCGCCGCACACACCAAGCAGGGTGAAGGCTTGCTTCTCTTGGCCGCGCCACAGTTTCACCAGCCCCACAATGGCGAGGATGCTTACTATCCAGAATGAAACCTCGGCCAGTATCCAGAATCGCGTCATATAGCCGTAATCAAGGTCGGATGAGTGGTAGCCCCACCAGATTGCGAAGTATGGCAGATGCGCCTCTGTCCCCTGACATACACCGTTCGAGCACAGAGGATCGAAAACGGATGACTTGAGTACAAGGGCGGGTACCTGCCAGATGATGTTGAAGAACACGGCGATGATGAACCACTGCATGACAAATCCGCGCCAGCGTACTTCCTTCGGGTAGTGCAGAAACAGCGGGGAGAATATGGCTATTACGACAATGGGCAGGGCGGTGAGCATGGCCGCGCGCGCCGTGAAGATGACGTCAAGATCAGCCTGCCGCTGGGCGACCACCCAGACGACATATACGATAGGGATCGCGACAAGGATAAGCAGGGCCTGTATTATCCGCGTTTTCTTGAGGTGACTGGTGGCAATGCTGATGGCGGAGTTTGTTGTGAACATCCGCTGAGGATCCCTGGCAGGTGACGGTTTTTCATTTCTGAGGCCGTTTTCCATAGTATCCTCCTTTTTAAAATTAGGTTTTTAAACTGCTGCTATGGTGTCATATTACAGATGTTGATGATGTCGGTCAAGAGAAAAACTATATTGCTGGCCAAGGCACTGAACTGCCGGGTTTTCCTCGTCCTCTGCCCATCGCGACGGATTATCCATTATATATTGGCGAATGAGATTCAGTGAAGCGTCGTCGCGGATGACGTGTTCATAATAATTGCGTTGCCAGATTCTATAACCCAAGACGTTGTTTGATGCATTGTAACATTTTGTAACGGCGGATTTGAACGATCTGATAATGGTCGGCAGAGATCCGGTGACAGGTTTGCCGAATCGTTCTACCGTAGGGGCACGGCATGCCGTGCCCCTACCATCATGTAACGCGATGATCCCGTGAACATGGTTTGGCATGACGACGAATTCATCCAATTCGATGTGGGGGAAATGTGCGGGGATGTCCTTCCAACATTTCTCTGCCGTCAGGCCGGCATCGTTTAAAACCATTTTCCCGTCCGAAATATCGCCGAACAGGCACGCGCGATCCTTGAGGCAAACGGTCACAAAATATGCACCTTCCCGCGTGTAATCGTACTCTTGCAGGCGCAGCGAATGGCGATTGTGTTTATCCGAATCGTGGCGCGTGCTCATGATCTCTTGCCTACCCGATGCTTTCCACTGTAGCTAGGCTTTGTCGCTATGTTCCACAGTTATGACCACTTTCCCCCGGGCGTGTCCTTTGGCGTAGTACCGGAAAGCCTCCGGGACCTCGCTTAACGGATAGCGTCTGTCGATAACGGGTTTCACCTTGCCGGCTTCGATAAGCTCTGTGATAAAGACCAGGTCGCTCTGGTTTATTTGGAGGTTTATTACTGCCACTTTCTTACCGCTGTTCTTGAATATCCGCGGCCCGATGAAGAACTCCTGGAAAAGCCGCGATGGGGAAGGGCCCGCGGTGCTGACGTAGATTCCTCCAGGGCTTAAGGAGCGCTTGATGGCGCAAATAGAGGGGCTTTTCCTGACGGCGAAGATCAGGTCGTAGTGCTGCCCGTTCCTGGTGCAGTCTTCTTTCGTATAGTCGATGACGTGGTCTGCGCCGAGCGAGCGCACCAGTTCCAGGTTCCTCGTGCTGCACACGCCGCTCACTTCAGCCCCGTAGTATTTGGCGATCTGCACCGCGAACGTCCCGATGCCGCCGGACGCGCTGTATATCAAGGCCTTCTGCCCCTTCTGAATCTTCCCGTAATCGCGCAGGCCCACCAGGGCCACAAGGGCCGATTCCGGCACGGCCGCTGCTTCTTCGAACGATAGATTGGCCGGTTTCAAGGCCAGCAGGTTCTCCGGAGAGCATACATACTCGGCGAAAGCGCCCTTGACGCGCCCGAACATGTCCCCGTAAACCTCATCGCCGGGCTTAAACTGCTTTACATCTCTGCCGATGGCAACCACCCGTCCCGCCATATCTGATCCCGGTATCCCGGTATCCGGCATCACTTTCTTTCCGATCAGGCGAAAGAGAAAGAATCTGTTGTTCACGAAAATCTGGTTGCTGAAGGTTACGGATGACGCATGAACTTCCACCAGGACTTCATTGTCCTTGGGAACCGGTTTCTCCACCTCTTTTAATTCAATTGCCTTCGGTAATCCGTATTTTGTGCATACGATGGCTTTCATGAGGACCTTCCTTATCCTAGTGTTATAACCAATATCACTAGAATTATCATCATCACGACAGGTATCACTAAATACAATGCTACGAGCCACCATTTTGCTTTACTTAGCTTCTTGTATTG
>Ga0315279_10008903_pt1 | contig 12063 bp, 10 predicted proteins | sample YL17G06_20_MG_FD_203694 | JGI IMG/M metagenome (GOLD analysis project Ga0315279, IMG submission 203694) | Sediment microbial communities from Yellowstone Lake, YNP, Wyoming, USA - YL17G06_20 | ecosystem: Environmental > Aquatic > Freshwater > Lake > Sediment | place: USA: Wyoming | collected...
CGCGGCCCGGGCCGACCCAAAGACGCTGACGCCCGGCGGCACCTGCGCCATGAGTTCAAAACCATCCACGAATTCCGACATGATGCGAAAGACCCGCCAGGGATCCTGTCCCAGAAATTCCTTGCCCATGCGGTCCTCCTTCCAGGCGCCTCCGCGCCGCCTCTCCGATACTGTACCCGGCCGCGCTCGGGCTGTCAGCCAAATTGCCGCCCGCTCCGTACTGCGGGGTGCGCCGAGAGTTTGTGGCACGGCCTTCTCCTCGCTGTCACCCCGAGCGAGCGAAGCGAGTCGAGGGGTCTCGCCGTGCGAACGGTAACACGGCAACGGCCACAGCGAGATTTCTCGACTCGCTGCGCTCGCTCGGAATGACAACGTTTTCTGCGTGCCAGGAACTTCTGGCAGACCCCCGCCCGCCCCCCCCCCGCCCTTTCTGCTCAAGACAGCCGCCCCCATCTGCCGAACGTACTCTAGAGAGAGCGTCCGGGGACCCGCCGCCACGAGGGTGCGGCCGGGCCGAGGTGCCGTTATGTATCGCGAATACTTTCGCCTGCGGGAAGAGCCCTTCAGCATCACGCCCGATCCGCGCTTCCTGTACCTGACGGCCCAGCACCAGGAGGCCCTCAACCACCTCCTGTACGGCATCCGCGAGCGCAAAGGCTTTATCGCCCTCACCGGCGAGGTCGGCACGGGTAAGACCACCCTCTGCCGCACGCTCCTCCGGGAACTCGGCCCGGACCACCATACGGCGCTCATCCTCAACCCGGTCCTGAGCGAGACGCAACTGCTGCGCGCGATCCTCCAGGAGTTCGGCATCGAGGCCGCGCGGCGCGACCGCCTCGGGTACCTCACGGCCCTCAACGAGTTTCTCCTCCGGACAAGCGCCGCCGGCCAGATCGCCGTCCTCATCATCGACGAGGCCCAGGACATGACCGTCGCCGGCCTCGAGCAAGTGCGCTTGCTTTCGAACCTGGAGACCGACAGCCAGAAACTCCTCCAGATCTGCCTCTTCGGACAGCCGGAACTCCGCCGCAAACTCGCGCGCCCCGAGTTGCGCCAGTTGGCCCAGCGCATCACCGTCCGCTACCACCTCCAGACCCTCAGCCCGAACGATACGGAGGCCTACCTGCGCCACCGCCTGGCCGTGGCGGCCGAGAACACCGAGGCCCCGTCGGTCCGCTTCGACGCCGAGGCCGTCGACGAAATCTACCGGTTCAGCCGCGGCACGCCCCGACTCATCAACGCCATCGGCGACAAAGCCCTCCTGGCCGGCTACGTGTACCGGACCGGACAAATCGACCGGCGTCTGGCCCAAATGGCCGCGGCCGAACTTCTAAAGGAGGCTCCCTGATGAGCCTCATCAACGAAGCCCTCAGACGCGCAGATGCCGATAAGGGTTCCCCGCCCAGGTCGAAGACTCGACTGGGCGAGCGGGCCGCTCCGGCGCCGCCCGCCCCGGCCCCGGCCCCGCCGCGCGCCGCCGCAACGCAGCCGCAACGCTGGTCCGCCCTCCATGTGGCCCTCCTGGGCGCGGCACTCGTGCTGGCTGTTGGCGCAGGGCTCTGCCTGTGGAATATGATGGGCGGCAGCCCCACGCAATGGGCGGCAGCCCCGGCGTCCCGCCCGGCCGCGGCGTCGGTCGCCCAGGCGGGCCGCCCGGCCGCCCCACCGGCCGTTTCAGCGCTGGCGCAGGCCGCGGCCGCCGCGGAAGCCAGGAAGCGCGGTCGCCTGGGCGACCCGCCGCGCCCTGGGCCCGCCCCCGCAAGCCCCAAGCCGCCTGCGCCCGACAGCCCTGCGCCCCTGCCGAAGGACCTCCTCGCCGCGCAGCCGACCTACTTCGTGGACGCCGCCGACGCGCAACCGGCCGGCCGCGAGCCGCCGTCAGAAAAGGTGTCAGGAACCTTAAGCCGTAGGGTTCCTGACACCTTTTCTGACCCGCTACCGACCGCGCCGGTCTCCCCCTTGCCGCCCGCGGGCGCGGCCCCTGCCGCACCGACGCCGGACGAGCCGAAGTCCGAGGCCCAGCCGGGACCCCCGCCGGCCGAGCCGAAACCTGAGGCCCAGCCGAGCACCCCGCCGCCCCCGCCCGCCGCCCCGGCCGAGGACGAACTCGCCAAGTTCAAGGTCTCTTCCGTCGTGGTAAGCGGCAAGGTGGCGACCGCGATCATCAACGGCCGTGTGGTCGGCGTCGGCGACACCATCGACGGGGCCAAGGTCCTTGCGATTACACGCCACTCGATCGACGTGAAAATCAACGGCCACCAGGCGACGCTAAGGATGTGATCGCTCGGCACGCGCCCATCAAGCCTGCCCTGAGCGAAGCCGAAGGGATGGGCGGCTAACCAAGGCGACCTCGACGCGCGGCGCTGTTTGGTTGGCCGCCCAACTCGTTAGGCGCTCCGTCGAACGGCGCAAATGCGCGTCGCCCGGCATTAGCCGCCTTCGGCTTGCGACTCGCCATCAGGGGCAGGCAGCGCGCGCGTCGGGCCGTCGACCGGGGGCACGTCGGGGAGTTCCTTGTCCGAAACAGCGGCCTGCTCCGCGAGGCGGCGCGCGGCAGGCTGGATGCGCGACTGGTAGGAACCGACGGCGGCGTCGAAGGCCTTGCCCGCGCGGCTCAGGGCGTCGCCGATGCCGGAGAAGTGCTCGACGAACTTCGCGAGGCGGTCGTAGAGGTCCTTGCCGGCCTGGCCGATGCGTTCGGCGTTCTCGGCCATCTCCTCCTGGCGCCACCCGTAGGCCACAGCCTTCAGCAGCGCTAGCAACGTCGTCGGAGACGCTAGAACCACCCCGCTTTTCATGCTGTCCTCTATCAGGGCGTGGTCCTGCTCCACCGCGCCGGCAAAGAAGGATTCGCCCGGCAGGAAGAGGACGACGAATTCAGGCGTGGGTTTGAACTGTGCCCAATAGGATTTCTGGCTAAGCGCCCGCATGTGGCCGCGGACGGCTTGCGCATGGCGGGACAGGGCTTCTCCGCGGGCCTTGTCGTCGGGAGCATTAACCGCCTCGCGGTAGGCATTGAGCGGCGCCTTAGCATCGACCACTATGGTGCGATGATTCGGCAGGAGAACCGTCATATCCGGCTTTTTCAGGCCATCCTCGGTGACCACCGCCACCTGCTCGTCGAAATCACAGTGTTTCGACATGCCCGCCAATTCCACCACGTTGCGGAGGGCCAGTTGCCCCCATTCTCCGCTGCCGGTCGGAGACTTCAAGGCGGTCGAAAGTTGATGCGCCTCTTTCTCCCATTTCTGGCCGCTTTGAAGGAGTTCGTTGAGGTGCTGTTCCAGGCCCCCGTACGCCGTGTTGCGGGCCTTCTCGATGGTATCGAGTTTCTGCTCGTAATCTTTCAAGAGGTTCTGGATGGGCCGGAGTTTCTCGTCGGCCTGGCTGAGAAACTGGATGCGGCTGTCCTTGAGGGCCTCGGCGGAGAGGGCCTTGAATGTATCGCTCAACTGCTCGCGGGCCTTGTCGAGCAATGCCTTCTGCTCGCGAAGGTTCTTCTGTTCCGCCTCCAACCGTGTTTCGGCCCGAACACGGAGGGATTGCTCGACCTCCAGCCGCCGGCTCAGTTCATCTTTGTCGGCCTCCAGGCTGTTGATGCGTGTGGCGAGTTCCTCCGCCCGGCTCTCAAGGCCGGCTTTCTCGGCCTGCAGTAGCGCCAATGCCTCCTGGTCGCGGCGTTTGGCGGTTACGAGCCAAACCAGGGCCACCACCAAAACCGCTATTACCACCACGCAAATGGTTTCGGTCACGGCGAGATTCCTCGCTTCGCTCGGAATGACATCGCGCCTGCCTTACACGTCGAGGTTTCGTACTTCCAGGGCGTGGCGCTCGATGAACTCGCGGCGGGGCTCGACGCCGGTGCCCATGAGGACACTGAAGATATGCTCCGCCTCGGCGGCGTCCTCGATGAGGACCCGTTTCATGGTCCGCCGCGAGGGATCCATGGTCGTTGTCCACAACTGCTCCGCATTCATTTCGCCCAGGCCCTTAAAGCGCTGGATTTCCATGCCCTTCTGGCCGAGGCGGCGGATGGCCGGCAGGATCTGCGCCACGCCGGGCACGTCCACCGCGTCGCCGTTGGAGACGACGGTGAACTTGGTGTGGGGCTTCTCCTGGCCGACCTCCTGGCGGGCCTCGAGGTGCCAGTCGGCCAGGCTGATGCCGCGCGACTCCAGTTTCCGGGCGACCTTGTTGAGTTCCTTGGCGCCGAAGAGTTCCTCAGGCTCGGGCGGCTCGACCTCGGGAACCTCTTCGGCCCCGGCCTCGGCCGCGCCCTTCTCCTGCGGCTTTTCCTTCGCGGCGGCTTTCTTGCCGGGCTTGGGGAAGGCCGCGTCGATGGCCTTCTGGGCCTCGGCCTCGGAGTGAAAGGCGCGGACGGCGCCGCCGATGCGGGCGGCCCAGGCGGGGAAGTCGCCGGCCTTGTTGCGGCTGGCCAGGAGTTCGGCCCACCGGATGCCGCCGCGCTCCACGGCGCGGATGAGGTCCTCGGCCTCGGTCAGCAGCAGCGCGAGTTCCTCCAGTTTCGCCCCGGCAATCTCCTCGGGGGCCTTCTTGCGGCCGCCGGGATCGGGGTTGATGCGGAGGACCGTGCCGTCGACGCCCTGCTTCAGGAGGGTCATCTTCATCTCGCGGTCCGAGAGGACGTAATACTCGCGCCCTTTGCGCCGGACGCGGTACAGCGGCGGCTGCGCCACATAGACGAACCCCTTCTCCACCAGTTCCTTCATCTGGCGGTAGAAGAACGTCAGCAGCAGCGTGCGGATGTGGCTGCCGTCCACGTCGGCGTCGGTCATGATGACGACCTTGTGGTAGCGGGCGTTGGCGAGGTTGAAATCGTCCGTGCCGATGCCGGTGCCCAGGGCCGAGATGATGGTGGCGATTTCCTCGTGGGCCAGCATCTTGTCGATGCGGGCCTTCTCGACGTTCAGAATCTTGCCCCTCAGGGGCAGGATGGCCTGGGTGCGCCGGTCGCGGCCCTGCTTGGCCGAGCCGCCGGCCGAGTCGCCCTCCACCAGGAAGATCTCCGTGAGGGCCGGGTCGCGCTCCGAGCAGTCGGCCAGTTTTCCGGGCAGGCTGCCGGAGGCCAGGGCGCCCTTGCGGCGGACGAGGTCGCGGGCCTTTCGGGCGGCCTCGCGGGCGGTCATCGCCTGGACGGCCTTCAGGATGATCTTCCTGGCGGTGGCCGGGGTCTCCTCCAGGTACTGGCCGAGCATCTCGTTCGTGACGGTCTCGACAAAGGTGCCGACCTCGCTGTTGGAGAGTTTGGTCTTGGTCTGGCCCTCGAACTGCGGGTCGGGCACGCGGACCGAGAGGACGGCGGTCATGCCCTCGCGCAGGTCGTCGCCGCTGGGCGGCGACTCGCCCTTGAGGAGTTCCTGCTTTTTGGCGTAGAAGTTCAGGGTCCGCGTGACGGCGGCCTTGAAGGCCGACAGGTGCGTGCCGCCCTCGATCGTGTTGATGTTATTGGCAAAACAGAGTATGTTCTCGTTATAGCCGTCGTTATATTGGATGGCCACCTCGACGGCGATGCTGGTCTTGGGGTCGTCGCGCCGGAAGTAGATGACGCCCGCGTGAATCTGTTCCTTGCCCTCGTTCAGGTGCTTGACGAAGGCCCGGATGCCGTCCTTGTGGCGGAAATCGGCCTCGCGGCCGTCGCGCTCGTCCACCAGCCTCAGGTGCAGCCCCTCGTTCAGGTACGCCAGTTCCCGCAGGCGCGACTCCAGGATCTCGAACCGGAACGTGGGGTCCTCGAAGATCTCGCGGTCGGGCTTGAAGGTGATGGTGGTGCCGGTCTTCTTGGCAACGCCCACCTTCTTGAGGTCCTTGGACTTCTTGCCCCTGGCGAAGGCCATGCGCCACACGGCCCCGTCGCGGCGGACCTCGACCTCCAGCCACTCCGCCAGGGCCGTCACGCACGAGACGCCCACGCCGTGCAGGCCGCCGGCGACCTTGTAGGTGGAGTGGTCGAACTTGCCGCCCGCGTGCAGCATGCCCAGGGCCACCTCGACGCCGGGCTTCTTTTCCTCCTTGTGCATGTCCACGGGGACGCCGCGACCGTTGTCGGACACCGACACGCTGCCGTCGGCATGGACCGTGACGATGATGTCGGTGCAGAAGCCCGCCATCGCCTCGTCGATGGAGTTGTCCACGACTTCGTTCACGAGGTGATGCAGGCCCCGCTGGTGGCGGTCGCCGATGTACATGTCGGGGCGCTTGCGGACGGCGTCGAGGCCCTTCATGACCTTGATGGAATCGGCGCGGTACAGGTCGGAGCCGCTCGCGGCGGCGGGGGGCTCGGCCGGCTTCCTGGCCGGCTTCGGGGCGTCCTTCTTGCTCATAGGCGAGGCCACCTTCTCTCGGGTCCAATCACGCAGGCCGGAGCACCGCCCCGGCGATAATTGAATGTGCAACAGGCCGTTGCGCGGCCCTGTGCCGGCCCCATGCGGCTGGTTCTGCCGAGCGGATATTATAGTCTTTTTGCCGGGGAATCCAACCTTAGATTGGCCCGCTTTTTCATCTCCCGGCCAAGGGCAAGAATGCCTTTGTTTCCCCTCTCCCCGCCGAGGGAGAGGGGTAGGGGTGAGGGGGGAGCCTTTGTATAGACATGTTACGCCCGCTTCCCAGGCGGGCCGGCGGGTTGTTGAAGCGCCCGCCAGATAGCCTCCAGTGCAACCTCCAACTGCTTGAGGACCACATTGTCAGGCAGCCGCAAGACGCGATACCCCGCTTGGTCAAGCCAGCCGTCGCGGTTGCGGTCGTACTCTGCTTGCACGGCATGCTGGTTGCCGTCCACTTCCACGATCAGCCGGCTTCCGCAGCAGAAAAAATCCACCACGTATTTGCCAATGGGAACCTGGCGGCGGAACTTGTACCAGGTAAACCTTCGGGAGCGCAGATGATACCACAGAACCCGTTCGGCGTCGGTCGACCGGCCGCGGAGTTGGCGGGCAAAATCTTTCTTATTCACACGTCCCCCCATATTGCCCCCTCACCCCCGCCCCCTCTCCCTCGGTGGGGAGAGGGGAGAATGGTCAGCTGCCGGCGGCACCGTTCCCTCTCCCCGGCGACTTCTTCTCCAGGCGGAACTTGAGGTCCTGGATGAAATAAGTCCTTACGTCGCGCCGGAGACCCTCGAGGAGTTCCTGTTTGCGGAAACTCTTGAGGTCCTGCAGAAAGGCGCTGGAGTCCACGACAAACGAGGCCACGCCGGCGCTGGGGCCGCGATTGCGCAGGCCCTCGAGGCTGGTGTGGGCGGCGTCGGGCCCGAGAAGGCGCTGCCAGGCGTCCCAGATGCGCTCGCGGTCCGACAGGCGCAGGACGCCGCTGTGCATGGCCCACCGGCGAAGGGCCCGCCCCACGGGCTCAGCCCTCTCGGCATCAAAATCGGAGGCCTCGGGCGGCAGGGCCGGCTTGCGTGCGCGCCGGGTTTCGGGATCAGAAGTCATGTTGTTCCATAGGCTACACGCTAGACCACGCTGACGGGCATGACCACGTGGGTGAACATCCGGCCCTCGGTGATGACGCCGGGCTTGCTGGGGCCCTTGAAGGAGAAGACAAATTGCTGCGCATCGATGACCTTAACGGCATCCATGAGGTAGGTCGGATTGAAGCCGACCTCGAGGGGTTCGCCCGCGTACTCGGCCGGAATCCGAACCTCGGCCTCACCCATCTCGGGGGTGCGGCTGGTGACCATCAGTTCCTGGCCGCCGAACTTCAAGGTCACGCCTCTGGACTCCTCGTTGGTCAGGAGTGCCGCCTTGCGAACGGCTGCCAGAAACGCCTGGGTGCCCAGCGTGGCCTTCTTGTCAAAATCCTTCGGGATAACATCGTCATATTTCGGAAAATGCCCGTCTACCAGCCTGGAGTAGACGATGCGCTTGCTGCCATCGGCCGGCGGAGACTCCAACAGGATGTCCTTCTCCCCCAGAACCACGCGAACAATCCCTTTGGCATCGGCCAGGTCTGTCAGACACCGCTCGATCAGGAGCATGGCCTTGCTTGGAACAATAGCCGTCCTCTTGACCTCGGATCCGTCCCTGCATTTTCCCTTGACCAAACTCAAACGCCGCCCATCCGTGGCCACAAGGGTGACGCTCGTCCCTTCCACCTCCCAAAGGACGCCGTTCAGGGCGTACCGCGTGTTTTCCTTGGCGGTGGCAAACAGGGTCCGCCGGATCATGCCAACCAGGTCATCCGCCTCTATGCCAAACGCCCCGGACGCCGGAAACTCCGGCACCTGCGGAAAGTCGGCCGGATCATCCCCCAACACCTTGAATCGCGCGCCTGGGGCGACAATCTCAGTCTCGCGCTCCGTCGAGGTGATCGTTACCGTGTCTGCCTCAAGTTCGCGCAGAATCCCGTGAAGCCTATCCGCCGGCACCAGCCCATCCCCGGGTTCCTGAACCTCCATCTTGTCCAGTTCAACGCGAATGCCGACTTCCAGGTCCGTAGCCAGCAAGGTCATCCGGTCCTTTCGGACCTCCAGTTTGATGCAACCTAAGGCTGGCTTAGGACTCTTCTGAGCCACCACCCCGGCGGCAACCTGAACCCCCCGGGTTAGCGTGGCGCGGTCGCAAACGGTTTTCATAAAATACCTCCTGACCGATTCCGGTTAGTATTAGTTTATTATAGCGTAGCAACCAACAGTGTTCATCTTAAGGTTGTGCAAAAACGCAGCCTTGTACTTGTTCCTCTGTAAACCCGTTCTTCTGGTGGACTTACGCTTGCGCTGCTCCCGGAGCCTCTGTGGATAATCTGTCAAATCCCCGGTGGCGCCAAGTTCTTTCTTCTGCGACATAGCAGGTGCCGCCTCGCGGTTCCTTACAAACCCTGTCGGGCGCCACGGCTGCGCAACAGGTTTTCCAGACCTCAATTGGGAGCAGGGGCGGCGCGAAGTTTTGCCAACGTCTCCTTTGTTTTTGTCAACTCGTCTCGCAGGGCCCTCAGTTGCTCAATCTGGGCCGCGGCCGATTCCTTTTCGGATTCCAACTGTGTCTTCAGGGAGTTAGTGTCCGATTTCAGGCGCGCGAGGTCCTTTTCCATCACGGTCTTCTCGGCCCGCAGGTTGTCGATGGCCAGGCGCAGGGTTTCGTTCTCTCGTTTGAGGCCGTCGCACTTGGCCTCAAGGCGTTTGGCATCGGACTCCAGTTGCGAGCGCATGTCGGAGTCGCACCCGGCAAGCGCGACTGTCAGGCCGACAACCACGCACGTAAGGGTTCTCATCCGCACACCCCCCGACCGATGGGCGGGCAACGCCGGGGCGTTCCGCGAAACCTGCTCCACGGCCGCAGCCGGCAGCCCGCCGTTGCCATCATGGCCGCTGAACGTCGCGCTCGATGGCCTCCACGATGCTCCGGAACACGGGGTCGTGGTTGACCATGTGGTTGATCTTGCGGTGCGCGTGCAGGACGGTCGTGTGGTCCCGGCCGCCGAAGAACGCCCCGATCTCTCCCAGGCTGCGGCTGGTCAGGTGCCGCGCGAGGTACATGCAGATTTGCCGGGGCAGCGCCACCGACTGGTTCCGGCGCTTGCTCTGGAGGTCCGACAGCCGCGCGCTGTACCGCTCCAGCACCGCGTCGGCGACCTCCTGGATGGTGGCGGTGCGGGCCGGCGCCATGACCAGGTCGCGCAGGGCCTCCTTGGCCAGGCCCATATCCACCGCGCGGTTGCACAGCGACGCATAGCCCAGGACGCGGATGACGGCGCCCTCCAGTTCGCGGTTGTTCGTGTCGACGGCCGTGGCGATGTACTGGACGACGTCCTCCGGCAGGTCCACGCCCCTGAGTTTCGACTTCTTTTGGACGATGGCGACGCGGGTCTCGTAACTGGGGCGGTCGATCCGCGCCACCAGCCCCCACTTGAAGCGCGAGACCAGCCGCTCCTCCAGCCGCGGGATTTCGTGCGGCGGCGAATCGCTCGACAACACCACCTGCTTCTGCGACTGGTACAGCGTGTTGAACGTGTGGAAAAACTCCTCCTGCGTCCGCTCCTTGTCCGCCAGGAAGTGGATGTCGTCGATCACCAGGAGGTCCAGGTACCGGAACCGGTACCGGAAATCCTCGATCCGGCCGCTCTCGATGGAGGCGATGAACTGGTTGACGAAGTCCTCGCACGAGACGTACATCACGGACACGTCCGGCCGGTGGGCGCGGACCTTGTGGCAGATGGCCTGCATCAGGTGGCTCTTGCCGAGGCCGACGCCCGAGTGGATGAACAGGGGGTTGTACGCCCGGCCGGGCAGGTCGCTGATGGCCAGGGCCGCCGCGTGGGCCATCCGGTTGCACGGCCCCGTGACGAAGTTCTCGAAGACGTAGTACGGGTTCAGGCGCAGGCGGTCCGGGGTGGAGAACCGGGCCGGCCACGGCGGCTCGCGGTCGGGCTGGGCGGCCGCGCCGGCGCCGGCGGCCGCGCCGGCGCTGGCGGCCGCGTCGGGCCCCACCTGCGTGGGCCGCGAGACGAACTGGAGTTCGATGTGGCGGCCCAGGGTCCGCTGAAGGGCGCGGGTCACGGCCGACCGAAGCGCGGCGCTCAGTTCGTCCGGGCGCACCGCCTGCGGCAGGCGCACTTCCAGCCGCGGCGGGGCGGCGCGGCCTGCGGCGGGCGCGGTCTTCTCGACCAGGTCTGCCTGCCAGAGCCAGGGCGGCAGCGCCAGGCCCCCCGCTCCGCCCTGAACCCGCGCCAGGGCCTCTTGCCACAGGTTCGGTTCCGAAGAAGCCATCGGCGCCATCTCCTGGTTTTGACAAATGTCCATGTCGGCGATGGGCCGGGCATGCGGAAACGCGCCGGGACGCACGCGGTGCGCTAGCCCCGGCGGCCCAGAGCACGCCGTCCTCTTGTCCCTCGCCGGTGAAGGGACCGCTTAGTCTATCGGAGCCTACCACAAGGCGGACCGCACGTCAACGTAAAGATGGCCGCCGCTCCGGACGCGGAATTCCTTCAATCGGGACCGACGATGTGCCGATATTCCGGGGGGCGGTTGAGCGCACCGAATGTACCCGGCGTTTGAGCGAGGGCGCGCAAGGGGCGCAAGCGGGGGGCTGCGCAACGACAATGGGGCGCCAACCATGCGGCAAGCGACTCGCGGCTTCACGCTCGTCGAGATCCTCATTGTCGTCATGATCCTGGGGATCCTCGCGACCATTCTCTTGCCGCAGTATCGCGACGTGATCAGCCAGGCCAACACGGCCAACCTGCGCGACAACCTTTCCAAGATTCGCGCCCAGATCCAGGTCTACCGCAACCAGCATGCCGGGTACCCCGATGGGGCCAAGTTTGTGGACCAGATGATCCAGCGCACGGACTTCGCCGGCGACGTCTCCCGTATCCCCGATGCGACGCACAGGTACGGCCCGTACCTGGAGCAGATGCCGACGAATCCGGTGACGAACTCGGCGGCCGTCCGCGTGGCCTCAGACGCCGCAGAGCGCTTCTCCGCCGGCCCCGCAGACGGCGGTTGGTGGTATAACGAGGTCACGGGCGAGTTCTACGCCGACGTCGGCGATGACCATTTCGACGGTTCCGGCGCGCGGTACAACGAATACTAGCCGCCCGCCAGTCCTCCTCCTGCCGGTGCCATGGTCGCCTGGGCGACCACGGCATCCCCGCCCGCGGCTTTGAAGGCCGCCTGCCCCCCGTCTGGCGAAGGCCGCGACTCAACAAGAAATAGTGCTAACATCGACCCGGGCGGATTTTTTTGCGCAACCCCTTGCCTCATAAGGACTTGCGGAAGGCCAGAAAAACTATCCACAGGATATCCACAGGCCCACCTTGGGCATAAGTCGTTTGTTGAAACGGGCTTGCGCTTCGGCGAGCCTTCCTGGCGGAAGGCAACAGGGTGAGGCCCAGCACAGTTCACCTTGGCCGCGCGCCTGGGCCGCGCGCGAACCGCTACGGCTCGTTCAGCCCGACCTCTCTGAGGCGCCGGTACAGGCTGCAATGCTGGAGCAGTTGCTCGTGGGTCCCGGCGTCGATGATTCTCCCGGCGTCCATGACGATGATGCGGTCGGCGATGTTGAGCGTGGAGAGGCGGTGGGCGATGAGAATGGTGGTGCGGCCCTTGGC
>Ga0315279_10008904_pt1 | contig 12062 bp, 10 predicted proteins | sample YL17G06_20_MG_FD_203694 | JGI IMG/M metagenome (GOLD analysis project Ga0315279, IMG submission 203694) | Sediment microbial communities from Yellowstone Lake, YNP, Wyoming, USA - YL17G06_20 | ecosystem: Environmental > Aquatic > Freshwater > Lake > Sediment | place: USA: Wyoming | collected...
CCTCCGTGCGTATCGCGGGCGGCGAGCTCAACCAGGGAATTCATGAGTTCCAAGTCCTGCTCGAAAAGGACTGCCTGGACGTGTACCAGCCCGACGCGACCCTTGCGGGGGGCGTAACCGTGGCCCGCAAAGTCGCGGAGCTTGCGCGCGCGCAGGGCCGCGAGTTCTCGCCGCATACCTGGACCAACGGACTGGGTTTCGCCATCAACCTGCAGATTGCCGCGAGCATCCCCGACTGCCCGATCATCGAGTTCCCCTATGAGCCCGAAAGTTGGAGTCCCCAGGCGCGCGACGCAATGCTGACAGAGCCATTTATCCCGCGGAACGGCTATCTCGACGTGCCTGAGAAACCGGGACTGGGCGTCGAGCTTTCGCCCGAAGCAATGAGCAGATACGCAAAGAAAATCTGACGATTGGAGATTGACGATTGGGGATTGCGGATTGAGCCAATCCGCAATCGTCAATCCCCAATCGCAAGGGAGGGCGCCATGAGCGAGCAGGTCATCTTCTTTACGGGCGCGGGAGGATTTATCGGCCGGTACATTCTGGCCCACTATCTCGAACGGGGCGATTGCGACCTGTACCTCCTCGAGAACGGCCGCTTCTGCAAACGCTTGAAGGAATACCTTGATGCCGCGACACCGGACCCGGCAAAACGTGGGCGCGCACGGGTCATCGAAGGGGACATCACGGCGGCGGGACTCGGCCTCGATCCCGCGCTCCGCGATGAACTCAAAGAGCGCGTCACGCACGTGATACACCTGGCCGCGCTGTACAATCTTTCCGCACCGCGAGAGGTCTCGATGCGCGTGAACGTCGAGGGCACGCGCAACGTCCTCGATTTCGCCAGTGGCCTGAAACAGCTAGATCGGCTCGGCTACATGAGCACGGTGGCCATCTCGGGCGATTATTCCGGGGTGTACTCGGAAGAGGATTTTGACAAAGGGCAGCGCTTCAAGAATTATTACGCCGAGACGAAGTTCCTCGCGGAGAAAGTGGTGCGCGAACGGCGGGACGCCATTCCGACGGTCATCTGCCGCCCAACCATTGTTGTCGGACATTCGAAGACGGGCGCTATCGAGAAGATCGACGGGCCCTACTACGGGTTGACCGTGATCTTGCGCCGACTCCACCTCGTCACCGTAGATACGGGGCAGACGAAATGCCACATCGCCCCTGTCGACTACGTCGCCGACGCTTTCCACGCCATCTTCGAGGACGAAAGCGCCCCGGGCAAGGTGTATTGCCTCGGCGATCCGAATCCATTGACCTACACGGAGTTCTATGACTTGGCGTGCGAGCGCTTGGGCCGGATCAAACCTCTGATCAGATTGCCTGCGTCCGTTATGCGGCCCGTGGTCCGCATGCCGTTCTCCTTCGAAATCACGGGCGTGACGGCGGAGGCATTCGAGTACTCGGTAAATCCGGTGGAATACCCGGTGACGAACGCGCAGGCCGTCGTGAAGAAGTGCGGCATTGCCTGTCCGTCCGTGCCCTCGTACATCGACGCAATGTTAAGTTATTTCCAGCAACACTACCACGATCCGCGGGTGCGGCGCGGAGACTGGAAACAGGGAACCACGTAGGGATTGCCGATTGTAGATTGCCGATTGGAGATTGGAGATTGCCGATTGCGCATTGGAGATTGCGGATTGGAGATTGCTGAGCGTCCTTTAGGTCTCTTGGGTCCCTTATGTCCCTGGGATTCGCACCTGTAGCTGAATTGTATAGTTTCCAAGTAAGAGTCGCGCTTTTGGAGTAGTTTCCCGATGGGAAGTAAGGCAGTTTTTTTCACGGGAGCCGGTGGATTCCTGGGCCGATTCATCTTGTCGCATTACCTCGAACGGGACGATTGCGACCTGTTCCTGCTCGAGAACGGTCCATTCCTCAAGAGGTTGGAAGCGTTCGTCGACTCGAGACTCCCGGATCCGGAAAAACGGAAGCGGGTAAAGATCATCGAGGGTGACATAACCAAGCCCGACCTCGGCATGAGCGCACCGACGCGAGATGAACTCCGAGATCGAATAACCCACGCCATACACCTCGCGGCTATCTATAATCTCTCGGCGCCGCGGGAAATCTCGATGCGAGTGAACGTGGACGGCACGCGAAACCTTCTCGATTTCCTCGAGGCCGCCAGGCATTTCCGAAAGCTCGCCCACACGAGCACGCTCGCCGTTGCGGGCGCCTACAGCGGCGTTTTCAGCGAGGATGATTTTGACAAGGGGCAATCCTTCAAGAACAATTACGAGGAAACGAAATTCCTCTCGGAGAAGCTGGTTCGCGAGCGCCTGTCCACCATTCCGGCGGTGATCTTCCGCCCGGGGGTGGTCGTCGGTCACTCGAAGACAGGTTACATCGAGAAGATCGACGGCCCGTATTACACCTTCATTACTATCAAGCGGCGCCTGCACCTCGTATTGCCTGACTGCGGACGCACCCGATGTCATGCGGCGCCCGTTGATTTCGTTACCGACGGCTTTTGCATGCTCTTCGACAAAGAGGACGCGCCCAACGGGAGCGTGTTCCATCTCATGGACCCGAACCCGCTGCTATACAACGATGTTTTTGATCTTGCGTGCGAACGCTGGCCGGGAGGACGACTCAAAACCCTTGTGCGCGTGCCGCCGTCCACTATGAAGCCCCTCGCGCGCACGCGGCTCTTCCAGAGACTCACCGGGATTCCCTGGAACGCATTCATGTACGCGGACCAGGTGATCGAATACAAGATCGGGAAAAGCACTGCGGCCCTCGCGAAACACGGTCTGCAGTGTCCGCCGCTGCCCTCGTACATCGAAGTGTTGATAAAGTATTTCCTCGACCACTATCGCGACAGCGATGTCCGCCGCGAAAGATGGTGGGAGCGCCGCGACTGAGCGCATTGTCGGCTTGCTCGTGTTGCTTTGAATGCGGCAGTGTTCGTTGTACTGGCTTCAGCCTGGTCTCGCAGGCTTACTTCGCGCCGAGTTCCTTCTTGCATTGCACGAAATGCTTCTGGGACAATTCATCAATGGACTGCGCGAATTTCGTTTTTCACCACACCAAAGGTCCCATCTACGGCTACATCTCCGACGCCGGCCTCAGATCGCTGCTCTTGCCTCAGAGGAAGCATGTACGCATGCGGTTCCTGCACAGCGCGCCGGACATCCCTTTGGGCAAGAAGCTTTGCCGCGCATTGGAAAGGTACTTTTCCGGGATCGCCGTCGATTTCTCGAATATCCCCATCGACATTCAAGACGCAACGGCGTTCCGCGGCGAGGTTTGGCTGACGACGCGTGACGTACCCTGGGGGAAGACGTTCAGCTACGGCGGGCTTGCCGAGCGCATGGGGCGATCTCCAGGCGCAGCCCGTGCAGTGGGACAAGCCCTTGGCGCAAACCCCATCCCGATTATCATCCCGTGTCACAGGATTCTTGCCGCGGACGGATCCCTTGGCGGCTTTTCGGCGGGACTGGACTGGAAGCGCGAACTTCTCCGCCTCGAAGGGCGCAAGGGCCTGCGAGAGTCCGGCTGACGATCCTAACTCATCAAATCCTTCGTCACGATTGCGCCTGGGCGTGTCGTCGTCCCCGGCCATAGCTTCCGCCCAGGATAAATCGACGTGTGAATGCCCGTATGAACGCCATCGCCGACGATGGCGCCAAGCTTCATGCGCCCCGTGTCGACCAACGCGCCATTCACCATGGATCTTTGATTTCCACCATCGTGGCGCACGTTAGCTGTAACCGTGCCGCACCCGAAATTGGCCCAGTCGCCGACCACGCTGTCGCCAATGTACGTCTGATGCGCGGCAAACACGTTATCCATGAAGATCGAGTTCTTGATCTCGACGGCCTGGCCGATCCTGCACCGGTTCCCGATCGTTGTTCCGGCCCGCAGCCAACAGTTCGGTCCAATACTACAATCCTCACCGATGCAGACCGGGCCGTCGATCACAGTGCCCGGACGGATCTCCGTGCCCTTGCCCACGTACACCGGCCCGTTCAGATAGGCCCCTGGGGTAACCTCGCCGTGGATCTCGCTCCTAAGAAAGTGATTGAGGAAGTACTCATTGGCGTCGAGCAGATGCCACGGATAGCCCAAGGGAAGCCAATACCCTGTCGCTTCGGTCACAAAAAAGTCTCCCTCCGCGGCGAGGATCTGAATCGCGGAAGTAATCTCGATCTCGCCGCGCTCGGACGGCGCCGTGCGCGAGAGAACGTCAAACACCTCCGGCGTGAACTTGTACGCGCCTATGTTCGCAAGGTTCGAGAAGACCTCCTTCGGCTTCTCGATGATCCGGACGGCCCGGCCATCTTCCGTCACCTCATAGATCCCGTACGGCCTGGGGTCCTCGACTTTCTTCACGAGCGCCGCATGTTCCATCCGCGCCAGGCGCTCGAGGTCTTGTCTCGCGTACAAGTCATCGCCGTTCATCGCGAGGAACGGCCCGTCGACACGGCCTTGGCACTGATGGATCGCATGGCCGGTTCCGAGTTGCTCCGGTTGCAGCACGTATTCCAGCGCCATGCCTTTGTAATCAGTCCCGAAGGCGTCCCGGATCATCTCGGCACGATACCCCACCACCAATACCACTGCATCAACGATCCCGAGCAACGCATCAAGCTGGTGTTCGAGCAGCGTCCTGTTCATCACCTTCAAGAGCGGCTTGGGTTTCGTTAACGTCAGCGGATGCGTCCGCGTCGACTTCCCCGCGGCCATTATCACGGCTTTCATGGCGTCCCTCCAGCGTGCATGAAGCATGGTAACCCAGCACCCCGACCATGGGCAAACCCTATTGGCCTGTGGCACAGGCGCCCTCGCCTGTGGTCCAACAGCCGAGGGCGGCTGTTCCACACTTTCGCGCCGCTTGTCTTCAGGCTGCGCCGCCGCTACAGTATCTGAGCAGTTCGAGGAGACAACATGAACAAGGCAGCGCAATTGCACGCTCAAATGGCGATCCCGGTCATTGTCGCGCCGATGTTCCTGATATCGGGTGTCGAGCTTGTCGTCGCCTGTTGTAAGGAAGGCCTAATTGGAACGTTCCCCGCGTTGAACGGCCGGACGACCGATGACTTCGAGCAGTTGCTCATCGACGTCACCGGCCAACTCGAGTCATTCCGGCGCGAAAACCCGCGCGCGGCCGTTGCACCCTATGGCGTCAACCTCATTCTGCACAGAAGCAACCCGCGCATCGAGGATGACCTCGAACGATGCATCCGGGTCAAAGTGCCCCTCATCATCACGAGCCTCGGCAAACCCGCGGAGGTCGTCGAGCGCGTCCATGCGTACGGCGGTCTCGTATTCTCCGATGTTGCGACCGTCGAGCACGCGCAAAAGGCCGCGGACGCGGGAGTGGACGGCCTCATTCTTATATGCGCAGGCGCGGGCGGCCACGCAGGCACGCTCACCCCCCTCGTGTTCGTTCCCGCCGTCCGCGAGTTCTTCGACGGGATGGTGGCCGTCGCGGGCGGCATTTCGGACGGTCGCGCCGTTCGCGCCTGCCAAGTTCTCGGGGCGGACTTCGCATACTTGGGCACTCGATTCATCCCGACGCATGAGTGCGCCGCGTCACCCGCCTACAAGGAGATGATCCTCGCCGCACAGGCATCGGATATCATCCACACGCCCGTGGTCAGCGGCGTGCCTGCCAATTTCATCCGCGCCAGCCTCGATCGCTGCGGCTTCGATGTCACAAAGCAGGGCGTGATCAAACGCCAGCTCGACCTGACTGAAGAATTCTCCTTATGGCGGGACATCTGGACCGCCGGCCAGGGCGTTCAGACTATCCATGAGATCGCGGGCGTCAAAGAAGTGGCGCAAGCGCTCGCCGCGGAATACGAACAGGCGAAATCCGCGATCGACTGAGAGATTGTGAAGGAATGTGGCACAGCCGAGGGCGGCTGTGCCACATTCTCTCGATGATCTTTTTGCATCCTCTGAGTTCTGTTTGCCGCGCCCCGGCCTCGGCCTTATCTCACATGCCCATCGATTCATCGGCCGTGGGACCGTAGACCTGCGGAACTGGAACATCGTTCAGCCGCAGGAACACCGACATCTGGCCCCGATGGTGGATCATGTGATTGAGGATCATCGTCCGTAGAACCGCCGCTCGGGGCATCTCGAAAACTACCTTCCCATCTATCTTCAGCCGCCACGTCTCTCCAAGCGACTTTTCCGATGCCTCGCCCAGCAGTCGCACGGTGTCCTTGACGGCCGTGTCGAAGGCCGCGAGGAGTTCAGCCGTGCTCGAGTAGAGCGCCGGTTTGTAGTTTGCCATGTCGAAATTCATTTCCGGCGACTGCAACGTCGGCTGTGCCCAATGCGGGATCTCTACGATATGCGACACGAGTTGCCTCATAGTCATCGACTTCGCATGGGGCCGCCACTCGCCCTTATCCATAGGGGCACGCTCCAACATTTTCCGCGTGCTGGCGGCCTCATGTGAGAATTCGCCCCGAAATGCATCCATGAAATTCATCTTTCGGCTCCTTTCCTAATGTTGTAGACCGCACCCCGCGCCGAAGAGAGCGACGCGTCCGTTTAACGCCACATTTGCCCTCCCTGCTCCTTCTGTAAACCCCTGGGAACTTCCGCCTATTCCTACCTCGGGCGAACCGCAATGCGATAGTCAGGGATAGGATTGTTTTGTCCCGAACGTGCGGGTATTCCTTGCCAAAGGAAGCACCGCGGGATTATGGAGGTAGAAAGGTTTCGCGCTATGATGTAACAGAGGAGACCTACGATGGCTGGGGATGATGCGGCACTGCTCGAACGGTGGGCGCAGGACGGCGATGCGGAGGCGTTCAAGGAGATAATATCCCGCTATGCGGGGATGGTCTACGGTACATGCTGGCGCGTCTTGGGAAGTGCCAGCGAAGCCGAGGACGTGGCGCAGGAATGCTTTGAGGCCCTCGTACAAGCCAGGACGAAGCCGGCGGGATATCTTGGGCCTTGGCTTCACCGGGTCGCGACGAATCAGTCGTTGAAACACGTGCGGAGCGAGTAACGCCGGAAAGACCGCGAGAACCAGTTCGCGCGCGATTTGGGAACACGGACGGAAATTGTCTGGGATGACATTTACAGGTATGTCGATGAAGCAATAGCGGACCTGCCGGAGGCCCTTCGCGTTCCCGTCGTTGCGCACTTCCTCGACGACCAGACCCACGAGGCAATTGCCCAGACGCTGGGATTGACGCGTCAAGGCGTAACCTATCGCATTGGACAAGGCATCGAACGCGTTCGGAAGGGTCTGAAGCGGCGCGGAGTGCCTCTAACGGCAATGGCCCTAGCCGCCCTCCTAAAGGCAAACCTAACGGAGGCGGCGCCGGCCTCTTTGGTCGGCTTGCTCGGCCGATTGGCGCTGATGGGTCCTGTTGCGGCGTCGTCCTCTGCTTTCAGCGGATTGGCCCGCCTATTGACATTCGTGCCCTCGGCAAAGTCCGTTGCAATCGGCTGTGCCGTGGTCATTGTTGCCGCCTGCGGCTACTTCGGTTACAGGAGCACATCATCAGAGACTCAGATCCAAGACCCTGCACTGTCGGATTCCAGCAGCACCCCGGTAAGCGGCGCCACGCAGCCGCTGGCCGCAACAAAAGAGCCGCGGAAAGCGCTCTCGCCGGCGGCAAAGCCTGCCGGGCCGGTTCCCGGCAATGGCACGGAAATCCTAACGGGCACAGTGACCGACATGGGCGGAACGCCGATTGCCGGAGCGACGGTTTCCATGGGCTCAGGCTGGGCAGGCTCGGAGGATCGCACAACGACGGATTCGTCGGGTCGTTTCTCAGTGACATACAATGTCCAAACGCGTGTCTATACACTGTCGCTTGGCGCTTTGAATTACTTGGGGCTCACCTATCGTTTCCGGCCCGTGGTGCACGGCGCGCGGTTAGAGCTGCGGATAAAGATGATCGCCGGCAGAGAGTATCGCGGCACCTTGGCGGATCGCGAAGGGAAGCCCATTTGCGGCGCGATAGTCGTCGGAGCCGATCAACGATACGGGCCGAACACGATAACGGACGCCGACGGCAGTTTCGCGGTGCTGGCCGATCCGGTGCACCCGTCACTTAAGTTTGTCCATCCCGATTTTCTGGAGTTCAAGACCGATATGGAGGCGCAGGCAATCGAGGCCGGCAGCCTAAAAGTGCAAGCGCCAAGGGCAGGCGCCCTGCGCGTTAGAGTCTTGCGTGGATCAACGCCGGTTCCGGGCGTGCACGTCGAGGTCTCTCCTTCACATTCTCCAACTTCGGGCGTTTCAGACGAAAACGGAATTGCCGTAATTCAGGTCCCTGCGCCCGCATCTTACGCTCCCACGGCCAGAGACAACGAGGGGAATATTGCGGTTCTTAGGTCGGGTGCGACGACCGTGCAAGAAGGCGGCCTCGCCGAATGTACGGTGACGTTTCCCGCCGATTATCCCGCTTCCGTGCGGGGACGCGTGCTGGACGCCAAAGGAGCGCCCTTGCCAAATGTGAGCATTCGCATTACGCATGAAAGGCACCCGGAAGTCACCCGAGAGATCACGGTAGCCCAGGATGGCACTTACACGGCCGGTCTGGAAATGGGCAAGAGCGCCGTCGTTGCGTATGTCCCGGGAAAGGGCTATTCGTTCGAGGGCGGCAATTCCCACGAGTTGATCGTTACGGGACCAAAACAGTTCGAGGAAGATTTTCGTGCAGAGGAACTGAAAGAGCCCACAATGTATTCCGTAACCATGGCGGATAGCGCGGGCGAGCGCGTGACGGATGCGGTGTTGCGGCCGGCCACGGAACCCCAATACGTCATGAGCGGCACCGTTGACCTGATCGTGCATGCCGAGGAAGGCGAGTTCCTGCTTGATGGAAATGCGCCGCTCACGATATTTGATCAGGAAAAGGAGGCCACGGTAAGCCTCGGGCGGCCCATCGATGTGAACACGAATCCCGAGTTGAGTTGCATGTACGAAGTCGGAACCGGACGCTCGGGACGACTTGTACGGCGAACCTCCGAGTCGGAGGAGATCTTCGTGCGTTTCGATCAGCAGTCCGGCTCCATCGCGGGAACCGTTGTTGATGATTTCGGGACGCCTCTGCCAATGGTATACGCATCACTCGACACGACTGGCAGCAGGATGAACATTCGGCAGACAACCGCGGAAGGGAGCTTCCGGTTCGACCTCCTGCCAATCAATGCCTCTTACACGATCAGGCTTCTCTGCGGGCTGCCGAGGCACGAGGCCGGCGCCACGTTCGAAGGCATCATTCCGACGAATCCGCCGGTCCCGATAAGGTTCGTCATCCGATCAACTGAGGCGGAAGTCTCGGGAATCGCGGTAACCGAGGAGAACGTCTCTGCACCTGAAGCCTTCATCCACTGTTATGACGTTGATGGAAAAGAACGGTCAATACGGGCTGACAAAGAAGGAAAATTCGCGTTAGTGCTGCCTAAGGGAACCTACAATTTCTGGACCTCAAATGAGCACTGGGAAAGCTCGGACCCCGTGCAGATCGTGGCGCCGGCGAAAGGCGTGGTATTAGTCGTTCCATCGTCCCCAGGTCATGAGCAGGCGGCATCGGTTCCGGATGACGCGCTTCACGCACAAAGAAAGAACACGATGCTACAGATCGGCCTCATCTTCAAGATGTTCGCCAACGAAAGCAAGGGGGGGATTTACCCGGCGTTGGCGAACATATATGGCGCGTTCTATCCTGACCCGAAACCTCTCTACCCCGAGTACATCACGGACGCGGCCACACTGGCCGCGCTCACGGGAATGCAGGATGTCAAGCTGTGCTATTTCGGGTATGCGATGGAAACCGATGAGGCGGCCTCGGCTTTCCTGGATGCATATGAAGCTTACGGGCCGGAGGGTCTGCAGGGCCAGGACCTGCCGTTGGATGAAGGGGACGCGGAAGAAGTTGGCATGCAGAAGATCTTCCGCTTGCGAGAAGGCATAGAACGATTTTACATCACGGACATCAACGATCCGGCCGGATCCCCCAAGGCACAATCGACGCTGCCCATCGCGTGGGAATTGCCGGCGGGGAAGGAAATGGGGGCTTGGGTGCTTTATCTGGACGGACACACGGAATGGAAGTCCTATCCGGGAGAGTTCCCAATGACCGAGACGCTCGTGACGCGCGTGAAGGCGATTATGGCATCGGGCCGCTAACGGCGGAGAAGTCGGGAGTCACGGTAGTTCCTGCGTGTGGGCTGCGAGGAAGTCAGGAAACCGAATGCCGTTTGACACCCCGGAAGGGCCTTGATAGAATGCCGTTCGATGAATGATGGAGCGTTCTCATTCCCAAGGTGAACTTGGGAACGAGAACGAAGTGGGTTTTATGACGGCAGACACCGGCCTTCCCAGAAACCTGGGAAGGCTTTTTTGTGGGTAGAGAGGAGGGGCGTTTCTTCAGAGCCGCCCCATGAAAACATGAGTTGCGTTAAGAGTCCTCGAGAAGGATCAAGAATTGCCATGGACGCGAGGTCCATGGTGGCCGCGATCCACCGGATTGCCCGGGAGATTGTCAAGGCCAATCCGGACGTTGGTTCTCTTGCGCTCATGGGCATTTTGCGTCGAGGCCGCCCGTTGGCGGATCGGCTCGCCGACCACGTTGAGACGATGACCGGAACCCGTCCCCGGGTGGGTTCGCTGGCTACGACGTTGTACCGAGACGACCTGCGGGCCGGGATAGGCTATGTGAAACCGCGTCTCGGCGAAACGCATTTCGATTTCATCATCGACGGCCTTACGGTGGTCCTTGTGGACGATGTGCTTGCGGCGGGAAGAACGATCCGCGCGGCCATGGACGAGGTGATGGACTATGGACGCCCGGCGCGCATTCAACTCGCGTGCCTCGTGGATCGCGGCGGCCGCGAATTGCCTATCCAGCCCGATTATCTCGGCGAGACGGTTACGGCTGGGCCGGGCGAATACGTCTCGGTGCGGTTTGTCGAAACCGATGGCGAGGACATTGTGATTCTTGGAAGGAAGGATGAGGAGCTGAACACGGGGAGCATGTAGCCATACATGAGCGGGACGGCGAGGACAGCCTGGACGCGCAAGGACCTGATCGGGATCGAAGACCTTTCCCGCGCTGAGATCGAGTTGATCCTCAACACCGCGCCGCAGTTTGTCGCCGTTTCCGCCCGTGAGAGCGGCATCAAGAAGGTCCCCCTTCTCCAAGGCCGGCTCGTCGTGAATTGGTTTTACGAGCCAAGCACGCGCACGCGCACATCGTTCGAGTTGGCGGCGAAGCGGCTCAGCGCCGATACTCTCGGCATCACCGCTTCCGCCTCGAGCATGGTCAAGGGCGAAACCCTTCACGACACGCTCGCAAACATCGAGGCCATGCACTCGGACATCGTGGTCATCCGCCATAGCTATGCAGGCGCGCCGCACATCCTCGCGCAGCGCCATCCTTCCCATATCATCAACGCGGGCGACGGTTGCCATGAGCACCCCACGCAGGCTCTGCTCGATGCGTTCACGATGCGCGAGCATTTCCGGAGCGTCCGGAACGACCCGAAGGCGGAACTCGAAGGCGTCCGCGTCGCAATTATCGGCGACATCGCGAACAGCCGCGTCGCCCGCAGCAACATCTGGTGCCTGACGAAGCTCGGCGCGAAGGTCATCCTGTGCGGCCCAAGCACTTTGATGCCTCCCTTCATTGCCAAGATGGGCGTCGAAGTGAGCAAGGACCTGCGCGAGGCCATCCGCGACGCCGACGTTATATACGCGCTCCGCATCCAGTTGGAGCGCCAGAAGAGTTGTCTATTGCCCAGCCTCCGCGAGTACATCCGGTTGTTCCGGATCGACAAGGAATCGCTGAAACTGGCGCCCAAACACGCGCTGATTATGCATCCCGGGCCGATCAACCGCGACGTCGAACTCGCGGCCGAGGTGGCCGACAGCACGCGCAGCGTGATCCTTCGCCAGGTAACCAACGGCGTCGCGGTGCGCATGGCGGTCATGCATCTCCTTGTCAACAGCGGACGCATCATGCCGGCGGCGGCAACTCAGGAGCGCGGCGCATGAGTCTTGTCATAAAGAACGGACACGTGATCGACCCGGCGACGGGTCTTTCAGCCAAGCGGGACGTCCT
>Ga0315279_10008905_pt1 | contig 12062 bp, 7 predicted proteins | sample YL17G06_20_MG_FD_203694 | JGI IMG/M metagenome (GOLD analysis project Ga0315279, IMG submission 203694) | Sediment microbial communities from Yellowstone Lake, YNP, Wyoming, USA - YL17G06_20 | ecosystem: Environmental > Aquatic > Freshwater > Lake > Sediment | place: USA: Wyoming | collected...
GACGTCTCCAGCGGCGACCTGGAAGACGTGGTCAAGGCCATTGCCGAACAGAGCGGGATCCAGATCGTCACCTACGGCAGCATCCGCGCCGAAATCAACGCAAAGCTGGACAACATCCCCCTCACCGAGGCCCTGGCGCTTTTGCTCGGCGGCACGAATTACACCTTTATCCAGAAGGACAGTATCATCCTGATCGGTGATCGCAACCCGGCTTCGCAATCGGGCCAGGCGCTCTCAAAATCAGAGATGATCCATCTGAAATACATCAAGGCCGATATCGTGCCGCAGATATTACCTAAAGTCAACAATATCAAAGTCGTCAAGGAGCAGAATGCGCTGCTGATCACCGGCACGTCGGAAGACATCGTCAATACGCGCGAGGTGATCGCCACCATCGATATTCCCACGCCTCAGGTCATCATCGACGTCCTGGTGGTGGAATATTCCCGCGGTATGGGGCAGGATTACGGGCTTACCTTTGGCGCCGGGGACAGCGGATCACACGGCAATGCATTTCAATACCCGCACCTTCAGGCGTCCCGCACCAAACAAGGAATGATCGATGCCTTGCTTTTTCGTGATCGAGGTCAATGGTCGAAAGTCCTGAATATGCTCCCTGATAACTTCTATTTGAATTTAAGGCTCATGGAGTCGCAGAACAAGGCCAAAGTTCTCGCCCAGCCTTCCATCACCGTGCTGAACGGCAATAAAGCGAGTCTCGACGTCAGCACCACGGAATATTTCAAAATCGTGACCGGCATTAACGAAACGCAGAACCTGCAATTCCGGCCTATCACGTTCGGCATTTCATTGCAGATTACGCCATGGATTTCGCGAGGCGGACAGATCACCGCGGAGATCGCTCCGGACATCTCCAACAGCACCGGCAACAGTTCGGACAATTACCCCAACGTATTCAAGCGCTCCGTATCCACCACCGTGCGGCTGAACAACAACCAGACGGTAGTGCTGGGCGGTCTCATCCGCAACGACGTCAATGAATCCAATGACAAAGTACCGTTTTTAGGCGATATTCCTCTGCTCGGAGCCCTTTTCCGGACCAAGTCGAAAAACAACCAGCAGACCAACCTCGTGATTTACATTACGCCGCATATCGTGCAGGACAGCGCATATATCAACCTGGACAAGGAGTTGCAGGAGCTGGATAAAAAGCAGAACGAATTTTATATGCACGATGAGAGTTTTCTGGAATCCTACAAGCGCTCGCGGGAGTACGAGGCCACGTCGAAAGCGGGCGCGGGCAGGACCGGGGCTGATTCATCGGCGGCATCCTCGATGTCGGACAGCGATTCCACGGCGCGGTAGCAGAAAGGCCGGAACCGCGGAAGTCTGCGGAATCGCCGCGTTCTGTAAAGATGGTGGGGCGCAATCCCGCTTGCAAATACAATCACAACACGCTCATGGCGCTTTAAGCGATCACAGCCCCTGTTGTCATTAGATAAACTTATCAGCGGAGACGAGAAATACATTCGAGAGCTTGCGGGCAACGGCTTTGCTGATTTCCCGCCGCCCGGCTTCATAATCGCATACACGCGCCGCGGTCGCCCCGATTTTTTCTCCCAGCCCGGTCTGCGTCAGTTCGCAAGCTTCCCGCAGCGTCTTAAGATACTTGCCGGGCGTCATACGCAAGGACATTTCCTTATACCAATCGCTATCAACAACGCTGATCAACGAATTGTCGTTATCCGGTTTCGCGTCCTCGACAAGGTAATTGCGATACTTGCTGGTGATCTCCGTCAGCACCTTGCGCGGGGTTGTCCGCCTTAAATGAAACGTATATCGCAACGGATAAGAACGGCGAAGGCTAGTATGGCGCGTCTTCACGGCTACCGACATAATACACCTCGATTGAAATAGAGTTCTTCTCATGCCGCCAGCAGGCAACATAGTGATACGTTAAATGGCAGTGATATTCGTTGTCGCTCAATTTGCCATACCCTAAGAAAACATGTCCGCCGGAGGGGCCTTGCGCCCGCAAAAGGTCAACAAGCACATAGAAACGGTCTTGCACATTAGCGGGTAAATCCCGCAGTCCCCTGCCTGCTTTCTTCTTGTAGACGACATCATACACTGTCATATATAAAATACTCCAATTTGGGGAAATTGGCAATATATAAATGCATACGTCTCAAAAGGACATTTGCCCGGAGTCCCTGCCGAGGTTATGTCCGCGTAGCGCCGGGGATGCCGGCGCTACCGTCTTGTCAGTTCCACGAAAAACACCGGCTTCCCGGCCGAAATGCGGAGCACGCCGTTTTCCACCGCGCCCTCATCAAGCGTATTGAAGTGCCAGTCTTTCATCGAATAGCGCATGCCGTCCAGCATGGGCATGTCGACCAGCGCGCCCACCCTGGCCACCAGGACCGGCGATCTCCCTCCGTCAATCTTTGCGCCGATATTGCGGCCCCAGACGAACTCGTGACGGAGTTTGTCGTGGTCCAGACGAAAGCCCGTATTAAAACTCGTGCTGACAAGCGACAGCACTACCTTTGCGGATTCATCCAGGGGCCTGCCGTCGCAACTGACAAGCGCGAAGGTCACATATCGTTCGTCGTCGCGCACCGGATAGGCGATGCCCGCCGGATTTTGGACCGCAACGTCCCTCAGCGCCACACCGTTGGAAAAGACCACCGGACCGCCATAGTCCGCAAAGAAACCGGCGTATGCCGCCACTCCCGGGCCGTCGAACCGGAGAAATCCCCGCTGCCAGTCGTAGGTTATCTCCCCGGTCGGTCTGATGGGGCAGACCTCATATTGACGCTGTGCAACCGTCGGCCCGATGATCTCATCGTCCTCGCGATTGGGGTCAATGACCAGCCGGACGCCGTGGCGGTAGGTCGTTGAGATAAACGTCTCTCCAGCCCGCCCATAGGACCCGCCGTAATCAAGGCTTGCCGGGTCCAGAAGGCTTTTTCTTCCGAAGATGTAGGTCGTCGGACTGGGCGCCTGCTTAAGCAGGTGGTTTTTAAAAATCTCGCCCGCGGCTTTCATCGCCGATGAGTGGGCCTCATCGAAACGGTATTGGAACCCATGCTGATTGATGGCGTTCTCGCAGGTGTCCTGATAATCCATCGCGTTATCAAACGGGCGGTCCTTTGACATGTCGGGAAAATCCTCGAATGCATGCCAGCACACGATGTCCCAGTCCTGGATCGACGCCAGGCCGGCCACGCGCAGGGGCCATTCGGTGCGGTACTTGGAAGGCGCCTCCATTTGCGTTTCGTAAACGAACTGAGGCTTATCGGGCATGCGGTTCTGCTCCACCCATGGCGTGCGCACCTGCCAGCACATGCGGGGGAGCTCCTCCAACCCGCTGAACCACGGAAATCGCCTGTGTTGCGGGTCGTGATGAAACCCGGTGACATACGTGCAAGGACTGGTGGCATCGGCGTGCTGGTGAAGATACTGCGTCTGGATCTCATAGCCGGTCCCGGTGTCCCACACCAGTGGACATAATCGCGCGCTCTTGCCCAGCTGCTTGAACGCGTCCGCCATGCGGCGCTTGTGCGCGATCCATATCTCCATGAGGAATTCGATGACATCGGAGCAGCGGGGTCCGTTGAAATCGTATCGTCCGACTGTCTGGGAGACGCCGTCTTCCACATTGAGTCCCAGCGCCTTGCGCTGAGGGTCGATGGCGCTGTCGTTTCTGATTGGCGCCAGGATGATCGAGCCGGCTTCAAGGGATTCGCCGGGCAGAAGGCCGAGCCATCGTCCGCGGAGCTCTTTTTCCGCGCCGTATTTGTTCCTGAGCCATTGGTTCCATTGGTCCAGAAGCTGTTTCTGAAAAAAAGCGGGAAGGTTCTGCCACTGACCCGATATCATCCTGCCGAACCACAATTCTTCATTGGACAATTCCCATACGGCAAAGGCCGGATCGTCGGCCCAGGTCAGGCCGGTATACCGGTTCATATGCGTGAGCGCTTCACGGATGCGCGCGATGCCCAGGGTTTCCAGGCGCCGGTCCCAGATTTTCGGCAGACAGTCGCGAAGACGCATGCCATGGACCTCGGGCCACCATCCGAACAGCTTGCCGGGAATGAGTTTATTGCCGAATCCTTTGCGATCGTCAACTTCCGCACGGGATGCCTGACGGACGGCCTCCCGCCATCCCGAGGCCGTGGCGGGATCATCGATACTATCCGCATCGTCCTCGGTCACCACGCCCAGACGGTTTGCCGGGCCCGCGCCCCAGATTTTCAACCCGGCTTCCTTGAAAAGCAGGATCGCATAGTCTTTCATGTCCGCGATTGAACCGTCGCCCATTGCGTAGTCGTCGGCTGAGGTTGATTCCCAGAACCGGACCATATTGAAACCCAGGTCCACAACCCTCTGCACCGCGGCCCGGTTTTGCCTGCGGGCTTTATCTAATGCCTGCGAAAATCGGGGTTTCCCCGATTCGATCGTCACATGGGGCATCAAGGGGATCGATCCTATGAATCCCCAATACCGGACCGGAACCCCATCGAGCGTAATGTGGCCGTCGCGGATCCGGACGTATTCGCTGTCTGGCGGAAGAGTGGTTTTCATGGCTGATGGTCTCCTTGGGAATTCCCGGCCGCGACGGCGCATAGCGGCCGCGAATGGGAGGATGCGCACAATATGGAAATATGCGTCATGTCAACTTTTCCGTATTGAATCCGGCAATGGCTTTGAAACCCCGGTCGTCAAAATAGTTGCTATGCCGGCGGGAAAACAACGGAAGGCGCGGAAAACCGGGGAACGGCCAAACCGGCTTTTATTCACCCGGCGACGCCGCGCAAATAGTATGTTACTGTCAAGAATTCCAGTATTTCGAGATAGGCCCGATCTTTTTCAGGGAGTCATATGCGATACGCTTTGATCGCCGGTGCCGTCTTCCTGTCTTTGCTCGTTTTCTGCGGTGTAACGCCGACGGACTCGAACCGTCAGAACGCATCCCGGAACCCGTTCCTCGGCGCCTGGATACTCACGCGCATGGAGAGGACAAGCGGCATTGGCAGCGTCACCAACACCACGGCCTACAATTTCACCACGTCAACTTCTACCACGATCATGGTTATTACCGCGGATTCCGCGGTCACGTACGAAAACGACCAGTCCTACACCTTCCGTTTGGCGTCCGCCTACACGCTGGCCGGGTCGTCGATGTACTATTATGCAGGAGACACCATGATGGCGTCCATAGCGGGAAGCCAATTGACGGCAGAGAGCCCCGGTCTCATGCTGGGCGATTCGTCTCTTGTCTATCGATACATTTTCGCGCGGTATTCCGGACCTGTCCCGCCGGCGACATGGCCCGCCGTCTATGCCGAACCGGTCAACCCGTATGCGGTCGACGCTTACGAGCCCGACGAGTCATATTCCTCGGCCACGCCGATCGATACGAACGGCATTGCGCAGAACCATACGCTGTACCCTGGGGGAGAACTGGACTGGTTGAAGTTCTCAGCCGTTGCCGGCACGGTGTATATCATCGAGACCATCGGCGCCACGGATACGCGGCTGACTCTCTACGGCGTCGACGGCTCCACGATGCTGGTGCGCGACGATGACGGGGGAGCGAATCTCAACGCGCGCATCCAGTGGACCTGTGCCGCTTCCGGCACGTACTACGTCATGGTTGACGGATACGATCCCGCGGAAACCGGCGCCTATGGCGTGTCGGTCAAGGCGATAACGCCGTCATCGTCATCGGCCGTGCAAGGAGATTGGTTCCTCTCGCACCTCACCATCACCATGGACACCGGGACCGGTCCCATTACCACCGACTCGACCTATACGGCGCAAAGCACGAGCATGATCTGGCACGCGACCGTGGACAGCATCTACATGTACAGCCGCGACAGCATTGAAACCGCGATTGGCGGGTACGCATACTACATATCCGGAAACCAGATCTCCATTGGCAGCGATCCAGGGACCTACAGCATTCAGAACGGACAGCTCACCATTATGATGAACAGCGGTCTTGGATACAGCGTTACCTTTGTCATGTCGCCCTACAGCGGATCGCTTCCCCCATCCTCCTGGCCCCCGCTGGGAGCAGGAAACATTCCCGACAGCTACGAACCCGACAACACCTACGCGCAAGCCACGCCGATCACCGTGAACGGGGCGTCTCAGCCGCATACGTTCTCCTCGTCCACGGACATAGACTGGTTCTCGTTTTCAGCCGCGGCCGGAACATACTATACTCTGGCAACCACGGGATCGAGCGATACCTACATCGAGCTGTATGATACCAACGGCATGACATTCATCATGGGCAACGATGACGGCGGAACCAGCTTTAACGCGTCCCTCAAGTGGTACTGCTCCACAAGCGGTACCTACTACTTCGTGGTCTACGAGTACTCCAACAGCACGGGCACGTATTCGGTTTCCATGACCTCGTCGCTCACCAAGAGGCTATCGGGCGCGGCGGCGCACGCCGCCAAAAAGGCAAGGCCCGGCGGCGCGTTGACGCGCACGCCGGGATGGCTGCTGAAGTGATGGGATGGGGCCGGCTATCGCATCAACTGCTGCAACGCATTTCCCAGATCATCCCTCTTATACGGTTTCCGCAGCACCGCTTTGAACCCGTACATGTCCGGATGCGACATGACCGGCGCCTCGGAATAACCGCTGGAGGCGATGGCCTTTATTTTCGGGTCGCGTTTTCGCAGTTCCCTGATGGTTTCCTTGCCGCCCATGCCGCCGGGGATGGTAAGGTCCAGGATCACCGCGTCATAGGGTTGCTTTTCGGCAGTTGCTTTATCGAACAATTCCAGCGCTTCCTTCCCGTGATTGGCAATGGTCACCGAATATCCCATGCTCTCAAGCAACGCTCGCGCAACGTCCTTGATATACATATCGTCATCCATCACCAGAATGCGCCCATGACCGGCATATGGATCGGAAAGGGCCCCCTTCGCCCCACGCATTGACCTGGCAGCGGGAAGATGAATGATGAATGCCGCCCCTTTTCCCGGCGGCGACTCAACGCCGACATGGCCACCATGACGCCGGATAATTGAGTAGGCGGTGGCAAGTCCCAGGCCGCGGGCATTCTGCCTGGTGGTGAAAAAGGGATCGAAGATTTTCGGAAGGTTTTCCGCCGGAATGCCGGGTCCCTGGTCGCGTATCGTGATTCTAACGTAAGAGCCCGGACGCACTGCCCCACCTGGTGGAGCGATCATTTCATTCTCAGCGGTAATCGACACCGTGCCCCCTGATTGCATGGCCTGCTGGGCATTGATAAGAATGTTCGTAATCGCCTGATTCACCTGTTTCGCATCGATTTCGCATTTCCACAGGTCCTGCGCAAAGGAGAATTCAGGCACGGCATTCGAGCCGCTTAAAACGAACTTTGTGGTTTCGGCAAGCAGGTCGGCGATTGCGGTGATCTGCTTATCGGGGGCGCCGCCTTTTGAAAAGGTGAGCAGACGCTTGGTAAGGTCGTTCGCGGGCTGATAGGCCGTCAGCGCTTTATCGATGTTCTCCAGGGCTTTTGCTGCATTGTCGTCTTCAAGGTTTTTTCGCGCCAGGCTCATGTAGCCGAAAATGCCGCCAAGCATGTTGTTGAAATCATGCGCAATCCCACCTGCGAGCATGCCCAGCGCTTCAAGCTTCTGGGTGTTCGCGATCTGCATTTCATATTTGCCGCGCTCGGTGATATCGCGATTCATGCCGCGAAGCCCCGTGATAGCGCCGCTGTCGCCGCGGATGGGGTCCAGAATCACTTCAAAGGTACGAACCGTGCCGTCGGGCAGACGGGCTGATTGCTCGGTTTTAATCCGGCTGCCGGACTCGAATACGCGGCGGCAAACGTTTTCCCATTCGATGAGCGCATCCGCGGCAAAAAAAAGCAATTCGCGCGCTGTTTTGCCGATGATTTCTTCGGCCGTTTTTCGCAGCGCGGTGCAAAGACTTGCATTCACGCTTGTAAATCTGCCTTCGCGGTCGCAGCTGTAGATGAAATCGGGGGTGGCGTCAATCAGCTCGCGATAATGCTTCTCGGATGCCAGGGCGTCTATGCCGCCTTTGCGCAGGTCCGAAACATCGCGGAAATAAAAGACCATATACTGGGAATCGGCGCTCGAAAGAGGGCCGATCATCTGGAAAAGACGGCCGCGGAAAGGGAATTCGAATGATCCGCACGCCGGACGGTGCTTCAATCGTGCGCAAGCCTCCTGTATGCGGCCCGAAACGCCGGCTGGCAGATCCGGGGGCATGATTTCCAGCGCCGGCCTGCCCGGGCAGGCATTAAGTTCGAGGTTGAGCAGGAGACAGAACGCGTTGTTCGCATCCAGGACCAGACCGGATTGATCGAGCAGCATAATACCGTCAGGAGCGTCGTGGAAAATAGCGTTGAAGCGATCGCGCAGCTGCGCGCTTTCCCGCGAGCCCGCGCGATCCGGAAATAGCCGGTGCAGAAGGTCCGCCATAGGCAGGGAGTCCGTTTCAAATGCCTGATTACGCGCAAAATCCGAAGGCGTATGAGGCTTCATGCTGTTTACGAAGTATAAAACGCTCCGGTTTTAAATTATACGGGAAACCGGTCACGAATTCAAGGGCAAAAGAGTCATGCAGTTTGCCGTTGCCGCCGCGGCTGTTCCAATACCAGATGACGGGAAATGTTTTCGCATCCCATTCAACGCGCAGCGCAACGCCTAATTCCGCATTGCGGATGACATACCGGCCCACTTCGAACCCCGTCAGAAAAAGCATGCGGTGTTTGACCTCCGTCTGCGCCGGCAGCGTCTTCCGGATGTCCTGGCCGTTCCATGCCGGGTAGGCGTTCGGGAGCATATCGTCTTCGCCATGGATAGTTTTCGCCGCTATTTCCACATCGCAATCATCGATAAACGGCGTTCCGAACGTGGGATGATGCCCCCAGATGATCGGAAGATCGGCGCCGGTTTTATTGATGACCTTTTCGGTCACGCGCACCATGCGATCGTTCTCTTTGATGGTATAGATGCGGATGTGCACCAGATCGACCTTGAAACCGCGCGCGATGACCTTGACCGTGGCCTCGCGCTTGTTAAGATAGAGGATTTCCGCGGTGCAGGCGGAAAAACGCAGGTCGCCATGAACGCAGTAGCCGGAGGGATCGTTGTCGATCGTGCGGCTTGCATGGGGGAACATTTCAAACCAGCCGCCCGTGGTCCATTCATTCATATAATCGTCGTAGTACCGGGGTTTTTCGCGGATGATGCGGTCGTAAACCTCCCGATAGCCGTCGACCTGGCGTATGACTTGCGTGCCGGTCTTCTTATCGGTCAAACCGATCATTTCGCCGCCTCGGGGAAGAAAAATTTCCGCCTTCAAATGGTCGTTTTCCAGGACGCAATACGTCTGCATGCCGTTGGATTCCTGAATTTGGGCTGAAACCATGAAGATGCTCCTGCGGGTTGGGGTTGCGTACGATTTGCTATGGGAACATTGTGGTCGATGCACGATTCGGATACGCACGCTCGCAGATCACCAGGCGCTGAGCGAGCAAATCGAATCTTCGGTCGAACAGGATCTGGCGCACCTGCGCTACCGTGTGCCGCGAGCGCAAAGCCCATACGCCATCGATCTTCCGCCACCCTTCCGGCGCCGGGTCGGAAGCGTTGAGATATATCGCGGCATAGTTCGCATCCCCCGGAATGGCCGGCGCCGGGCGCACGGGATAGCCGCGGACATTCGCGCCCGGCAGGATGAACCGGAATTTCTCCTGTGCCGCGCGAAAATTCTGAGGGAAATACACCGTTCTGTTTTCCAGAGCGCGGCAGGTACTCGCCGGATAGCGCTGGGAAAACGGACGCAGGAGCATGCTGCCTGCCAGCAGAACCAGCAGCGCGCATACCGGAAAGAAGCGTCGTGCGAAAGATCCGCTCAGCACGCCCATGAGCCCGATGACCGCAACGATCATCGCCGGCAAAAACGATAGCGGGCCGAAAAGCGGTTCTCCCGCCGAGCGGTTTATCCCGGATTGGAGGCATAAAACGCCGCAGCAGATCGCGACGATAATTCCGCTTGAAAACCGGAACCAGACATTGGAGAAATCGTTCCAGCGCAGCGCCAGAAGCACCGAAAGCGCGGCGCAGGTGGGCAGGAGGTAATTCTCCTGCCGGTATGCTGCAAGCGAATAGATGGTCAGAAATGCCAGGATGTAAATCCAGAGCAGCTTATCCACGCCCGGCAGCTTTCGACGGCGGCGAATGAGGTCCGCTATCAGGGCAACAAGCAGAATCGCATACAGACCCGCATTGGCGAAATCTCCGAGCCATATGCGCCAGAGCGGGTATTTGCCGGAAAAAAGACCGGCGAACCACGATGCGGGATGCAATTTGCCGCCATTTTCCCTGATCAGAAACCGGCGGACGATCTGGTCCGGATGCGGATCGAATGCGGGCCACAGGCAGAAGACGGCGAGTCCGATGATTCCGATAGCTGCGATCGGCCACAGAAAATGGCGCATGAAGGCGCCTGCATTGAATCCCGATTTCCAGGCATAGATAAGCGCCAGAGCCCAGCAGCCCACGGCCACTATGAAAATCGATGAATACAGTGCTGCCGCGCCCAGCAAAAGGCCGCAGAGGACGATAGTGCGGGGCCGTATCGCCGGCCGGTAGAAAAACAGGACCAGCGGCGCGAACAGGAAAAACGTTTCCGGCGCATTGGTCAGGAAGGGCCGTCCCTGCTGAATGGTTGACATAAAGCCAAGGTATATCAGCGCCGCATTCACGGCAACACGGCGTCGCTGGGTGATCCGGAACGCAAGCCATGCCGCCATTGCCGCCGTAAGCAGGGAAAAGCAGACAATAGGGAAGCGAAGGAGTATCGGGCTCCAATCCACGGCCCAATGCGTGGAGACGATCCCTTGCCAGAACAGCATCGGCGGTTTGCTATTGGAGATGCCGCGCTCGGAAAGCAAAGGGAGCCAGTGATGGGATTCGGCGGTTGTGCGGCAGATCGCCAGATTCAGGTCTTCATCGCCGATATTGGGAATGTAAATGGAATCCAGTCCGTAGAAATAGGCGACAACGGCGATGATCGGACCTATGATCCAGGCCCAGCGCGCGGAAAAGGAGGGCAGGCGGCGGATATTCATGATTCTGTCCGTTTCCGGATTACTTTCATTCACGGAAGGGCCGCAACGCCGCAGCTATAGCACGATCTTCCGTTTCTCCGGCGGCCGCACGCCCACGGTCGACATGTCGATCGGGACAAAGCCGAGAGCAAACGCCGGCGAATCCTTCTTCAGCGCAAAATTGCGTATCTTCAGGTCCACGCATTTGGGATCGGCCACTATGGAATGCAGCTCAAAGCCGAGTTTCCGCATCTGATCAAGGTTGAACGCTGCGGTCACCTCTTTTTCATGAGGCCGGTTGATTGTCATGATCTCTTTGCCGGAAATATCGTAGAACAGATTGCAGTCGCTGATAAAATTCTTTTTTTCATAATTCCCGGTTCCGTCAACGCCGCCGCAGATGAATATCGGTTCGTTGTCGGTTATCACGATGTTGCGCATGAAGGTGAAGGCGCAGGTGATCGCGCCGTCGTTGTAGCAGCGGTTGACGTAGAAGCGGAACGCATTGCCGCGGCCGTGGTTGATCTGGCCCTGTTTACCGAAAGCGAATATATTGTTGCGGATGAGGTTTTCGCGGCCGTAGTGCTGAAAATAGGGCTGTGAATTGACATTGTAGCATATATTGTTCTCAATCACCATATGCGAGCTGCCTTCGTCGGTGTAGATCGCCCACCCGCCGTATTCGCTCTTATCGACATTGTAAATAAGGTTGTTGCGCAGGGCGGTGCCGGGTTGCACGCCCAGCATGTAGATGCCGCCCATGTCGGACAACACCTGTTTTCCCAGGTCGTGAAGGTGGTTGAATTCGATGCGGTTGTCCCGTGAAACGTTGTCTTCGTACCCCCAGATCCAGCCGCAGGAGATGCCGCTGTAATAAAGATCGTGAATATGGTTATGCAGCACATGGTTGCCAAAGGTGTGGATGAGATTCATGCCGCAACCCGAGTGAAACACCTGCCCCAGGTCGTGCAGATGGTTATCGGTGATCCAGATGTTT
>Ga0315279_10008906_pt1 | contig 12062 bp, 12 predicted proteins | sample YL17G06_20_MG_FD_203694 | JGI IMG/M metagenome (GOLD analysis project Ga0315279, IMG submission 203694) | Sediment microbial communities from Yellowstone Lake, YNP, Wyoming, USA - YL17G06_20 | ecosystem: Environmental > Aquatic > Freshwater > Lake > Sediment | place: USA: Wyoming | collected...
CCCCTCCTGGTTCACGTCAAGGATAGTTCCGCGCACATCTAACAACATGACTGATTCGGTCGCCGCACTCATGAAAGCTCTTGCTGTCAACTCGGATTGTTGTAGAGCTTGCTCCATCTGCTTTCGTGTGGTAATATCCTGCCAGGCAGATATGTGATATACTAGCTCTCCCCGTCGCCTAATCGGGATATCGGTTACCTCTGCCCAGAATAACTCCCTATTTCGAGACTGTAAAAGAATCTCGCAGGTATTTACTTCCCGCACAATCTCCCGATAAGTCTGTTGCGTCCAGTATGGACGGTGCCACGGCCACCAGGGATAAGGTGCCATTAATCCAACAATTTCCTTGGATGAAAAGCCAGTTTGCCTTTCCAGTGCAGGGTTGACGTACCTGACAGATGTGTCGGGATTTATGACGACTATCGATTGCGGTGAAGTGTGGAGTAGGTTGGCATAGAGTGTCCGCATTGGTAAAGTGTCAGGTCTCTTCCCCATTTTCGCCCCCCCCACTTCTTGCCGACTATGAAAGTATGAGTTTAGGTCAGTACGCTTGACCCGGCGGGAGTTTCAAGTCCCGTTGCCATAGGTCAGCGGTCTGGACCATTTAGAGAGCACCAATCCGTGACCTTTGGCTGGTCGGGTTACATGCCAAACTCAAGCAACCAGCTGCCCTAAGGATATAGAGAACATACAGAATTGTAGTCCCATGTGACGTTCTTGTCAAGAACGCTCCAAGACCTATTAGCGGTACTGTGTTTCGGCTCTTAGGTTATCATCTGAACGGGTTGAAAGCTAAAGTCCAGACTACTGTCGCAGAAGTTATCCTTCCTCAACTTTCAGCAGTTGCCAAGCTTCCAAGACTTCACCGCTCGAGGCTACTATGCCGAAGTGTTTCCTGACATTAAGTAAGGTCGCCTGATACTGCTGTTGTGAAACGGTGTCGGTGCAATCAGAAACTAAGACAACGTAGTAGCCTTTAACGAAGGCATGCCTGAGCGTGGTCTCGCAACAAACATTAGTCAGAACCCCGGTTATGACCAGGGTCTTGATTCCTGAGCTACGCAGCAAGAGGTCGAGGTTTGTATCCTCGAAGGAATCATAGTGCCACTTGGTAATCACGGCTTCATCTGGCCGGGGCCCCGTCATCTCTGACCACCAGTTTGCCCCGGGAGTACCTTCTTTAACAAACTTGGGTTGTGGGCCTTTCCCCTGCGGTACCCTCTTGGTCTCCATGCCTGACCACAGAGCCTTAACATTGGGTGTCAGCGTGTCCTTGCCGTAGGTGGTTCTAACCCAAATGAGCTTGACACCTGCCCCCCTAGCTTTGGGTAAGAAGTTATTGAGCCTCCTCATAGCCGTTTGAAGACGCGAGACGTCCCATCCTAGGTAAAGCGCTGCATACCCGTTAGTCCCGATAAAATCTTCTTGCGGGTCAATGACGATTAGTGCGGTATGCTCAGGTCTAATCTGTTCCCCTAAAGTCCTCAGCACCTTTTCTTCCATTTTATCCCCATTTCGCTGAATTCTGTAGCGCGGCATATCGCTGTTATGCCGAGCGTGCCGCCGCTTTTTTCACCCGTTCTACCACCTCCTTGGCTACCTCGTAGGGCTTCCAGTCAGTCGGTGGAGTATATATGCCCATCTCCACTAGCTTATTGGTAATGTACCTACGTAATTGAATAGCCTCAGCCTTACTCATGGGTAGCATGTCCATACAGAGATTCTTGGGAAATATCCCCCCCATTGCCTCGACCGCCTTATAGATCAGGCTGTACTGCTCAATCCTCATCTCATTGACCCAGTTGGGGAACAGCGCCGTGACGCGATACTCACGCAGGGCTTCGATATTAATGGGTGCCGCGGTCAAGGAATCAACAGCCCCGATATGTTCCGCGATTATTTGCCCCCGGTAGTCTATTATCTGACTCCGGTTGCCCGAATAGTCCATCGGCCAGGCATCTTTCCAGTCCTGATACGTTTCCGGGAACGAATGGACTGGCCCGGTGTTCGGCGCTACCACATAGCAGTTATTAAACATGGCATGGGACCTATTCTGCAGCTCAAATATTCCGTTGCCAACGAGTGGCTCAACGTACGCCGCCCGGTAAATGATTTCGGCCCCGTTCAAGGCTAGTGCCCTGGCTGCCTCAGGGAAAGACCCCTCGGCACAGACAAGGGTGCCTATGTTCCCGATTTCGGTGTGAGCTACCGGAAAAATTGCCTCAGCCAGCCGCTTGGGGTCAGTACCGAACTTCTCTATGTATCTGTCCCATATATCTGTCGGACATATGGGATTCTCGACCAGAGCCACATGCGTCTTTCGGTGCTTGTGAATGACTTTACCTTCAGGGTCGATTATGAAGGCGATATTGAAGAATCGGTCAGGCATGAAGTCAGGGTCTCTGGCCTTGGCTTGGGCAATAAGGTAAATCCCGTGCTGCCTACATAGCCTGCCCAGATACTCGGTTTCCTCCCCGGGAATGTCAATAAATATTTCCCTCGCCGCCTGAACATGGTCAAGGAGCCTTATTTCGTCCGGGGCTCCAGTAATTGCCAGCTCGGCTAAAGTCACCAATCTTACCGGGAACTCAAGTGCCGTTGCCCAGAATGCGGCGCGAATCTGCCTGGCTATACGCCGCACGTTGTATCTCATTATGTCCTCTCTTTTCTGAGGCGTCCATACTGTGGTTGAAACACATACGGCTGCGTATTGTTTTATCATTTTCCCCTCCTGTTTTTGCTCTAGGCGTGGGGCTACTTTATTAGCCCCCTCGATTCTAGCTCTTCGGCGACATCCTCCAGCCCAATACTCTCAAGCTGTGCTTTCCTCTGAAAGCCGGTGGCTACATCCCAGCCCCTCAGTTCATAGTACTCGCTCTTCATTTTTTCGAACTTCTCCCTATCAACCGCCGCCCCTTTCCTTGATATTATCTCTCCGCCCTTCCCGGGAAGAATGCACTCGGGGTTATCGGGAGCAAACTTTATCGGCACGGTGAAATCGGACTCGATAAGGGTATCACTCTCTCTTCCCTTATGCCCCTCTCTGGCAAGCACCGCCCTTTGCAGGTTGAAGACCCTCTCGCCTAGTCGGTAAAGCGCCTGTTCGTCCGTTTTGATGCCAGTAACGGCCTCAAAGACCTGGCTTTCAATAGTGGGGTCACCGACATGGTCCTCCGAGTGCACGACATTCCTCATTGGCCACGCCATGTCGCAGAGGATGAGACATTCCTTGGCATACTCACGGTCCTGTACTATCTTGGCGGCAAGGGCCTTTCCCTCATAGGTGGAAAAGTCCACGGCAAGCTCACCGCCAAGGAAACGCCGGGCAATGGCGCGCAGTACATCGGTGGAAAGATAGGCACCCTCGACCTTGTTATACCAGTCCAACCACTCGTGCATAATAAAGGATATTTCATGCAGCTGATTGATGGGCTGCTTTGGTTCCGTTGCGTACATGAGTCCGGTTACAATGAATAGTTTGGGCCCGTAAACATGGTAGCGACCGCTATAGTCAATGCCAACTGGTATCTGGGACTCCGCTTCGCCTCCGACCATTCTGGCCGCCTTAAAGACCCCGTTCGCCAGAATGTCGCCAAAGCCCTCTCTCAGCGCCGTCTTCTTCACCAGCGTCTCGATGAACTCACGGCTACCCAGTTTACTTATCGGGATACCGGTGCTTTCGTCAGTCAGGATGCCCGCCTTGCTGCACCTCCTCAGCCATTCTGCCACCATACCCATGACCTGAGAATCGACTCCATATTCATTGGTGAACAGGCAAGAGAAGAAGGGAGTATCATCCAGCTTCCCGTAGTATTTCTGAGACCACGACGCGTAGAAATCCGGGGGCTGGCAAAAGAACTTACCGACTGTGCCATCGTCTGCCCGGTAAGTTGCCCGGTCACAGCCGCTGATGCAACCATAGCAGGCGAACTTCTTCATCTTCGGATTATCTCTAGCAACGGTCATTGTACGGTAGCCACCAGTGTATATACCTGCGGCGTCCCGCCTCAGCTCAATGAGGCGTTTCCTCAGTTCGGCCAGTCTCTCTGGATGCGCCACCGGAACCTTGCCCGTGCCTCTCACCGCGATGGCCTTGAGTTTCTTGGAGCCCATTACCGCGCCAAAACCACTCGACCCCGAGGCGTCATCGTCAGCCAGAACCGTAGCCATAACCGCCATATTATCACCAGCGGGGCCAGTGGTCACCACTCTTACTGCCCTTCCTAGCTCTCGCTTAATAATTTCTCTGGTCTCGATAGCACCTTTGCCCCAGAGAGATGAGGCATCCCGTATTTCAGCTGTGCCGTCTTGAACGAGGAGATAGACTGGTTTATCTGATTTACCTTGAACCACGATGCCATCATAGCCCGCAAATTTAAGATGAGCCCCCCAACTTCCTACCAAACTGGCATTGGAGAAGAACTCAGGAGCACTGGTGACTCTACATGGCGATTTACCACAGATCTGCCACACTCCCCCGGCTATGCCAGTAACCCCGGCCAAGGGTCCCGTAACAAATATCAGGCGATTTTCAGGGCTGAAAGCCTCAGCCTCTGGCACTGTCGATCACCCCATCTGTCACATGGCGACTAACCTTGTTTTCTTGCTCTTATGTAAATAATGTGAAGAGTCACTCCAATAGCAACAAGTACAAGGACTATCCTTACAACCAGATTTTGAGTACCTATACAGACTGATATACCAATGGCTATCCACAACAGAAAAATCGTGAAAATCTTTGTCCTTAGAGGCATCCCTCTACCTTCTATGTGATTTCTAATATAAGTTCCGAACAACCTATTGTTTATAAGCCAGCGGTAAAACCGTTCAGAACTCCGTATATAACATGCGGCAGCCAGTAGGAGAAACGGGGTTGTTGGCAATATGGGAACAAAAATGCCTAGTATCCCTATGGCTGTAGATATTGTTCCTGCTACTATTAGCAATTGCTTTCTTAATTTATAAGACATAGACCGATTACATAGATAGAATTCCGCTGCTCTGATCACTATAAATTAGCATACATCCCAGATGTTAGTAAAAGGGTCACGGGTAAATAGTAGAAGTATGGATGGGAGCATTAAACATTTTGACGAAAAGTTTCGCCTCCTCTGAGAAGAAGCAGTACAGCCGGGGCAAGTTCAACAATGAGCCCACCGGGGAAGCTACCCACAAGGACAGGATACAGCAGCCAGAGCGATTGGTAGGCAGTCTGACGCTAGAGAACGAGTTCCTGAAAAAGGGGCATTTGTATTACCCTTTGTCAGCTAACCGTGCATGTTCGCTAGCTTGAACAGTTCAATGCTTGGTAGCCCTACCCTTTCGGGCTTCCTATAGACTTTCCGTTTTCGACCTTAATTCGCACTTCTCTATGTCCAAGAACCAGTGACCGTCCCTCAATATTTTGCTGGCTTCTATGATTTCTATCCTCTTTTGGAATAGAGGCCCATTAATGACCAGAGTATGGTATTCGCCAGCTTCCCCACACAGTGTGATGTTCTCTAACTTGGCTAAGTCAGCCAGAAAATCAGAGTCAAGCTTCCGTCCCAGCCATTCCTCGCCCAGCAGGTCAGCTCTAGTCGCCACCACCGCTGCTTCAAAGCCCAAATCGATGAATTCCCTCAATAGCTTGTTCTGGCTTTCTTCCCAGAGCGGTAAATAGGGTGTGATGCCTGTCTCAGAACATACTCTGTCAATCCATTCTCGATGCGCGTTAAAGTCAATATCACCAAAAACGCCGGCTGTTATGCCTTCTTGTTTCAAGGCAAGAAGCGTGCTCTTGAACTCAGCCTCGTAGTCAGTACTGGTCGTCCGCCGTTGAATCAATGGAATTCCGATTGCCTGTGCTTGCATCTGTAACCATTTCGCCGCCAGTCCATGACTTCTTGAACGCTGGCCATCTTCGGTTACCATATTCACCAGATAGCGAATCTGTAGTCCACTGGCAGCTGCCCGGTAACAAGCCAGGCAACAATCTTTACCACCACTCCATGAAGTAAATCCCTGCTCCGTAATATAAAACTCCTTTATCAGTATTCAATGCCGCACCGGGCGGCGATTCCTTGGTTAAATGGGTGCTTAATCATACGCATCTCGGTAACTAAATCAGCTCGCTGCACTATTTCCGGAGGCGCGTACCGCCCGGTTAGAATCAGCTCAACGGAGCTTGGCTTCTTCTCTAATAAGCCCAGACCCTGTTGGGTGGTGATTAAGCCTTTATGGATAGCGACGAAAATCTCATCCAGGATGAGCAAGTCGTATCGGCCGCTTAGCATCTGTTCTTCGGCATAGGCTAAAGTCTGCTGTGCCTCAGCGCTCAGTTGCTCCCGGGGTTTGGTGAAACTATCCCCGGCGCTTATCTGAACTATGTCAAAAGCATGGCACCGGGACACGAACAAGTGCTCACCACAGGGTTCACTTTTCAGGAACTGGATAAAGCCTACTCTCATGCCGTGTCCTGCAGCCCTTATGGCGAGACCAAGAGCCGCGGTAGTTTTGCCCTTGCCATCACCCGTGTATACCTGAACCAGGCCCTTGTTAGCTTTTTCAGCCATAGTTTCCACCCATCATTATTTTATAGACTCGGCGCATATCGAGGTTTTGCCTGACTATTCCAGCCAGCTCGTCATACTGCTTATCTTTGTTTATTGATACTGTCGCGGCTACTGGCAGCCCCCGGAGCTGCCGCAGCCGGCTCAATAGAGCCTGGGTGAAGTTAACATTGTGAAATAGACCGTGAATGTAACTGCCGAATATGAGACAATCATCGCTGGCCGCCCCATCAAGATAATTGGCTTTTCCCTGAGGTGTTTCCATAACCTGAAATGCCGCTGGGTGATTCTGGCTTCCGGTTTGCCCCATGTGAATCTCGTAACCGGTAATCTCTATCCCCTTCAGTCCCTCAAATAAGCCCTTATTGGCTACAACCCTGGCTTTGATTTGAGTGGTAGTTTTTACCTGACCAAAGGTAGTCTCGATATCCAGTAGGCCCAACCCGGCAACACTACTTCCCCTCGACTCAACCTCATACGGGTCATTAATCGTCTTGCCCAGCATCTGATAGCCGCCACAAATACCTATCACCGGCGTGCCCGCCTTTGCCCGCTGGATAATAGCCTGTGCAATACCTTGCTCCTTCAGGTAAACTAAATCAGCGACGGTGCTCTTGGTGCCGGGGAGGATAATCAGGTCTGGGTTACCTAGCTCCGAAGCCTCACTGATATAGCGAACCGTGCAGTCCATTTCCTCCAGTGGGTCAAAGTCATCATAATTAGAGATGTGAGGTAAGTGTATTACGGCTATATCCACACCTCTACTGGCTGAGCCGGCTCGCCTCTCTTCCAGGTAGACCGAGTCCTCCTGAGCAATTTTGATACCCCGGAAGTAGGGAATAACACCCAGAACTGGCTTGTCGCTCTTTTTCTCCAAAAAGTCCAGCCCTGGCTTAAGCAAGGCCAGGTCGCCCCGAAACTTATTGATGATAAGCCCCTTAACCAGGTCGCGCTCATCTCCAGTCAAGAGTTCCAGCGTACCGATGATAGAGGCGAAGACACCTCCACGGTCAATATCACCCACCAGCAGGACAGGTGCATCGGCCATTCGGGCTACCCTCATATTGACGATTTCCCTTTCTTTCAGATTTATCTCCGCCGGGCTGCCGGCTCCCTCAATCACCACGATGTCATAGTTGGAGCGCAGCCGATTAAGGGAATCCTCTATCACACCCAGCAAATAAGGGGTATAGTCGTAATACTGACTGGCTTCCAAATTCTTAGCCACCTTACCCAGGACAATCACCTGTGATTTAGCTTCAGCCTCGGGTTTAAGCAGTACCGGGTTCATGTCGACCGAGGGTTCAATGCCAGCGGCCTCCGCCTGCACTGCTTGAGCCCGACCGATTTCATCGCCCTCCCTGGTGACGAAGGAATTGAGCGCCATATTCTGGGCTTTAAACGGGGCGACTTTAAAGCCGTCCTGATGGAAAATGCGGCATAGAGCAGTCACTATCACGCTCTTGCCCACTGAGGAAGCGGTGCCCTGTATCATCAAGGTTTTACCTGGCATAGCGGTAAACCTCCGGCTCTTTTATCGCGGCGAGCAATCTCTGGCACTCGGCGATGGTACGCGGTGCCAGTCGAATGTAATTTGGTAAACCGAAGGAAGTACAGTCACGAACTAAAATACCTTTCTTAAGCAAAGCTTGCCTGAACCTGGCGGCGTCGCCAACTTTGACCAGAAAGAAATTGGCTTGCGAGGGCAATGGTGAGAAACCGAGATGTTTGAGCTCTTCCACCAAGAACTCTTTGGCCTCTTTAATCTTCATCGCGCACGCTTCAAGATAACCATCAGCCTTAAGGGCGAAAACCCCGGCTGCCTGGGCTACCGAACTTACGTTCCACGGCGGTCTGACCCGCTTCAGGACTGATATGATTGACTCAGCAGCCACTGCGTAGCCAAGGCGCAAGCCGGCCAGGGCATAGTCTTTGGTCATTGACCTCAGGATGACCAGATTCTCCCAGCCAATTAAGTCTAAAGATGACCACGTGTCTTCGGTGAAGGCAATATAAGCTTCGTCCAGTACAACCAGGCTGTGTCTGGCGACCGACAGGATTTCCTTGACCTCCTCTCTGGATAGATATTGCCCGGTCGGATTATTGGGATTACAAAGAAATATACCCTTAGGCCGGTGCTTCCGAATCAAATCCACTGTTTCGACCGCGTTCAGCTGGAAGTTTGCCTCTTCCAGCATCGGTTGCTTCAGCACCTGAGCACCAACCAGGTAACAGGCGATTTCGTACTCCCCGTAAGTAGGCTGGGGGATAATGACCAGGTCATCAGAACCAAAATAGGCAGTAACCGCCAGCCTGATAAGCTCAGTCGAGCCGCTGCCAATTATGAGATTACCCGGAGCTATGTTTAGTTTCCTGGCTAGCGGTTGCTCCAGTTCCGTGGCTTCTGAGTCAGGATAACAGTCAATCGATGCCTGACTCATGGCTTCCTTGGTACCCGGCAGCGGGCCAAAGGGGTTAGTGCTGACGCTAAAATCCAGAACATCTTCTGGTGAGATACCCAGTTTCTCAAGCTCAAGATAGTTGATACCGCCGTGAGTAGCGGGCACAAGTTTATCTATGTTTGACTTAGGTCGTAACATGATATATCACCTCAGCCAGGATAAGTAGCAGGCTCCAGATGAGAGCCGTCGTCATTATTATTTGCAAAGAAGCATCTATAGTATTCAATGACAGAGAATTGTGATTATCGCCTAATTTATAATAGCCTACTTTTTCCAGTTGCACGCCCAGAGCACCGGCGATGGCACTCATCGTCCAGCCAGCGTTAGGACTCTCTGTTTTTCTTCGGTCACGCAGCATAATCCGCCAGGCTCCTGATGCATTCCTTTTCCGTATCCCAGCGGCCAGCACTATGATTAGAGCCGTAATTCGAGCCGGGACAAAATTGGCCACACTATCCAGGCGGGCGGCAAATTTCCCCAGATACTCGAATTCCCCATGATGGCCTATCATGGCATCGAGTGTGTTAATTACTCGGTAGGCTATAGCCCCAGGTACGCCAAGAAGCAAAAAATAGAACAGCGGGGCGACAAAACTATCACAGCTGTTTTCCGCCACTGATTCGACAGTGGCTGATACCATCAGGCTTTTATCCAGTTTGCTAGTGTCCCGACCGACCAGAGAGCGCAGCTCAAAGCGTGCTTCAGCCAGTCTATCTTTCAGCAGCAGGGTCTTGACGACTAGGGCGGCTCGACGCAGCCCGGTTAAGGAAAAAGTGATTTTGAAGAGTACGGCACCGGCAACGACATAAGCCACCAAGCTTTGACCCTTTAGATAGAAAAGCAAAAAGTAGGCAGGAGTGACAAAAACGGCAACAGTGAACAGGACTATTGCCAGCCCGTAGAGAAACTGAGCTAAGGGGGTATGGCCAGCACCACCCTTTACCAGGAACGAAACCACCCTTCCCATCCATGCGACTGGATGGATGACAGGAGGTGGTTCGCCCAAAGTTAAGTCAATAGCTAAGCCGAACAACAATATGAGTAGAACCTCCATGGCCATTAGACCGCATCCCTTTCCGTGACTTTCCTCAGGTCAACCGCGCGGCTATTACCGGCATTAATGAGGACAGCCGGGAGCCCGTTGGCTGGGTGGCTATAGACGCAGCTGTCAGCTCCGTAGACCTCTTTAATATTCTCGGGAGTGATGACCTCGCTGGGTGTCCCCTGAGCATGAACCCGCCCGTTATTTATCAGTACCAACCGGTCGCAGTATTGTGAAGCTAGATTCAGGTCATGTAGCGCGGCGAGAACAGCCACATTATTTTCGAGGCACAGGTTCTTAATCAGATTAAGGATTTCGACCTGACGGCCGATATCAAGATTTGCCGTCGGTTCATCAAGCAGAATTGCCTTCGTCTGCTGGGTAAGGACTCGAGCAATGAGGAGACATTGTATCTCACCACCGGAAAGCTCGCCTACTCTTCGCCTAGCGAGAAGGTTAGTTCTTGTTTTCTCCATAGCCTGCTGGGCAATATCCATTTCTTTTGGACCTTCGTACTGGAAAAGACCAAGGTGAGGATTTCTGCCCATGAGCACTACCTCAAAGGCGGTAAAGGCGCTGGGAAGCAGCGGCATCTGGGGGACGACACCAAGCATACACGCCAGCTCCTGTCTTGGTATGCTGACTATATCTTTCCCATCCAGAAGTATCCTCCCCCGGTACGGAGAGATAATACGAGTTAAAGCCCGGATAATGGTCGACTTGCCACAGCCGTTCGGCCCGATAAGCCCCACCATCTCCCCAGGCATCACCTGGAAGGTCACATCTCTCAATATTTCCTTGCGGGAGTAACCAAGCGAAATATTCTGCACTTCAATCTTAATCATTCTAACCTCAGAAGATTATCCTTTTTCGGCGCCGCAGTAAGTAAAGGAAAAAGGGTGCACCGCAGAGGGCAGTAATTACTCCTATAGGTATCTCTGCGGGCGCTTGAGCGGTGCGAGCTATCAGGTCGGCCAGGATTAGAAAAATGGCACCGGAGAGGACAGATAGTGGCAAGAGAAAACGGTGGTCGGCACCCCAGATAAGACGCACTGCATGCGGAATGATAATGCCGACGAAACCAATGGTGCCGACGAAAGAAACGGCTGCCGCCGTAATTAAGGTGGCTGCGATAAGAAGCACGAGCTTCAGCCTCTCCACATTGATACCCAGTTGCTGGGCCTGCTCCTCATCAAGCTGCATTACGTTAAGCGGGCGAGCGTAAAGCAAAATGACCCCGATGCCTATCACCACGTAGGGAAGAACGAGCTCTACATCCGCCCACTGGCTCAAAGAGAAGCTACCCATCAGCCAGAAGATAATACCGTGCATCTTTTCCCCGCTGGAAATGATGAGATAAGATACGATTGAACCCAGAAGCGCTCCCAGAGCGACGCCGGCCAGGATGAGGGTGGTCACAGGCAAGGTTTTGCCTACGCGGGACAAACCATAGACAATGGCAGTGCTGACCAGGGCTCCGGCAAAGGCAAAGAGCGGTACAATACCAACACCCAGGACATGCCAGGTAGTCGGGAGTAAGAAACCAATCACGGCCCCTAGTGATGCTCCTTGAGCTACACCAATGAGGTACGGGTCAGCCAGTGGATTGCGGAAAAGCCCCTGGTAAGTAGCTCCGGCTGTCCCGAGGGCAGCCCCAACAAGCCCGGCCAGAATGACCCTGGGCAAGCGTATTTCCAGAATTATTATCTCTACACCGCTCGGCCAGAACGGAGTTATGTGAAGCAAAGGTAGCTTCGAAACCAGAACCTGACAGGTGGTCAAGAGCGGAATCTTGACGCTGCCGATGGTCGTAGCTAGAGCCGCTACCACGACAAGCAGAACAGAAAGTCCCACAATAGCGTATATTCGGCCTCGCCATTGAGCGAGATGGATTGGCGCGGCTTGGCTGGATAAATCTGGTCTAGAGGACATGCTAAACAACCCTCAAGACTTCAAATTTCAACTCTTCGTTTCCGGTCAAGCAGGAGACGTTGTCGAGATGTTTTC
>Ga0315279_10008908_pt1 | contig 12060 bp, 12 predicted proteins | sample YL17G06_20_MG_FD_203694 | JGI IMG/M metagenome (GOLD analysis project Ga0315279, IMG submission 203694) | Sediment microbial communities from Yellowstone Lake, YNP, Wyoming, USA - YL17G06_20 | ecosystem: Environmental > Aquatic > Freshwater > Lake > Sediment | place: USA: Wyoming | collected...
CTAATATCTTATTTTTCGTGGCTTTTTTGCGGTATTCCGCGTTCTTGCCTCTTTCTTGCGACTTCGGCTATAGCATTAGCTATTTCATCCAAATGACTATCGATGTAAAAATTCGGAATGCGAATGGTGTCTATTCCGTCTAAACGCGAATATGAATCTCGTTCCAAATCACGAAACAGATGTTCTGGGTCTGTAAGGTGATATTTTCCATTGATCTCAAGATTGAGTCTAGCCCAAGGAATAGAAATGTCAGTATGCTTGTATCCGTCATCAACTTCTAATTCATTATGAATGTCTCTTTTGTTCAAAGCTTCATGAAGTCTTTTAGCTTGAGGCGTTGGTTCATTTTGCTTATTAACCATAGCCGAGTCTGACTTTTCTTCAGAGTAACTCGCCTGTTTCCTTTCAACGCTGCTTTCTGAATGGCTAATACCGACAATACTCCTCACCATTTCCTCCATTCTTCTTCTTTCTCGCGCCGCTTCATCATTCGAAAGATACGATGGATGAGTGCGCCGCTTACCCAACTAACTACCCTAACAGCATTTTTCGAAGCAAACGCTATATGTCATGCGATTTCTGAATATTGATTTCACCTACTTGAATAGGCTCGCAAATGTGCCAAATTGTGTGTGTGATAAAACTTTACCCCAACCAACCACAACCACTACGACTACCCGTCTTTACTCCTTCTCCAACTCCTACACCTACCTGTACCTATACCTACCCACAACACACACGCACACGCGGTGTGTGTGAAGGAAGCACGCGCTAAGCCGTGAAGCGTCAAATCAAAACAGTGGAAAGAGTTATTTCCAGATGAGCTTACCTCAGACTTATGCAAACGCAAATCGCTCAACTGGTTGAGGAATTCAACAAAAACGTTCGCCCGCGAGTGTCAGCAGAATATTGGGCAAAAGCAAGTCAGGCCTTCGACATATTTTGGAAGAAGCAAATAATGACTGGAAACCTTGCAAAGGGGCAAGGAAGAGAAATTGACGATCTGCACCCGATAATTAGGCTGTTGGATCCTAATGCAAAGAAACACTACCGCGATTTTAAGGATGAAAAGGAACGTCAGGACCTCAAGAGACGTATCATAGAATCAGGAAAACAATACGGGCTCGACTATGAAATAGAAGAAAGTGAAAACGAATTGCTTATAACAAAAACTGAAAGCGTTGCCAAAGCAATGGTTACACAAGGACAATGGCATATTGTCTTTTTTGAGCTGGCGTCTTTCCCCGAGCTTCGAGAGAAACTTGACCAAATCTTCAAAGAGACTATACCGGACAAGAAAGCACAATTGATAGATGAGTTGAAAAGCCTAAATGAGAAACATAAAAATTATCTCACGAAACCCGCGGCTACGGCTCTCTGCGCCATAATGAGCCTCCAAAACCCCGCTAACTATGTACAAGTTGTATCGTTGAATCATCGCAAAATAATAATCGAATGTTTCGGGTTGGGAGTTATCGATGTCAAGGAGAGCTACGGAAAGCAGATTATTCATACAAACGAGCTTCTTCTCAGTTTTGACAAGAAGTTTGATGTGGACTTTTCTCCTGTCGAGCTTACCTACTTTCTATATACGGAAGAAGTTAGGGAGATATGGGAGCCCGAACACATCCAACCCGAATCAGCAACGGTCACTGCTCCACGCGAAACCCAAGAAGGGGCCTACTTCATTCTGATAACAGGCAGTAAGGAATATGATGATTCCAAAGAAAGGTACCATTTTAGGAAAGGCATACCTGGATGCAATCAACTTCTTGAAGCCGAAAATAGAGGAAGGTTCGTATACTATCAAGATGGTAAGTTCTATGCTAAGGGAGAGATTGGGGACATATCGAGTGAAGAAAAGGAAGGCACAACCTTCTACTATGCCAAGGTCAAGAATTACGAAGAGATAGGGCCCGTCAAGTTTGAGGAGATAAGGGCCAATCTGAGCTTTGGCAGCGTAGGTGCTGCTGGCATAAGAAGAATAAGAAAAGAAGACTACGATACAATAGTTGGCAAAACGTTACCACAAGGCACGGATTTTATCGAACGAGATCTTGAATTGCCAAGCGACTTCACTCTAGACCCGTTATTGTTTGAAGACAAGGAAGACCTTGAGCTGCGAATAATGGCCGCGCTCAAAGCTGGAAACAACATAATGTTGGTGGGTCCTCCAGGAACAGGCAAAACCGAAGTCGCATTGTCGCTTGGAAAACAATTCTCAGAAAAAGGACCCGTCAATACGTATATCATGACTACTGCAACGTCAGATTGGACAACTTTCGATACGATAGGAGGCTACGTTCCTAGTAGCGATGGAAACGGTCTTGTTTTTCAGCCTGGCCTGTTCTTGAGGTGTTTCAAAAACGTAGACAAACCGATTAACAGATGGCTAATCATAGACGAAATAAATCGTGCGGATATCGACAAAGCATTTGGGCAATTGTTCACCTTGTTATCTGGACAGAGCGTCGAGCTGCCCTTCCAGAAAAACTCAAAGAATATTGGAATATTATCTCACAAGGACTGCAAAGAGCGTGAGATTGCTCCAAACCAGTATGTGATGCCTAAATCTTGGAGGCTGATTGCGACCCTGAACACTTATGACAAAGCATCGCTGTACCAGATGTCTTATGCTTTCATGAGAAGATTCGCATTTATACACGTAGCCGCGCCTAATTGCAATTTTATTGAAGAAAAATGGAGCGAATACCTTGCTTGCTGGGGGCTTCGCGTACCTGCCGAGTTGACGGGTTGTGTTGATAACGTAAGAGAGCTTTGGGAGAGCATGAACGAAGACTCGAAGAGACCTTTAGGTCCAGCGATAATAAAGGATATGTTGCACTACATACTGAATCAGGCAGAAAAACATGGGACTCTTGATGATGGGATACGGAAGAAGATCGTAACTAATGCAGTGATATCTTTCATTTTGCCTCAATTCGAAGGACTTGAAAAAAGCGACCTGGACAATCTGAAGAAAAGGATCAGTCAGTACTGTCTCAGCGATAAAATTGACTCCCTTTGTTATGAGATGTTTGAGGGATAAGTCCTGCTTTCCACGCAATATGAGACAGATTCTGAGGAATACGACCAAGAACGGGAGAAAAGAAAGAAGGAAATCATTGAGCCTGTAATCGACTATATGACGTCTTATCTTCTCGCTGGACGAGTAAATCCTGATATTACTAAAGGGATTGACTTCAAATTTTCAAGGTCGCTGAATCTCTTTACAGCATTGAAAATACGATTTCTTCTGCACCCAGAAGTCAAAGATTTTCTCAAAATACTGCGTTCCCATTTGGTAAGAATAAGAACTGAGGTCTCGAGAGAAAGAAGCTTCAGCAAGGGAGAGGTGCGAGGGCATGTTGATTGGAATCGAACCTTGCAAATCTGGGCATCATCGGCGTTCATTGATAAGACGACCTTGGCTATTAGCAGACCTGTGAAGAATTATGATATCCCTGAGAATCTCATCCTGAAGAAGATCATAACAATCATGAAGGACTTTATGGATGACACAGAAGTCAAAACCGAAATTGAAAGAGAATTTGAATGGAGCACAGAACTCAAAGAAAGCAGTCACAATGTTAGCGAAGTCCTAAGAAATGTGCATTTCAGAAGAATAATGGATAAGAACATAACTGTAACCCCACGAATGAAAGCTCAGGTAAGGAAGTCGAGAAGAAGAATCTACAGAAAGAGCTGCGAGATCTTTGAAAAGTATGAGACCGTGTTTCTTCAGCAGAAAATTGGCGAGTTACTTGAACGTACTTTTATTGATCCTGAAAACGTTGAGAAAATCTACGAACTCTTCTGCCTTTTCACAGTGGTAAAGACCCTTGAGGAGCAGTTAGGCTGGGAGGTCATAAAACTAAAGGAGATTACCAAAGAAAGAAATGAAACAGCGGTGCTCAGAAAAGGACAGTTTCAGATTAGCATTTTCTATAATGTGACAGGCGATCTTGAATTTCTCGATACTACAGAACCTCCTGAGATCAGAGACGCACTGAATCTCATAACAAAAGCCTACTTTGAGAATGTCAAGCAAGACACGACTAGGCGACCGGACATTATTATAGAACTAGCTATGGGTGGGTTGGCAAAAGACTACATCTTGTTAGAGGTCAAGTACACGGAAAATGAAGACTACATGGTTGCTGGGCTAAGCCAAGCCTTGCATTATTTGTATGATTTGAAGAAAGAAACAGGGAAGATTTTCGGGGCTAGCCTTGGAAACGGATATAATGCTGCTGTGATAGCATACAAATTGCCCAAGACTGTTGTAAAAACGGGCAAACTGGACCATCAAGAACTAAAAGTCAAGCTCTTGGATTTTGATGATTTGATGAACGGTGAAACCTTGAAACTGTTCTTCGAAAAGTGCCTAGACACTTATAAAGCTTGAAAGAGCGGGCGCCACCCCAAACTTGCGCGCACGAAGCATTTCGCCCATTTCAACGATGTAACTGACTGGGCGCTGTAGATTGCAATGCACGCTAAGTGCAACTCGCATTGTTTAATGGAAAAAGCCAAGTACAGGTTTCTGTCAAGTCAATACTAAGCAAGCAAGTCGGTGTGTGAGACGCTTATGAGTGACGATGAGAGACCCAAAGGCATGATATTTTGCTGTCGTGATGGAAAATGGAAGGAGCAGCTTGAGAAACGCCTGCAAACAGACGAAAGAGTGACGCTCACGGCCCTCGGAGACGTCAGGTATGACGTGATGAGATATGTAGAAGGAAGAAAGGATGTGAAGGTAGTCAAGCTTGAAACAAGGTACATGAAATCGAGAGAAAAGGGTCTAGGATTGAAAGTCACTGTCCAGAAGCTTAGCACACAGGCGTGTTCCTAAATTCCCTTTTTCAAGTGCGATGGAGTTGGGTCGCGCCCGCGCGCTAATGCGAAAGATGTGGTCACATATGGTTACCGAGAAATAAATCAAACGAGTCAAGGGTATGTCCTCACTGCAAGAGCCCATACTGGAACACACCAAAGAAACGACAAAAAACAAAGAAAGGATAGAAAGATTTTTCCGATGTCGAGAGACTACATAATGTGAAGGAGAAAGGTGATTGAATGGCAGAGAGTAAGAAGGTCTCTGTTGAGAATGGGACTGACTTGGTCTTGGTTCTCTTATTCGCTGGCGGTGATAAGAAAACCGAAAATGAAGAGATTGTTGGCAATACAAGATTTGATAAGTTGATGTTTTTGATTAAAGAAGAGACTAGTCTTAACAAATATGTGACCGATTTCAGTTTTGATGCTTACAACTTTGGACCGTACTCGTCAGAATTGTTTGATTCGCTACAAGCTCTGGTCAATGCAGGTCTTATACGAGTTGAGAGGTCAGAAACAGAGGAGTATCTAGATGAAGCTGATCGGTACCAGATTGAACAGCAGGTAGACGAGAACACTGAAAGCCCGAAAACTGCGGTCGTTTACAGTCTTACACCAGAGGGGAAAACAGTTGCCTCCGCACTATTCCAATCACTGAGCAAATCGGAACAGGAAGAATTGACTACTGTAAAAAGAACGTTCAACTCTATCAGCCTAAGAAAACTCCTCCAATACATCTATCGAAAATATCCACAATCTACAACTGAATCTTTAATCAAAGAACAGATATGTTGAGGCAATATGGCTTTATCACCCGAGTTAGTATCCGTAGTTGCCGCTGCCTTGACCATCTTGATAGGTTGTATCATAGCTTTTGGGCATCGCTGTGCAGACGAAAGTGGCAAGTTTGATGAGAGGTCAAAAACTGATGAACTGAATGAAATCAGAATGGCAATACGAGCAGATGTTACTATTCTCGCCATCGACAAACTATGGCAGTTTTTGGTAGATACAAACCAGAAAATGAAGAAAGAGGGGTCGAGTATGGATGTTAGGCTACTGCTATATGATGTTATCCGAAGAGAGCCCTTCAACAAGCTTGTTAATGATCTTGAGCAAACATTCAAAGAAAGCATGAACACCAAAGACGCGTGGGTTATGCTAAAAACCAGTTATGGAAGACTTGGAAAAATTCTATATGTCTTTTCTGCAACATTGGCGTTCATCGGTTATCCGCTTCTTTGCCTTAGTTCACAAACAGTCACGCTCTTATCAACAGAACAGCTCATTCTATCATGGATTTTGATTGCCATTCTAGGAATAGTATTTTTGGGACTAATTGTATATATTCATAGGACGATCGCATCCAATAGGAGGATTTACCAAGAGAAACGACAATATCTAGTTGATGGAGTGAAAATCGGAAAATGAACTATCTAAAAGAAGAGGATTTGCGAAAGCCAGTTCATGAATATTTCAAGGAGAGAAAATACACTGTTTTTGATGAAACCAAGCTCTTCTCACGGGGTATAGACATAGTTGCAAAGCGACGAAGTGAAGTCATTGCTGTTGAGTTGAAGTTGCATGATTGGAAAAAAGCAATGGGTCAAGCGTGCTTGAACTTGCGTGTTTCAGATTACTCGTTCATAGCATTGCCCGAACCAATGTGGAATCGGATTGATAGGAGAATATACTATATGTCTTTTAACTATGGCATTGGTTTGCTAAGTGTGGATGGTGTTGCCAGACAGATAATGCGTCCTGAGCGGAGTAAGAGAATCCAACCTTGCCTTAGAAGAAGATTCCTCAAGAGCCTTCCACGGAGCTGACCCTATTGACCTTTGTAAGATTCTATCGATATGATTTTGCAGTTACACAAATCCTCAATGATATGAACTTGTTATCGAGATACTATGGAATCACAATAAGCGCCCATATGCTATCATATACTCCAACTAGCGTCATCCAATTGCTTAGTGAAACAGGAAAACCTTTTTTCATAGACCCAATGACGTTCGTTTTTGGAAGAAACATAGACAATATTAGCAGAGGCAATAAAATCCGCAGATCGTATAAGAAATTAATGGATGATTATGGATCACCATTCTCTGATTGCACTTCTGGAATTCGTTTGAAGCCATCTAGATTCCAAAAGAGCAATGGAGAGATAGATGATTCTTTGATAATTGACGTATGCAAGAGAGTTCTGAGCTTCCAACAGAAGAAATGTAGGATGAACACTGGATTTGCAAAATACGGCAAATTGCTCAAAGACAAAAGTCTCTTCTCTCGTTCACTATCACCAGAATTTCTTGTTGCACCATATTTCTTTGCTGGCTACCACGGGTCAGAGTGGTACAGAATCAACCTCAGGTTTGCTGAACAAGCCAAAACCCTCAAGGGTAGTGCCAAGTTATATCCTGTGATTTGCATCTCAAAAGACGCTCTCCTAGATGAGACACAGGTATCAAACATAGTAGAAGACTATGAAGGATTCGATGGCTACTTGATATGGATAGATGATCTCGATGAAGAAACTGTTTCTTCTGAGTTATTAGATGGACTTAAGAAATTGATTGCTGGATTGGCTACCTATGGCAACCCTGTCTATTCGCTTTATGGAGGATACTTGTGTGACCTCCTTGGAAAATTTGGGTTAAGTGGCTATTCTTCTGGGATTTGTTACGGAGAGAAGAGAAGTGTTGATGCTAAAGGTGGTGGAGCAGGAAATAGATACTATGTACCAACCGTGCACGTGAAAATATCTGAGGATTTGGCCAACGCTTTTTTTGCTGAATCGAACAAGAATAAGAATCTTATGTGCAGTTGTCCCACTTGTTCTGAGATACATGATGGTTTATCTCCTTCTTTAAATTCTAAGGGATACTCTGACCTCTTTTTCGCACAGATGGATTTTTTTGATTTCAGACGACATTTTGTTAGCGTCAAGTTTCAAGAAATGAACGCCTTAGCTACAATGAATAAGTCTCAAGTTGGCGCATTATTAGACAAAGACATCCAAGCGATTTCTAACATCGAACCCATATCAGAGCATCCTTCAGAGTTAACGTCATATCATCTGAGAATTTGGCGCACTCTATTTAGTTGATGTACCTTGCTTACCTGATATGCAGAATTTTGCCTCCTTTATGCTCTCATTTTTCACCGATTTTTTACAGGGCTCGTGTGGGCTCGTTTTCACCGAAGACTTGACAGCACCGAAAAAGAAAGTAGTTATAAGCAGAGTCGAAAAATTGTCTCTTTGCGTAGAGGGCAGTAGATGACAACTGTTCGTAAGCTTGCGCCAACAGTTCAGAGAATAATGGAGCGCTACGAAAGGTACACGCGCTATTTGAACTATCCCGGTGAGTGGGGGGAGAGGGCGTTCAGAGGTTGGGTAGTTTACGAGGTCTTTCACGCACTTCTTGGTTGGCCTCTGGAAAACATCATCTTTGGCGAAAGATATGACGTTCTCTTTATTGATAACGACGTTAGACCAGTTGTGTACTTGGAGACGAAGAAACCTGGAAGAGGATTGGCTGATTTTGAGGATTTCAAAACTAGAATCCCCGTTTACCAGACGATTAAACACGCAGCACTGGCTAATGGATACGAATGGTTGAGAATGGATATTGCAACCGGCATTGAGGAAACCATAAAATCGAATGATTCTGATTCAAAATGGGATAGATTTGTTAAACATCTCTTGGCCAAGAACTACCTTTATGGGTGTGTGTAATGACTAAAATCAAGCTGCTGAAAAGTGACCAAGTAGCAATAACCCAATTCACAGCAGATATGGACAAGGTCATCGGGGAACTTACCGAGGACTTGAAAGAGACATTCACTGTCTTCAGGCAAGGTAAATGCGGGCAAAATGTAGGAAACGTTACTCTTCAACTATTCGATGAGTGGCTTGTGAGCAACTTACTGCCAAGAATAGAAGACACCGTCAGAGTAACGGCTAAGGAAATCAGCAAAACTCGTAACTTTGAGGAACTTAAGGTCAAGCTAGTGAAGAGGTTCAAGCCTTTCAGGAATGTCGATAGTTATGTTGTGAATGTAATGGCCGGGACTAAGAAAGACGAACCGATAGAGAGTAGTCCGAGAAGGCATGTTTGGGAAATCTATCAAACACATCTCGAGAATTTTCTGGTGCAAACTGCGACGCTTCTGGTAGGGCGAATGCTAATGCACTTTGTCGGTGTTGACAAACAGGCATGGACAGAAACCGTTGTTCAAAGGGGCCAGGCAAATCCCTACTTTGACTTTTATTGGAACCTGAGACGAGGAATGAATGAGTACTTGCCTAGTGTCTATGCATTGAATGAGTTGGATTGGCTCTATGTGTCCGATACTGAAAAGCAGGGATTGGACAAAAACAACTTGGGTGTGCTCAGTCAGTTTGAAGCGGAGCTTGACAAAGACCTTGGCCGAGCTTACAACATGCTCAAGACGTATGATTTTGAACGTGTGGATCTCGATATTTGGAAAAAGGTTTATCAGGGCTTCCTCTCCCGCGAAGACATAAACAGGCTTGGTTTTGTCACAACCCCCGATGAAATTGTTGACTTGATACTTGACTTGGCATCGTATTCTGAAGAAAAGAATAACCTGTGTGAGTGTAAAGTGCTGGACATCGCTTGCGGAAGTGGGACTTTCTTGGTAGAAGCTCTGTCCAGATTAAGAAAGCATTTGGAAACCGACATGCCGTGTCACAAGAAGGAGAGAGGGTTACCTGACTGGGTCGTGCAGAAGAAAGTGCTCGAAACTATCCTTAGCAATATTAACGGGATTGACATTAACCCCTTTGCTGCATTTTTGACGACGATGAACCTTACTTTTCAACTCATCGACGTTTATTCGAAAGTCAAACACAAGTATGCTGACTTCTCCTTATCATTCAATGTGGCAACTCATGACTCATTAGCCAAGAAGCCTGTCGTTCAACAGATAGACCCTAAGACTAACTCACGTGTCAGAGAGGCTGTCAACAGAAGCAGAAGATACTCAGAGTTATGTGACAGGAAGTTTAACCTTGTAGTAGGTAATCCTCCGTGGGGGGCTGTCCTGAGGGGCACGATAGGACCTTTAGGAGACGAAAATCAGAGGGATTTTTACAAGAAAGAGTACAAAGTAAGCGCAATTGGAAAGTACGACTACTATGTGCTTTTTATGGACAGGGGGATAAGGTGGCTTGAAGATGATGGGACTTTTGCAATGATTACTCAAGTTACTTACATAAGCCAAGCCTTCGGGGAAGGAATAAAGAAGGTGATAAGAAGCCAGACTTCCTTTGAACTGTTCGTTGATATCTCAAATTTCGGTCCTCTGATCTTTCCTAAATATGTCAACTATCCAGCAATTACTATCCTTCGCAAGAGCGGTAAGCAAAAAGGCGTGACGCTTGTTGAGGTGAATGAAAGTTGACTGATTTGCCTGCCAAACGTGAGACAATGCGTAAAGTTGTGCTGAGTGCTATAGAAAGAGGAAAGGCAGAAAAGAACGGTTTTCTGGCAGTATCCAGAAAGGTGAAGCTTGAGGAGCTCTTTGAGGAAAAGATTTCAATTGAGATTGATGGCTGGCCAATTGCCGAGCTTTTTGACCTCACGCAAGGAGTTACTTGGGGTGGTGATGGTTGCGAAGAGATATACGTTGTAGGTAAAGACATAGCATCATCGCTCGAATCCGATCTTGTTTACAGGACAATCGGGGGCAGGGACATTAGCGCTAACAGGATAGATTGGAAAGAAGAGTATTTGGTTTTTCCATACATCAAGGTATCTTCGAAATGGATACCTGCGTTTCGTCTTGCAAGTCTAGGAGGAGATGATGCTCTCGATTTTTCAATCCCTGTCTCTGATTATGAGAAAGGAAAAGACACTCCATCAAAACTAAAGTACAGAACTGCAAAGAATCTTGTGAAATATCCGAAGGTAGCGAATTACCTTACGAGATATTTTGACAAGCTAGAGCAAAGAGAATTCGAAGGAAAAAGACTATCGCAATATAATAAGAGTTGGTATGAATACCATAGACCTAGAACGCCAGAACTAATCGCTAAACCGAAAATTGTGTGTAAAAGAGTGATGAAGGAACCAGCTTTTGCGCTGGATAAAACAGGGTATCTGCCAAGAGACTCCGTAATCTCGATGATTCCTAAGAAAAAAATGGAAGAATTGAGAGATAACTTGGAGAAAGTTCTTCATGACAAAGTAACTACTGTGCAGACGCTAAAGTATTCTCTCACTTTCCTCAATTCAGAGCTGTTTCAAGAGGCCCTAAGCCAGAGAAGGTCAAAGAAACGAGGTGGCTACCCAATTGTAGATGAAAGATTGTTAGAGAAATTCAGTATACCAAGGATTAAGGCGAAAGATACGCACAGCGCAAAGAAAATCTTGGCAGGAAAGTCTGAGGATATCAACTTGCGCGGTCTATACAGACCTCTAAATAATCCTCAGGCAAAACTTGCTCCGTACAATGAATAACAACGCATCAAATGCAGAAATTTGGGCGCTCAAGCTAGTCGTTCCCAGAAAAGGTAAGCCTTCGTCTGCATCAGAAAACCGCAGATCTTGATAAGTCCTGCAAGCTGCTCCAAGGTTGCAGCATTCACCTTTCTCTCGTAATCTCCCGTGTGCCCGAATGGAAGGCCTGAGCTGAAAAACTTTGAGAAGCGTGGATGGTCGGCTTTGATGAAGGCCTCCCTAACCCTTTCCAGCTCATCGGCGTTGAGTGCTTGAAGTTTCTGGAATACATAGTTCCCGCTTCCAAGCAGCTGAACATTAAACCCGACTTGTTCAAGGACTCTGGAAACCCGCAAGATCTCCCTCTGAGGCTCCTGCTCAGTAACCTTCTTCATCCCCGCCTTCTCACCAAATGGATTATACTTAGCCATCACCGCAACCATCTCTACATAAGCCGTACCGATCAAGGGTAAGGTGTCCCGAATGAGTTTCGCTCCGAGTCCTATGCTCCGATATTTCGGGTGAACCACAACACGGTTAATAATGGTTAGTGTCTCGTTCAGTTCTCGCATCGTCATTTTGGGCAGAACCATTCTTCGACCGTAGGCACTGGGAGGCGGATAACAATAAACAATGACGCCGCACAGCTCCTCACCGCGTTTGAGGCAGAAAACCTTCCGAGGCGCACAGATCCTATGACTACGATAATGAAAGCCGGCGAGCTCTTTCCAATCCTTAGTTGTGCCTTCGATAA
>Ga0315279_10008909_pt1 | contig 12060 bp, 6 predicted proteins | sample YL17G06_20_MG_FD_203694 | JGI IMG/M metagenome (GOLD analysis project Ga0315279, IMG submission 203694) | Sediment microbial communities from Yellowstone Lake, YNP, Wyoming, USA - YL17G06_20 | ecosystem: Environmental > Aquatic > Freshwater > Lake > Sediment | place: USA: Wyoming | collected...
CCATCGCCCCTACGGGGCTCATTATTCATGGTTCAGGTTTCCGGGGGTTCGCTTCGCTCACCGCCCGGCTATGCGCCATCGGCCCGCTTCGGGGCCGGAAAGCAACAACGAATTATCGGACAGCCTCAGTAGCCGGGAGCCGGTAGCCAGTAGCCGGTAGCCGGGAGCCGGGAGCCGGGAACAACCCTGCGCAGCTTCAGCGGACAGGCCGCGAACCGCCAGCGACCGATTCCCCTTCCGGTTCCAGGTTCCTGGTTCCGCCGTTCGCTCTTCCCGGCTACCGGCTACTGGCTCCTGGCTACCGGCTACCGGCTACCGGCTACCGATTACTGCTTCTTCACCAGTTCCACGAAGCGCAGGCCGCGCCGCTCGTAGTTGTCGAACATGTCGTAGCTGGCGCAGGCGGGCGACAGGACGACGGCATCGCCTGGCCTGGCCGCCTGGCGGGCCAGGGCCATCGCCTGCTCGAACGACTCCGCGGCAATGACGGGCGGCCTGTCGGCGGCGCCGCGACCGGCGTCGATGGCGGCCTTGACGGCGGAGGCTATCGCCCCGGCGGTGGCCCCCACGGTGACGACCGCCTTGGCCTTTTCGGCCAGGGCGGCGCCGAGGGCATCCAGGCTGACGTGCTTGTCGTAGCCGCCGACGATCATCACGGCCGAGCGGGCGGGGAACGATCCCAGCGCGACTATGGCGCCTTCGGGCGTGGTGCACTTGGAGTCGTTGAAGTATCTCACGCCGCCGATCTCGGCGACGAATTGCAGGCGGTGCTCGAGTCCGCCGAATGTCTTCAGCGCGGCGGCGGCCTGCTCGCGCGTCACGCCGAACTGCCTTGCGGCCGCCCATGCGGCCTGGGCGTTCGCCTGGTTGTGCTCGCCAACGGCCGACAGGTCGAACGGCTCGCCGGCGGGGTCGAAGTACTCCACCCGCACGCCGGGGGCAGCCTCGCGGGCCCAGCCGCGGGTCGGCTCGTCCGCGGCATTGAGCACCAGCACGTCGCCGGGCCGCTGGAAGCGGAAGATGTTCTTCTTGGCCCGCGCGTAGGTTTCCATGGTGCCGTGGCGGTCGAGGTGGTTGGGCAGCAGGTTGGTCACAAGCGCCACGTGCGGCGAGATGCCGATCTCCGGCAGTTCGTCAAGCTGGAAGCTCGACAGCTCCAACACCACCGCGTGGTCCGGGCGGATTTGGCCAAGCTCGCTCAGGAGGCTTCGCCCGATGTTTCCGCCGACATGAGCGGGCAGGTTGGCGGCCAGGGCCGCGCCGAGCATGGCGGTGGTGGTGCTCTTTCCGACCGAGCCGGTTATGCCCACGATCGCCGCCGGGCAGCGGGCGATGAAGAGGTTGATCTCCGTCGTCCGCGGCACGCCCGCGGCGGCGGCAAGTTTCAGCGGCTCGGCCTGCGGGGGCACGGCCGGGCTCACTACCAGCAGGTCCGGCGTGGTGAAATCGCCCGGCCGCTGGCCGCCGAGATGCAGCGTGATGTCCAGCCCGGCCAGGGCGGCGACGGATTCGGCGAGCTTCTCAGCCGGGGCCATGTCCGAAACGGTCACGCGGGCGCCTTGCGAACAGAGCCACTTCGCGACGCCCACGCCGCCGCCGAACCGCCCAAGGCCCAGCACGGTCACCCGCTTGCCCGCGACGTCCATCCGAGCGGCGGGGGCTTGCCCCTCAAATCCGCACGGTCTGTCTCTTCTCGATGACATCATCTCATAGCCTGTTCATCAGACTGCCCAAAATCCGAAAGCCCCGGATGGGGCTACGGACTGTAGCCACGGGTGAAGCGCAGCGAAACCCGTGGTAAACGATCATCGTACAGACCCGCCCCGGCAGGGGCGGAGGAATCTCTCCGTCGCCCCTGCCGGGGCGAGAAGGATACTTGGGATTCCTGTTCCACGGGTTTCGCTGCGCTCCACCCGTGGCTACAATCTCCGGCCCCGCCGGGGCCGATATGACAGGGCCTATGATCTTCTCTTCATGTTCTCGGGTGAGCCGAAGGCTCATGTCCGACTGCGGTAATCCTTCTCATGGTTGTTGGCCGCCGGCCGCGCGGTCACAGTTTTTCCAGCGGCCCGAGCGCCACGAGCATCGTCTTGCCGAGATCGTGCTTTCGAGCGACGTCGACGACCTGCCCGGCCGTGACGGCGAAGAGCGTCTCGATCTGGTCGGCAAGGGGGACGTACTCCTGACGGTAGACCCAGTCGTATCCCACGGCGGTAAGCCTGCCCATCGGCACCTCGCCTTTGAGCGTGGCGCCGGATGCGATCTTGTTCTTGGCGGCGAGCAGTTCGGCCTCGGCGGGTCCCTCGGCTTGGAACCGGGCCAGTTCGCGGCGTGCGATCTCGGCGACGCGGGCGGCCTGTTCGGTGTCGCATGACAGGAACGTCATGAACGCTCCGGTCCCGTCGAGCGAGTCGTAGACCATGGACGCCTCGTCGGCCAGGGCCGGGTCCACCAGGGCGTAGTAGAGCCTGCTGCCGGTAACGTCGCCCAGCAGCGTAGCGGCGAGCATGGCGGCGTAGCGGTCGGCGTCCTGGCTGGCCGGGGCCGGCGAGGCCAGCGCGATCTGCTGGCGGGCGACGTTGGCGTCTGTGACGATCCTCTGCCCACTCTGAGGCGCCACCTGGGCGACGTCCCGCCCGGCCTGGGCCGCGGTCCAGTGCCCGCACATTTGCGTGGCCTTGGCGACGAGGGCGTCGAAGTCCACATTGCCCACGCCGACCAGCGTGAGGTTGTTCGCGGCGTAGCGGCGGTTGAAGTACGCCAGCATCTGTTCCCGCGTCAGTGAGCCGACGGACTCGCTGGTGCCCAGAACGCTGTGGCCCAGCGGGTGCGGGCGGAAGTACTCCGCCAGGAGCATCTCGTAGACCCGATACCGAGGCATGTCCTGGTAGCGGGCGATCTCGTCGAGGATGACGTTCTTTTCCAGGTCGAAGTCCTCCTTCCGCAGGCTCGGCCGGAGAATGTCGCACAGCAGGTCCATCAGGGCGTCCTGGTATTCCGGCAGGACCCCGCCGTAGAAGACGGTGTTCTCCTCGGAAGTGAACGCGTTGTAGTTGGCGCCCATGGAGTCGAACTGGCGGTTGACCTCCAGCGAGTCGCGCAGGGCCGTGCCCTTGAAGACCATGTGCTCGAGGAAGTGGCTGACGCCGGAGACCTCGGGCGTCTCGTCGCGGGCGCCCGTGCGGACGAAGAACCCCGCCGCCATGGATGCCGCCGTTTCGCGGACCTCGGCTATGATCGTCAACCCGTTGTCCAGTTGTGCGTGCTTGAGCTTCATGGTGTTTCCAGCGCCGGCCCGGCGGGCCGACGGCTATTGGCTATTGATCGAGTATGCCCGTGTCCACGGGCTTGGGCCCGATTACCAGGACGGTGAAGTCCTTCGCCGGGTGCCGGCGCACGTGGTCGAGGATGTCGCCGGCCTGCGTGGCGTCGATGGCGTCGGACAGTTCGCGCAGGCCGCGGACCCTGCCGAGGTGGTAGAAGTCGCTGGCCAGCGCGTTGGCGCGGGCGCCGGTGGACTCGCCCTGCATGACAAGGGCGCTCTTGAGTTGCGTCTTTGCGCGGGTGACCTCGTCGGGCTCGATGCCGTCGGCCAGGCGGCGGATCTCGCCGACGGTCATGTCGAATGTCTGCTGGGCAAGCTCCGGGCGTGTGCCGGCGTAGGCGAAGACGCCCGCGTGGCCCTTGAGGCTGTGGTAGCTGGCCGAGACGTGGTAGACCAGGGCCCGCTTCTCTCGCAGTTCGGTGTGCAGCCTCGCCGCGGCCCCGCCGGAAAGCACCATGCCCGCCAGGCGGGCGGCGTAGTACTGCTCGTGGTTTATGGTGACGGTCGGGTACGCCAGGCCGATGTGCACCTGGGCGGATTCCTTGGCCACGTGCTCGATGCCGCCAATGGGCGGCTCGATAGCGGGCGCCGCCGTCGCCTCGGCTTGCCAGTCGCCGAAGAGTTGCTCCACCCGGTCGCGGACGGCCGGCCAGTCGATGTCGCCCGCGACGGCGAGGATGGTCCCCGCCGGGCCGAAGCGCCGGCGGAACAGCTCGCGCAGCACCTCCGGCGTCGCGGCGGCGAGGCTCTCGGGCGTGCCGTAGCCGCTCGCCCCCAGCGGGCGCGGGTAGAACCGCTCGCGGAGCATGAGGTTGCACTTGTGGGCCGGCTCGTCCTGGAGGCTCTCGAGGTCCTGCTCGATCAGGTCGCGGCACGGCCCGAACGCCTCATCGGCCAGCCGGGGCCGGCGAAGGATGTCCGCGTAGAGCTCGATCACCGCGCCCAGATTCCGCGAGAGTTGGGCGGCGGAGTATATGATGTGGTCGCTGCGCACCGACTCGCCGTGCTGACAACCCAGGCCGTCCAATGCGTCGTTTAGCTGGCGAGTGTCGCGCTGCCCGGCCCCGCGAAGCGACCATTCGCAGATGATCGATGCCGCCCCCTCCAGCCCAGCCGGGTCGTGCGCCGCGCCCGCCGGAACGATCAGCGTCATCGCCGCCGACGACACCTGTTCCATCTGCTGGCCCAGCAGCCGCAGCCCGTTGGGAAGCTGCTCGTCAAAAAACCGTTCGGATCGTTCGGACACCTTTATCAAGCCTCCGGCGCCTTGCGCCATGCACCATGCCAAAAGTGCTGGAAAGTAAAGTGCTGTATTGTAGGCATTCGCGCGGACAAGGCAACGGGAAACGGCGTGATGGCGCTCGGGATGTTGACGCATAGGTCCTATGAGTCCTATAGGACCTATCGCATCCGCCGCGCGTGAGCATATTGACATACGCCGGGTCGTAGCCTACGGTGGTTGGCCCGGACCGGACCTTAGGATGAGTGCCAAAGAGCCTTCGCCGGGACGGCGGGTTGAGCCAAGCGATTGCGGATGAAGGACGTAGAATGAAGGTTTTCGTCGTAAACTGCGGCAGCAGCTCCATCAAGTACCAGTTGTTCGACATGACGGATGAGTCCGTGCTGGCCAAGGGCGTGCTGGAGCGCGTCGGCGGGGACGCCTGCCTGAAGCACGGCGGAATTCGCGGCGAGTTGACGCGAAACGTCCAGGCCCCCGACCATGCCGCAGGCCTGCGGCTGATTCTGGACATCCTGGTGGACCCGCAGGTCGGCGTGATCGGCGGCATCGACGAGATCGACGGCGTCGGCCATCGCGTCGTGCACGGCGGGGAGCAGGCGACGGACTCGGCCCTGGTCGACGACGCGATGATCGACATCCTCACGCGAAACGCGGAGTTGGCGCCGCTGCACAACCCGCCGAACCTCGCCGGCATCCGGGCCGCTCGCCAGGCCTTGCCGAAAACCCCCAACGTCGGCGTCTACGACACCGCCTTCCTGGCCACCATGCCCGCCAAGGCCCACCGCTACGCCGTGCCGGAGCAGTGGTACTCGCAATACCACGTCCGCAAGTACGGCTTCCACGGCACCAGCCACCGTTACGTGATGCTCCGCACGGCCGAGCTGCTCGGGAAGCGGCCGCGGGACGTCTGCCTGATAACCACGCACCTCGGCAACGGCTGCTCGATGACGGCGATCGAGGGCGGCAAGGCGGTCGATCATTCCATGGGCATGACCCCGCTGGAGGGGCTGATGATGGGCACCCGCTGCGGCGACCTGGACCCGGCGGTGTTCCCGTACATGCTCGGGCACGGCATGTCGGCCGGGCAGATCGAGCAGGCCCTCAACAAGGAATCCGGGCTGCTTGGCGTCAGCGGGATGAGCAACGACATGCGGGACCTGGAGCGTGCGGCCGGCGAGGGCAGCCGGCGCGCCCGGCTGGCGCGCGAGATGTTCGTCTACCGGGTGGTCAAGTACGTCGGCGCGTACTATACTATCTTGCCGAAGGTTGACGCGGTCGTGCTGACCGGCGGGATCGGGGAGAACTCGCGGACGCTCCGCCAGGGGATCTGCGAGGGCCTCAGCCGCCTTGGCGCGGTGCTGGACGGCGCCCGCAACGACGAGATCGCCGGCGGAAAAGCCGGGCCGATCACCACCGATGCTTCCGCCCTGAGCGTGTGGGTCGTGCCGACCAACGAAGAATTGATGATCGCCCGCGACACCCAGAGGCTGGTGCAGGGAGTCCAATAGATTCAGTCAGACTGTGCTGTTTAGTCCTTGTTTGAGTCTTGGAGTTTTGTTGTTTGGTCCTTGTTTGAGTTTTGGTGCTTGTTATTTGGTGCTTCGTCTGCCCCCCGGGATTCGGAAATCCCTTGCGATTGGCGCGGCCGGGTATTCTAATGAGGAAGTCGTATTTATACGCTGCGGAAGATGGCAGGAGTTTTTCATATGCGCGCCGGCGTGAAGATAGGGGTTGCGGCAAAGAGCCTCGATATTGACACGACCCGGCGGAAGCGGAGTCATTCACATGCGCACTGACGTGAAGATAGGGGTCGCAACGGGTCTGCTGCTGGTAATCGCCCTGGTCGCCTGGCAGTTGATATCACCCAAGACCAGCGACAAGGACCCAACGAAGGACGGCAATTCCAGCGTCGAGCAAGTCGCCGCCGCGTCTGGCGCCGGCAACGGCGCCCCGGCGGAGCGGCCCGGTCCGAGGCTTCCCAACTTCGGCATAGGTCCCACGGCCCCGCCGCGGGGAAAGAGCGCCGCGCCCGTCGAGCCGGTGATCCCGGCGGTCCGGGAGGCGCCCCCGGCCATTACGCCGGCGCCCGTGATCCCGGCGGTCCGGGAGGCGCCTGAGGCGCCGGCGCCGGTCGTGCCGGCGATCCGCGAGGCGCCCCCGGCCATTACGCCGGCGCCCGTGGTCCCGGCGATCCGCGAGGCGCCCCCGGCCATTGTGGCGGCGCCGGTGATACCGTCGATCCGCGAGGTGCCGGTGCCCCCCTCGCTTCCGCCCGGGCCGGTGATCCGCGAGGCGCCTTTCACGCCCGGCCCGGCTGTTGTGCCGGTCGGCCCGGCGGCGGAAGAGACCTACGAGGTCCAGAAGGGCGACAGCGGGTTCTGGGCAATCGCCGAGAAGAAGTACGGCGACGGCAAGTACTATTACCTGATCGCCAAGGCCAACCCCAACGTGTCCTCCAACTCCCTGCGCCCGGGTCAGAAGCTGGTGATCCCGGCCAAGCCCCTCGTGCGGATCGAGCCGACGAGCCCGGCCGCCGGCTCGCCGACGCCCGGAGGCGTGGAGATCTCGCCCTCGGGCCAGAAGATGTACGTGGTGCAGAAGGGCGACTCGGGATTCTGGGGCATCGCCCAGAAGCAGTATGGCGATGGCAAGTACTATTATCTGCTCGCCAAGGCCAACCCCAACGTCAACAGCAACAGCCTCCAGATCGGCGATAAACTGGTGCTTCCGGACAAGCCGGCCGAGACGACCCCCGCCGCCGGCGGCACGATCACGCCCGGCACGCCGGCCGCGACCCCACTGACTCCGGGCCCCGGCCAGAAGCTCTACACGATCACCAAGGAAGACACAACCGGCCTGTGGGGCATCGCCAAAAAGGAATACGGCAACGGGGCCTACTGGAAGATCATTGCCCAGGCCAATCCTACTGTTAACGCCAGTGCGCTGAAAGTCGGCCAGCAGTTGATCGTGCCCGCGCTTACGGAGGAGGCGAAGAAGGCCGCCGGCACGACGGCGACACCGCCCAGGACCCCCGCCGCCCCGGCGGCCAAGAAGACGGGCGTCGAGGACATCGGCCCGACGCCGAAATTCCGCTGACATGCGGGCGCAGCAGTTCCAGGGACGAGACGTCGTTCCCGCCTGCCGCGGGCCCCAGGGTGCCCTGCTCGCTGAAGCGAACAGGCCGTGACTAGACCGGCTACCCTGCTTCGCTGAAGCTTCGCAGGGCTTCGCCGACTACCGATTACTGAGCAGGAGTGACGATGTCCGGAAAAGCAGTTCGCGTGATCGTTGCAGGGGCACTGGCCATGTGCATGCTGGCCGCGGGGTGCTCAAAGTCAACCTGGAACTGGAAGACCTGGAGATTCGATTCGACCAAGGCCGCGGTTACCGCCGAAGCGGCGAGCATCCCGCCGGAGGTCGAAGGCACAGTGGCCGAGTTTGCCGGACTCGTCGGAGGCGGAAGCCTGCTGGTTGACGGGCACGGGCTGGTCGTCGGCCTGGGCAAGAACGGCTCGCCGGACGTGCCGCCGCAGATCAAGAAGTACCTCGTCGAGTACATGCTCAAGCAGAAGGTCTACTCGGCGATTGCCGAGACCGGCGACGTGACCCCCTCGGCCATTATCGCCGACGTTGACACGGCCGTGGTACGCATGGTCGGCGTGATCCCCCCCGGCGCGCCCAAGGGTTGGGTCTTCGACGTCCGCGTCTCGGCCCTGGTTCGGACGGGCACGCGAAGCCTTGACGGCGGGATGCTCTATCCGTTCCCGATGTTCCCCGCCTCCGGCGAGGCCCAGGCGCCGTCCTCGGGAGCCAGGGCATGGGCCATGGCCGAAGGATCGGTCTTCATCAACCCCTTCCTCGACTCGAACAACCCCCAGGACACCGTCCGCCTGCGCGATGGCCGGATCATCGGGGGCGGGACCGTCACCGAGAACCGCCCGATCCGGCTGGTCCTGCGCGATAACGACTACGCCCGCAGCAACGCCATCCAAAAGTGCATCAACACCCGGTTCAGCCCTGGCGGCCGGGCAATGGCCAACGCGAAGAACCCCTCGATTATCGAGTTGGAGGTCCCGCCGGCGTACTCCGACGACTACGAGCACTTCCTCGAGCTCGTCATGCACCTGCCCCTTCAGACCGATCCGGGGCGGTGGGAAACCCGCGCCCTGACGGTTGCGCAGGAAATCGAGAAGCCCGGCGCCAACGGCGACGGCCTGTCGCTGATCTGGGAGGCGATGGGGACCCAGGTGGTCAACAGTTGCCGTCAGCATTACGCTTCCCGGAACCCGGCGGCCTCGTTCTACTCCGCCCGGGCGGGCATTCGCCTGTACGACGATTCCGCCGGGGACGTGCTCACCCGCATCGCCCGCACGACGGGCTCGCCATTCCAGATTCCAGCCATCCGCGAGCTCGGCAAGCACCGCAAGTTCTTCCGGTCGCTCGGCGCCCTTCGCGAACTGATCGACGACCCCAGCGACCTGGTCCGGATCGCGGCGTACGAGGCCCTGGTGGAGCTGGAAGACACGGCGATGATCCAGCGGGAGACGGTGGGCGAGTTCGATCTGGACCTTGTAAAGAACGACCGCGGCTACGTGATCTACGCCGCCCAGGCCCGGCACAAGCGGATCGCGCTGTTCGGGCGGGACATGCGGGTGGCAAACCGCTTGTTCTTCGACATGCCAAGCCCGTTCGACCCGACCAACAGCCTCGTGACGATAGCCGACAAGGAGGTCGATGTTGACGCCAACGGCAGCCGCGTGGACCTGGCCGGGCTCACGCCGATCCAGCGCGCGGGCCTCGTGACGGCCAAACAGCGCCTACTCATGATCTTCAGGAGCATCCCGCAGACCGGCGGCATAAGCGAGCCCTTCTACATGGACTTCGCCGTCCGGTCGCTCGTGCGCACGCTGGGAAGCCCCGCCCAGCGCGACGCCCAACGGCGGATAATGGGCCTGGACCTGACCTACGGGCAGGTGGTGTCGGTCCTCTACCGGATGTGCGAAGTCAACAAGTGCATTCCCGCCAAATTCGTCTTGCAACACCTGCCAGGGCGAGAGACAATCTATCAAGGCGCCACGACCGTGGGCAGGCCCGACATGCCGGAACGGTAAGGCGCCGGGACACTTTATGTCGTACCATGAATGTCAGTGAAGCCCGTTGGCCAGGGACGGCGCATCGGTTGATTTCGCGTTAGGGAAGACGCACAGACATGAAACTCAAAAAACTTATCGTTTCCGGTTTCAAGAGCTTCGCTGACCGGACCGAATTCGAGTTCGACGACGGGGTCACCTGTGTGGTCGGCCCAAACGGCTGCGGCAAGAGCAACGTCGTCGACGCCTTCAAGTGGGTCCTCGGCTCGCAGTCGGCAAAGAGCCTTCGCGGCACGGAGATGATGGACGTCATCTTCAACGGCTCCGCCACTCGCAAGCCGTCCGGCATGGCGGAGGCGACGCTGGTCTTCGACAACGCGCACGGGGTCCTCCAGATCGACCTTCGGAACGACGGCCAGCCCATCACCACCGACACCGTCAGCGTCACGCGCCGGCTCTACCGCTCCGGTCAGAGCGAGTACCTCATCAACAAGGCCCCCTGCCGGCTCAGGGACATCAAGGAGATGTTCATGGACACCGGGGTGGGCATCGACGCCTACAGCCTCATCGAACAGGGCAAGGTCGAGGTCTTTCTCCAGGCCAGCCAGGACGAGCGCCGCTCGATCTTCGACGAGGCCGCCGGAATCAGCAAGTACAAGGCCCGCAAGAAGGAGGCGATGCGAAAGCTCGAACGAGTCGAGCAGAACCTCCTCCGCCTCAACGACATCCTCCAGGAAGTCGAAAAACGCCTCCGCTCCATCAAGTACCAGGCCGGCAAGGCCCGCAACTACCAGGCATACTGCGAGCAACTCAAGGAACTGCGGTCGCTGCACTTCCTGGCGCAGTACCACACGCTCGGCGCCAGCCGCGGCGACCTGTCCGCCAGGCTCGACGCCGCCACGGACGGCCTCTCCGCCGTCACGGTCCGGATAGACCAGCTCGAGGCCGCCAGAAGCGCCAGCGAGGTCGAGGCCGTCGACCTCGAACGCGCCGCCCGCGACCTCCAGGGCCGCATCGCTTCGCTCGGCGGGCAGATCACCACCTGCCAGGAGCGAGGCGACATGCTTGCCGCCAGGGTCAAGGAACTCGACGAGCAGATCCTCTCCGCCCTTGGGCGCGGCGAGGAACTCGAGGCCAAGATCGAGGCCGCCCTGCGCCAACGGGCCCAGCGCGACGTCCAACTCCGCCAGCTCCAGCAAAGCGGCGCCGACCTGGAGGACCGCTACAAGGCCGCCCGCGAACTCTGCGCCGCCGCCGAACTACAGCGAACGCGGCTCCAGGCACAACTCGAGGACGAGAAGGCCGGCACCATCGACCTCTTCCGCCGGACCGCACAGCTTCACAACGAGATCAACGGCCTGGGCATTCGCCGCGAAAACCTCCACGGGCAGCAGCACCGACTCACCGGCCGGGCCGCGGAAATCGAGGACGCCCTCACCGCGGAACTAACCGAGAAGGCACGGCTCAACGCCAAACTTCAGGACGTCTCGGGCGTCCTTGCCGAATCGGCCCGCCGGCTGGAAGAGGCCCGCGAGGCCTCCCGGCTGGCACACGACGGCGAGCAGCAGCTCCGCCGAGACCTCTCCGACGCCCGCGAGCGGCGCAGCGGCATCCAGAGCCGCGTCCAGGCACTTCGCGAGATGCAGGACCGCCTCGAAGGCGTCCATGCCGGCGTCCGAAGGGTCGTCGAGGCGCGCCGGGCCGGCAAGATCACGTCCGTCCGAGGCATGCTCGGCGACATGATCGAGACCGACATGCCCCATGCCGCGCTCGTCGAGGCCGCACTCGCCGGGGCCGATCAGCAACTACTCGCCGATTCGTTCGAAAAACTCGCCGCCGAGGCCCCTGCCTTCCGCGAAATACTCGGCAAGAACTCATCCGTCGAGGTCCTGTGCCTCGACAGGCTCCAGCCGCTCTGCGACGACCTCGACGCATCCGCCTGCCCTTTGGTCCTCGGGCGCGTCATCGACCAAGTCCGCCATGAACCCGGCCTGGCGCCGCTGATGTGGCGGCTTCTCGGCCGAACGCTGGCGGTGGAAACCCTCGACGACGCCAGGCGGGCCGCCGGGCAACTCGGCGCGGGCTGCCGTTTCGTCACCGCCGCCGGCGAGGTGCTCGAAGCCGACGGGCGAGTGCGGTTCGGCGCCGCCGGCCGGGCCGCCGGCGTCATCACACGCCGCAGCGAACTGGCCGAACTCCAGGCCGCCCTGGCCAAGCTCGACGAGACAATCGAACAGCTCGAGGGCCGCTGCGACTCCGCCCGAAACGAGATGCGGCACCTCGACGAGCTCCAGCAGGGCCTTCGCACCGCCATCTACGAGGCCAACACCGAACGCGTGCAGTGCCAGAGCCGCGTTTCCCGGATCGACGAGCAGGTCGAGTCGCTGTGGCGCGAGCAGCCGATC
>Ga0315279_10008910_pt1 | contig 12059 bp, 8 predicted proteins | sample YL17G06_20_MG_FD_203694 | JGI IMG/M metagenome (GOLD analysis project Ga0315279, IMG submission 203694) | Sediment microbial communities from Yellowstone Lake, YNP, Wyoming, USA - YL17G06_20 | ecosystem: Environmental > Aquatic > Freshwater > Lake > Sediment | place: USA: Wyoming | collected...
CTGGGCGGATGATGTCGGAACTGAGGAAAGACCTGGTCAGCGGACGATGGGTCATCATCTCCACGGAACGCAGCAAGCGGCCCGACGATTTCCGGCCCAGCGGCGGAACGGCACGGGCCGCGGAGCCCGTCGGCTTCTGCCCGTTCTGTGAAGGCAACGAAACGAAAACCCCGCCCGAGGTCTTCGCCCTGAGGGCGGCGGGGACGGCGCCCGATTCCCCCGGCTGGAAGGTCCGGGTCGTGCCCAACAAGTTCCCCGCCCTGAACCGCGGCACGCCGCCGCCCATGCCGCCGGGGGGCGTCTTCCAGTCGATGGAGGGGATCGGTGTCCACGAAGTGGTCATTGAAAACCCCGACCACGGCTTTGAGCTGAGCGACCTTCCCGTCCCGCACATCCGGGACGTCTTCCGGGTCTTCCAACTGAGGATCAAGGCCATCGAGCAGGAACTCCACTACCAGTACGTCCAGCTCTTCAAGAACAAGGGCAAGGAGGCGGGCGCGTCCCTGAGCCATCCCCATTCCCAGATCGTGGCGACGCCCATCGTTCCGAAGCGGATCAAGGAGGAGATCTACGGCGCCGATAGGCTTTTCAGGCAATTCAAGGAATGCGCCTTCTGCCGGATCCTCCGGGAGGAAGCGGCGGCCGGGGCGCGGCAGGTTATCCTCAACCGGCATTTTTCGGTCGTCGCCCCCTACGCCTCGCGCTTCCCCTTCGAGATGGCCGTCTACCCCCTGATGCATTCGCCGTTCTTCACGGACGTCGACGACGCTGAACTCCTGGTCCTGGCCGAGACGATGAAAGACGTCCTCGCCCGGCTCAAAGAGACGATCGGCGATCCGCCCTATAACATGGTCCTCCATCATGCCCCCAATCCCTCGTTGACGCTCGAGGGCTGGCCGGAGATCGACAGGAACTACCACTGGCACCTGGAAATTTTCCCGATCCTGACCAAGGTTGCGGGGTTCGAGTGGGGGACGGGGTTCTATATCAATCCCGTCCCGCCGGAAACGGCGGCCCAGTCCCTCCGGCAGTCTTAGCGGCTCAGGCGGTCGCGGCGATCTTCTTGTAAAGGTCGATGTAGGCCGCCGCCGAGCGCTCCCATGAAAAGTCCGCGGCCATGGCGTTCCCGACAAGGGCCGGCCACGCTTGGGGCCGCCGGAACGCCTCGACCGAACGGGCCGCCGCCGAGAGGAGCGCTTCGGGGGCGGCCTCGACGAATTTGAAGCCGTTCCCGCGTCCGGCGAGGGGGTCGTACTCCTGGATGCTGTCATCGAGCCCGCCTGTGGCCCGGACGACGGGGATCGTCCCGTACTTCAGCGCGTACATCTGGGTCAGTCCGCACGGCTCGTAGCGCGAGGGGATGAGGAAGAGATCGCTCCCGGCGTAGATCGTGTGGGCGATCCTCTCGTCGAAGGCGATCTTGAGCCCGAGGCGGGCGGGGTGTCTCTTCTGGGCCGCGAGGAGGAAATCCTGGATCTTCGGATCGCCCGTGCCCAGGATGACGAACGTCAGGCCGAGGCCGAAGAGCGAGTCCAGCGCCGCGCAGACGATGTCGAGGCCCTTCTGCCCGGCCAGCCGCGTGACCATGCCCGCGACGGGCAGGTCGGCGGGCGCCTCGAGGCCGAACATCCGGACGAGCTCCGCCCGGCAATGCTTTTTCCCGGTTAGGTCGGCGGGCCCGAAGTTCCGGGGGATGAGCCGGTCGGTCGCGGGATCCCAGTCCTGGTAATCGACGCCGTTGAGGATGCCTCGCAGCGCGTCCGCCCTGTGCCGGAGGAGACCGTCGAGACCGCAGCCGAATTCGGGCGTCTGGATCTCGCGGCTGTATCTCGGGCTGACCGTGGTCACGGCCGTTGCGTAGAGGATGCCCGCCTTGAGTGTGTTGACCTTGCCGTAGAACTCGAGGTCGTTCATGTTGAATAGCGACTCGGGGAGCCCGATGCGGCCGAGGATGTCCTTTTCGAACAGGCCCTGGTAGGCCAGGTTGTGGATGGTGAAGAGCGAGCGCGTCCCGACGAAGAAGGGGTCGTCCGCGTAGCTGAACTTGAGATAGGCGAAGGCCGCGGCCGCCTGCCAATCGTGCCCGTGGACGACGTCGGGGCGGAAGCCGGTCGCCCGCATGGTTTCTAGCGAAGCCCGGCTGAAGAAAGCGAAGCGTTCGGCGTTGTCGGGGTAATCGCCCGCCGCGGTCCCGTAGAGCTGGTCGCGGTCGAAGTAGGCCGCCTGATCGATGAAGAAGACAAACAGGCCTCCGGCGCGGTGGGCAAAGACCGAGAACATCACCCGCTTCCCGCCCAGGTCGAGCGAGGCATCGGCGAGGACGAGCTTGAGCGGCAGGTTCTTTTTTCGGACCTCCCGGTAGAGCGGCATGAAGACCCGGACATCGGCGCCGAGTTTGGATAGGAACTTGGGCAGGGCCCCGGCCACGTCGGCCAGGCCACCCGTCTTGGCGTAAGGGATCACTTCTGAAGCGAGGAAAGCTATGTTCATGGCCCGGCCATTCTAGCATAAGTTACCGGCACGGTCACTTCGTCTGACAGCGACCCGGACTTCGCTCTTGGGAGGAGGGACTGTCCCAAAAGGGGACTGTCCCTCCTCCGCAGCGAACGAGGATGATCCCCGAGGCCACTTGTCAATTGTCCGGCTGTGAATTAAGATTGAAAGGTCGATCGAAACAAAGAGATAGTCGTGAAAAAAAATATCCGCCAGGTCGTCGCCGCCGTGATCGAAAAAGACGGGAAGGTCCTGGTCGCCCGGAGGAAGCCGGGGCTCGTGGCCGGCGGGATGTGGGAATTCCCGGGCGGGAAGGTCGAGGAAGGGGAGTCCGCCGAAAAGTGCCTGGAGCGGGAGCTCATGGAAGAGCTGGGGGTTCGCAGCCAAGTCGGCGCCCTTCTCTGTTCCGTGCCGTTTACGGGTACTCTCACGGCGTTCGAGCTCCTGGTTTTCCGGACGGAGCTCCTTTCGGATTCCTTCACTCTCATCGACCACGACGAGGTCCGCTGGCAGGCGCCCGGGGACATGGATGAAGCGCTTTTTTCGACCCCGGACCGCCCGGTCGTCCTAATGCTCGCCGGTCTCCCCAGCTCGTCCCGTCCGGCGAGCTTTAGGGCGGGAAGAGCCGGGGAGTCCGGCCTGAACGCCGTCGTCCTCAAGCCCGGCCGGGACAAGGCCGTCCGGAACAAGCACCACTGGATCTTCTCCGGGGCCATCCGGGACCTGCCCGAGTTCGAGAACGGCGCCGTCCTTCCCGTTCGCGGCTCCGGAGGCGACCTCTTGGGACACGGCTATTTCAACCGGAAAAGTTCGATCACCGGCCGGATGGTCAGCTTCGGGAGCGAGCCGCCCGAAGATGGCATCCGCTCGAGCATCGAGCGGGCCTTGGCCCTGCGGGCCGGTCTTTTCGACCCGTCCGTGACCAACGCCCGCCGGCTGATCAACGCCGAGGGCGACGGCCTGCCCGGCCTCATCGCCGACCTCTACGACGACGTGCTCGTCCTCCAGTTCGCGACGCTGGGGATGGAAAAACTCAAACCTTTCATCCTGGACACTCTGACCGGAAGTGTAAGGCCCCGGGCCGTTCTCGAAAAATCCGACCTGCCGGCCCGGAGGGAAGAGGGACTCGCCGAGACCGAGGGCCTCCTCGCGGGGGAGAGGGTCGACAAGATCCGCATCATCGAAGGCGGGATCCCCTACTGGGTCAGTTTCGCCCAGGGCCAAAAAACCGGCTTCTACCTGGACCAGCGGGAAAGCCGGAGGCTCGTCCGCGACTTCGCCGCCGGCAGGCGCATCCTCAACGCCTTCTCCTATACAGGGGCCTTCTCTGTCTGCGCTCTCAAGGGCGGGGCAGCCCGGGCCGACTCCGTCGATTCGTCGGCTTCGGCCATCGCGCTGGCCCGTGAGAATTTCGAACTCAACGGCCTTCCCGCGGACTCCGGGGTCTTCTTCACGGCCGATGTGTTCGAATTTTTGAGGGGGCCGGCCCTCGACCACGACTTCATCATTCTCGACCCGCCGGCCTTCGCCAAGAAAAAGGCCGACGTCGTCGCTGCCTGCCGCGGCTACAAGGACATCAACCGCCTGGCCTTCCAGCGAGTCCGCAGCCCGGGGCTCGTGCTGACGTTCTCCTGTTCCCACCACGTCGACGAGGGGCTCTTCCAGCAAGTCGTTTTTCAGGCGGCGCTCGAGGCGGGAAGGCGGGTCCGCATCCTCCAGAGGCACCGCCAGGCCTGCGACCACCCGGTCAACATCTATCATCCTGAGACATCCTACTTGAAGGGCTTCCTGCTCTATGTCGACTGAGCCCCGGCCCGAGGGTCGCATCTTCAAAGGAGTTAGTTGCCTGCAGATCCCGATTCTCATATAATTACGGCGATGCGGCCGGCTGTCGGTCAGGCCGCGCACGCGAGGAGGTCGACATGGATATCCGGGACGAACTCCGGATCTATCTCAAGTCCGCAACTCTGATCGCGACGGCCATCATCGCCTGCCTGGTCGTCTATCTGGGCCTCGTCGAAGTCCTGCGGGCCGTGTACAGGCCTTTCCGCGGCTTCGCCACGATCGCCAACATCCAGCAGCTCCGTTACGCCGTATTCGGGGCGGCCGCCGCGGTCATCGTCCTCATCCGCCTTCTTCGTCCCCGGCTCCTTCGGAAGAAGGCCCCCCGGGAGGACGCCAAGACCGCTCTCCACAGGCTTCAGCGGGCCGCGATCATGACCATGGTCCTGGGAGAGATCCCGGGAATCCTGGGCCTCGGCTTGTTCCTCCTGAGCGGTTATAACATCGACTTCTACGTCCTCGTCTTCGCCTCCCTCCTCCTGGTCTTCATGTATTTTCCCCGGCGGACCGCCTGGGAGGAATGGCTCAGGGACTGACCTTGAAGATTATCCGGCCTGGCCGAGGCCCATCAACACGAGGGGGTTCAGAATGAGAAAACGCATCGGATATGTCTGTTTGTTGGGCGCCGCTCTCCTGGTTCTGCCGGCGCGGGCGGTTCCGCGGCAGGAGGCGGCGGGCGTCGCCGCCGCTCCCGTCCTCCGCTACGAGATCTGGGTCGAGCTCGACGCCGCGGGCAAAATGCTCCTCGGCAAGGAAGAGATCGTTTGGACCAACCCGTCCCGGGAAGCCGTCCCCGACATGCTCTTCCACCTCTATTGGAACGCCTTCAAGAACGAGGAGAGCGCCTTTCTCCGGGAAGCCCGGGCCGAATCGATGTTCGGCCGGGGAAGCGCTCCCGACGACGGCGAATGGGGTTGGGTCGACATCACCGACATCCGGCTGGCGGACGGCACGGACCTCAAGTCCGGCCTTTCCTTCGTCAGGCCCGACGGACCGGAGCATCCGAACGACCAGACCGTCGTGAGGATCCTCTTCCCCGAACCCATCCAGCCCGGAGAGAGCGTCCGTCTCCAACTCGAATTCCGGAGCAAGATCCCCCGGACCGTGGCCCGCTCCGGCTATTACAAAAACTCCTTTTTCATCGCCCAATGGTTCCCCAAGCCCGGCGTCTACGAAGAGGGGAAGGGTTGGAACGCCCACGCCTACCATCAGAATTCCGAGTTCTTCGCCGACTTCGCGGACTTTGTCGTCCACATCACTGTGCCCCGAGATTTCGTCATCGGCTCGTCGGGAAAGCAGACCGACGCCCGGGTCGACGAATCGGTCAAGAAAACCACTTATACATACCGCCAGTCCATGGTCCACGACTTCGCCTGGATGGCCGACCCCCGCTACCTCAAGATCGAACGCGAGTTCATCGCCGACAAGGAAGTGACCTTGGAGGAATACCGGCAGACGACCGCCCTGCTCGGGCTTCCCCTCGAAGAGGTCAAGCTCCCCGACGTCAAGATGACCCTGCTGATCGCCCCTGAGCACAGGCATCAGGTCGAACGCCATTTCCGGGCTCTCCGGGCGGCCATCAAGTACTACGGCCTCTGGTACGGCCCCTATCCCTATGAAACCGTGACCATGGTCGACCCGCCTTACCGTACCGGGAGCGGCGGGATGGAGTATCCCACCCTCTTCACCGCCGGCACCCAAGTCCTGACGAGCAAGGACGTCCTCTCCCCGGAGGGGGTCATCGTCCACGAGTTCGGACACGGCTATTGGTACGGGCTCGTGGCCAACAACGAATTCGAGGCGGCCTGGCTCGACGAGGGCTTCAACACCTACTCGACAGGCCAGGTCATGGCTCGGGCCTACGGCCCCGGCGCCATGCCGATGGTTTTTAGAGGGATCCCGCTATCCTGGCTCCTTCACATTCCCAAGACCTTCGACTTCGAACTCGACCGGGTCGCGGCGATCAACGCCGTCCGCTACGACCCGGTGACCGCCTGGTCCTGGAGGTTTTACAACGGCGGAAGCTACGCCGCCAACGTCTACATGAGGGCGGCGACCCTCCTCCGCACGCTCGGCGGGCTTCTCGGCGAGCCGACGTGGGCCAGGGTCATGCGGACCTATCACATGCGCTATCGCTACAAGCACCCCGGGAAGGCCGAATTCATCGGGGTCGTCAACGAGGTCGCCGGGCAGGACATGACCTGGTTCTTCGACGAGTTTTTCGATTCGACGCAGGCCTTCGACTACGGCGTCGCCGAGGTCGCGTCGGTCAAAGTCCCCCGGGCGCGGCGCGGGGTCTTCGACGTCAAGGGGGCCCGGGAAGAGATGACCTCAAAAAAAATCGGGGAGCTCGACGCCCTGGAAGCCAAGTCCTCCGAGGCAAAGGTCAAGACCGAGTACCTGACGACGGTCGTCCTGAGGCGCTTCGGGGAAGCGCGCGTCCGCGGGGATGCCCAGGTCAAGGTCCTGGTGCGGTTCAAGGATGGGACGACGGAAACGCGCATATGGGACGGCCAGGCCCGCTGGACCCGCCTGGAGTTCGTCAAGCCGGTCGAGGTCGAAAGCGCCCAGGTCGACCCGGAAGGCGTCTGGCTCATCGACGCGAACCTAGCCAACAACAGCCGCGGCGTCGACGGGCTCCGGCGCAACGTCGTCAAGCTCCTGACCCAGCTGCTGTTCACCGTCCAGAACTTACTTCAGTTCGTCAGTTCACTGAGCTAAGGAGGGTTCCATGGGTGTTTTCAAAGCCATCGAAAAAGGCCTGGGAATAACGCTTCGGAAACCGCAGCTGCTCGCCATCCTCTGGGTCGTCAACATCGTCTGTGCCGCGATCGTCGCCTTTCCGCTCGTCTTCCTCGTCCAGACGGAGCTCGGCCATTCCTTCCTGGGCTCGAACGTCCGGCCGTTCGACCTCATGTGGCTGGGCGAAGCCGTCCTCAAGTATCAGGACGCGATGCCGGCCGTCATCGGAGGCCTCGTCGTCCCGGCCCTTCTCTTCCTCGTGCTCTACGTCTTCCTCAACGGCGGCATCATCGGCTGCCTCCTCGACAGGGAAGGCCGGCCGACCCTCCAGGCGTTTTTCGGCGACTGCGGCCGCTATTTCTGGAGGTTCGTCCGGCTATTCCTCGCCTCGCTCGTCTTCCTCATCCTGACGTTCGGCGTCATCCTCCGTCTCCTCTCGGCCCTGATGAAACTCTGGCTCGAGAACGCTTGGACGGAGTGGCCGTCGGTCATCCTGGGAAACCTCCATTTTCTCGTCGCCCTCCTCCTACTCTCTATCGTTCACATGGTCTTCGACTACGCCCGCATCGCTGTCGTCGCCGACAAAGAAACCAAGGTCCTGCGGGCCCTCCGTCAGGCCCTCAATTTCCTCAAGAAGCGCTTTTTCCGGTCCTGGGCCCTCTATCTTCTCGTCGTCGCGGGGTTCGTCGCCGGGACGGTCGTTTTCTACGCCGTCTTTGGACTCCTCTCCGGACCGACGGCCCTCTTCGTCTTGCTGGGCTTCGTCTGGATGCAGCTCAACTTGATATTCCGGATCTGGATCAAGACCCTGTTCTTCGCCGCCCAAGCCGAATTCTACAGGTCGCAATGAAACTGGCGTTCTTCGGGGCGGCGCGGCAGGTCACGGGTTCCTGTTACTACGTCGAGACGAACGGGCTCCGCATCCTCATCGACTGCGGTCTCTATCAGGAGAGACCCTACCTTGAAAGGAACTGGTCGCCGCTTCCCGTCCCCCCCGCGGACATCGATTTCATCCTGCTCACCCACGCCCACCTGGACCACTCGGGCCTCATCCCCAAGGTCGTCCGCGACGGGTTCGCCGGGACGATCCTGACCACGGCCGCCACGGCCGACCTTCTCGCCATCGCCCTCATGGATGCCGCAAAAATCCAGGAGGAAGACGCGGCCTACAAGAAAAAACGCCACCAGAAGGAAGGGCGCTCCGGTCTCCCCACGGAAGTCCCTCTCTACACGACCGAGGACGTCCAGATGACCATGCCCCTGGTCGAGGAGGCGGCCTACGACGAACCCCGCGAGCTCGGCCGGGGCGTCTCGGTCCGCTTCCGGGATGCCGGCCACATCCTCGGCTCGGCCATGGTCGAGCTCGGCGTCCGGGTCAAGGAGGACGTCCGGACGATCGTTTTCTCGGGGGACATCGGCCAGTGGGGCATGCCCTTCGTCCGCGATCCTTCCGTCTTCGAGCGGGCCGATTACATCGTCATGGAATCCACCTACGGCGACCGGGACCACGAAGACCCGGGACGGGTGGACGAACTTCTGGGCGGGATCATCCGCGAAACGGCCAAGGCGGGCGGCAACGTCGTCGTCCCCACCTTCGCCATCGAACGGGCCCAGGACCTGATGTTCCATCTCAGCCGGCTCGTCCGGAGCAAGGCCATCCCCACCATGCCCGTCTATCTCGACAGCCCCATGGCCCGGGAAGTGACGGAAGCCTTCGAGCGCCACGACGAGTTCCTCGACGAAGAGGCCCGGAAGCTCTTCGCGTCGGAAGAACACCCGTTCCGCTTCCCGGGACTCGTCATCGTCCGGACACCCGAAGAGTCCATGTCCATCAACACCGCCCGCGGCCCCACCGTTATCATGGCCGGCTCGGGCATGTGCACTGGCGGCCGGATCAAGCACCACCTGGCCCATAACATCGCCCGCCCCGAGTCCACCATTCTTTTCGTGGGCTATCAAGCGCGGGAGACCTTGGGCCGTCAGATCCTCGAGAAGGCCGCCCAGGTCCGCCTCTTCGGCCAGACCGTCCCGGTCCGGGCCCGGGTGGCCAAGATCAACGGTTTCTCGGCCCATGCCGACCGCAAGGCGCTCGCCCGCTGGCTGGACGGGTTCAAGACCCCGCCTCGCCGTCTGTTCGTCACCCACGGAGACGCGGACGTCGCCCGCAATACGGCCGAACGGATCAGGCAAGAAAGGGGCTGGACGGTCGAGGTCCCGGAATACCTGGAAATCTGGGACCTGGATTAGCCCGGCTTATTCATAAAAACGCCGCGCGCTAGATCTCCCACGCCGGCAGCGGGCCGGCGCCTTGGGACCGGGCATAGGCGGCCACGATCTTGTCCAGCTCTATGCGGACGGGGCCGTCGAGCGGAGGAGCGTTGTACTTTCCGAGCCGCATCCGGACGTCCGCGTGGGCCTTGTCGACGATGGACGTCCGGCCGGCCGCCACCCAGGCTTCGTAGGGATCGCGGTCGACGAGGCCGGCCAGAATATGCTCCTTCCTGTACCATTGGCGGGTATGGGGAAGGGACAGGAAATTCATGTCCGGGGTGAACCCCTCGAAAATGTTCAGGGCGATAGGGTCGTCCCGCTGAGCGATGCCGGCCAGTAGACGGTAGACCATGGCGCAGATGCCGTCGTCGATGACCAGTTTTTCGAGACTCAGCGTGCTTTCGAAGTTCAGCATACCGGGACCGGAGATGACGTTGATCCCGGAAAGGGCCCCCAAGACGGCACCCAGGGCCGTCTCGAACCCCGCCTGGGGGTCGTTGACCTTGGCGTCGCTCAGCCCCATGTAGGCATGGGTGGGCAATTTCAGGAACTTGCCGATCTGGGCGTAGGCCGAGTCGATCATCATCGTCTCGATGGCGCCCATGGGGGTCGTGCCCTTCCTCATGTCGAAACTCGACGGGGAGCCGCCGAAAATGACCGGCGCGCCCTTGGCGGCGACCTGGCAAATGGCCAGGCCGCAGAGGTTCTCGGCCACGTGCTGGACGAGCGTCCCGGCGATCGTGGCCGGCGAAGTCGCCCCCGTCATGCCCATGGATATGAGTTGGGAAGGGATACCGGCCCGGGCCGCGTCGAGCAGGCTCTGCGTGGTCAGGTTGCTCCACTTGAGGGGAGGGGAGGGGCAGGCGTCGAAAATGGCCAGCGGCTTGTTGCGAAGCTCACCCTCGCCGCCGCGGACGGCGACGAGAAAATCCTTCATCGGCTGGAAACCCTCCGCGCGGAACGTCCCGGTGACGGACGGCTTGGTCGAAAGGCACAGGCCGAGGTAGAGCCGGTAGCAGTCGGAGACCTCGGCCGGGACGTCGGAGGAGATGAGGCCCGTGCTCTGGAAATGGATATGATCCAGGGTTTCGACGAGCTTGTAGAAGTCCACGACGTCGGCGGTCGTCGCCTTGCGCTCCTCTTGCGTGCCGTGATCGAGGAGGGTCGTGGTAGAAGAGCCGGGGTCGAAATGGACTTCGTCACCGCCGACGGTAAAAGCCTTTTCGCCGCTCCGGTCATAGAGCATGACCGTGGACGGCGTCGAAGCCAGGCATCCTTCGACCAGTTTCCGGCCGAGCCGGGCCCGCTGGGAGGCCCGGTCGACAACGGCCCCGGCGTCGCCGAGAAGTTGAAGCGCCTCGGCGTTCTCGATCATGACCCCCTGCGTTTCGAGGAGCGTCAGTCCCTCGTCCACGATCCTTTCGACGAGCGCCCTGCCCAGGAGTTGCAGCTTTGGCCTTTTTGTTTTGATCATCCTAACCTCTCTCTTTTATTTCTCAAGCTTGTTCGCCCGGATCCGTCTCAGTCACGGCCGACGAGGCTCCGGACCAGCTTGACCGCGGCGACCGCATTTTCGGCGTAGCCGTCCGCTCCGATCTCGTCGGCCCATTTGCGGTTGGCGGGCGCGCCGCCGACGAGAACCTTGTACTTGTCCCGGAGGCCCTTGTCGCGGAGGAGCCCGATGAACCGCTTCTGGTTGGTCATCGTCGTCGTCAGCAGGGCGGACAGGCAGATGATCCGCGCGCTCACGGCCTCCGCCTTTTCGACGAACCGTTCGAGCTTGACGTCGGCCCCGAGGTCGAAGACTTCGAAGCCGCCCGCCTGGAGCATCGAGGCGACCAGGTTCTTCCCGATGTCGTGAATGTCGCCCTCGACCGTCCCGATGACCACTTTCCCACCCATCCGGGTCTCGATCTTTTTCCGAGCGAGCTCCGGCTCGAGGACCGCCATGGCCGCCTTCATGGCCTCGGCGCTCGAAATGAGCTCGGGCAGGAAATAATCCCCTTGTTCCCAGAGCTCTCCGACCTTTTGGAGGCCCGTGACAAATCCTTTCTCGATGACCTCGAGAAGATCCGCCCCGGACCGGACGGCGTCCGCCGCGAGGGCCACGGCGGCCGCCTTGTCGCCGGCGACGATCGCTTCATTCATGCTCCGCAAAAGTTCATCTTTGATCATGACGACTCCTTTCTGATTTTTCGGGCCATGGCCCGGATAAACGACGGGTTCGTCCCGCAGCAGCCCCCGACGAAGCCGGCGCCGGCCCGAACGATCTCGGGGACGAACCGCACGTAGTCTTCAAGGCCCTGGGAATAGCCGACGCGGCCGTCCTGGCCGATAACTGGCTGCCCGGCGTTAGCCTGGGCGATGATGGGCAGGGCCGTCGTTTCCCTGAGGGCCCGGACGCAGCCGACCATCTGTTCGCTGTTCAGCGTGCAGTTGGCCCCCACGGCCCCGACGCCTTCCTTCTCGAGCTCCGCGGCCGACCGGACGACGGTGTCTCCCATGAGGGTGAAATAGCCCCGCGGGAACGAGCCAAATGTCATGGTGACGAAGACGGGAAGCGAGCAAACGCTTCGCGCGCCGCGGACCGCCGCGAGAGCCTCGCGCAGATCGTACTGCGTCTCGACGAGCAGGACATCCGCGCCGCCGTCGGCGAGGCCGCGGGCCTGTTCGGCGTATGCGGCGGCGAAGTCCTCCTCGGTGAAATCCCC
>Ga0315279_10008911_pt1 | contig 12057 bp, 9 predicted proteins | sample YL17G06_20_MG_FD_203694 | JGI IMG/M metagenome (GOLD analysis project Ga0315279, IMG submission 203694) | Sediment microbial communities from Yellowstone Lake, YNP, Wyoming, USA - YL17G06_20 | ecosystem: Environmental > Aquatic > Freshwater > Lake > Sediment | place: USA: Wyoming | collected...
AGAGTTTGGCGTCTGGAGCGACTCCCTTGATCGTGCCATTCGCCGCCGCGATTCCAGCGCAGTGAGTCCCGTGTCCGCTGTCGTCCATCGGGTCGCTATCGCCGTTCACGTAGTCGTACCCGCCGAGTACCTTGTATGTCGGCCCGAACCCACCGCCGAGGTCCGGATGATTGTAGTCAATGCCCGTGTCCACTATGGCTATAATTACGTTGTGGCCTTCAACAGCGTAGCCCCACGCATCCGTCCTGCCCCACATGATGTCCGCACCCGTCTGGTTGACGGCGACGGAGGCTTGAACCTTGAAATCGGGCTGTATCTGGATGGACGGGTCTGTCTTCAGTATGTGCTCTATCGTCTGTACGCTCAACTCCGCCGAGAACCCCGAGAAGACTCGGTCATACACATCGTCGGCTGTATCATCGAGCGCCCTCTGTAGGTCTTTCGTAAGCCCTGTGAGTGCCGTCTTATCCACTGCCAAGATGACTCTGACTTTCCCAGTCTCGTTGTCCTTGAGGTCTTCCCAGTCGTAGTGGTGGCTGTTCCAGTCGATATGCACCTGAGTCTGAGTTGCGGGCAAGGATGCGAGGTGAGGAAGGACTTCTAGCTCCGCCTGAGCTTGAACGCTGGAACTCAGAATTGGAGATGCGACTGTGAGCAGGAAGATGATTGCAATGAACTCGGCCCTGACCTTATCGAACTTGTTGGCCATCAGTAGTTCCTTCTTTGCCTACGCCCTCCCTACTATGGCTCTCATCACCCGAGAGAATGTGTTTGGAGCCACGACCATTCCAGCGGCCAGAATCAGGAGGAACGGCACGACAGCGTATGTGATTATTCCAGTCGAGTCGTTGATGCCTATGCTCGACAGGAAACTCATGGTCACGAAGTCTTCGGTTGCAGACTCTACTCCGGTGAGGCGGGCTCCCGTGATTCCAGTTGAGTAGCTGGAGATGGGGAAGTACAGAACTATTCCGAGAGCCCAGGAGATCAGGAGTACGGCCAACGTATGCCTCGGAGTCCATCTGGCGGAAAAGACCCAGAAACCCAGGAGACTGACGAAAACTCCGAAAAAGACGTACCAGAGAATAAGGGCGTTGAGACTTGACATCGGGGCAATCCATTCGAGCACCTGCTTCCTAGACATGATGAAACCGAATAGTCCGACGAGGATGGCCACGTGAAGCACGGCTCTCTTGAACAAATCTATCCTCTCCCCCATATCCGAACTGGTTTCTTGGGGCGTTCTATGAACCCCCTTCCGCCTTCTCCCCTGAAGAAGATAATGACTGGCACTCGTCTTACTCGGAGTTCCCTAGCTGCTTCGGCTCGGTGTCGTCCTTCGTGACCGACCACCCTACCACTCGGCTCAACATCCAAGAATAATGGGTCTAGTCGAACTCCGTGAGATATTTTTTCTTTCAAACTCGACAAAGAACTTGTATCATATCTACCTCCAGGCGGGTGAGTGGTATGACTGAGGAAACGGTCTGGTCTCATTCTGACCACCATTTGAGATTCTCGCTTGTATCGAAGGCTACTGGCAGACCTGTCCATCCTATACCTTGGTCGCCTCTCTGCGTCGGACATTCTTTACATCACCGAGCTGAAGTACGCCAGAATCAGCGTCACACTACCCCAAATCACGAAGAACATGAAAGCATCGTGATGTTTCTCATCGTTCCAGTACCTCCACCCTACGAGCACCCAGCCGACGAATATCAGGATGAGGGCCCAGGAGATGGCATATCCGGCCAGATAGAACTGTTGGCCCTGATAGACGATTGGACCGAAGAAGAAGTCCGTCTTGGTGGGGGCCTTCTCCACATCGAACGTGAAGTAGATGCCGTAGTTCCTTGCCCCCCCGACACTAACTGTGCCCACTCCGTCTGTGAGGATGAAAATCGTTCTGCCCGTGTAAACCCACTGAGAACTGGGAATCGCATTGCCCGTGGTCTCATCGATTATTGTGATCGAACTTCTGAGAAGATTGTCGCCATCGGTGAAATTCAAGCTGACATAGACCTCACCCCTGTACTCGACGCTCCACGGATTCATCCACTGGACGCTCGTGTACTTCATCGAGATTCCGTTGAGAGAGCCTTGGGTGTAGGCCTCCGCGATCAGATTGGGTGCGCCTATCCCTACGGTGCCGTTCTCGTCCCAGTAGGTCAGCCTGAAGTTCCTCGCGTTGCTTGAGTTGAGCTGCACGAGGGTCAGATGAATGCCGCCTGCGGTCACATCGAAGTTGGTTCTCTGAGACAGGTAGACTGCGTTGTCTAGGTCATAGAGAGTCACGGTATCTTGGTCTATCGTGGTGTTCTGGGGAAATGCGATGTACCAGTAGGGCGAGTGATAGTCGAACGGACAGGAGTTGTTGAGCGAAACCGTGGCCTCATACTTCTTTTGAGTCGAGTAGTAGTTGACCGTGTACTCCGAGATTTCCCGCCAAGTCGTAGCTCTCGAAACCGAGTAGCTGTTATTCGCCCACACAGTGAGGTTCTGCCCCCCAAGGACTAGGGCTGCCGGGAGGACATTGCTAGTGTAGAGGTTGTTGCCGTCGGTGTCGTTCACATAGATTTCCGTGAGATAAGTCCCGCTAAAAGTCAAGGTGTCAGCTATAATGTAATATGTGCAACCTAGAGAATCGGGGTGCGGGAGCCACAGGAATGCATCGGCTAGTGCGGTGCCTGTCTGATTCTGATAGGTCGTGGCTTCGAGAATCAAGTAGGGGTCAACGGCAATCCTGGTGCTGAGACTGAGCATCCTGAGCTTCACGGGAGCAAGGGGCAAATCCTCGTAGATGACCACGACACTGGGACTGACCAAAGACGTGATTATCTGTTGGACGGCCATCACGCCCTCCACGGAAGTCACGATCTCGCTCAGCGTGGTGCCATTAACATAGATGAAAGAAGCATTGAGGCCTGTCATCGGCACGGTCCTGTTGTAATAGACCGTCTCCCCTGCGACTCCGCTGGTTTCGTAGAACGTCACCATGAACGAGTAGTCCCCGCCCTTGAGGAACCGCTCGATTATCCAGTGAGGGCCGACAAAGAACTCCCAGGGAGAGCCGGAGTTGTTCCAGTAAATCCTCATCAGAACGGGAGCGTCGTTCATGTTGAATATCTGCCAGGAATAAATCGGGATTGGGATGGCAAGATAGTCGACGGCTGCATTTGGCAGGTAGACGTAATCGACAAGCACGTTCCCGAAGAAGTCCTCCATCCTGAAGGTGTAGTTCTGATACGGGAAGAGATAGATGTCTGGGGAAGTGATGTCTTGAGCGGTGGAGTCGTTCCATGTGACCCCTGTGCAGTAGCTCATGTGAATCGCCTCGAACGAGATGCCCTCACCCGTGAATGCGTTGAAGATTGACAGATGGACGAAGCAGGATGGCTGGCCGTTCGGCACTAGGAACCAAATCTGGTAGGTGATGGAGTCCCAGACATCGTTCATCAGCAGCCAGGTCGTATCGAGCGTATAGTTGCCGAACGGAGAGAAGTCGCCCAACAACCACTCCGTCTCCTTGTCGATTGTCAGGTTGTAAGCGTTCGGCACTGTGTCAATCTCGAAGGTGTAGAGATCGGAGGTCAGATTCCATGATTGAATCTCTGGGAAAACTGTGCCGTTGACCCACGCTCCAGTTGAGAGTTCCATGTAGTAGTTCACTTGCTTCAGGCCGTAGGTCAGCTCGATGTATGGATACGACCCAGCTTTGTTGGTGAAGAACGCGCAGCCTCGGGTTGTTGTCGGTGTGGCCGTTGGGTCGCCATCTATCTTGAGAAAGAACTGGGACTCGCCTCCAGCTCTGATACTTGTTGGGTTGAGAGAGATGGCGTACCAGGTGTTCGTGGTAACTCCAGTTCCATTGAAGAGCGTTCCCTGAAAGTTCGTGTAGACGTTCCAGTCCGTCAGGTCCAAGGTTCCGAAGTCTGACTGATAGACTTCGCACGCCCAATATCCAGCTACGACGCTTGTGGTGGTCTTCATGAACAATGTCGCCGACATGACCTCGACATTTGCCGGAACGGAACTGGTGTTGAATCCGAGGAACACCCGCTCAGTCGTATAAATTCCGTAAAAGCTGTTGTACTCGTGCTCAATCAGGTCGTATGCACCCCCCGTCTTGACGAACTCGTTGGCCACTGGCGGGTACACTGTATCCCAACGCTGGATGCTTCCGTATCCGAAGTCTGTGGTGTTCAGGTAGATCGTGGTCGATGACGTGGCAGCGACATCGGTTGATAGGCTCGGAACGAAAGGGAGGCCGCCCACTAGGGATAGAAGCAAGAGGCTCTCCACTGCAATCGCTATGCCTATCGCTCTCCCCCTCGGCCCCCATCTCATGCCGATTCTGCTCAACTGATTCCCTTTCCTTTTTCTGAACCACTAGAACTTCATCCAACTGTTGTCCACGAATATGAGGAAATAGAGCCCTGCAAGAACCATGAGAGCACCGATGAGCTTCCGGCCCTTGGGAGTGATGAACGGCACACTAGGCAGGAATATCGCGGACACAAACATGATCGCCCCACCAACGAGCAGCCCGACTGCGCTCATTGAAACCGTAAGCTGGTCGGAGATGTAGATGTCCCAGCCACTAGGATTCCTTTCGACAGGGAAGTTCGGTCCTAGAGCCAACGTTATCTCCACTGATGCCTTGCTTGAATGGCCGTCGGAGTCGTAGACCGTCAATGAAACTGTGTACTTCCCAGAGGCTTTGTATGTGTGGGTCGGGCTCTGCTTGGTGCTCCCTGTGCTATCCCCGAAGTTCCAAATCCAGTTGACCACTGGGCCGTAGGACTTGTCGGTGAATGTTACTAGGTTGCCGTCTACGAGGTATTCAAAGGATGCTTGGAGAATGCCTGCAGGCGCGTTGGACTTTGAGATTATGAACACATGAGAACTGAACCCGTCGCCGTATGTGAACTGTATCTGGCTTGAGGAGTCTGGAATCATCGTTCGATAGAGAGTGCCATCCTTGAAGCAATCGTATCGCGCACCGCCCAGCCCTCCGATTGTGTAGGTCACGACCGCACTCGAATCCGTGGAATCGGAGCCCCACTTGATGTAGTCGGACCTGTAATCGTAGAGCGTGTTGGTCAGATAACCGCTTGAAGTCACCGCTCCGATCTCCAGCCAATCGTTCAGCTCGATGGATGCTTGACCTACCTCCAGTCTTGAAATCGTTGCGTCGTCTGCGAAGCTGTAGTTCACCCCGTTGCCCTGACGGATGATTACCTCTGAGTCTATCGACACCATCCCAGGCGTTCCCGTGGTTTGCCCGAACGTGCTCATGCTCACATAGCCTAGCAGACAGACTGAGAGTAGAAGGAAAACGGAAATGACCTTCGCTGAGACCTTTGAATCCATCCTATACCGAACCCCATCCTAACCAACTGTGAGAATTGTCCACGAATACGAACCAGTAGAGACCGATGGCTATGATGATGAGCCCTAGAATCTTCTTGGTCTTCGGAGTCATCAACGGTAAGAGCGGTGGGAAATAACCTGCGAGTAAGAACCATGTTCCGAATATCAAGAGTGCGAGGGCCGAGACCGAGACTGTCAGCTTGTCGCTTACCCAAACATTCCATCCCTTCGGCGTAGGCTCCACTGGGAACTGTGGCCCGAGCTTGAGGGTTATCGTCGTCTTCGCGGTGCTCGAATGGCCACTTGAATCGTAGACCGTGAGGGAGATCGTGTAGTCCCCGCTCTTAGCGTACTTGTGAACTGGATTCTGGTTTGTGGAACCCGTGCCGTCGCCAAAGTCCCAGAGGTATGTGCTCACCCCACCGTAGCTCTTGTCCGTGAAGCTGACTTGGTTTCCACTTATCGAGTATGAGAATGACGCAGCCAGATTCGTTGGAGGGCCACCAGACTTTGAGACTGTGAACTCGTGCGTGGAGAATGGTCCGTTGTACGTGAACTGAACTATCCCATCGGCTGAGGTTTGAACAACTCCTATTCTTGTCGTGTGGTCAACCCAGATGTCGTAGAGTTCGTTGGCATTGGCTGTCACGGTGTAGGTCACAGGTCCAGTCGAAGTCCCAGTCCATCTAGCTGCATATCCTTGCTCAGTCCCGATGCTGGAAATCTTGACATCTACGAACTCGGTCGATGCTGGAACGACCTCAAGGTATCTCGTCGAGTCGAGGTTGATCTTGGTGTCCCTGTCGGTGTAGAGATAGCCCATCGGGATTCCGGTCTGGACCCGGTAGTTCGATGCACTCGAACCGTTGAGGTAAAGGTCTCCGTCGAATGTACCATAGCCTGTGAGCGGGGTTGAACTGCTCCCAGAGATGTTGAACCTTTTTCCATTCTGAACGATGCTACCTGAGTTGATTACTGGATTGAGGGTGTACGTATCACTTTGGAGACTAAGCGAACCTGCCGAGGCCAAGTTGCCAAAGGTAAGAGCCATGCCTGACCCCATCGTGAGTGACTTCCCTGCATCTATCGTCAGATTGTTGGTGACATTGAGACTTGAGAGAGTGGTAACTGTGCCACTGATTGTAAGGTCGTAAGGTGCTCCGTTGGTGTTGGCGGTCTTGATTGTCTTGCCTGTTCCAGTCATTATCAGTTTGCTGGTGTTTCCGTAGAACGCCCCCGCGCTGAAATCCACGTTGCCTGAGGATGTGATTGCAGAATCTCGCCCCATCAAGATGCCACGAGTGCCTAGGGTGATGTCGGTTGCGGAGAGAGCGTAGTTTGAGGGTGTCAAATCAAGCGTCATGTTGAATGTTGCGTCGGAACTGCTTACAGTGAGTGTTGAGCCGACAATCATATTTCCTGCAAGATTGAACTTGGCATCTGAGTGGGTTACTCCGATGTGGTGGATTGTCAGAGGGACATTGATTGTACCAAATGCTGTAGATCGCGTATCCCCTCCGAGTTGAAGATAGAAAATATCTGCACCAGTTGAGCCAATCGTTCCAGAATTAGAGAATACCCCGCCACCCCATGATTTGAACGATAGTGAACCCACGAATGTCAGTGTGATTGTCTTCCCAGATGCAACAGTCAATGAGTGGTAAATCTGCAAACCGCTTGCGCTGGAGACCGTGGTATCATCATTGAAAACAACATCATGTAATGTAGTGGAAGATGTCGGATTGAAGACCTTACCGGAACCAGTCATAGTAATACGAAGAACATTATCGGTTATTGTGCCACCTGTACGAACGAAATCCCCCGAACAGGTCAAAATGTAACTCGTACTTCCCGTAAATGTTCCCGCCACCTGAGAATATCCAGTAACCGAGAAAGAAGCGGCCTGAGTGATTGTGCCAGTATATCCAGCACTCATTGAAAAGGAGCCGAGCGCGATGCTAAGGTCCCATGTGCATGGCAAAGCCCCAGCATTGAATATCACGGAATCTCCAGCTTCCGGCGTTACATCCGATACCCAATTCTCTTGAGTGGATGCTAGTGCATTCGCCCCACCACCATCCCATGTGTGAGTATCCGGTGCAGCCGACACGTTCTGGGAGCTGACATGAAGGGCTATCGGAATGCTCCCAGCCAACAACAGACAGATGAACAACAGATGACTCAGGTGTTGTTTATGGTCCATGCTCTAAACCTCTGCATACCAGTAGAACAGCCACTCGCTTGTCCCTGGCTGATTTGTAAATGAGATGACAAACTGAGATGAGGTGATTAAGTCGCTAGGTACTGAGTAGTTTCCTGCCCCAGTGTTGTTCACGGTAACGATAACTATTGTCGGTGTTGTGGCGAGGCCGTGGTTGACGGTGACGCTACTTACAGCACCAGTAACGTTTGCGATCCCACGATTCTCAGTTATGTACCCTCCATTCATTCTGATTATTGTGTGTGTTCCAGTCCTCAGAATCGTCCCCAAAGTGCAATTAATTGTATTACCGATTATCTGGTTATAATCGGCGGTCGGAGTTTCCTTGATTGCGTACAATTGCATAGGAAGGCCTACGAAATCCCAGAATAGATTTGATTCGACCAATGTATGGTTAGCATTCAGTAGAAGACCAACTCTGTCTACTGCTGCTCCGTCTATGCCATTCCAACCTATCCAATTACCAATGATCTGCGAACCATTGCCCGTGACTGAAACTCCAACATCTTCAAGATAGAAGACATTATTTCCAGTGACAATGCCGTCATTAAGTTTCACTCCATTCCTTCCACCAACTATCTCATTGTTTGCGATCATTGGGCGAGTGCCATTCAACGCATCTATGTTCCATGTATCCGAAGACCCAATCCGGTTTGATATGATTTGGGCACCTTCTGAATAAGGTCCAAGGAGAATGGCTGCTCCAGTAGAGGCCGCCATTATATTTCCTGTTATGGTCGCACCAACATTGCCACCACCTTCCCCAAAACCATTATCGTAGATGTGATTCACTGGTTCCAATCCCCCAGAAATCCCTTCAAAATAGTTGCCTCGGATGTATGCTATGTCGCCACACATCTCGATGCTAATTGCTCTATACTGAGGAACTTCGAAGATGTTGTTTTCTATCTGAATACCAGTGTTCTTGGCAAGTGTATCTCCCCTAAAGTCAATGACCGAAAACCCGCCTGCTACATTCCCGCATCCTGTGATAATGCTAGACTCCATTTCAAAACCATAGCAACTGTAGACGTTCAAAGCAGACCCACCATAGAACCCGCGAATGTTCAAATTCTCAAACTTCATCAATCCCGAATAATTCATGTAGATTGCACTGCCAGTCCCTGCCTCCCCCTCAGCATGAATGGCGAGGTCGCTAATTGTTATCAGTGACCTACGTTCAGTGGGTGTCCCTAAAATCTGTATTGCATCAAAGTTACCTGCCCTGCGAATGTGCGTTCCACCAAGCAATGCAGAATTAGGGTCTCCGGCGATTTCCCCTTGGATGGTTAGATGGCTACGTTGAATAATGATTGGCGCAAGTGTATGGTAATAGCCACTCTTGATGAGAATGGAACCACCATAAGAGGGAGCGTTGGCTATTCCATAATTGATGACCTCAGAGGCGTTAGTTCCTGAGTAATCTATGGCCCCAGTTGTTCCGTTTCTTACGTAGTACGTTCCGCCACTCACAAAAATCAGATATGAATACCACTCCACCATGCTCCCAGGCTCAATCACCGTAGGAACCCCACTAGGAGTTTGCGCCAAGATCATGATGTTCAAGCTAGTGAAGAGAAGAAGGATTCCGATGAAGGCTGCGCCTATGACATAGACTCTATTTGACTTCGGGTTCTTGGGCTTCCCGATGCTCTCAAGCTCATCCGCTAGTCCGCCCCAATCAATCTTCTCGACCGCTATCTTATGTGCCATCTTCAATCAACTTGGCATCAGCCATCTGTCACCCCCGCTGCTTGAACGGACTCGGGCTCAGGTATGCTCAGATAGAAGCTTTGAATGGCTTTCTGAGAGCCGTCTATCAGAACCTTCGTGGTGATCTTCAGCGGTGAAAAATCGTAGTACGCAATGTAAGGTCCAAGGGAGTGGTCGAAGGAACCGATGAGGCCGTTCGCTCCAATCTCTCCCCCAGCCCAGGTGTATGGGACGTTCGTGGTCTTGTCGAGCAGGACATCCTCATACCCATTGTCTCCCTTGACCGTGACCACGACTCTCAGCTTGACGAAGGTATCGTTCTCGGGAACTGCCTGTTGCTTTTCACCCGAGCCGAACTTGTCTGTCAGGAACTGGCCGAAAGTAGGTATCTCAGGCGAGCTATCGTACTGCGCCCTGAACTGGTCGATTGTCGCGTAGATGCTTCCGCCCGTCAGATATACGCCTCCGCTAACATCCACGGCCCAGCACCCTCTGTCTTTCAACAACTCGGCGTAATTCGAATACTGAACGTAAGTGGCCGTGAGGAACAGCAACGTCCCGATGACCAAGACCAGCCCGATTATTCTCCCTAGCTTCATTCATGTCTCCTCAGCTCAGCCTCCGAATACTGTCTGCAATGTCGGATACATCAAGTAGATGGCGGCGGCAACCAGGACCAGCGCGATCACTAGGTTGTAGGGCTTCGGAATAGGCGCCTTGAGGTACAGCACGAAGGCAATCAAGATCATGAATGCGCCCAGAATCAGCATGGTATAGTCTGTTGGCGGAGTCCCAGGTGGCTCAATGCCGGGAGGCCCAGTCTCGAACTTCAGCTTCGCAAATACGGATGGATTGTTCTGTATGTCAACCGATTGCGCGGAGATCACATAGTAGCCTATCTGTGGCGCAGTGAACTGAACATGACAGTACCAGCTCGTGCCATCAGAACCCGCGTTTGCATCGAACCATTGATTCTCCATAACGAAGGCCCCAAGCTGTCCTGCGGATGTCGAGAACTGCACCGATACGCGGAATCCTGAAAGTGGATAGCCACTTGGATTCTGTTTGCCAGTTACGAGCCATTCTAGTGAACTGCCTGCTGGATAGGGAGGTTTCCCCATGTCAGAAGTTATGGTTGGTGGAGGGGGTATTATTCCTGCTGTGCCCTGCTTTATGACAACGGTGTACTCTTGGTGAGTTATGAAGAGGTTGTTCCAAAGCTCAACTTTCCAGTTGTTGTTTGAGCCGGGAGTCGTATCGAATGAGCCGACAGGAACTAGGTAACTCACGGTGTATCCGCTAACGCCATCCGCAATGTCCCAGCTCTGTTTCCGGACTCCGTTATTGTCAAAAAGGAGAAGAGTCCATCCGCCTGGGCCAGCCCCTCCGTTCGTGTCGGAGTGTGAATGCTCTGCTGTGACTTTGAGGTCCATTTTCTGTCCTTCTTCGGTGTATGTCGGAACACTGACACTGCCGATTCCAGATTGAAGCTGTGCCTCATCGGTTGCCATGACGTCGTCCGCAGACTTTACCAAAGGTATCAAGAGAGAGGTATCTAGCCAGCCATGATGCGCCCACAGCTCTATGTGCATCTTTCCAGTGCATGGCCCGATGAGCTTGATAATGCTCGGCGCCATTGTGTACCATGCCTTTGCAGTTGGCGCTGCGCCAGAAGGATACGCTTTAGGACTCGTGAACTGTGCTCCAGTTGAATGCGCACCGTACCAGTCAACTGTGAACGGCCCATTGCCTTCGAACGTGATCTTGAACCAATAAGAATCCAGATAGGCGCCGACTGGGCCGTCACCTACTGGAAAGCCGTAGAACCAGAACTCGGGAACGATGACGATCTTCTCACTTACTCCATCGGAAGTGAACGAAGTCACGTAGTCCGGGGAGTCGAACACGTCCTCATGTGCGCCTGCGGCAATCGAGTTCCCAGCGAATCCTTTATTGTAGAAGGACATCCCATCGGTGTTCGCAATGCTAGTAAGCAAGGGCAACCCCCCTGAAACAACGAGGGCCCCGAGTACAATTAATCCTAGCACGAGCAGACTTCTCTTTACTTTCATCTTGTTCGCCTTGCCCTTCCGTAGAAGTACCTTGCGTCCGACCTAGCCTTTCTCTCCGTCTCCCTGTCCTGTGTCACATTAGCGAGAGCGTTTGCCCTGTGACCTGCTTGGAGGTATCTTGAGTCCCTTGAGAGTCTGTGGTCTGTGGTCCTCATCAGATTGTTCCTCCGAGTCTCAGGAGCTTGGCTCTTTCTCCAGTCCGTGTGATGCTTCGGCTTGTACCACTTTGCCATGTTCACAACCCCTGCCATACGTAGTATATCGAGCCGCCCACGCAGGAAATCCCTATTACAAATCCCCAGGGCTTGGGAATCGTGATGAACTTCCCCATCAGTGCGATTATCCCAGCGATGAACAGCAAGGATGCAATGACCAGAACCTTGACTGCCTCCCAAGGACTCGTTCCGCCTGTGAGCCACTGGAACCCGAACCACGAGGCGACCCCAGCTATCACTATGCCTATGAGCAGGGGAATCAATCCCTCGGTATCCTCATGCAGATGCTTGATCTCGCTCACCTCAGATACTTGGAACCGTGTACTGGAACGTCTTGTAGCCCATGCTCATACTCTGAGCTGCGAAGATTTGCATGGACACGTAGATTTGCTGGCCTGGGTTCGCGGGTACGTTAATCGTATGAGTCCAGAGCTGCCCCCAGGTGTAGTCGAAGTATTGGTCA
>Ga0315279_10008912_pt1 | contig 12057 bp, 10 predicted proteins | sample YL17G06_20_MG_FD_203694 | JGI IMG/M metagenome (GOLD analysis project Ga0315279, IMG submission 203694) | Sediment microbial communities from Yellowstone Lake, YNP, Wyoming, USA - YL17G06_20 | ecosystem: Environmental > Aquatic > Freshwater > Lake > Sediment | place: USA: Wyoming | collected...
TGAGAGAGTTTCGTTGATGGCCGTCACCTGACCCGAGACCGGAGCGAAGAGATCACTAACCGTCTTCACGGCCTCTACTACCCCAAAGGCCTTCTTGGCTTCCGTGGTCGAACCCACACACGGGAGCTCCACGTACACGATGTCTCCGAGCTCCCCCTGGGCATAGTCGGTAATGCCGACTGTCGCAGTGTCACCCTGCATGCGCACCCATTCATGCTGGTCAGTGTATTTTAGGTTCTCTGGTACCATTCTCTTCCCTCGCTTTTGCTACGTCCTATTTCCGACTGCCGCATTTGTAGAAAGGCAGTCTTGTTACGCGCGTCTTGAATTCTTTCCCGCGCACTAAGATCGATAGCTCAGTTCCCGGCACGGAGTTTTCCGGTGGCACATATCCCATCGCAAGCCCCTTGTGTAGAGAAGGCGAAAATGTTCCGCTTGTCACGATTCCTATCTCTCTGCCACCCAGAGCCACAGCGCAACCCTTGCGCGGAATCGCATGCTCGAGCATTTCCATCCCCGCAAGCTTTCTCTTGAGGCCGTTTGCCTTCTGCTTGACAAGAGAATCCTTCCCAATGAAATCTCGCTTGTCGAATTTGACCGTCCATCCCAGCCCTGCTTCGAGGGGAGTGGTGGTCTCATCAATATCGTTGCCATAAAGACAGTAGCCCATCTCGAACCTAAGTGTGTCTCTCGCACCCAGCCCTATTGGCTTTAACCCAAGCCGGCTTCCGGCATCGAAGAGCGCGTTCCATATTTTGCCGGAGCCATTTCTCTCATGATAGAACTCGAATCCATCTTCACCTGTGTAACCGGTTCTCGAAGCAAGCACTTGTTTACCCTTAATAGTCACATTCGTGTGCTTGTTGCGTCCAACGGAAAGAAGACTGCTCAGGCCAGCTTTCTCGAGAACCTCTTCTGTCTTGGGCCCCTGCAATGCCAGCTGAACAGTCTCGACGGAGAGGTTTTCAACACGGACGTCTCTGTCACAGTGAGACCGTATCCATTCAAAATCCTTGTCGGTGTTCGAGGCATTGACCACAAAAAGCGCGTCTTCTCCCGCCCGGTAGACAAGAACATCGTCAACGATGCCCCCTTGCTCGTTGCACATGGGAGAGTAAAGAGACGAACCCGGCTCAAGCGAAGAGACGTCATTCGTGACCAGTCTGTTTGCCGCCCCAACTCCACCTGGGCCTCGAAACCATATCTCTCCCATGTGGGAAACGTCAAAAAGCCCGGCGGCTTCCCTGACAGCCCTGTGCTCCTCTACAATGCCTGAATATTGGATTGGCATCAGCCACCCAGCGAACTCAACAAGGCGTGCGCCAAGCTGGCGGTGCTTTTGAACCAACGCGGTTTCTTTGGGCATCAAAGTCCCTCACTCTTTCTCGCGCTTTGAAGCCAGGTTCGCGGGTGGAGCGTCCGTAGAATCGCTTCGGCAACCCGCGCACAAGCAGCCCTTCTTTAAGCGCCCGAACACGTTCGGAGCATCATAGCACAGCGGCAGAGGCGCTGCAACAAGCGGGTGGGGGCGGTCGTGGCAGTGCGCGGCGACACTAGCATGACGCGCCTGGTCGCCACTGGAGCCGTTCGAGTCGCTACGGCTTCATACGGCGGCACTGAGGTGACCCTCTGACGCTAAGCCCGCGCGGGAAGTACGCTTCCCTGATCGCAGTAATCAGCCAAACTTTGTGATTGACACGATGCTTGTTGTGTGATATATTCTCTCAGCTGAATCAATCTTGGGCATCACCTTTTGAATCACCAGCATTTGCACGCTCAGGCACAGCAGACACTGCAGGCACTCAAGGAGCGAGGTCTCTCCCGAGAAGAATGATGCAGATCTAGTCGAATGAGGCAAAGCCAATCCTGGTCTTGGCTCACGCCACGAGGTAGTTGGGATTCGGTGCTGTGGCCGGAGCACGGTATTGCGCCGAAACTGCATAATGGATGTGACGTTAGGAAAATCCTCGCCGACCCTATCAACCCGACAGGATTGCAGACCCAGAGAGAACGAGCGTCATCCGAAAAAGGAAACGTTCCAGAGATACGTATCTGGAAACGGCATTTGCCGTAGTGGGAATGAAACGAACGCACGTTGAACCCTTAATCGGAGAAAGGAAGGACCTATGCCAAGTGACACGATGACTATCGACGAACGCGAGCATTGTCGTCTGAAGCTCGAGAAAGCTGTTAAGGCGGTAGGCGATACGATTCTCTCATACGAGGGATCGGTTCGCGACGTGGGAGACGTCATGGAACACGGGCATGAGACATCATCGCTCGATGAAGCCGCACGTGAAACGATGGTGAAGGTTCTGGCAGGTGAATTCCCGGATAGAGATCTAACTCTCCTGTTTGAGCTTCATCCGTGGGAAGTCAAAGCTATGAAACCATCAGGGAAGGGGAAACTCCATTTCGTCATTGACGAGATTGACGGGACTACGAATGCTAAGCGTTGGGCAGCCGCCACTGTGAAGGAATACCGTCCTCATTCGGCAGTGTGTATTGCTGGATGTACTAGGACGGGTTTGGATTCACTTGAGGTTGGTGCCGTATTTACAATTGACCAGGGAGAGTTGTTCTCAGGTCTAAGGATTGGGAGAGACTTTGGACGTTTCAGCGCTTATCGGAATGGTGATCCGCTAGTGATTCCTCCGCGCAAGAGGGGTGATTCCAAGAACCGAATCCTGGTTGTGGGATATACAAGCTCGGTCAGGGTGCGCAAAGCACAGATTGAAGAGGAGATATGTAGTCGTGAGGATTTTGTCGTATATGACGGTTGTCGTTCTAGTACCATGGATTTGATCAGCATCATCAGGAATCAGTACGATGCCTATTTGAATCCCAGGGCCGTCTTCGGAAAGGATACGGAGACCCGGCTCGAAACATACGATGTGGCAGGGATCTTGCCAGCCATGTATGCGTGCAATCTTGAGATTTCCGACATCTACGGCGAGCCACTAACTGATTACAACTGGGAGGATCCGTTGCCCCTTCTTGTAGCCCGGCCTGAGATATCTGGAGAACTTCTGGAGACTGTCCGGAAAATCGTAACTAGAAGAAATATCATACCCTCACATAGCGCGTGGCGTACAATGCTTCAGGCTGAGAGAGCTGGTAGGAAGAAGCAAAGGCCCAAGATTATCGGTTCGTGATCCGTTTTGTTCAAGATGATTTCAAGCAGCTACCGTAGCGGAGAGCGTGAGGGTGATTCCCTCACGCGTTCCAACGGTTCTCCTGCTCGTGCTGCGGTGGGTGGGGAACTTCCGTAGCTGGGCGCTGGCGCTGAGCCGCATCGGTCAGGCAACATTCCTCCGTGAGGAAGCATAATGACTCGGACAGGGATTAAAGCGAGGTCGTTCCTTCGGCGTCATCCTTTTGACAAGAATGTTTTTCTCATGATGCGCTTCGGAACCGGCGCTAACCTAGCGAATATTGAGACAGTCATTAGAAACACGCTTAGACTCTATGGCCTGACTGTGCATATGGCCAGGGATGCTGATTTGGCGGAAACCCTCTGGGCCAATGTTCAAACCTATCTGGAATGCTGCAGGTACGGAATCGCCGTGTTTGAGGACATCGATAGGCGGGAGTTTAACCCAAATATCTCGTTGGAACTTGGATACATGTTGGGGAAGAGAAAGCCGTGCCTGCTTCTCAAGGAACAAAGAATGCCTCGCCTTCCCACTGATATCGTCGGTCATCTTTATAAGACGTTCGACATCTTTGACATAGAACGCACCATCTCCCATTGTCTTGTCGAATGGATGCATGACCTGGCGATCGAGAAGGTGGACAGCCCGCTTGCAATCTCAATCCGAGCTCCGCTTCACAAGTCAGAGGATCGACAGAGTATGTATCGGCGTGCCGTGTTCACCTACATTCGATCATGTGACGATGGTGCGACCCCTAGAGAGATCGAGAGGGCGTGCGATTTCCCCGGCAGCAGCGACATCGAGGGCCATGCAGCCTTGCAGGACCTGATCAAATCTGGCATTGTCCGAAGAACCTTCTCCGCACGTGGTCATGAGGTCTATGTGCTGACGGATGAGGCACGACGTTTTTTGACCGATTCCCAGCAGTCCTAACTGCTGATATGAGGATTCCTCTGGGGAGGTGTACGGACACGGAAAATTCATGGAGGTTTGCCTAACGAGACTGTTGAAGAAATCCGGACGCTGCATTTCATTTGCTTGGGCTGTAGCCCGCTGAGTTCATTAGGCATGGTCTCTCAATAAAGCGCCTCAACTGGAGTTTGTCAACAATCCTAGCTTGCGCCAGCACCTGGCGCGGCTTTGGGCCTGCACGTGATACTGTGCTTTGCGCACTGCGAAAGGAGTCCACCCAATGTTTGCCGATATGCTGGATATGATCGACCCTTTCCGGATCCCCCTACAGTTCTTCAAGAAGACAACTGAAAGGGCAACAGAACAGAGAGAGAATTATGCTGCGAAGCTCGAATCAGCCACGGGCGATGGCGTGTTCAAGTACGTACTTCTTATGAACGTTTCAGCTTTGGAGGGATATGTAGCTCAGACAAGGATCCAAGCCGCTCAGAGCTTTCGTTTGAGTCAGATAGTGGCAGCTGTGGGCTTCCTACTGATCGCTACGGGTGTCGCCGCAGGGATTTACCTTTCTGTCACGCGACAGCGCGTCCTAGACATGGCTTACATCGCCTCAGGCGCGGGCATTCTTACAGAGTTCGTATCGGGGGTCTTCTTCTACCTCTACAATCGAACTCTCCATCAAATAAATCGCTTTCATGACAAACTGGTAGCTATGGAACAAACATCGATGTCGCTGCTTGCCAGCAGCCAAATCAAGGACGAGTCGAAGCGCGACGACGCCACACTTACCCTGGCAAGAGAACTCCTTTCGGTGGCTGCCGTCAAGTCATGTGATGGTGATGCCTAACATCATGTTCCATGTAACGGCCGGCGTGAACCGCACGAGGATCGCCCAGGAAATCCAGCAGCTGCCAGCCGCACCTGAAGTAGCGGGCTAGACGATATCGATCGAAATATGTAGGAGGCTTAAGATGCATAACGATGATAGATTGCATTTTCTTCATTGGCTTATTGATAGAAATGATAATATGAGACTTTCATACGGGACGCGTGCCGCACTGATAATCAGTTCCAACGCAATAGTCTTGACGGCAATCGTATTTTTGCTCGGCAAAATGACAGATACAAAAACCCTGAATTGCTCATCAATAAAGGCATTGTGTGTTCTTAGCCTAATATCTGTGGTTATTTCCATGATCTATGCCATCTTAGCTACAATTAGTTTGAGGAGCTCTGGAATTGACAAAAAACACAAGCGCATTTATTACCATGCAAGGAATACCCTGAAAAATTTTAGGAATCTCGATGAATTAGTTATTCATTTTAAGAATGAGCCTTCGGATAAACTAATTGACAGAGGTTGCCATGAGTTGTGGATAATCATGAAGCGTTTGAGCTCACGAATGCACAGATTAAGAATATCCATTTACTTTTTATTGCTATCAATAGCTTTACTATCATCAAATCTTTTAGTCGTACTTAGCAGAATTTGAACTGTAAGCACGTAGAGCTGTTGAGCCTAACTCTGCGTGCCCATGTGGGCGAGGGATCAAGCTAACGCTGACTTAAGAAATGGTGCAGCTGATAGGGGCAGAACACCTAAGCAACCATGGTGCCGGCACTGTGAGCTCTATATGGGACCAAAACAGAAAATTCGCTGCAAAATCCTAGAATCATCGTTGCCACCCGCCAAGGAACGCTTACGTCGTCTCCCCTTATATGGAGAAATGGATCTCTCCTCTCCGTCCTTGGCAAGAGTCTCATTAGGCACGGAGAACTCGTGTCGCGCCGACGGGTCATGTGTGGTCCACGCAGGTTTCCTCTCAGGAATCGCAACGACAGACTCAACCGTGCACCTGAGGCGCGCGGGCTCCCGCGTCGTGGTCCAGGCGCGTGTTAGCCGCGTTTTTTGTTATTGAAAGATCTTCTTCAGTTGATTCATATTTCTCGTGAAATGGATTCCCTTCATGCCGCAATCTTCGGCGAACTTGACGTTATCTTCTCGGTCGTCCACAAAAGCGCACTTGGAATGGGGGAGGCCCATGGCTTCTACTGCAGCGTGGAACATCTCGTAGCGTTTGCTTGACTTCGACACGCCAATTCGACAAGAGAGGATAATCTTCGATGGGCTGAAGTACCGGTGAAGCTTGAGCTTGTCCATTTGCCGCCTGAACCAAAACTCGTTGTTGTTTGAGCATATTCCAAGCCTGATTCCCTTTAACCGGAGTTCTTCGAGAAAACAAAGCACTTGGGCATCAACAGGATTTATGAAGCGATTTGTCATTTCGATGAACTCGTCGATTGAATCCCCCTCCGGTGCAGACTTGCCCCAAAAGAACTTGATGAACAAATCCCAATACTGCCTTTCAAGTTCGCGCCAACTATTCTCGTGTGATTCGGGTCTATAGGCGAACGCCTGCCAAAGTAGTTCGCCGACTTTGTGGACTTGCTCTTTGTCAAGGCCGTATTTTTCTGCTATCCCGCCCTGTTTATCGCGAGCAGGAAGAAGATGCTCCCAGACATCATCAGCGAGTACGCCCCCTATATCAAAAATGACTCCTTCAACCATCGCCTTCCCCCTTTCGTTCTTGTTTCCAGCTAACGGGCTGCATCGCCAGCCGCGGCGGAGTGACAGACTGGTGTATGCGGAAGTCGGACGGCTAATCAACTTTCCCCATCATAAGAGCCACTCTGCTGGAAGTATGTCAATTTAGCTCCTTGAACAAGAAAAACAGAAATGCAGCGGTCCACAGAGAGAAAACAATCTTGCTGCATAAAACCATGAGGGTTCTGGCTCGAGGGCCGCGTTCAAGAAAGCGGCAATAATCTGCTCGATTGATATCATGGCTTACTGCAAAGTCAGGATCGATTCTTAGTGTTTTTTCTACTCGAGATATGATTGTTTCAAAAAGCACCAAATGACCAAGTGCGCGGTTCTGAACAAGATGCCAAATGACAGACAACGATAGACCTAATACTGCCACCACAAGACCAACCTTTGGATTAGACGGCACATCTCCTGTAGTAAAAAGGGCCACGAGAAGAATAGCGTTCGTTGCCCAGAAGGTGCCGAAGACTGTCCACAACACCTGATCTATGCTTGACCGCATGTTTATAGCGTATCCAAGCTGAGTCCAGAGATCTTGGCGTCCGAGAGGAGTTGACTTGTTCTGTCCATTCTCCTCTTTCGAGTTAGCGTTCATTCTTCCACCCTCGCTTTCCAGTACAATCCGAACAATCATCCAATGCGGCTAGCGGTGAGGCTGAACAACGGGGCGTATTCCCGTCCGATCCAGCCGCAGGATACTCATTGAGGGCTCCCCTTCCGGGATACCCCGAAGGTACAATCGCTCTGCCCTCTGACTTCTAAAGAACGACACCCCCACCGAGATTCCATACCAAAGAACACGACTGCGGTATCTACCTTCACGCGCGCTCCACCTATGTCTACATTCCCGACCAGAAAGGAGATACCCTAGTCCATGAGAACACGCACGCAGAACCACAGAACTTCCCTAGAACCATCGCCTCCTACAAAGAAGACATCGTCATCTGCGTGGAAAGCATGTTCACATGGCACTGGCTCGCTGCTCTCTATCAGTGGGAGAACATCCCGTTTGTCCTCGGACACGCATTGTACATAAAAGCCATACACGGTGGGAAGATCAAAAAAGAACGGATCGATTCTCGAAAATAGCGGGCCTGGTGCGCAGCGGCATGATCCCACAAGCTTACGTCTACCCCTGAGAGATGCGAGCCACCCGTGACCTCCTCAGACGTCGCAATTATCCCATGCACAGACGTGTTTACCTCCTGGCACACATACAGAGCACCAACGGCTGGCACAACCTCGTTGAGTTTGGGACAACAATATCACGCAAGACGAACCGCGATGAGCCAGAATAGTACCAGGAAAGGCCAGAATGCCTGTGACTAAAGACCACCATGCCCACACTCGGCCAAACGCTCGCAACCTTCCGCGCTGGATTGGATGGCCGCTTCGCTCCAAGAACATACAAAGATCAAGACTCACGGGTCCTGCCCCTCCGCCGAACCCGACACTAACTGGCGGATGCAACAAACATCCAGCCCTACCATTGGCTGGGTCGGCACGAGGGCACAGATGCGTTTCTAGATCGCGTAGCAATAGCCTCGCAAGCTCATCTCTAATGAACTCTGAACCTCTATAGGTGTTTGGTGCAGGGCACCGCCCAGCACCGACGATAAGAAATGAAGTCAGGAGCTGATATCTTGATCAAAAGCTAGAACCGGCACCCCCCTGCCGGTCGCGGCCGAACTTTATCAGGACTTTCCCCAAAAACTGACCTCTCATTTGTGCAATTGAGTTAGTTTCAGGGTGTTACACGATTTGCGAAGTGGAATCGGTGAGTTGCTGCCGTTCGTCGAAAAATGGGGGAACTTCATGTAGACTAAAGTGGGTCTCCTGTTGTAGAGATTGGGATCATGATCACAAGCATAAGCTCAATCTTTTCAAAGGAGACCCGAGATGGATGATAGCAAGGTAGCGGGGAGATTGCGAGATCAAATTGTTGTGTTTTCGGGGGAACTCACGTGTGGTTTGTGCAAGGCTGCACGGCGGTTTGTTACGGAGATGCTCTACGGGATACAGGCGCGTCAGAGTGTGATGCTGAGTGAGATAGGGAGGTCCTTGAATGAGCGGATAGCGTTGAAGAAGACGGAGACGAGGTTATCGAATGAGCTTGGGAGGGTGGGTTTGAGGGAACGGGTGATGGAGAATCTATTGAGGAGAGCCAGTGGGCGTATAGGGCAAGACACGTTATTGGCATTGGATTTGAGCGACATCAGCAAGGCGTATGCACGAGGTATGGAGTACATGGCAGATGTGCGTGATGGTAGTACTGGGGAGCTGTCGCGGGGATACTGGACGTTGCAGGTGATAGGAGTAGAGTTGGAGGAGACGCGGATGACGCCGCTGTATGGTCATTTATATTCGCAGTTGGCACCTGGTTTTGTGAGCGAGAATGAGGAGATAGTGCGGGCTGTAGACACGGTGTCGCATCACACAGAAGGCAGAGGGATATGGGTGATGGATCGAGGAGCAGACCGGCGGAAGTTGTATGGGCCGCTTCTTGATCGGCGCTTGCGTTTCATCATAAGGCTGGTAGGTGACAGGCATTTAATCTGTTCGGGCAGGGCGGTGTTGGCCAGAGAGCTTGCTGGCAGGTGTTCTACGTTGTATGCGGATCGGTACGTTCGGGAGCAGTCGGGTAGGGAGAGTATCTATACGATTGAGTATGGGTACAGGCGTGTGAGGTTGCCTGGAAGGCGCGAGAAGATGACGCTTGTTGTGGTAAGGGGTTTTGGCGAGGAGCCGATGATGTTGCTTACGAATGTAGACGTGAAACGTACTCGTCGGTCGTGTTCATTCGTGGTTCAGAGTTACTTAAGGCGTTGGCAGATAGAGGACACGATACGGTGCACTAAGCAGAGTTATGGAGTGGAGAATGTGAGGCTGTTGAGTTATGAGCGTTTGCAGAACATGATGGTGTTAGTCTTGTGTGCGATGTATTTTGCTGCAGTTTATCTTGGCGATCGGGCCAGGTTGAGGATACTGGCCCATCATGCGTTGGTGGCAGCTCGCAGGCTCTTCGGGATACCAGACTTTCGGTACTATGCTCTTGCCGATGGTATAAGGAAACTCCTGGAGGGCGTCAGGAGACCGTTGCTGGCCAGAGTAGGTGCTGGACCCCCAGAGTTGCAGACCTCCTTCTTCAACACATGAAAAAATGGGGAAACTCCACCCGAACTTTATCCCTTGACGCGCGGAGACCTCATAGGGGTTAGGCAGCCGGAAAGGATGTCGCGTCGGGCTCACCTGGGCCTCTGAGTGCGAAAGCGCGGGATGAACCTCGGCACCCGCGCCAGGTACTCGCGATACGCGGGCATTCGTTGGAGCAAGTCTACTTCTTCCAACTGCGCTTGGAGGAGAGCCCACAGTATGCCGAGGGCGCAGGCCAGCGCCACCGTGCGGCTTGGCTTCACAAGGATCAGGGCCGCAAACTCGAGTAGGAGGCCGGCATAGATCGGATGGCGGATGTGACCGTATACACCGTGTTCGACCAGGGCATCGGCCATCGAGGGCTTCGCGGCTCGCTCGCCTAACGACGCAAGAGCCAACAGCTGGACGCCGCACCCGGCGGCGAGCAGCACCCAGCCAAACGCCTCCAGTAGTGCGGGAGCTGCGAAGAGCACGGGCGAAGGGGAGCGGACGGCCAGACCGAGGCCGATTACCCACAGAGGGATTCCCAGGAGGTTGCGCAGGACGAAGGTCACCCATTGGCCGTGTTTTGCGCCCCAGCGGCGAGAGAAGGCCGCTGTGAAGGCGCTCGCGGAGTTGAAGATGAACCCGAGGAGCAACGGAATCAGAAAAGCGTCCATGCGACTCCTTGCGGCTACCTAACGGGCTGGGAATAACCGGATGCAAACAAAGTGCGTATGAACTTGATTTGCTAAATCGCGCGACCGGATTGATGGACTCAAAAAAAGGCGAGACACGTTTGCATTCCTTGTTGATGCCCTGGTTAGGCAACTATTTCTGAAATATCGAGTTATTGTGATTTATGAAAGTGGCTATATATCGAACATTACCCTATTCTATTAATCGCTTGTCTTGTTATATTCCAGATTGATTGCAGATATGATTTCCATAGCAAGCACTTCACCTTTTGCACCATTAGTCATTACAATAGCAGCAGTGCCCCGTTCAGGCCAGCCGATCAACCAGCAATTCAACCCCGGAAGATTGCTCCCCGGATGCATAAACAATAGATCCTTACCTTCGCCCGTAAGAAAAACACCCAACCCTTCCGATAGCGGCATACCAAACATTTTGGGGTCAAGATTAACTTCTTTGCTAAAAAGTTGTTTCGTCATTTCTTGCGATAGTATTGTTTCCGATTTCCCCCGATACGAAAGCATAATTTCAGTAGTGAATTTTGCCAGGTCAATTGGTGTGGTCGTTAATCCTGCATGAGCAAGGGCAGTTAAATGCATTTCGGGTTTGCGTGAAATTCCATCGGCATCGTGCGGCATTGCTTCACGTTTTTTCTTTTCAGAATCCAATTGATAAACAAAAGTGCTGTTGTGCATCCCAAGCGGTGCAAAAATTATTTCCTCGGCAATTTGTTGAAAAGGTTTGCCCGAAACATCCTCAAGCAGAAGCTGGATGACATCGTAAGCTACATTCGAATACTGCCACTTGGTGCCGGGCACAAGTTCCGGTACTGCCGGTTTATTCAATGCTGGCGATTCACCATTTAAAACATTTAACAAGGTAGGATATCCGGCATTCTCATCGTGACCGAAATTTGTAGTCGGCATTCCGGCTTGATGAGTCAATAACCGGCGAAGTGTAACTTTATTCCTTTGTGTAAATTCATTCTCCGGTACCTGCCACGATTTCAAATAGTCATTTATGTTTGTGTCTAATTCGATCAATCCCTTCTGCGCAAAATGAAGAGCCGTTACCGCCGTTATGAACTTGCTGGTAGATGCCGCCTCAAAAATGGTTTCTCTTGTAACCGGCGCACCAGTGTTTTTATCCGTTGTGCCATACGCCTTGCTCCACTCTATTTGATTATTATTAATAACCGAAATGCTCACACCCGGCACTTTGTAATATTCCATTCTACCGGTTAGCGTTTTTGGATTCGCAAGCTGTGCGCTGTCAGGTTGAAGCATACAAGCAAGTGAGTTAAATTCAATTAAACCTTTTTCGATTCGTTCTATTTTTTGCTCGATGTTTTGATCGTGTCTTTGTTGTGAGCAAGAAACAACGATCAATAGAACTGTTAAGGCTGTGAATAACTTACGCATGATTTTCTCTTTTAGAAACAAAAAGTTGTTGACCCTAAGGGCGAAACTCTGGTCCACGAGAACATGCGCGCAGAACCACAGAGCTTCCTCAGAGCAATCGCTCCATACCGTGAAGACGTCGTAGTCTGCGTTG
>Ga0315279_10008913_pt1 | contig 12056 bp, 13 predicted proteins | sample YL17G06_20_MG_FD_203694 | JGI IMG/M metagenome (GOLD analysis project Ga0315279, IMG submission 203694) | Sediment microbial communities from Yellowstone Lake, YNP, Wyoming, USA - YL17G06_20 | ecosystem: Environmental > Aquatic > Freshwater > Lake > Sediment | place: USA: Wyoming | collected...
TCTCGGTGGGTGATTCAAGCTCGAGTCCATCATAGAGGGTAGCGCCGCATGCGTGACAGAAGACGCGTTGGGGCATCCAAGTAGCCTCGGTAGAGCATCGGGAAGTGAGGCAACGTATTTTAACTATATGTGCCCAAAGGTACAAATATTTGACACAATACCAGTACGGTATGAGTCCGATGGACTGGATCAAGGACTTTCTGGATAGTGCGAAGCGGAGAGGACTGAGCCCCAAAACCGTTCAAACCTACGAGGCCACTTTGAATAGGATCACGAATCATCAGCACTTGAATCTCGAGACCTGCACTCAGCAAGAGGCTCTTGCATTCCTAGACAAGAAGCGGGAAACGTCGAGTCCAGCCTACTATACGCTCCATGTGAATATCATCAAGATGGCTCTGGCCTTCTTGAAGCGGAAGGAGCTCGCGGAGGCGATTCAGTTTCCACATCAGAAAGATCGTGGAGAGAGCATCAAGATTCTTCCGCTTGAAGAGGTTGAGCGCCTGATCCGCGAAGCTCCCACACTCCAAGAGCGCCTCTTAGTCGAGCTGTTCATCGAGACAGGCGCGAGACGTGGCGAGATGGCGAACATCGCGATCCGCGATATCCAATTCGATGAGCTTGGAGCGATTGTCTGGCTGCATGGAAAGACAGGCGCTCGAAGACGAAGAGTGTTCGGCTGCGTTGCCGACCTGCGCGAGCAGAGGAACAATCATCCTTTGCGAGACAAGCCGAATGCTCCGCTATTCTTCAAGACAAATGGCAAGCCCTATTCCTACGGCACTTTCTATAAAGTCATCAAGAGGTTAGGGAAGCGGATTCTCGGCAAGGACATCTATCCGCATATGTTCAGACACACAGCGGCAACAGAGGCCAGCCGCCACTTCACTGACCAAGAGATGATCATTCTCTTCGGATGGAAAGGGGCGCAAATGGTCGCACTTTACAGCCATCTTAGCATGAGAGACGTCGAGGACAAGGATCTCATGCTGCATGGCATGAAGCCACGCGAGGAAGTTCTGCGGCCTCTAGCTGAAGCCCAGACCTGCCCGAAATGCAGCCAAGAGAATGCCGCGATCGCGATCTACTGCGTCAAGTGTGGCGCGATTCTGCCGAATGAGCAGCTTTCAGGACTAGACAGGATCCTTGCGGAGCCAGAGTTTATGAAGCGCCTGATCAACAGTGAATCATTCAAGGATGCTCTGCGAAAAGCATTAGGAGAGTGAGAAAGCTGAAATGGGGATGGGTTCTATACGGCCTGATGGTGCTGGCTGCGCTGGCCTTTATCTTCGTGGGGATGGCTGTTCTAGCTTCGGTCGGCAGCCTCTATCCATGAATGAGACGCTGGAAAAATAGGGGAGGGGCTCAGCGTGAGCCGAGCCCTGATCAGTCAGGTACGATGATCACTGGCAGCGTTGCGTTCTGTGCAAGCAAAGCGGCCTGCTCCTCTGCTGTCAATGGCTGTACTCCACCTGGGATTATGACCTTAGCTTTGGCTTGGCTGAGGGCCCTCCTGAAAAGGACCGTCAGAGCATGCCAGGTAAGCTTGAGGTACTTGTATCACTCATTAAGACAGCAAGAAGAGCTGTTCGCAAATGTCGTCGACTCGTGGCAAGAGAACGATCTTCGTCGCTGTCGTGTCTGTCCTCGCAGCGCTTCACATAATCCTCTCAATCTCTCCCGGCCCGTTCGGGTTCAGACGCCTCAGCATAGTCATGGAGCCTCTAGAGGGAATCATCGGAGGGCCACTGTTCGGGTTTGCGGCTGGAGCCATCGGTTGGATCGGAGGAAGGTTTGCGCGGCCCGAAGGCTTCTACGTCGAGAACTTCTTCGGGGTGGCCGAGGCGATGGGAGCGCTAGGAGCAGGTCTCCTCATTAGGAGACGATGGTGGGCTGTCGCAATCGTCTACGGGGCTCTTCTCGCCGCCTTTCTCGCGCATCCCTTCGCGAGAGAGGTCCCTCTATGGACCCTCTGGGATACCTATCTCGGATTTCTCGCAGTATTTCCAGGCGCGATCGCTGTGAGAAGAATGACCGCAAACGGCCTGAACCCCAAAGTGCTGGTGCCAGTGGTGGCTCTCATCACCTTCGTGGCTGTAGAGTTGGACGCGATGACGAGAATCTTCATGCTGGCCGATCTGGGCCTGTATCAGACCTATGGCCTTCCCTTGGAGGCTTGGTCAACAATCTTCGTCGCGGGCGCGTTCCAAACACCTTTGGAGGCCGTTTATAGCGTTGCGATAGCATCGGTTGTGGGCGTGCCCGTGCTAATCGCTTTGAAACGGGCTAAGATCCTTGAGTGGCCCCTTTCGTGAGTCGTTCTCGATTCCGCGAAGGCGAGGGTAAAGCTGACTATTTGGAATGCACTTGGGCGCAGCAAAGCATCAACGACGTGAGGACAAGTCCTGTCAGCGAAGCGTACCGAAGTAGGGCAGATGGCAACGCCTATAGATCGATGCAGGAAGGATAGGGGAACTTTGCTCACGCAGGTGAGAAGAGAGAGGTGTAGAGTGACTCAGAATGCGTAGCATATCTCCGCCTTATCTCGTCTCCTACGCTATTACTAGGAAATGTAATCTCAAGTGCAAGCACTGTTACAGCGATGCCCTCGATGTGGCAGCGCCTGATGAGCTTTCAACATTCGAAGCGAAGAAGCTTCTCGATACCGTAGCGGATTGGGGTATACAACTCCTGATCATTGATGGTGGCGAACCTCTCTGCAGAGAAGACTTCTTCCAGATCGCCAAATACGCTTCCGACAAGAGGATGAGGATAGTTGTTGGAAGCAATGGAACTCTAATAGACGTTGAAATGGCTAGGAGGATAAAGCAGGTCGGCGTTCAGTGTGTACAGATCTCCATCGACGGAGCAAACCGCGAAACCCACGACTCATTCAGAGGCGAGGAAGGCTCGTTTGATAAGGCCATGCAAGGCATTGAAGCATGTAAGCAGGCAGGTTTGCCTTTCCAGTTTGGCATGGTGATCAGAAAGCAGTCTCTTCCTGAAGTCCCAAGCATGCTAGAGCTAGCTGTCAAGAGCGGTGCAAATGCCGCAGAGTTCTTCGATCTCATTCAGGTTGCAAGAGTCAGGAAGGAATGCCCTGAGGACATTTTGAACACGGCAGAAAGGAAGAATGCAATGGAGTGGTTGGCTGAAGCCCAGAGGGACTGCCCTATCGTGATAAGAACACCAGGCTGCCCCATGTACCCCCTCATCCTCAAGCAGAAGAACGTCCAGCCAAAACATTTCCCAGCTCACCTCTTGAGAAGAATCCCATACTATGATCGGGGCTGCGCGGCGGGGATGCCTAATGGCTACATCACCATACTTCCCAATGGTGATGTAATCCCATGCATGCTTCTCCAAGTCAAACTCGGCAACATTAGGGAGGAAAGCATTGTCAGAATCTGGGAAGAGTCACCTATTCTAGCCAAGCTCCGTTCAAGACTGCTCTTGCAAGGTGAATGCGATAGATGCCGCAACAGAGACGCTTGCGCTGGTTGTCGAGGTCGAGCCTACGAGGAGACTGGAAATATGCTGGCCTCAGACCCAGGTTGTTGGATAACGGGTGAATAGTCGGCAAGTGTGATTTGTCACGGACTGGTCAGATGCGACTCGAAGGGACTGGTATCATAACGGTTGCGGCTCAGAGCTCCCGCTAGGTAGGTGAAACTGAAGAGAAAGCAGCTCGGAAAGGTTTCGTGTAGCCTGTCGAAAAAATTAGGTCGTCGTGGGGCAGGCTATCCAGTAGACCAAGACTCCACCGATGAGCTCCTTGCCGTGTCTATGTTCGACGTTGTCCGCAGGAGCAGGATGCCTATGGGAGCTCTCGCTTGCTGTAACCCCCGAGATACTGAACGGCCCGCTCGATGCTGAGACACCTGCTGCTCCGAATGTACCTGCCGATCCATCTGTGCCCGCTGGGATTTGGACATTGAAGGTTCCTGGGGCGTGGTCGTGGGCTGGTGCTTGGAGAGTTCCTGGCGAATGCGCGTGAGCTTCCCCAGGGCCCGTGTAGAGACCTGTTGATCCTTCCAGAGCAATACGAGCGGTGCTGACTGTGAATTCCGTCAGAGAGATCGACTCGATTTCACAGACGATTAGATCCCCGCCCGAATTGTTGACTGTGGCTACCACGTTCGGAGCGGCTGGATAGGCGGTCTTGAAAGTCACCGTTGCCTTTCCTGTACCTGCATCAGTCGTGACCTGGCCTGCCTGGACGAGCGTTCCCCCGCCTGACGGGGGGCCGCCGACCATTCCGATGCCGCTCATGATTCGGCCTCGGCCCCGCTCAATCTCATCTATTCGAGCGTGGATTCTTGCGAGCTCGAAGCCCTGGATGGGTCTAGTCTGCGGTCGCCACTTCGCCATTAGGTCTGAAGGAACCCCCTGCCTTTGATTATCCAGCCTTCATCTTTCGAGAAGATGTAGCTGAGCTCCCTCATGAGCATCTCGACTCCCTCGAGATGGAATTTGTGGCCGATCTGAATGTCGACACGGCCCAAGTTGTCGAAGTCATAGTATTGCTGCGCTGTCATCAGATTCTCCAGGACAGAGTTGCCGTAGATCTTGGCGAGCACATAGCTGGCTATGTTGCTGACGGGCTCGATTTGGATTCGTCTCGTTGCAGGCGTTGCGGGCACTTGAGGACATCTGACGACGAGCGGCTTGATGAATCTCAGCCCGTCAAAGAAGATGCTGATGGTTCCCATTCCGTAGGGAAAGTTGTAGACTACGAAGCGAACCTCGGCGATGTTGCTCCAATCAACCACGTCGGTCGGGGGAGCGGTCGGGGTTGTTGGCTTGTATCCTGCTGAGGGACCGAAGGGACGCTGGACATAATTCCAAGGCGGGAAAAGGAAGTTCATGCCAGGCTCATATCTAACTGACTCGCCAGCCGCTGTCGCTCCTGTGGTGCCGTCTTTGACTTCTATGCAGAGATTGAAGGCTGTGTCAGATTTGATGAAGAATCCGATGGCGTTGATTTCTCCCATCGTCTCATCCATCTTTGTCTCGTTGTAGCAGTTGAGGCCGCCCGCAGGATCCTGGCTGGGCCACTTCGAACCGCCTGGCGGGTACGGAGCGCCGAAGGGGAAGGGCATGTACCAGTATAGCCGCTGGTTCGACATGATGACGAGTGTTGTGATTCTGATGGATTGGGAGCCGATCACATGCTCCGTGGGCTCGTCTGAGATTATGTCGACGCCTGCGCCTTTCTTGTAGTCGGCTGCGTTGCCTTCCGTCCAAGGATCAGTTCGGTCATCTCCTACGCCCCCGTTGTAGCCCACCTGCATTTCGAGCGGGATAGTGCCTGCTGACTCGTTCCCCCAGACCCAGATGTCGTTTTTGACGGGGAGCGAGTATATGATTCGGTGCCTTCGCATCGTCTCCAAGTTGAGGGGAATCGAGATCCCGCTGTCCCGATTGCCTATCGGCTCGATATAGAAGCCGTCTGTCACGTCGACGTAGAAGTCGAAGAATTGATCCTTGCCGCCGAGAGCAACGGGAGCGCCCAAGCTGTCTACAATATCTCGGTACATGGCCCAGAGGCCCTTTCGCTTCCAGAGAAAACTCATCGTGATATCGTCAGGAGCGAGGTTGCTTGAGATGGCAATGGCGGGATCGTCTGTGTATCGCATGAGCGAGTAGAGGTTCATGATCTTGTCGACGATGTCTTTGGGCGTCATGTTGACGACGTGCATGCTCGCCTGAATGTCTTCGAGAGCGCCCGCATCGCCTCGGCCTCTAAGCTGCAGGATCCTGCCCTGCTTCTTTTCGAGCGAGCGGTCAGGAATGTCTAAGCGGCCTCGTAGGACACCCTGGCCATCAATTGAGAGCGTGATCGGGTCGTTCCAAAGGAGCGCATCCCATTTGTCGAATCGATTGTCTATGTCGATCGTGAAGGCGGGCACTAGGTTTGTTATGGCAGCTTCGATCTCAGCTCTGATCAAATCGCCTGACAGATCATTGGCCCCAGACATGAGGCTGAAGGTCGGCTTGTATCTGGTCAAGTCTGACCCTGAAACTCCACGAACCTGAGAGAGTATGTGAACCAGTTCGGTCTGCCTGCGACATAGCGCCAAGAGTAGGAATCGAGTACGACGCCTGATTGGTCCAGGATGGTTGAGCCGTCAGCGCTGACCGACTTGATCCTGTATCGACCGCCAGGGTTGCTTGCCGTGATCTGAGCCGCCAAGAATTTAGCCTCTAATCCAGTTCTGACGTCCTGCTTGCAGAGGCCGCCGACCACGTATTCTCTCGAGTAAGCGCCCATATCTTGGCCGATGTCTCTGTCAAGGCCTGGAATCGGATGCCGCACGATTGCTCGTCTGTAGTCTTTTCCTACCTCATCTGGAACTGAACCTTGCGGCTCTGCCCCCGTCTCTGTGAACGACATGGTGAGAGTTGAGCCGCCCGCTTCAAGATCGTAGAGGTAGAAATAGACCGTTCCCATTAGTGCCGATATCTCCTCATTTGCTCATACCAGAGCGTTCCCATCTGCTGAACCGACTCGAGAGCCTGTTGCTTCGTTTGGAAATTCGCATTCTGAATGTTGATGTTCACAAGTGGCTCCTGATAGGCGCCTCCACCGAGAGCGGGCATTCCTGCGGCTGGTCGAGGAGCGAAGCCGCCTGCGAGTGCATAGCCTCCAACGCCAGCACCTAGAACGCCCAGCCCTATCATAGCCCAGCCTACGGGTCCGATAGCAAGAAGTGCAGTTCTCAATGCGGCAAGGGCTGCTGTCCAGCTCCATGTTGCTACTGTAGCGGCTCCAGTCGATACTGTGTAGGTTGTCTCCGTTGCAACCGCCGCCCCCGTCGACGCTGCGACGGTGCCTGTCACAGTTGCATTGGCAACCTTCGACGCTGTATCAGCCGTAGTTGCGGCCGTACTTTCAACCTGTGAGGCAGTCAGGAATTGCGTTGCGAACCCTAGTAATCGTTGAACAGCCCCAGCCGCTCGCACGGCTGCGCCGAGAATTTGAATGCCTCGAATCACTGCGTCGAGCGCTGCGTTATGAATCCCAAGATCTCGCGTGACTATGCCCAGCGTTGAACCTAGCACACTGAAGCTTCGACCAACACTTGTCAAACTAGGCGTCGCATTATCAGCGGCCTCAATATTTACCAGAACTTCTTCCGGCGCCTCAGCTAAGACTCATCCCTCCACTAGATTCAACCAAACATTTTCGATATGCGTTTGTTTCGTTCGTTCAGGTAGACATTGAGGAAATCAATGTCAGGCATCATGAGAGCGTCGGCTAGTTCGCTTGGAGCTCGACCTAGAAGCTCGCAGATTTCTCCTAGCTGATAGCCTTCAGGATCGAGGATGAAATTTGCTGAGAATATCCTTATCTCCAGGATTCAATGCGCTGCCGTCAATTATTCCCGTCAAGAGCGCTCTTCGGATTCGGACATCGTCTAACTCCCTTGTCAACCATTCCTGCTCGACCCCTGTCGCAAGCGCGATGTACCGATCCATAACTTCGTAGGCTGTTTGATTCTCATCCGGCGTGAGAGTTACGCTTTCAAGTTCATTCGGTGTCGTCAGTTTCGGATTTATCTTGTTGAACTCCCGCGTCATCTCATTGAGTTCTGTTCCTCTCAGTCTGCGGCTGGGAATCACGACGTCGTCCATGCCTGGTCTGAGGATTCTGATTTGGAGCGGCCTATCGCGTGCTACGAGCAGCTTCGCCTTGATCTCTTCCTTTTGCTTCTCATCGATTTCCATCGCCTTGAAGAGTTTGTCTGTTTCGCTCATTCTATCTCCCTCCTTGCGCGAGCGCTTCTCTAACTCCATCACGAATCGCTTCCATGATCTTGCTTAGGTTGTCTTTCTTGGCGGTGTGAATGACCATGAAAGGCGGAGTTCCAGGATGATGCACCCATTTCGCGAAGACAATGTCGCCGTCCACTTCGAATCTTAGGACCTTGGCGGTTCGCGGGAAAATGAAGTGCGGCATGCTGCCATACTCAATTATCGCAGCTTTGGAATCTCCTGCTCTAATCGCGAATCTGAGCGGTGCCTCTTGTTCGACCGTGATTGAGGCCGCGTATTGGCCTGTTCTTCGTGGAGCGATCTGTCTAGCATAGTCAGCGACTTCTTGGCAGACAGCCTGTAGGCGTACTGAGACTGTTTGAACGAGCGCTTCTGCTGCTGCTCGGAAATACTCAGCGGCCTCATCTAGGCCTGTGACCTCGATTGAGATAGACAAATTCGTGATCTCAGGCTATTGTGGGTTCCGTGACCATGGTGCCTTTCAGTGTTGCTTTGACTACTCCGTCTGCGTTTGCTGGACCTTGTCTCTCGAACTCGTTTACTTTGATGCTTGATGTCGTGGTTCTGACTCCTTGCGGCGAACTCGTGTCCTTGTCGGTGCTGACGACGGTTATCGGTGTGTCTCGCCCTGACGCTAGGCTCGCCCAATTATCGTTCGAGACATAGATTGACTCGCAGTCAGTTTCTCCGTGAAAGACTCCGTGTAGGACTCGAGGAATGTCTGTACCGCATACAGGCTCTTCATGGGTTTTCAGTCCATGACGGATTCTCCAGTTCTTCGCGGCTGCCATGATGACGCCGTTCACTGAGAGAAGCGCATGTTTGGCTACGAATTCTGTTCCTGCTTCTCCGACCATTCCTTATCTCACTACTCCGCGAGTTGGACTTTGCCTGTCGTTGTGCCGCTCCATACGGCTCCTGCAACGTTCTTTCGATATTTCTTGACGAAAGCTCTGATAGCTTCCAGAATCTCTTTCTCTTCCTGCTCTGAGGCGTCTCCGCCTATGCTGATGCTATACACCATTTTCTTCCATCCTCCTCTCTTTCACACAATCTTCGTGTGACCTTCACTCACCATAGCCTCGTAGACTAGGGAACAGTACGCCATTGACTTCAGAGGCGCACTCGGAAATCCGTCCTGGACAATCTTGTGGAAGAGCCAGCCTGTCCCGAGAAATTCAGCATCGAAGAGCAGCGTCTTGATGCGATCCTTGATCTGCTGACAGAGCTCTCGACAGTTCTCGTTTCCTTCAACTGCTCGCGCTATGATGTCGATCTTGATGTTTTCTCGGCCTTGCCCTGCAATTCCGCCGCAATTCCATTGGAACGGTCCGCAGCGCGTTTTCGTGACTGCCACGTACTTGTTTCCGATCCCGCCCGCTTTCGTTGTCGCAATCACTTTCCGGTCGAGAACGAGATCGATTCTGACGCTCATATCCTTGATCTTTGAATCGCTCGCTATGGCTGAGTAGAATTGGCTCGCCATATCAGGCTGAAGGAATTGGCTGCTCATACGACTCCCCATCTCCGTTTCCTGAATAGTTCGAGTGTGGCATCGATATCTTGCTGGAGCTCGTCAATGACATGTCCGAATGGTCCTGCTCCGCCGCTTGCTCCTCCACGTGTTGCGAAAGTTTCAGTCATCCCCGCAACCCCGATCGTTGTGGCTCCCTGCGTGTCCGATGCGCCTTTCTTCTTGAGCAGTTCAATGACAACCATCTTCATGCAGGCGTCTCGAATTCCACTTGGCGGAATTGCGAAGCCGTAGCTGTAGGTGACTTCAATGTTCGCTATGCCACGGCCGAAGTGGGTTGTGTAATCGAAGGGTACGCCCGCGGCTGGGAAAGGCTGATACGCATAGATGGGCGGATACCAACCTAAAGCTCCAAGCTGCGAGGCTAACATCGGAATCCCTGCTGAGGGTAACGTGATGAAACCGTTCTGGGCGTCTATGATGAGTTCGCTTACAAAATTGGCGTCAGTGCTCTTAATGTCCGTCACAACTTGATTGTCTGGGTTTCGAATTTTGACTTCTTGAATGCTCACGATGGGATAGTTGTCTAGGACGAGCTTCTGTTGGCCGACGCCATCATAGAGTTCGGTTACAGTCACGGTGTCGAATCTTCGCCTTGTCGCTCGGTCCATCTCATTCGCGGAGCGGTAGATTAGATCGAGAACTTCCTCGTCTGTCGTGATCACATCGACATCAATCGTCTGGAGATATTGGCGAATCTGATGGATTGTACAGTAGGCTCGGCCTCCCGCGACATCGAAACGGATGCTTCCGCTCGAGACGGTTCCTAAGAGAGCTTCGATCTTGCCGTTGACGGCTCGCGGAGCGATGCTTGAGGTTTGGATCCATACAGTCTTGATTGCGCCCGGAGCCAAGTCTCCAAGGCTGATAGAATTCGAGAAGGCCAAACCGTCAAAGCTGAGAGTGTCGGAGGCCTGCCGTGTGAGGACTACGCTTTCAAGTGTGTCGGTTCCAACGTTGCGAATTGAGAATTGGAAAGTTTGCTCTGAAACATAGGTCGGCTTCTGATATCTCCCGTAGAGATCCACAAACTCATCTGGCTCCAACATTCCGATCTCGAGAAGGCTGCCCCATCGGAAAGTGTCTGCGCTCAGTTGAAGCCAGCCTGTCATAAGAACAGCTTCGAGCTCTTCAGGATCCTCCGTCATGACTGAGATCGGCCCGGCGCCGAGAAACTGCTGCTCAGGAGCTCCGCTGCTCTGGCGAGTGTAGTCCATCTGAATGACGGCTCGCTGCGCTAGTTGCGAAGCGTCTGCGATTGCGTGGCCGACTTCTTCTAAGCGAACCTTGACGTTCTCAGCGTTTGAGGATGCTGTGTTCTTGAGTCGGAAGATTCGGTATGTCGGCTGCACTTCGTCAAGGCGAAGAGCCTCCAATGAGAGGCCGTTAGTGTCTTGGAAAGCTAGACTCATTTCTTAATCCTCTTCCTCGCAACATAGACCACTCCGCCAGCAGTCACCGAGATGATTGCGATCATGATCATCGTGGCTGTGCCAGGGCCAGCTTGCTCCCAGGTGATGTAGATCTGCCCGTATGCGTAGCCCGGGATCGGTTGAACCGTCAGATCATATCGGTATCCAGTCCATGTCCCGTTTCCGTAGGGCGCTGTGAGACCGTTGATCTGCGCCATTCTCGGGCCGTAACCGAAGACGCCTGAATCAGCTTTCACATGCAGGATCCCGTTGAGAGTGAAGTTGCCCATCAAGCTCTGCTGACCGTAGATGCTTCTAGGCATAGGGCTATTCGATAAGACCCATCCGAGAGGCTTGTTGTAGACAGCCCAGATCTCATTCTCGCCTGATGCTGTATCATTGAGGAAGATCCACCATGAGGGATGTGTCCAGCCGAGATTGTATCCTGTCCTTGAAGAGTTCACGATTCCGAGGCGCTCATTCGCAACCATGAAGCCCGTGAAGTTCTTCGTGCCTCCCGAACCTGTCCATGTGATCCTGAAGTATGGATACTCGAGATGGAAATCGTAGTTGGTCGGATAGCAGACTTGAAGCGTGTACGTGTCTGTGGAAGGCACCGCGATTGAGACGTCTGCGACCTTTCGAGATGAATCCCACGAGTATGAATAGCTTGATGCTCCTGCGACATAGACTCCCGAGATCTCTTTCCCGCTTGCCACTGAGACCTTAATCGTCTCTCCTGACGCGACTGACATCTGAACGCTGAAAATGCTCGCGCCCCATGATATCGCGGTCATGTTGACGCGAAGGCTTGAGAGAATCGCGGCAGGAGCCATCTGCGCGGATCCTGTGAGAGCGGTCGCTGCATCCATCCATTCCTTCCAACCGATAGCTCCCCAAGGCTCCGTTTCACTGTTCGTCTCATACTTGTCAGGGAAGATGTAGACGACGGTTCGCGTCGAATTCAGAGTGGCTTTCCACCAAAGCTGAGAGATCGCTCGCAGAGCAATCGGCTGACTGTATCCGAGACTATCAAGAGTGCTCGCGTAGGCTTGAGCTATCATCGCAGACTTGTAGGACGGCCAAGCCCAATCGTAGATTGTGGCGGTCGTATTCTGGCCGCCCACGATGATCCCGGCGGGGATGATGTGGTATCGCTCCGATTGAGTGATGGGATCCCATTCCACATATTGATAGTTGCTTGTTCCATCCGCGACCTTGAAGTGATTTGTCGCAGTCGTGATTCGAGAGAGAACTGTCGAGTTTCCTCGTGCGTTGTAGTAATCTGCGAGCGCCCGAATCGCGGGAGCGGTGAAGTCGAGATAGCTGTT
>Ga0315279_10008915_pt1 | contig 12053 bp, 8 predicted proteins | sample YL17G06_20_MG_FD_203694 | JGI IMG/M metagenome (GOLD analysis project Ga0315279, IMG submission 203694) | Sediment microbial communities from Yellowstone Lake, YNP, Wyoming, USA - YL17G06_20 | ecosystem: Environmental > Aquatic > Freshwater > Lake > Sediment | place: USA: Wyoming | collected...
AGGATTCTAAGTCCGACGAGGATAATTTTTTGCGCCGGAGGAACACGGGGAGGGCATGGCTTTCTGTTTTTTCAACGATGGTCCTCTCCGCGACATGGACAGGGTCCAGTCCCATAATTTCCAGTTTCCGGATGGCTTCTTTCCGGCTTCCAGCGGATAGGACACCTTCTGAGACGGCGCCTTCGGTATTCAGCGCGCGATATTGAAATTCCATCATGATGCCTTCACCTGCCCAACCGGTTTCTCAAATCCGTTTTCGCTCCTGTGGACGTCCTTGGTCACCCGGAGGACCTCGTCAATGGTTGTGACGCCACCGGCAACAAGCCGCCAGCCGTCCTCGCCGAGAGAACGCAGACCCTCGCGGTGGGCGGCCTCCCTGATCTCACCGGTTGACCTTGATTCAAGAACCATCCGGCAGATTTCATCATTCATGACCAGCAGTTCGAAGATGCCGTGCCGTCCAAAGTATCCGGTATTCCGACAGGCACCGCACCCGGCGGCTTTGTATATGGGCACTTCCGACCCCAGACCAATCTCCTTTTTAAATGAGCGGACGGTCGCCGAGCCATCATCCACGCGGCAATTCTTGCAAAGAGTTCGCACAAGCCTCTGCGCCAGGACACCTTCCAGTGCCGAGGTTACAAGGTAAGGCTCCACGCCCATGTCCACGAGCCTGGTCAGGGCTCCGGGGGCGTCGTTCGTGTGAAGGGTTGAGAAGACAAGATGCCCTGTCAAGGAAGCCTGGATGGCAATCTGGGCGGTCTCCGGGTCGCGGATTTCACCCACGAGAATGACGTCAGGGTCATGTCTGAGGATAGACCGCAAACCCCGCGCGAAGGTCAGCCCAGCCTTTTCATGAATCTGTATCTGATTCACGCCCCACATGTGGTATTCTATTGGGTCCTCGATGGTTATGATCTTGCGAATGGAATCGTTGATTTCGTTGAGGGCGGAGTACAGGGTTGTAGTTTTTCCGCTGCCGGTGGGACCTGTTACAAGGATGATGCCATGAGGCATGGCGAGCATCCGCCGGAACAAACTTTCCTCCCGCTCAGCCATATCGAGTTCCTTCAGTCCGCGGAGGGTTGACTCCTGCGGCAGAAGACGCATGACAACACCCTCGCCGTAAAGCATGGGAATAATGGAAACGCGGATATCAATTTCTCGCTCCGCAATGCGGACCTTGATGCTTCCATCCTGCGGAAGCCTTTTTTCCGCGATGTCCAAGTGGCTGAGAATCTTGACACGGGAGACGATGGCTGGCTGGAAGCGTTTTATCTGCGGCGGGACAGAAACGTCCTGAAGAACACCGTCTATCCGATAGCGGATGCGCAATTCATCCTCGTATGGCTCCATGTGGATGTCCGTGGCGCGCAGTTCAATGGCGTCCGTCAGTACCTGGTTCACGAAACGAATGATAGAGGCGTCCTCAGCCGCCTCGCTCAGGTCAATATTGTCATCCGCATCCTGGGAAATGACCTGGATGGTGTTTTCATCCTCTAAGGTATCAAGGGTGTCCGCGCCGACCCCGAGGTGCTTTTTCATTTCCCTCTGGATGGCGTCTGTGGTGGAAAGGACAGGAACCAGTTTCATTCCCGACATGAGTTTCAGGGTATCCAGCCCTTCCGTGGCAAAGAGTCGGCAGGTGGCAACTTCGATGGCGTCACGCTCCCGCTTGATGGGCAGAAGCATGTGCTTCAGGAGGACGCGCGCCGGAAAGAGCGAGAGCAGGTCCCGCTCCGGTTCGATATCCGTTAATTCCGAGTAACGAATGCCATATTCCTGCGCAAGCCACTTCAAGACGTCCTCTTCCGTGGGCTGTTCCTGTGAGCCGTTCCAGTCCTGCAGGAACAACTCCACATCCTTGCGCGACACCTGGTCCGCCTTAATCATGTTTTCAAACAGGTCTGTCATCCGATGAACCCCCCGGGCAAATGAGCGTAAGGGAGCCTCCGGTAGAGAAGGCTCCCCGCATTTAAAGGGAAAGAAAGATTAGTCGAGGACGCTCATAAGAACCAGATGTGCTTCCTGATTGATGGTCAGGACCTTGCGCAGTTCCTCGCGGGCTTTCTTCAGTTCTTCTTCGTTCTTCTTCTGCTGGTCTCTGTAAGCCGTAAGTTTCAGTTTAATCTCATCTGCTGAGGCTTTAGAATCCAATGCCTTCGACAGGGCATCGGCTGTCGGGTTCGCATTGGCAGTGGTATCACCACCGCGGCGCCCACCACCACCACCGAAGCCCATGCGGCCCCTCATGCGCGCATCATTGACCTTGCTGATGAGAGGCTTGATGGCATTCCACTCTTCATCAGTGGAGCCGAGGTTTTCCTTGATGCGGTCTAAGAAGCGGTCCTGTCCGCCGCCGGGTCCAGCTGGGTTATCAGGTCTTTGGGGACGGGGCATCTTTTCGAATTCATCCTTGCTGAGAAAGCCATCCTTGTTCGTATCCGCTGCAGTAAACCGATCGGCAGGACCTCTGAACTCATCCTTGGAAATTTTGCTGTCTTTGTTGGCATCCATGCGGTCGAACATTTGAGCGGGGTCCATTCTTCCGCCGGCTCTGTTGGGGGGCTGGTTGGGGGTCTGTTCCTGGGCAAAGATGCCCTGGGTCAAGAATAACACGACCACAGCGGCTAAGATGCTGACTAACACGATACTCCTTGCATTCTTCATTTTTAATACCTCCGTGAAAACATTCAAATAATCCTTTATAGGACTAAGGAAAATATATGCAATGGGTGTGCCAGATTATACACAATTGTTAAAGCATATCAAGCATTTATACTTATCCACAGATTACGCAGATTTTCACAGAATTAAACTGAATAAAATCATATAATTATCTTAATTTGCGCCCCTCTGCGGAATATGTGGATAAAAAATATGAGGACTTTTGCCTCCCGAGCGTGCAAGAAATGCGCACTCACACCTTTGCTTGCGCAAAAGTTGCTTTTATTGTCGGAATTGGACGCCTTTGCCGTTCAGAACCTGCCAAATTGACACAGATGGACACGGCTTGAATGGGTTGCGGAAAAAAGTAATTAAAAAAATTCACCACAATCCTCCTGAGGCGGACTATGGTGATATATTTTCAGGGATGATTTTGCCGATGTATCAGTCCGCCCTGGGCAGCTGGCCGCTCAGCGGATTGCCCCTGTGGTCAATCGCATCGGGATATTTTTCGCGGATTTCCTTGAAGAGTTTTGCCGCTTCGTCCTTTTTGCCGGTCTGCTGATAATAATTCGCCAAATGGAGGCGGGCATAAGCCCCGACCTGAACGCCATCGAAGTAATAACAGTCTGAGAATTTCTCAATAGCCATTTTAAGGTATTTCTCCTTGGTTTCACCCTCGCTCATCTGGCCCAGATAGAGGACGGCGCATCCGGTGCGATTTGCTTTATCATACTTCTGGATGAGTTTTCCGAGGCTGTCCTTGGCTTCGGGGGTGTTCCATTTATTGTTGGCGACCTGATAAAGGGTTTCGATTTCCCTGAGTTGCTCAGGCGTATATACCTTATTATCTTTCTGGGCGCGCTCGCTGGCAGCTTGGCGGAATTTTTCTTTGACGTCTCCCGTGTCCATTTTCTTGACGACATCTCTCGTGTCCATTTTCTTGACGAGGTCTTGCACTTGCTGGGTCAGTTCGCTGACTTGCTTTTCCAATGCGCCGAGCCTGCCTTCGAGTTTACCAAGCCGTTCATTGACCTCTGAGCTGTTCTCTTCAGCCGCTTGTGTGTATGTCAGATTAAACGCCAGCGCCAAAGTCAAAAATCCGATAATCATCATCCGTTTCATATTCCCGTCTCCTTTCTCGTAAAAATTTGTGCGGTTAAGACAAATCCTTGTCTTTATGCATTCGGGTTGGATGGTAAAAATTGCCGTTGGGCGCTGTCAAGCATAATGGCTCCATATGAAAAGGCTGTGTCTGAAGGTTTTTTTCTTACTTGACCACATGTTGTATATAAGGGTAGCAAATATTTCATTGCTCCCTCAAAATCTGTCTCCCTTAGGATGTGCTATATGATTTATACTAACATGCGAAGATGGTTTGTTGTCAGTGTTCTTATTGCCCTGACTCTCATTTCTGTAACTATTTATCCCCTTCCATCCGATGGCGTGACGCCGATTAACAACCATGAGTATGTGGCGGCGATTCACAAGATTATAAATAACGCAAAATCCAGCATCCGGGTCATGGCATACCAGGCATGGTATTACACAGATTATCCTGGCAGCGATTCCAATCGGTTTGTTGATGAGCTGGTCAGCGCCCAAAAGCGGGGTGTGCAGGTATTTGTCCTTCTGGAGACCTCCAACTGGAATGAGGCGTTAGATAAGCAGAACAAAGATTACGGGCAGAGACTCGAAGCGGGCGGTGTGAAGGTTTATTTTGATAATTATGAAATAACAAGTCATCAGAAAGTGGTTATTGTTGACGACTATGCGACGGTGGTTTCATCAGACAACTGGTCGCATTATTCCCTGTGGCAGAATAATGAGGTGGCGATAATTATCTGGTCAAAAGCGGTGGCAGATGCGTTTACTCTTTACATGAACCAGATGATGAGGCAGGCAGGACATGAGCCACTGCCCCAGGCAGATTCGACTACTCCGCCAAAGCGCTTGCGACGGCTGGAAATGAATCATGTGACAGCCAAAGACCTTGGTTTCAAGACTTACCAGGCAACAGATGTGCTTCCCCTGCCCAACCGCGAATATTTTCCAAGTGTCCATAATGCCTTCCTGAATGCGAGACAGTCCATCCGGGTCGTCCAGCGCTCGGCACAGTATTACACCATGCTTCCCGCCCATAGTGCAAAAAAAGCGCGCATACCGGGCGAACCAATCAGCCCGATGAATGTGCTTATGAAAGACCTCATTGCATCAGAAAAACGCGGGGTGGATGTGCAGGTAATCCTCGATGCTGAACTCCGCAAGAGGAGAAGCACCGGCGAATGGAATGTGGACAATTCCAATGAGGATTTTACAATGCGTCTCCTCGCAGGCGGCGTCCCCGTCTATTATGACAGCCTCACCACACAAACCCACACAAAGATGGTCCTTGTGGATGACATGACCATAGTCGGTTCAACCAACTGGACTCATAATGCCCTTGTTGATGGGAATGAGGCGTCCGTGCTGGTCAAATCAAAGGAGGTGTCGGAGATTTACCGGAAATACTTTGACACCCTCAAGGACGAAGGACTTCGTGTCACACCCGATACCGACCTCTTCACCATGAAGAAGGAGATGGAAAAGAAGGATAAGGAAAAATCCACCTCAGAAAAGAAATCTTTAGAAAAACCTGAAGAATCATCTTCATCATCCTTAGATTAATCCCATGCGGCAGGTTGGATTGGATTGCTAATAACCGGTTCAGCCTTCGCAGCCGCTTCGGCGAAGTAGGCTAAAGGCACAGGGGCTACCCGGGGACACCCCAAATCATCATGAAAAGGTTCTCCCTCACACACTCATCGCTCCTGCTGACAGGGCTGTTTTCACTTCTTTTCTTTCTACTTTGCTTTTACAGCGCCCGTGAGAAATCCATTACCACGGATGAGGTTGCCCATATCCCCGCCGGTTTCATGGTGTGGAAAACAGGCGACTATCGCATCAACCCTGAGCATCCGCCCCTGGTTAAGCTCCTTGCCGCTCTCCCCCTTCTTCCTTTTAACTTTTATGTCCCGACAAAGGATATTGACTGGCTCGACGGCGATGAGTGGCACTTTGGCGGCTATTTCCTCTTCATGTATAATGATGCCGACACAATTGCCATGCTCAGCCAGTTACCCATCATGCTGCTTGGGGTCATCCTTGGCTGGGGTGTTTATTTCTGGGGAAGGGAACTTTTTGCGTCGGGGAGAGGTTTTATCGCCCCGTTTGCCGGACTTTTCGCCGCCGCCCTTTTTTTCACCGAACCCAACCTGATTGCCCACTCTTCCCTTGTCACATACGACCTTCCGTTCGCCGCCGTGACATTCTTTGCCGGATATGCCTACTGGGCGCTCCATATTTACGGATTCAACACCAGATGGCTTCTCTTTTTTATTCTCTGCATGACACTTGCGCCACTGGTCAAGGTGGTGGGATTTTTCCTGTGGGGGTTGATTTTCTTTCATCTGTTTATCTCAGCCATATTTTTCAAAAAGAGATGGCGGCTATCGCTTCCCCTTTCAAAAGGGCAATGGCTGGAGAGACGCGGGAAAAAACTGCTCTTTGTTATAGTTCTTTTCTCCCTGTGCGCCATCTCCTTTTTCATCGCCATGTGGGCAATATACAGCTTCCGGTTTCGGATTTGCCCCGGACTTGAAACACCCCCCGGTGACCAGTGCACAAAATATCTCAACTTTGAGCTTATAAATAACCCGCTCATCAGAGGCGTCTTAAACACCCTGAAGGAGAACCGCCTGTTCCCGCAGGGGTATCTTACAGTATTCGGTCATGCCCTTCTTGAAAAGGAGAGATTCGCCATCCTTCTGGGGGAAACAAAACTCACGGGGGGATTTTATTCCTATTTTGTTATTACAACACTCTTGAAGACCCCCTATCTTCACCTTGCGCTCATTGCGACGTCGCTTTCTCTCATATTGTGGAATGGTGTGGCACAATTCATCCGCCGGAGAGAATGGAAAAAGAGGAGAAGATTCAGTCGGAGACTTTTTTATACCTACAGGGCGGAGATTCCCCTTTATCTAATCATTGGATTTTTCATCATTATCACATTGAGCATGGTCAATCTTGGACATCGATTGATACTGATGGTCATTCCGATAGAGTGCCTTCTTGCGGGAAGCATGGTGGAATTGTTTCTTGCGAGGTTGCGCCCTTTATACAGGAATGCGCTCGGCGCCGTGCTCCTTATTGTGGCAACTATCCCCGCTCTCAATAACTATCCCAACTACATCTCTTATTTCAACCCATTCATCCACGACCGGAAAGACGCCATCATGTATCTGACGGATTCAAATGTGGACTGGGGGCAAGACATGAAGAAACTGGGGTATTATATGCGGGAGAACGCAATCGAGAAGGTCAACTTATCCTTTTTCGGAACTGCCGACCCCTTTTATTATGGCGTTCAACGCTGGGTCGACCTCGGGAGCTGGATGATTTTGATACCGCGCTACAAGGAAAAGACACCTGATTATACCTGTCCCACAGCAATCAGCGCCAACTTTCTCACTTACCAGAATAATAAACATCCGGGACTCATGCGCACAGGCACGCCAATTCTTATAGGCGGCTCTATTTATCTTTTTCCGCCCGCCACACAAAAGAAGGGGCAAGACACAAATCCCTGATTCTCACTTATCCTGAAGCGCCTTGAGGAGGGCTTCCAGTTCTTTGCGGGTGCCGATTGTGATGCGGACGCCCGTGCGGAGACGCGGGGTATCGAAATATCGCACGAGTATCATCTTTTTTTTCAGGGATTCATAGAGAGACCCGCCATCACCGCTCTCCGCAAAGATGAAATTCCCCTGAGAGTCATAAACCTTAAAGCCCAGACGCCTCAACTCGGTGGTGAGAAAGGCGCGGTCTTCCCTGATGCGCACCGCCAAACCGGCGTAATACGCCTGCGCCCTGACGGCGGCGCATCCAAGGGTCTGACTCAGGTAATCCACATTATAAGAATCCTTCAACTTGAAGAGATTCTCTATGATATCCTCCGTGCCAAAGGCATATCCGAGGCGCATACCTGCGAGTGAAAATGCCTTGGAATATGAGCGGCAAATGACAACATTCTTGTAACGGGCAACGAGTGACGTGGCATCTCCTGAGGCAAAATCCACATACGCCTCATCAATGATAAAAAGGGTGGATGGGGCGGATTTGATTAAGCGCTCAAGGGTCTCCTCCGGATAAAATGTCCCATAGGGCGGATTGGGACTGGCGATTACAAATACCCTGAAGGAGGACAGTGCAGGGAAATCCGGTATCTCGCCATCGGGTCCGAGCTCAAAAATTTTCGTCCTTACCCCCAACTGTGCCGCAATGACCGGATATAGTGAATATGTGGGATTCACCATAGCGATGGCATCGCCGGCGCCAAGATAAGCCTGGAACAGGAGACGCAGGACTTCATCCGAGCCGTTCCCGACAAATATCTGAGAGACCGAGCCTTTATGCCTTTTTGCAAGCAGGGTGCGGAGCTCAACGCATAGCGGGTCGGGATAGAGCCGCAGACGCTCAGGCGCCGCCTGCCTGAAAGCCTCAATAACCTCAGGCGCCGGTGGATAGGGATTTTCATTGGTGTTCAGCTTGATAAATCCCCCATCCTGCGGCTGCTCACCGGGGACATAAGGCTTCAGACTTCGCACAATCTTTGTGGGTTTGACACTCATAAGGTTCCTTCACATCATGCCCGAAATAAAAACGGGTTAAAATCACTCCTCAAGCCGGATGCGGACGGCATTTGCATGGGCAGGGAGTCCCTCCTCTTCAGCAAGGCAAATTGCCGCCGGTCCCAGCTTCTTAATACCCTCCCGTGTGAAGTGCAGGATGCTTGTTGCTTTCATGAACGCCGTGACGGATAGGGGTGAAAAAAAGCGCGCCGTGCCCATGGTCGGGAGAACATGGTTTGGTCCTGCCACATAATCCCCGACAGGCTCAGGCGTGAACTGCCCCACAAAGATGGCACCGGCATTTTTCAGTCCTGGAATAATCTCTTCAGGTCGCTTCACCATGACCTCCAGATGCTCCGGCGCCTTCATATTTGCCAGTTCCACAGCCTGCGCAAGCGAACGCGTAACAATCACCATCCCCTGACCATCAAGGGCGCGCCTGATTATCGCACCCCTTGGGGAACCCGCTATCTGTCGCTCCAGTTCATCGCAAAAAGCCCTTTCATTCAGACGACCCACGTAGATGAGGATGGGAACGGACATAGGGTCATGCTCCGCCTGAGAAAGGAGGTCTGCCACGATGAAAGAAAGGGGCGCCGAGACATCCGCAATTATCAAGATTTCGCTGGGTCCGGCTATCATGTCAATGTCGATAATGCCGTAAAGGAGACGTTTTGCGGTTGCCACATAGGCATTACCAGGTCCCACCACCTTATCCACGCGGGGGATGGTTTTTGTGCCGAGGGCGAAGGCGGCAATCGCCTGCGCACCGCCAATACGGTAAACCTCCCTCAGACCGAGAAAATGAGCTGTCCCGAGGATGACAGGATTCACATTTCCCTTTGCCCCGGGCGGCGTTGTTACGACAATGCGCCCAACACCGGCGAGCAGGGCGGGAATGGCGTTCATGAGCAGGCTGGAGGGATATGCCGCCATCCCGCCGGGGACATAGAGTCCAACCGAGGGGATTGGCGAAATGCGATACTCAAGTCTGCCGATGGACGATTCCCTGATGATATATCCTGCGGGTTTTTGCGGGGTGTGGAATTTTTTTATACGCGCCGCAGACAGCTCAATCGCCCCGCGGACCTTACGCTCCATCCCTTCCCACGCCCGTCTTAGTTCTGCCGGTGGGACGCGCAGTCTTTCCGCCCGAAGACTCACGTGGTCAAAGCGGCGTGTGAATTCTAAAACCGCCTTATCTCCGCGTTCCCGCACTGCGGCAATAATATCCCCCACCGCTTTTTCAATGGCGGGCTGGCGTGAAACAGTCGCTCTCAGTCGGCTTTTGACCTCCTCCGCCCGGGCTGGATATTGAAAAATGAGCATATATTTTACGCCTCCTGTTCATGCCGGGAAAAAAATGTGGAATGAGAAAAATTCCGGCAATGGTGCAACTCTATTTCTCATCTGCCCAGCAGGTTCTGGAATTCCTTATTGAGTTGCTCCTCTTCCGTAAGTCCAATAATAACTTTTACAACGGCGCCGTTTTTATCAATGAGGACGAGCTGGGGAATAAAGCGGACGTCATAGCTACGACTCACCTTGCCATCCGGGTCAAGAAGGACAGTCATCCTTTCAAGGCTGTTTGTCTTCAGGAACTTCGAAATCTTTTCTTTTGCCTCACTGCCATTTATGGTAATAAACACCAGCCCGCGAGACTTATACTTCCCCGCAAGTTTATACAGAATGGGCAGTTCTTTTCTGCATGGGGGGCAAAAGACCGCCCAGAAGTCCACAACCACAGCCTTTCCCCTGTAAGAGGAAAGTTTATGTTCCCGCCCCTTCAAATCTTTAAGCGAGAAGGATGGGGCAGGTTTGCCGACAAGCGCATTCTGATTCTCATCTTCACTCTTTTTCGTCTGCTGCCTCCTCATCATCTCGAAGGTAAATTCATCCACCTTTCGGACATTAGCGGGTGGCTTGAACTGGAAGACATCCACCCTCAGGGGTTCGTTCATCCTGACGTTGAAATGCTCGTCCGTCACGAGGAATATGGCATCTTTTCCACCTTCAGCGTTAATCAGGCGCGATTTGTTATCAAAGACCATTTTGCCGATAAATCCCGATTTCTTTTCCACATAGGCATCAATCTGGACTTCTTTATCATCGACATTTTCTTCAAGATGAAGAACCCAGTGTGGCGAGCCATTAATGGAGACATCCTTTTTGAGCGAGGCGCGAACCAGGTCTTCCTTCAACATCGCGGAGGGACTGGCTGATGCGGCAATGTAAGCGATGCTGCAATTCTGCCCCAGGACGCCAGCGTGCCAGGGTTCAGAGCTCAGGAGACTCTCCGGTGCAGGCTTGACGATATATTCCTTTTGACCGGGGAGATATTTCACATAAGTCCTGCCATCTGAGACCATGGCGGTGTCGGTGGTCTCCATGTCATACTTTATCACTCTGAACTTATTCGGTTTTTCAAAAATGAGGGATGTCTTTAACGATGACGAATATTCCTGGGGCCCTAACTTGATATGGACACTGACATGAACCTCTGCCTCGTAGGTGGTGATACTGCCATATGCTCTGTCAATAGCCTCAAGGCAGGCGGCAACATCTTTTGAGATTTCAACACAAAACGCCATCCCTCCACATTGAAAGAGTAGAGCCACGAGCAATATAAAGAGAGGATTTATTTTACTTTTCCGGAAAGAAATCATCAAATCTCCTCCGCGTTAAAAAATGAAATCCGTGATGGAATTGCACAACCCGTCCTCCGCGTCAATTCCAAATTGAGAGGATGAATAACCTCTTTTAGTTGCAGACTGCCACAAAGACACGATCCGCCTGAGGCGGATGGTGAATCTTAATTTATTTAGAATTGCGGCAGAGGGGCGGATTGGATTTCCACGCGGTCAAGGAAGAGCGCACCGTTCACCTGGTCGTTCTGGTTCAGATTGACCAGGTCAAAGGCGACCCAGACGCCATTTGCCTCCACGCTCGGCGGAGGATTGTAATATAATTCATACATGCTCAAACCACTACTGATGGGGGATGAATCCCCATTGCCGTTGGAGTCCACAACAAGGTCATAGTGCGTGTGATTGACGATAGAGTTGATGCGGAGACGCAGCATAGGCACCTTAGAGCGGTTTGTCACATCGGTGGAGACGAAGAAACGGGCGCGGTAGAGTTTGTTAGATTTGACGGGCTGAGTGGGGCTTTCCCAGTAGCCAAAAGTCCTGGCGCTCACACTCCTGAGTCCTATACAGGAGGCACCCGTAATGGGTGTTGGGGCGTCAAAAACGCCGGGCACGGTGCGGACCTGCCATCCTTCAGTGTCATTGTTAAATTCAAAAACCGTTTCGGTTGTGAAAGAGCTGTCCAATAATGCGAGAGACTTCCATTCAATAGTAAGCCCATTAAGGAACAGCGCGCCCGTCGTCTGGTCGTCTCCGCTCAGGCTGACAAGGTCCATGGCGCACAGGAGGCGTCCTGCTTTTTCAGCCTTGATGGCGCTCCCCTGGACAAGGCGGAAAAACTGTTCATACACGACCCCCTCAGGCGTGGGCGAGGCATCGCCTGCGTAATTGGAATTCACAAGGAGGTCGCCACCCAGCTGAAAATCCGTCTCGTTGAATCGGAGTCTCATGCCGGGCACAAGGCTGCGGTTAACAACATCGGTGGAGATTACCCACGTGGCGCGATAGAGAAAATTTTCATAAATATCCATCGGGCATCCGGCATTATCCCAGAATCCGTAAGTAT
>Ga0315279_10008916_pt1 | contig 12053 bp, 8 predicted proteins | sample YL17G06_20_MG_FD_203694 | JGI IMG/M metagenome (GOLD analysis project Ga0315279, IMG submission 203694) | Sediment microbial communities from Yellowstone Lake, YNP, Wyoming, USA - YL17G06_20 | ecosystem: Environmental > Aquatic > Freshwater > Lake > Sediment | place: USA: Wyoming | collected...
CTCCCTCGGCTACGCCAGCCCGGTCACCTTCGAACGGGCACACACCCATGCTCAGGTCGAGCTTGCCCCTTCACCCTGAGTCTGTCCAGCGCGAGGGGTTCACTCCAGACTCATGGATTCCTCCTCTTCGCATGTCTGTCGAAACATGTTGGAACGGCCGTAGAATATGAAATGTAGCGGCACAGCACGGCGGGCACCACAGGCGCAGGAGCGATGCAAGGGAGATCGCAGACGGAAGGAGTGGGAGGCTACCGTTCGTTCGAAGGCACAGTGGCCTCCAACGCCCGAATGAGGGGAGCCAAATCCTCGGTGGCGACCACCCAGACTACGTCTTCGTCCACGTCTATGTAGTCATGAACGATCCGGTGACGCCTGCCAGTGATCTCACGCCAAGGGATTTCGGGATGTGTACGACAGGTCTCCGAGGAGACTCGTCCCGCAGCTTCGCCGAGCACCTGGATGAGATGGGCGAGGGCAAGTCTCAAGTTCTCATCGCCGTCGTACACCCCTCGGTTGAGCTTCCGAACTTTCCCGTAGGGCTTGCGAGCCGTGTCGAGCATATGCTCGGGGTAGAGCCTGTCATCCCTCCGCATACTGCACCTGCGCCTCGGCGAGGACTTGATCCCTGATGCGGTGGTTGAGGAACTTCGGCGTGACGAGGTCGATTGGCCGTCCGCCAAACAAGTCCGAGAGCTCATCCTCTACGGAGATGATGCCGAATCCCGGCACATGGTCGGGTTCGAACTCGACAAGCACGTCGACATCGCTCTCCCGGTTGAAGTCATCCCGCAGGACCGAGCTGAACAGAGAAAGCCGCCGGATATGGTGCCGGCGGCAGAGTTCAGCGAGCTTCTCTCGCGGGACATGGAGAGTGCGGCGCTCCATCATACGCCTCCTGTGGCAAGGGTTGCCACGTCTATGTGGTGCCTCGCCGTATCAGAGTATAACCATAGTGGCACGGGGCTGTACAGAGGAAGTCCACATCCCTTCTACGCTGGCTCATCCCGCCTTCGTCGCCGTGCCCACGATGTGAGGTCCGACGATGGGGATAGGAAGGCGAAGCGGCTCATAGTCGACGTGAGCGAAGCCGGCGGCTTCGATGTCAGCCCATGTCTCCCGATCCGGACGACAGCCATCGGTGAAGAGCCCCCACGCCGGGCGCATGAACTCCTGCACCCGGCGCAGCCGCGTTCCCCGCGGAGCGGCGACGTGCTCCACAAAGTAGAAGCGCCCACCTGGCCGAAGGACGCGGAGTACCTCCCGCAGCGACTGCCGCACGTCGCCGACACTGCACAGCACGAGCGTGCTTACGACCGCGTCCACGCTTTCGTCGGGCGCGTCGATGCGTTCGGCGACGCCGGTGCCGAAGTCGGCCTCGATGCCGAGGTCCTGGCCCTTCTCCCGCAGAATGCCGTGGAGGAACGCATTCGGCTCGACGCCGATCCATCGGGTGCCCGGCGGATAGTAGGGGAAGTTCACGCCGCCGCCGGGGCCGATCTCGAGCACGGTGCCGGAGATATCGCGGAAGAGCGCACGCTTGCGGTCCGCCACCATCCGTTCGTAGCCGGGGTTCCCCTGCGCGAGGATGCGCGCGTGCGTCCTGCGGTACCACCGGGCGCGGCGTAGGCGGAGCACCATCGTCGATGAGCCATCGTTGGCGCCGTAGTGGTCAGGCAAGCCCGATTTCCCTCGCCAGGTAGACGTCCTGGATGGCGTGGAGCAGTTCGACGCCCTCCTTCATCGGCCGTTGGAACGCCTTCCGGCCGGTGATGAGGCCGATCCCGCCGGCGCGTTTGTTGATGACCGCCGTTCGCACCACCTCGGCGAGATCATGCTTCCCCGATGCGCCGCCGGAGTTGATGAGCCCCATGCGGCCCATGTAGCAGTTGATCACCTGGTACCGGGCGAGATCGATGGGATGGTCGGAAGAAAGCTCCGTATACATCCGCTCGTCGTACCTGCCGTAGTGAGTGCCGCCCTCGTTGAGCGCCCGGTAGCCGCCGTTCGAATCGGGCAGCTTCTGCTTGATGAAGTCGGCGCCGATCGTCACGCCGAGGTGGTTCGCCTGCCCAGTGAGGTCCGCGCTCGTGTGGTGGTCGACGCCACCTACCTTGAAGGCGCTGTTCCGCAGATAGCACCAGAGGACCGTCGCCATGCCGAGCGCGTGCGCCTCGCTGAACGCTTCGCTGATCTCGATGATCTGCCGGTCGCTCTCCGCCGAGCCGAAGTAGATGGTCGCTCCCACGGCGACCGCGCCCATATCCCATGCCTGACGGACGTTGGCGAAGAGGATCTGATCGTACCTGTTCGGATACGACAGCAGCTCGTTGTGGTTGATCTTGAGGATGAACGGGATCTTGTGCGCGTACCTACGCGCGATACTGCTGAGCACGCCGAGCGCGGAGGCGACGGCATTGCAGCCGCCTTCGAGGGCAAGGCGAATGATGTTCTCCGGATCGAAGTAGATCGGGGCAGGGGCGAAGGATGCGCCGGCGGAGTGCTCGACGCCCTGGTCCACTGGCAAGATGGAGAGATAGCCGGTCCCTGCCAGGCGGCCATGATCGAAGAGGGCCTGAATGCTCCGCAACACCGGCACCGGCCGGTCGGACGGCGCGAAGATGCGGTCCACCCAGTCGGGGCCGGGCGCATGAAGTTGCTCCCGTGGCATGGTCTTCGCCACGTGCTGGAGCAGGGCATCAGCCTCGGTATCGAGAAGAGTTCGGATGTCATCGATGGTCATCGTAGGACCTCGTTCATAGGTGGCTGATACTTGCCGCTCGACCGCGGCACGTGCCCACGGATCGAACGACGCGAGCAAGAGCACACAGGTCTGCTATCCATTCAGGAGGAACAGCAGTTCCGGCGGACACGTTTCCGGTGAGGCTGGCCGAATAGACATCCGCCACACGCCCCTTGCAGCAGGCGGTACTCCGGGCGACACTTTTCCGTCCACATCTCCTGACGCACGTCCATCACATGCACGACATCGGAGAACAACGCCCATGAGCATCCGCCGGATCATGGCCGCAGCCATGCTCATCGCCTCCGTCCTCACCGGCTGCACGGCATGACGCCACGCTGCGGAGGCCCTGGCCCTCCCTGACGGCACGGTTATCTTCCCATCGGACCATTACGTGCTCGATCCGGACCCGAGCCGCGCGAAGAACATCCTCTTCGCCACGATCCCGCCGGGCTACTACGCCGACCGGGCGGAGTTCCTCGCAGAGAACGGCGTCGGCAGGGCACCTTCGCGATGGCATATCCGCTGGAGAGGAACGTCGATCTCGATGCGACGTACCCCGCGAATTCAGGGTACGAGCGGTCAGGCGCGGGCCTTCGCTGGCGAGCGATCGACATGGACTCGTCGGGCTACGTGAACCTTAGAACGCCTTTCAGAATGGGTCCATATGGGCGCATCATAACGACGGTCATTCTGAGCTGCGAACGCGAAGCGTTCGACGGAGAATCCCTCAATTTCTTGGGAGGTCGTCACATGCATGCGACGAATGTGGCTTCGTCTCCAGCGCGACGGGCTTCTGCGGCGAACGCTTCGCGTTCGTTCTCGTTCGCTTCGCTCACTCGGTCCTCACCGCGCCCGAAAGGCGCGACGGATGACCGCGCGTTGTACGTAAAGCAGTACGTCGTACAGCAGTTCTGCTCATTCTGAAAGGCGTTCTTAGGGCGCTCGTGAGCCGGCAGGACGCGGTCCTGGCCTATGCCCGTCGCATGGGTGGAAAACTCGGCGCCGCGTCGGGTGTTCACGCGGCTTGGCAGCAACGATCACGCCGCCGTGTACGTCGATGGCAGGCAGGTCTTCAACGCGCTGGGGCCCGCGTTCAGCGATCCTCGACGACGACATCTTCCCGGTCGATCTACCTGCCGGGCATGTTCCTATCCTCGTGAAGTGCGGCGACATCGGCGGCGCAGGGTGGGGCTTCTCCCTGCGGATCAGCGACGAAGAGGGCCGCGCCGCAGGTGTAGGAACGCAGCGGAGCACGCGCGAATCTTGCGCAAGCCATTGGCAGAATAGCGCCTGACATCCGTATATTCCCGTCGTCCCTGACGAAGCACTCAGCCATCAACCGGGGGAGAGCACATGATGCGGGCGCTCAACATCCTCGCGCCGTACATCGCGGCGCTCATGGTCGTGTCGGGATGTGGTGGTGTAATTCTCCAGGCGCAGAGAGACCTGCGCCTCAAGAACGCCAGGCCGGTGACCTCATGTCAGACAGTGCGCGCCACGCAGCCCGGACAGGTGGACACGGTCGATGCCAGTTGGGTGGAGGGGAGGCCACTCGCGGTGACAAGCTACAGCGACTCAGGCTACCCGGCCGAGGCGCTCGCCGCGAAACAAGGAGGCATCGTCGAGGTCACCGTCCTCATCGCGCCCGACGGCAAGGTTGATCGGATCGTCGGCGTGACCGGCCCCGATGTCTTTCGCGAGCAGGCGATACAGGTCGTCCGTGGGATGCTCGTGAGCCCACCCCAGGAGATCTACCACCAGCCGGTGGCGGTCTGCGGCACCGTGATCGTCACGTTCCAGGCGAAGGAAGATGGGCTTACCTGGGTGCAGCTCCGGTAGCGCGGGGATTGTGCCTGCACGGACTCGCCTACGACCGAGCGATTGCCACAACGCAAGGCCGCATGCGTTCAAGGTGTTATACGCTTTTGTATTAAAGACGCTACATCATGGCCGGAGGGGCGAGGCATGCCTCGCCCCTACAACCCGTTGTGCAGACGCACCATACAACCGACGATATGGGCAAACCCCGTGTTCGGCCATGTAGCGCGTTCAAGGCGAATGCGTATTATACGCACATGAGTTCACGATGTCTTGGATGAGGCGGGACAAGAGTGCATCGTCTCCGCAGGGGACGATGCACTCTTATCGGGCCTGGCGACCGCGATAGTACAACGCCAACCGGAAGGCGTATCCACTGCTCGTCACGCGGCGGGTTTCTCGCCAACGTGGAGCGCCACGGGCCCGGCACCCCAATCCGCCGGCGGCACGAGCTGGAGCGTCCCCTCGCCGAACGTGCCCGCATCGCGCCACCTGCCGGTGAACGGGTTGTACCACCGCACCGGCAGCGGCGCCTCGAGGCCGGCGAGCGCGAGGGTGAAGCTCGCCGCCCGATCGAGGAAGACGACGTACTCACGCCCAGGGTCGGCAAGGCAGTACCCCATGCTCGCGAGGCCCTCCGTTGGCTCCATGAGCCAGTAGCCCGTCTTCTCGAAGAACTTCCGCAGGTTCCGGAAGTACGCGTAGCCCGGCGGCGTGTCTTCAGGGCGGATGACGTCCCACGCGGTGTACGTATAGTAGTAGACGACGTAGCCACCTGCGGTACAGATCTCCCACGCGCGGCGGCATAGCTCCTTCGGCGGCTGCACCACGGCATATGTCCAGTCCTTCACCCCACCGGGGCCATGCTCGTAGCCGAACTCCACGTTCACCACCGGCCAAGCATTCTCCCGCCGCTTCCGCAGTGTCTCCACCCGCCAGTTGCTGTGGTGCTGGTCGGAGTGGAAGTCCAGGACATCGTTGTACGCACCGCTATTGTAGACCGCCTCGTCATCGTGCGTCGTAATGAGCCGACGGTATGGGTCATGCCGTCGGACGAAGCGACACCGCTCGATCTTGTAGGCGAGGTCCGGCTCGTTGTTCGATTCCTTCGAGAAGCTCCACACCACGTTCGAGAACGCTGCGTACCGCGCGACGACCCAGCGAAAGTAGAGATCGTCGAGCGAGCTTCCCTTCGCCGGCCAATTCACCATCTTGTTGTAGACCTTTATCATGACGTGTGCGACAATGCCGCGACGGTAGAGCGCCTCCATCATGAGGTCGTAATGCCGCCAGAAGGCGAGGTTGAACCGGCTATGGTCGGGATGCTCGTTCGTGCCCTGCCACGCGAACATGGGCGGAGGCCCGTAGTCGTCGTTGCCGGTGCGGCCACGGCGCCAATCGCAGTCATGGGCGTAGGCGTTGAGGAGGATCTGGTTGAACCCGTGCGCCGCGAGCTTGTCGAGGAACGGCACGAGGGTTGGCAGCTTTGGGTTATCCATGTCGAGCGCCCAAAGCCAGTCGCACTCGTAGCCGCAGAGGAAGTAGCGTGAGCCGTCCTCCCAGAGGAAATAGTGCGGCCGTTCTGGGTCCACGCGAAGCCCGCCGTGGACGTTGGGATTGGTCTGGGGCACGCAGCGGAACGTAACGGTCCGGCCATCGAGCGCCGGGTCAGTCGAGCGCGTCGTGAGCGTCCAGACGCCCTCCGCGTATGGCGCGATGCGTACCTTGCACGTGCCATCGCCATCGTAGAATCCCTCGGCGACGAACGTGCCGCTCTCCGGCGTCTGGACGACGGCGCTGAAAGGAACCGCGAACGGGTTGTCGTGCGCAGTCGCGCTGGCAAGGGCGAAGTCGTGCGGCTCCCAGCGAGGCACGAGTATCTCGGACTCCATCGACATGGTCGGTTACCTCCCGAAATGGCCATTCATCGCCGCAGGGCCCTTGCCGCGGAGATCGACTGGCCCTCTCTTGTAGTATCACATCACCTCCATGGAAACGGAAGCCTGGGAACCTGCGCACGACGAGGGACCTGCATGGCGAACGGACCATCTGAACAGCCGGCGGCGATCGTGATTCGCCCCGATCGGGAAGGCGCCGTGTACGATATCGGCGAGACGATCAGCTTCCACATCGAGCCCACCGGCGCGGGCGAGCTGCCGGAGGAGCTCCCGTACGCGCTCACATGGGACGGCGCGTTGCCTATCACGGCGGGCGTCGTGCATCCGGGTGGCTGCATCGAGGTACGCGTCGATCAACCCGGGTTCGTGCGGCTGAAGGTCGGAGAACGACCGGCTGAGAAAGGGCCGCCGGTGCCGATTGCGCAGGCCGCCGTCGCTGTGGCGCCGGAGTGCATCCAGCCATCGCTTCCGCCACCAGAGGACTTCGACGCCTTCTGGCGCGAACGTCTTGCCGAGGATGGGCCCGCTCGCGAGCCGGTCGTGCAACTCCACGAGGAGCAGAAGGAGGCGACCGTGTACTGCGTCATGCTGCCCGGTCCTGGCGGGTATCTGGCCGGCCCCGACAGCCAGGACAACATCTATGCCTGGCTCCTGCGGCCGAAGGGCCCTGGGCCATTCCCGGCGGTAGTGCGGTACCACGGCTCAGGCATCTACGGCGTCAGCCCGGAGAATGGGCTCGACCTCGCGGCGCGCGGCCTGATGGTCCTGTCGGTGAACTCCCAGGCATTGCCCAACGACGAGCCGCGGGAGTTCTACGTCGCCCTGCGAGAGTCGGGCAGCCCTCTCGCCGACTACCGCACACGGCCGGAGGCATTCGTCCGCATGCTCCGTCGCGCGACGCGGGCGGCGAACTACCTTGCGACACGGCCCGACTGGGATGGCCGACACCTCATCTCCGAAGGCCATAGCCAGGGTGCCGGACAGGCCATCACCGCCGCCGCACTGTCGCTGCACGTCACCGCGCTCGTCATCTCCTGCGCGACGCTGTGCGATCATACGCGGCCACTCATCGGCGGTCCAGCAGGCTGGCCGAAGATCATCCCTTTCATCGATGGGAAGCCGGACCCGGAGAAGCTTGCCGCAGCGCGCTACATCGATGGAATGAACTTCGCCCCGCGCATCTCGTGCCCGGCGTACTTTGGCATCTGTTTCCTCGACGACCTCTGCCCACCGACCGGGGCCTACGCGACGTTCAACTCTCTCCGTGGGCTGAAGTCGGCGCGCCACGAACCGGCCATCGGGCACATCTACACCGACGGCTGGCGTGAGGCGAGCTACGCGTGGATGGACGAGCACATCCGCACGTGATACGCTCCACCGTGAACGTAGGGGCAGCCCCCTGTGGCTGCCCGCGTGCATGCATAGACGTGACGTGACGCCATGCCCCTACGCTCCGTGTCCACTCCCACTGTTGCTGCGCCTGCTCTGGGCGGCCCACTGAGGGCCGCCCCTACATGCCACGGCAGAGCATGACTTGTCAAGTCGAATCCGCATCACGGCTTACGATCGAGGAGGGAGTACACCGTCGGGATGACGATGAGGGTGAGGATGGTGCTCGACGTAAGCCCGGCAATGACCGTGAGCGCCATGGGCGTGCGAATCTCCGCGCCTTCGCCGAGGCCGAGCGCCATGGGAGCCAGGCCAAGCACTGTCGTGAGCGTCGTCATGAGGATGGGCCGGAGGCGCACCATACCGGCCTGTACAAGCGCCTCATGCTTCGATATCCCGCGGTGACGAAGCTGGTTCACGTAGTCGATGAGCACGATGGCGTTGTTCACGACGATCCCCACGAGGATGATGATCCCCAGGAATACCACGACGCTCAGCGGCACGGAGAGCGCCCAGAGGAGGAACACGACGCCGATGAGGGCAAGCGGCATGGTGAACATGATCACGAATGGGTGGAGGAACGACTCGAACTGCGAAGCCATCACCACGTAGACGAGAAACACCGCCAGGGCGAGGGCGAAGTAGAGGCTCTTGAGGCTCGTCTGCATCTCCGCATTTTGCCCGCCGATGGTGTAGCTCATGTCCACGGGCCAGTCCATCTCCCGCAAGGCACCATGGATGAGCTCCGTGGCGGTGGCAAGGTCGATGCCATCGAGGTTGGCGCTCACGACGGCCGCGCGCTGTTGGCCGATGCGCCGGATCTCGCTCGGCCCCTCGGCCACCTTGATCTGGGCCACCGCCGAGAGCGGCAGCGGCACTCGCTGGCCGGGGTTGATCACGATCCGGCCAAGGTTCTCCACGAATGCCTTGTCCTCCTCAGCGAGCTGTACCCGCACGTCGATGCGGCGTTCCTCGCCGGCATAGACATTTTCATCGCGGAACTTCGTCGCCACGGTGCCGGCGATCTTCGTCCGGATGAGCGTCGCGACGTCGTACGGGCTCAAGCCGAGTTCCACGAGCCGCCGTCGGTCATAGCTGATGCGCACCTCCGGGTTCCCCAGCTGGATATTCGACTCGACGTCTCGGAACCCTGGAAGCCGTGCCAGGTGCGCTTGTGCCTCCTGGCTCAACCCTTTGAGCCGCTCGAGGTCGAAGCCGCGGATTTCCACTTCGACGGGCGTCTTGAAGCTGAACAGCACCGGCAGCGCCATGCGCGCCTCGACGTTGGAGAGTTCGCTCATCCGGCTCCGCAGCGCCTCCATTGCGCGCGCTTCCTCCACAGCGAGGCCGCTGGCCGCAGCCAGTACGACCGTCACCCGGCCGGTGTTCTCTCCTCGCTCAGCGGATTCAGCCGCCGTCTTCTCCACGCCAACTGTGGCAGCCACCCGCGCCACTCCAGGAACTGCCCGCGCCATCTCCTCAATCCGCGCGACGACGCGGTCGGTCCCCTCGATGGGCGTCCCGACAGGCATCGTCACGTCCACAAAGAACTCGCCCTCGTGCACCTGCGGAATCAGCTCCTGCCCGAACCGCGGCAGGATGACAAACCCCGCGACCACGAACAAACCTGCTGCGATGGCAATCACGAGGACGCGGTTGTCCGGTCCGCGGTACGGGTCATCGGGACCCATTCGGTGCCGGAGCGACCAGCGGATGAGCCGGGGATACTTGGTGGCCATCCAGCGGTAGGCAATGGCGAACCCTGCGGCCAGCAGAGCGAAGATCGGTAGGAGCGCCAGGCCGATCAGGCCGATGACGCCAATGACGACGAGCAGAAGGAGGATCGCCACGAGCATGGCGAGCTTCCCGACGAGCTCGATCGCCAGGTGCGCGACGAAGCGCACGACCAATAGGAGAGCCAGCGCGATTCCCGGAGTTGCCCGCACCGCGGTCCGACGAGAGCGGCCATGCCATGTCCAGCTGCGCGCGGCATACATTCCCTGCCGCAGCTCCTCGGCTGCACGGAATGCCAAGAGGGACGGCCAAATGCGCCCTGTCAGTCGTCCGAATCGCCACCAGGACTCCGCGGCCGACCACCGACCGACGGCTGCAGCGTAGCTCTCCTCGGAACGCCATCGCCTCCAGAGCGGCGCAGCCGCCGGCCAGATGATGGCCGAGACAAGCACCACAAGCGCACGAACGGCGACGAGGAGCGCCGCCGCAAGCGTGCCGATGACATGCCCAACAACATCGAGCGGCACGAGCAGCACGTGCGCGAGTAGGAGGCCGCTGATCCTCAGTAGTGAGAGGACGTCATGCTCGCTCGTGAAGCGGTCCTTCAGGTGCATGGCTGAACTGAGCGATGGAAGCCGTACCACGTGTTCGCCCCGAAGCCGACCAGTGAGCTCGACCACGCCAGGGGCCTCACGTGTACCGGACGTGACGCGCCGGGAGGCCAGCATGGGGATGAACCAGACTGCCACGGCGAGCGATGCGAGGAGCGAGAAGACCACCGCGAGCGAGAGGTCGCCGAAGACTTGTCCCGCGACGCCTTCAACAAAGACGATCGGCAGGAAGACGGCGATGGTCGTGAACGTGGAGGCGGTGACCGCGGTGTTGACTTCGCTCGTGCCGCGAATGGCGGCCGAGACGAAGTCGTCGCCCTCCTCGCGGCAGCGGAAGATGCTCTCGAGCACGACGATGGAGTTGTCCACCAACATCCCGACGCCGAGCGCGAGCCCGCCGAGGGACATGATGTTGAGGGAGACCTTGCCGAGGTACATCGCCGCGAAAGTCGCCACGATACTGACGGGGATGGAGACTGCCACGATGAGCGTGTGAGGGACATTCCGCAGGAAGAGGTAGAGGATGATGACGGCGAGGATGCCGCCGAGCACTGCGGTCTGGATGACCTCGTCGATGGAGGCCTTGATGAAGGCCGACTGGTCGCTGACGATGTCGAGGTGAACGCGCGGCGGCAGACGCCGGGCGACGAAGTTGGTCATGGCTTGCTCGAGTGCTTCTGGCTTGGTGCGGCTCGTATCACGGGTGGCCTTCGTCGCCTGCGCGCGGATATATGCTTGCTGCGCCGCCGTGCCCAATAGCCGCGCGCGTACCTGATCCGCGACACGCACGATGTTCGCATCACCTTCTTTGTAAATGTCGATCTCGGTGCTCTCTTTGCCGCCGATGCGGGTGATCATCTCCCGCTCGCGGTTTGTGCTCCGCACCACCGCGATATCGGCGAGGCGGATCGGCACGCCCTCCCGCTCGCCGACGGCGAGTTCGCGGATGTCATCGAGATCGCGGAACTCATTGAGTGTCCGCACGAGATACTCGCTGAGGCCCTCGCGCAGTTGGCCGCCGGAGAGGTTGATGTTCTCCTGCCGTAACCGCGCAGCGACCTGCCCGATGTTCAGGCCGAGGAGCGCGAGCTTCTCCTCGCTCACCTCGACGAGGATCTCCTGCTCGAGCCCGCCACGGACGCGTACCGCGGCCACGCCATCGACGGATTCGACCGAGCGCTCGACATCATCCTCGGCGATGCGCCGGAGGGTGAACAGGTCGGCATCACCCCACAGTGCGACGCGCATGATCGGGTCGAGTGAAGGGTCGTACCGAAGGATGAGCGGGCGATCGACCTCCTCGGGGAAGCGTACCCGTTCGAGTTGCTCGCGGATATCCTGCGCCGCCTCGCGCATGTCGGTGCCCCATGCAAACTCGAGGACAACGTCCGACGCCTCGGCGCGGGAGGTACTGGAGATGCGCACGAGATGGTTGACGACGCCGAGAGCCTGTTCGAGGGGCCGGCTGATGACCGTCTCCACCTCCTCCGGCGCGGCGCCGGGATACTCGGTGCGGACAGTGATCGTCGGGTAGGAGATGTCCGGCATGAGCGCGAGTGGCAGCCGCTGGTACGAGACGAGGCCGAAGACCACGATGAGGCAGGCAACCATGATGACGGCGACCGGCCGGTGGACGACAATCTCCGCGAGGTTTCTTCGCCGCGCGGCAGGTTCCCCAATCGGCTGCTCGGGGTTTGTCATGGATGGCTTCCGTTCAGCGGGTTGGTCGTGGAGAGATCATGCCAATGCATACGGCGCTTTGCCACGAGCGCCGTACGCGCTTTGCCACGAGCGCCGTACGCGCTTTGCCACGAGCGCCGTACGCGCTTTGCCACGAGCGCCGTACGCGCTTTGCCACGA
>Ga0315279_10008918_pt1 | contig 12052 bp, 8 predicted proteins | sample YL17G06_20_MG_FD_203694 | JGI IMG/M metagenome (GOLD analysis project Ga0315279, IMG submission 203694) | Sediment microbial communities from Yellowstone Lake, YNP, Wyoming, USA - YL17G06_20 | ecosystem: Environmental > Aquatic > Freshwater > Lake > Sediment | place: USA: Wyoming | collected...
CCGGTTTTCCAGAACCTCTCTTCTCCGGAAGTGAAACCCGGCTCCGGCGATGGCGCCGTGCACACCAGACATTAGTGCTCCGAGAAGATCTGAGGGACCTCACTCGAATTCGGGAAATCGGTTTGGTGGAGACGATGGCGAGCCTTCTTCCCGAAAGGGTAGGATCTCCTCTATCCATCAATTCTCTTAAAGAAGACTTAGGGGTTAATTTTACGACTGTCCAAGGATGGTTAGGGGCGCTGGAGAGGCTTTATTATCTGTTTAAAATTCGTCCCTATGCAGGCCGATTGGCCCGAACACTCCGGCGGGAAGAGAAAGTCTATCTTTTCGACTTTTCAGTCATTGAGGATTGGGGAGCAAAATTCGAAAATGTTGTGGCAATCCATCTGCATAGACTCTGCGATGCCTGGACCGACTGGGGATTTGGGGATTTTGATTTGTATTATGTTCGGGACCGGGAAAAGAGGGAAGTGGACTTCCTCATCACAGAAAGCCGAAGACCCTACGCTTTAGTTGAAACCAAACTGAGGGCAAGTGATATCGACCCCAGTCTAAAATATTTCACAGACCGTCTCAAAGCCAAGTATGCCGTACAGGTGGTTCGGCATCCCCAGGGATTCGAAAACATTTTTGTCTCCAGAGGAATGATCTGTGTTTCGGCGGCCCATTTCCTTTCTCTCATTTAGCCCAAAGAGATAGATTGCCCATATTACACCAATGCCCCATCCTATGAGTTTGTTGAGATATTGATCACGGAAGCTGAAGCGTGCGTTTTTGAGAGAAGTGGTTGAGAAAGAAGGAATAGATGAGAAGGAACTGATGTTAGTGAGGAGAACGAGAGAGGTTGTAAGAGTAACAAAGTTCTTTGCCAGTTAGCTGTTACGGAGATGGGCTACATAGGTGCCGAGGTTGCTCGTGGTGTTGCACATATATTCTCCTAAATTTGCTATCTTGTTCAAGCTATTGAGGCGACAAAAGATCACCATGAAAATGTAGCGACATTTTGTGCTACACCACTCGTTACCGTGGGGTTACAACTTCTTCTGTCAATCGTTTGGCCGTTTCCAAAGAAGCGGCAGATTTGAATAATTATCTTAAAATGCCTCAGAACCAACGTCCCATCCCTCAAGTTGTGGAGTTCAAGAAAAGCATTTTTAAAAAGAGGAAGGAACACCTGGTAATGCGAAATGTTTACGAATACAAATTTTACTGTCCTGAGATGAGGACCCAGATGATTGACAGATTCATGTATAAAATATACACTTATAAGTAAAGAGTTAGGAAATAGTGCAAAAAGTCCTAAATACTTGCTAAAAAGGCTTTGACGTGAGCGGGATTCCTGACAACGAGAGACCATTAACTTTGATTCTTCCACCCGAATGCCAGCGCATCTGGCTAGTCGACCCTCTGTATTTATGGATATACTACCATCCAGCAAGGATGTTAATGGAAAAGAATGATTACCAGGACTCTATGGCGAGAGCGAGGAACAGCCCTTACGACTTCGTGGTTTTTCAAGGGCTGAGACAGCTGAGAGACTCCTGGCGGCTATTGACATATGACGCGCGAGAAGTATTAGGCAGCGAACGTGTGAAAATCTTAGAAGCAGAGTCTCTGAGAATTGTAAAATCTATCATGAGCCAAGGCTCTGAATCAGTGGTATCGGTAGGGCGTCACGTATGGCAGGAATACGTTCGTTATTTAGAAGCCAAAGACCCTTTATATCCGGCTTGGGGCAGTGACGAGTTTTACGAAATGGTGTATTTCGCATTCTGCGAAGACAAAACTGAAACCCAATCTCATCTTGAGAGTTTTCGGCTTGGCAAAATACCCACAAAGACTGATGTGGAGTTCATCCTGGCAAGATTAGTAAGGAAAACACTTTTAGCACTAGACATTACTTTGAAATACCAGCAAGAAGGCTATAACACTTACTTTTACAATACGTTAGAATATAAACCTATTGTTGAAATAGTATGCGAGTCCCGTAACACCCACCCTGCAAGATGGTCTCGGCTTCAAGGAGAGGAACTTACTGACCCTTGGAAGTGTTTAGAGGATGCTTTTAGCAGTTTAAGCCCCAAATACCTTGGCAGAGGGATCTTCCACTTCGTTAAAAAAACAGCTGAAGCTTCAATCTTACAAGGGGCAGTCAAAGAGGTTAATAAAGAATGGGGAAAACATGGAGGAAACGCATCTGAAGTGTGTAAAAAGCTTGTACAAGGCATAAACGAAACCCTCGACATTCTATCCTCATCTCCTGCCATGCGTTATTTCGGCAATTTAAAAACAGCTTATGAAGATACATCAGGACTGATAGGAGCTCCTTCGTTACCATTCGGTGCTGTTTCACACTTGATCAGGCAAGTCGAAATATGGAGAAATAAAAAAGGAATCCCCGCGTATGGTTATCTATTCTTCCTAAAATCAGGATCTCCACTAATCGACCTACCCCATATTCGCCCGCCGTTCGGACCTAAAGAACCAGAAAAGCAACATGATGCTTTGCGTCTGGTTGAGAAGAGCAGATGGCTAAAGTGGAAAGAATTCGAGTCCACTATATCAAGGATATAGAAAACCAACTTATTCAAGCCTATCAACAAAGACAAGTCCTCAGACATTGAAAAAAGCCGTGTCAAAAAAAGACACAAACAAAAGGTCAAAAGGCTATTGTGAAGCTTTTGAACTGAACCCTAGAACAGACGCATAAAAAATAGGAACATTGGTTCAAATGCAACCTAAGCATACCTCCTCAATAAATTTGGGACGCCTCCCAATTAATTATGGAAGTGGACAGTGGAAACATGGAGGTCAAAGAAGGAGTGACAGAGAAAATAGTTTATATCTATTTGTTATTTAAATAAAATATGAGGATCGGCCCTATTTATAAAACCTATTAAATTCTGTTAACATAAGCCTAATAGGTCAATTCCTAAAAAGAAAGGGGAAGAACATTGAAAGAGGCAATAACTGTGGGGCCACCAGACGGCGGACATGGAATGGGTACACACTTCGAATATAAGGGCGTATGGTTCTTGCCCGAAAAGCCGGAAAAGCAAGTAGCAGGCACATTAAGGTTCAGCCCGAACGAGGGAGCAATATTGGAGCTGATAGGCTCCTTCAAGGGCATCGAAGGAATGCACGGGCTGGCAGACCAAGAAATAATACTAGGCTATTGTGGAAAGAAGGTGACGCTGTACAAGTGCATTGAGGTAAGGTCTGAAATAAAGTCCGAAGGGGTTTTAAGCTCCACATTCTACACAAACGCGGCTTTCCTTGACATACACTTCAAGAAGAAAGAAGAAGTGAAATTTAGGAAGATTGCAGTCAATTATTCTCACCTCAACGAATGGGTGCATATAACAGGCTTCGAAATCATCCAGCCCAATGACAGGAAAGGGACAACAATAAATTACACGCTCCCAGACCCGATCCCGATAGCAGAGTTCGAGCGCTGCAAGATATCAATCGAGGTGAAGGCAATAGGCCCAACCATACCACCGCCACAAAAGGAGCTAAAAATCAAGGAACAAACTTTCATAACAATGGAGTCACCAGAAGAAAAGCCATTCGAAGAACACATGGAAATGGCACACAAGATACAGAACTTCCTAAGCCTCGCAACAATGAACCCGGTACGTCCACAAGCTTTTCATGGATACACACCAGTCTACATCGTCACAAAAGGAGACAAGATTATCTACCCTGCCATAGAAGCATTCTTCCAACTGCCATTTCCTGCTGAGACACCAAAGACGCTGATGCCTAATGAGATGCTTTTCGTATTCGCAGACATAAAAGAACAAGCAGAAAACGTTATGCAAAACTGGCTGCAAAAGCAAGATAAACTGAAGCCAGTGTACGACCTTTACTTTTCCACGATGTACAACCCCCACATGTACCTCGAAAACGAATTCCTGAACATTGTGCAGGCAATCGAGTCTTATCACAGGCGAACTATGAAAAACTTCGATCTGCCAGAAGAGGAGCATAAGAAGAGGATAGAGGTAATACTCAACACAACTCCGGAGGAGTACAAAGAATGGCTTGAGGAGCATCTCGAATACACTAACGAGCCAAGGCTGCGCAGAAGGCTGAATGAACTTCTAAAGCAAAACTCAGATTTGATAGGGAAAGCCGTTAAGACCCAAAAAGTAATAGACACAAGAAATTACCTAACCCACTACGATGAAAAGCTGAAAGACAAGGCAGCCACAGGACAAAAACTCTTCAGGTTAACCCTCAAACTAAAAATGCTGCTGGAAATAGCCTTCCTAAAAGAATTAGGGCTGGAAAAAGAAGGCATCAAAAGCCTGATAGAAAGAAATATAGCTTATCAACGCATAACAAAGGCCTGGGGGCAAGAATAGGAACTCTTCAACAGCAGCAGAACCTGTTGATGAAAATAGGGGACATTGGTCCAAATGTAACCTAGTGCGGAGGGAGGACACTTAGGTAGTAAAGCATGTTGAAAAGTCAAGCAAAAGAATCTGAGGAGAGAGAATAAAAGAATTGGAGTTGGGGGGTGGGGACGCGGAAGAGTGAGGTGGCGAATGAGAGGAAGACATTATGCCGGTTGGCGGTACGGAAGATGAGCTACCCGGGTGCCGAGGTTGGTCGTTAGCTTGGAATTACAACTTCTTCTGTCAATCGCTTGGCCGTTTCCGAATAAGCGGCAGATTTGAAGAAATATCTTAAAATGATTTAGAATCTGCGTCCCGTCCCGCGTTCAACATTTTCCCTCCTTAAAATTAAATCATCTCCACAAAATTTTATATTGCAAGGACTGAACTCTATCATGTTCTGGTTAAAACAATAATACTTTCCCTCAATTTTTTAGAATTTTGTTGCCCACTAGACCTTAGGTAGCGGGCGACCCTAATTTCATCTACCCTAAATTTATTCATTTGAGCAATTTCTGCGAGGATAAAATCAGTTTCTATAGACAGTTTATGATAAGAGGAATTTCCCACAATGATATAGACCTTAGAATTTTTTCTAAGCTTCTCGTAAAGTGATTTCAATATTTCGTTCATATCTGTAAAATATCCCTTTATCATTTCAGGGATTGAACGATTCCATAGTACTTTCCTATTCTTCTCCAATTGTTTTGTAATTTTCTTTAATCTATTAATTTTAGGTGTCTCTATATAGGGCCAAGCGATTTGAACATGAGAACGTAAGGTGCTTTTGCGTAGCTCTATTTGTTCAGCGTATGATTTCAAATACCCAAGTACCCATAATTCAAGTCTGTATATATCAGTATAGTCGCGGGAATTTAGATATGGGGGGGATGTTATTACGAGGTCTAAAGACTCATCTTCTAGTTCTTTTATTAATTTTCTAGTATCACCCTTTTTACAAAGGGAGTAGTTTTCAACAATTATTTCTTCTGAGTTCAGTTGACGCAAATCATCAAAAACAACTTCTCTACAAAAGCTAATGAATTTTTTATGAACGTCTTGTCGTGACATTCCATTATCTTGCCAATTGGGTTTATACGACAAACACTTACCGTTCCTAAATACGTTGCTTACGTCCAAGAGAATAGAAGCCAGGGAAATTTTCAAGAGCAGTTTATAGTAGTTCTCTGGGCCATCTGGCAAGGTTTCAATTTCATTTAAGATATCGAATAATCCCCAGGCAACTTGCCTATGAAAGATCCATTTTTGTAAGCTCTTCTTCTCGAAAAGTGTTTCTGATTCAAGTTTAGGATAACCCCATATTTCCTTATGCTTTGCTAAAGTTTGCTCCATTCTATTTATTGCATTTTCAAAGAAATGTTGATTGTACCTTCTGTATAGCTTTGTTATTGTAAGATCATATAGAAATGGATTTATCTCGAAGGACAAGCACTTAATACCCAGCTCTTGGCACGCTAGCGGTGTTGTACCACTACCAGCAAAAGGATCGAGACAAAAAGTTGGTGTATAGTCCAATTCTTCGATAATAGATTTAACAAGACTGCCAGAGAACCCTTCAACGAATGGATACCAGCGGTAAAAAGGTTCATCTTTATTATTCATAAAGTGAACCTCATTGTTATATCTCTCGGTAAGATCCTTAGGGCTAATAATTTTACCCACTTCTCAATCTCTTCTTAAGATTGCCATATATTTTTTTCGATTTGACTGATGCACTTTCAGATTCCAAATAGAATCTCATGGGATCATTATCATATTTTGGGCTACAATCAATTTTGGTACACCAAGCTATGTCCTCATCTTTTTCTCTTCCATCGTATAAGACGAGTGTGCCCCTAGTAGAATCACTTTCTCCTTTAAGATATAGGTTGATTTGAATAAGTCCTTGATTAGCCCAGTCATCTGATAGGTAAGTTCCTGATTCTGTTCTCCCCAAACACTTTATTTCGATGATATAAACTTCTCTGCTCTCGAAGGTAAGAATCCTTATATCTGTGCGGTCTTCTGTCCCAGATATACTTGCCCCACTATCAACTTTCCCGTCAACAACATATTCATTAAGATACCACCAAAGTGGCTTATGGAAATAAATCTCAGGCCTGCTTTTGAGAAGTCTTCTTGCCTTATTCGCCCAATATTGTAAACATCTTTGCTTGGATACCATTTCGCTATACTGATTAAGGATTAATTGACGATATTCCCTTGCAGGTAAAGTTTTGGGTGTAGTGATGCCAATACGTTCAGATTGCAAAATGTTCGGATCATAATATATAGGTTTACCATTTGCAAAAAAATGTAACTCCATATACTGAATAAAAAGGACAATTTTACCGTGCTCTTGCGATAACTTAGCTGCTTGAACATAATCGTTGAGGAACTGATCCCCAAATTTTGTTACTACCATGCCATTGCTGTTGACAAAAAGAACATTACTCTTATCAAAAAGACCCTTCTTTATCTCCTCGACAAAAACATTGGTTTCAAATATATTCAATTCCGTCTCAATTTCCTTCTCTCCTTTGGTTAAAACTAGTAGAAAAGTAAATCGCTCTCCTATCTCCCCATAGGGAATGTCTTTTTTAAGAAGACGGTCTAGGTTGTTGTAGAACTTTATCAAATCCGTGGGGTTTACATCAATCTCTCGGCAGGCCTCAAGAATTGGGTTGCTAGTAACTATTTTGATGAGTTTATTTGTGTCCATTTCCTTGTTTTTGGGATAAATGTTCCACATATAAATATTCAAAGAATGATAACAGAATTGTTTCCAAATCTAACTTATATCTTTCTCTGTTAAAGGTCGGCGGAAGACTTTGTTCCGCCTCTTTTAAAAACCAAATCAACTTCATAGTTAGGTTATTTTTGTCCCCAACAGGTATTAACTCCCATTTAACATTTTTCTTTTTGATTTCCTTGAAAGAAGGTTCTTGATAGACAAGGTCAATGATCCTATCTGCACCCTTATATTCCTCACTGAGGTCATAACAGCCTTTGTACGCGTCTACTAATTTCATTACGATTTCAATCCAGCCTAGCTTTTCTTGTTCAACGGGATATAAAATTAGATTTTCAACCAAAGATTTCCCTTCCGGTGTTATTTTGTAATCAACGTATGAATTTTCTCTTATACTCGTGAAAGAAACTACTTCTATTGCGTTTAGAGAAACCAAATAGTCCAATATATTCTGGACGTCCTTTGAATACGGCCCCCTATGAAGGTAAATGAAATTAAGAAATGACAAAATAATTTCTTTCAAAGGGGATAAAATCTCGGAAAAGTATAGACACTTCTGGACTCCAATCTTGGATATGCAAGGCCAGCTTAATTTATCTGCTGAATAGAAAAGATAAAGAATCTCGTTTGACCTTTTAAAATTTTCGTTATTTCTTTTGGTTTGAAGGTAGTCTTTAGTCTTCGAGGATTTTTCGGAGTTGTTCATTGAACCTTTCCTTGCCTTTTTCTTGCACTTCGCTTAGCTTTCCAATTTCGAAGTAGTTTAATACTCTATTCGGAATGTCCTGTTTAGTCTTTTTTACAAGAGCTTTCAGAAAATCGGGCCGACCAAGGTTCGATATGATCAAAAGATAAGAAACATCGTAGAATTTAGAAATAGCCTTCGCCAAAATAGGTACATTTCCTATATCGAATATACCCTCTGACGTCTCGATAGCAAGGAGGGAATCGCCCCCTGAAATTTGCTTAAACAATTGGCATAAAGATAGTCTAAATGCGTATTCTAGAAATGTAGCTTCAGAGTTCGATACCTGGGACTTATAAGTTCTCTCTCGCCCGCCAAACTTTGGTACAAATATATCTCCACGAATTATGCTATCATCTGTTTTACGTTTTGAAGCTGCTAATTCACATTCTTCAAAAAAGTCACTTGTGTAGTCCTTGAATATTGTTGTCAAATTACCCTTAATTTTCTCCAGCCTGTCACTAAATTCCTTATTTTTATGTTCCAGATTAATCAATGCCATGCTTCGATCTTTTTTAGCTTTGTCTATTATCTTCTGATAATGATCTATTTGTGACTGAAGAAATCTTATATCTCTGTCGTATACAGCCATATCCTCTTTTCTTTCCATCTCTGGCATTGATAGTTTTAATTTTATATCATCAATTGATAGGATTTTATCTTCATGTTCTTTTTTTATCTTTTTTTCTTTTTCCCATAACTCGTTCAGTAATTCAATCAGTGTTTCTAACTCTCTTTGCATTGTAGAAAGCTCTTGTTTTTTCTCTTTGTTTAATTCTTTATTTTTATGCAGAAGTTCTATAAATTGTTTCTTGTCAATTTCTCCTGTGATCTCTTTACCCAATGGTTTAAAAAGTGAGCTACAGACAGGACACCTCTTCTTATCCTCGATATCACTCACTATGCTTTTTGCCTTGTCTTGTGGGATTTTCTCGTTACAAAAAATGCATATCCGATAATGTTTCAACTTATGGCTAGCCAATTGAATTTTCGGATCAGCATATACTGATTGAAAGAATGTATTCTCTATTTTCATTATTTCAGAATCTAGCTCTTCTATCTCACTGTTGAGACCATAAACAGTTTGTGTGAGCTTTTTTTTAGCCTTCTCTTTTTCTTCAATGTCACTAATTATTTTCTTATAGTTAGATTGTAATCTTAGCGCCTCGCTATTCAATAAACTAAGTTGATTTTGTAATTTTTGTAGATCAACCTGTTCTGTCCTACCTATACTCTCTAGTTTCTGTTGCTGTATTGCATAAAGTCTTTTCCTCCATTGTGCTTGGTGATCTTGTTGCCCTCGCACAACAGTATCAAATTTTCTGACAGTATCCCTAAGTTTTCTGAATTCCTCATCGAACTTACCGTAATTAAAAAGTAACCTAAGTAGCCTCATCTGATCATCTGGGTTCCATAGCAAGTAGTTACCCTCTTCTTCTCTAATGAGCAATTTTTCAAGTAGAAATTCATAGTCATCTAATGAAGATATTCTTGCAAGCTTCATTATGTTTTGTGAAAAAAGTTCTTCAATGTTTGGAAATTTAGTCCTATTGAAAATCTCACCATTTACTGAAAAAAAGTCTATTTGTGAATTAAATAAATCACGTTTAACTTTAACTCGATTGGTACCTATATCTAAATCCAGTTTAACTGTAGGTCGTATTACCTCTTTCTGATCTTCATGCGGTATCCTGTCCGAGAAGAAGTTTGTGCTTTTCTTGGGTAACCCCATGATCCCATACAAGATGATATACATAGTAGTGGTTTTGCCAAGTCTATTCCCGCCAACAAACAGGTTTAAGCCCTTTTTAAACGTATATACCCAATCCTTCTTAAATAATTCATATCCCTGCAATTCAATGCTCTTAACAATTGGCAGTTTAATATATGAATCTTTCATAGTCTCACCTAAGATTTCATTATTTATATAAAATATTCAATCAAGCCACTATTTTTTGTGTCTAAAACTATTAAATCGGACAGAGGGTAAGGTCTATTTTATTTACATTTCTCTTAGTCATTAAAAATTCATTCGGTTTCTTATCCGTGCGAAATATGACTACTCCTTCGTGGCCCCGCGCCCGGGGTATCCAGCCTCGGTTGCCTCGGCATATTTTCCCATCCTACCCATTTTGTCACTCTCCGTCAAATTGCATTTTCCTCTATCTGGGGTTCTTATAACCAGTTTTGTCATCCTCAGGGACGTCATCCTCAGTCCTCAGGGACGAATCCTCAGGGACGTTGTTCAAAATTGTCAATTTTTCTAAACGCACTCCTCCTTACCGGTCGCCATAGCAATGGCTGAGGTGTTCATCCCTATGCCCCCATCCCTGCAGTTACGGTTGCCTCAGCATACGGTCCCATCCTACCTATTTCTTCACTCTACGTCAAGTTGATCTTTTCCTGTTGCCTGGTACCCAATCTTTTCCTTCTCGTTTTAAAAGAAGCACTCAGGGTGCCAGACGGATCACCCTTGAAGAAGGGGGAAGTCATACAGGAGGGACCAAAATCAATATTATTCACATCGGATGTTTCTTCTGAATTGAGATCAACGGGGAAATTAAATACCTTATTACCGATGCCTGGCTCCGTTTTCTACGGATGTTGTTTTTGGAGTCAAACGGCCGCCATGAAGGGACGCACTTCGCGTGCCACCTCTTCGGATAACGCATCTTCGGCAACATCCATATCATACCGACTTTGTAGGTTTATCCAATAACGCGGGCTTTGCCCGAAATAGCGCCCCAGACGCAAGGCAAGCTCCGCTGTTACCGGACGTTTACCATTCACAACATGATTGATACGCATAGCGGGCACGCCTAACTCCCGGGCGAGTCGATATTGTGATAATTTTAACTCGTCAAGCAACTCTTTTAGATACACCCCAGGGTGTACTGGAGAAATACGTTTTTTGTTCATGCCGACCTCCTTAATGATAATCGACGATTTCGACCTGTTCTGCATTACCATCGCGCCATTCAAAACAAATACGCCACTGATCGTTAATGCGAATGCTCCATTGCCCTTTACGATCCCCCTTCAAAGCCTCAAGTCGGTTTGATGAGGGTAGAGCCAAGTCTTCAAGCTGAGTTGCCGCATCAATCGCATTAAGTTTCATAAAGGCACGTTGCTGAATGTCATGTGGAAACTTTTGGGAAAATTGGCGGTTGAATATTTTTCTGGTTTCACGGCAACGGAACGACTTGATCACAGACCAATAATAAACAATTTGTTTACTATTGTCAAGAGGGAAAGAAGAATTGACGCCACCTTCGAAATTCGATTGATTAATGTCGAGGATGCTATTCGAGATCGTAGTGGAGCTTTAAGGTTTGGCTGACCCTATCCATCAACTCTTCGGAAAGGTGACCCAAATTTTTTTATAAGCCGAATCTTGTCGACCGCTCTGGTAAGGATAGGCAAACGGATTAAAAATTTCACCCTGGATTGCCCTTCAGTCCTATTGCCTCTGCTACCTCCTGCATCCCCTTGATCGTATCATCGATCAGTTCATCCAATCCCACTTGCAGCATCGCTGCCCCCTTTTCGATGATCGACCGGTCTACGCCGGCTGCAAACCTCTTGTCTTTCCATTTGTTCTTCACCGACTTCACCTGAACATCCAGGACACTTTTTGAGGGGCGAACTAAAGCCGTTGTCACGACAAGTCCTGTAAGCTCATCGATGGCGTACAGGGCCTTCTCCAAGTCAGTTTGTGGCATGACATCGGAGCATATCCCCCATCCGTGAGAGACAGCCCCTCGGATATATTCCTCCGGCCATCCGTGCTCTCTGAGGATCTCCCCGGTTTTGGTGCAGTGTTGGTCGGGAAACTTTTCATAATCGAGATCATGAATAAGGCCGATGATTCCCCACTTCTCCTCGTCCTCACCGCGCTTCCTCGCAATATACCGCATCACCCCTTCGACGGCATAAGCGTGTTTGCGCAAACTATCGCTTTCGTTATATTGGTGCAGAAGTTCTAAGGCTTCCTGTCGCGTTGGTATTTTTTGTTCCATCGCCTTTCTTTCCTTCTTAAAAATATCGCCCCTCTTCAACGGGGGGCGATAAAGTGGGTAAGGATGCCAACCCTATTTAAAGCACATCCTTGTTGATGTCGATTTTGGCTTTGGCCCGTAATTGTTGGAGCCA
>Ga0315279_10008919_pt1 | contig 12052 bp, 10 predicted proteins | sample YL17G06_20_MG_FD_203694 | JGI IMG/M metagenome (GOLD analysis project Ga0315279, IMG submission 203694) | Sediment microbial communities from Yellowstone Lake, YNP, Wyoming, USA - YL17G06_20 | ecosystem: Environmental > Aquatic > Freshwater > Lake > Sediment | place: USA: Wyoming | collected...
TGGCATTTCAGGTTTCCATGGTACATGGCCTAAGTGACTTGGTTCCGAATGTTCACAGTAGCTATGATGATTCTGGTAAAGCCATTGAGGCCGTCCGAGTTCTCTTGGCAGAGGCGCAGCCGTTGGTTCACTCGGATCCACGCCGAGCCTATCAGTCAGTGAGGAGTGCCGCGACCATTCTTAGGAAGACGTACGCGAGCAGTGAGAGATCGCCGAAGCGCAGTTGAATCACCAAAAAATGCGTAGAAACTCTATAATAAGTAGGCGGAGTCTCCTACTCGACTGAGCTTGGCGGAATCATCATCACAGAAGACCACAATCACTTTAGCAGGAGCGCGAGCAATCGCCGCTCTCGCAGCTCTCCTAACACTCGCAAGGCATTTCAAATGCCGTGACAACAAGAATGCATTCTTACAGTTCCACCAACATGTCCGCATCGCATCCCTCGAGATGACATAGTACGCTCTGATGAGCTGTATTGTGATGAAATCGCATCGGTCAGGCGCGAGGGTGGCTGCTTTTGCAGCGGTGATGGTTGCGTTGGCGAATGTTTTGTCAGCTTTCTCGATAGGTCTTACTCGGGTTGGCCAAATTGGAGTTGACCTTTCAAATCTAGCTGTGTTCATCGGAGGTATTTACGGTGGACCTGTTTTGGGTTTTCTGATCGGTTTGCTGGGGGGAACCGTTCCTGGCATTCAGTTCGGTCCTCTAGGAGGACTTGGATGGTTAGGCTTGTTCGGTTTGACGTTCGGAAAATCGCTCACTGGACTCACTACGGGAACCCTCCGCCGAATTTTCAACTTGGGTCTTGAACGAAATCCGGTGTTCTTTCGAACAGTGCTCGTGGTGTTGATGGGCTATGTTCCTGAGTTCTTCTTCACGATCTATTTCTTCCTCAGCCTAGTGCCATATTTCCTAGGACCCGTTCCTTGGGTTACGTTCGGTTGGTTGCTTTCTCTTCTGGCAAAGGGTTGGGCAGAGACCGCGGTCATCAGCATCATCATAGCCACCTTAACTCGGAACGCTGGCTTCAACGCTCTGGTCTTCAATCTCGCTTCTCCGCGTACAGATAGTTGAATCAACCTTCGTCACAGTAGCGGTAGTCCTGATCAAGATTTATCAGAGCACATGGAATTTTCCATCTTAGGCCTATGGACATGTAGCAAGACCTACCGAGGGGTCAGAGGGAAGAGGATTCTGCAGGCATTGCATTATCCTTGATGCTTTCCGGCGGCATTCTGTTGCGAATCGTGGCCATGACGATTGTGAACTATGTGGTCCTCATCTACGTGGCTCCGGTTTTCTTCGGCGCGGACTACTTGAGCTTCGCGAAACTTACACTGGAGAAATCAACAGGCTGGCACTTCGCAAGCGAGAGCGCGGTCCTTGGTTATACGCTTCTCTTCACGGCGCTTTACAATCTGGTCAACTTGCTTGCTGCCGTCATACCGGCTAGACTGATTGTTTCCCCGATAGTCAGTTCCTTCAAGCGAATGACCTCAATCGAAGCATGGCTGACGCGCAACCTGCGGTCCTAGAGTCGGCAGTACACTTCATACTGTACTGCTTGCAGTCTCGCCGACTCGCCTCCGAGAGTGAGCAGGTACGGAAAGTCGGTAGGTTCGACGGGAGTGAATTGATTTCAGTCTGCCCGTCGAATGCCATCACAGCGCCGGCTGAGAGCGCTCTGAACTTAAAGGATTCATCATCGAGGCATTTCTCGATCCTTTCTATCATTAAAGATTCGTGGTTCCGCTGAATTGGACGCTACTTGAGCTCCTGCAACCTGTCTTCTTCGATCTTTCTCAATATGGACAGGCCTAGTGCAGTCAGGGAGAGCAAGTTATGTCCATTCCTTGAGATCGCTTCGACGAATCCCTGATTTTGGAGGTACGTGACGTCATCCGTCCAGTTATTCGGTGATGAAGGTGAGAGGTCTGCTCTGAGCGTCTCTTCCTTTATGGGGTCCTTGCCGATGCCTCTCAATTTCCAGAGGCTCCGTAGAATTCTCTCTTGCAGGGCAGTGATTCCTTCTGGAAATGACATGGCTGGCATGGATGGTTGGGCCGTCCTTATCGATGTTCCACATGAAACTTCGGTGTTTAGGAAAGCGAACATTAATATACCATGATCAATTCCTATGAAACTCGAACCGTCCATGGCAACAGACGAAGCCAGCGCATTCATGCAAGTGCTATCGAAGAGCCCTCAGCTCAAAGTGCTGACCGTACTCGCTCAGCGACCCCATGAAGAACTAACCAAAACGGAGATCGCGCAGCGAGCGGGCATAGGGCGAACGACCCTATACAGAGTCTGGAACGACTTGGAAAGGATGAGGGCAATAGCTCCCTCCCGCCATGTGGGCGCTGTAACTCTGTACAAGATGAACCCTCAAAGCCCGGTCGTTCAATCATTCCTAAACATCACGAAGAGCCTCACCACAGTCACCGACGCAGTCTCAAAAATAGAACAACTCCGCAAACTGGAAGACTCTGCCAAGGCCGAGTTCGGAGAAGGCATACCGCCGGGCCCAGGCGTTCTGATAAAACTCCTAAAGTCAAACTCCGTCTCGCCAGATGCAGCAAAGCCGCGCGGAGAACTGCAACTTACTCAACATGAGTCCGAAGCCCTGAAAGGTCTCATGAACGCAGGCTTGGTTTTCGATAACGGCGGATCTCTCTACCTCAGTCAGCTTGGCGCGCAGACCGCGCAAGGAGCAGGCAAAATCTGGAGTGCCGACAGTCCACAATCACTGGATCAGGCGCTGTCCACAGCGCGCGTTGCATTGAATCTCATCAACCAAGAGATCAGAAGACTCAAGGGGCAATTACCGAAATAGTCGCCCTAGCGTACCGCGTACACCGCCCCACCCAACTGTTCATTCAAGTTTCTTCGTTTTCGTAGCGGAGAAACCTTAAGTTGCACGAAACCATCGTGTGATGTATGCCGATAGATACGCGATTTCTGTTCGTCACAGGCGGAGTCATGTCGGGAATAGGCAAGGGAGTGACCGCCGCCTCAATCGCCAAACTACTTCAACTGAGAGGCTTCAAAGTTTCGGCGATGAAGATTGACCCCTACCTAAACGTAGACGCCGGAACCATGAATCCGATCACACATGGAGAGGTGTTCGTCACGGATGATGGCGGCGAGATCGACATGGACCTGGGAACGTACGAACGTTTCTTGGACCTCAACCTGACAAGGAACCATAACACAACTACTGGCCAAATCTACACGTCTGTAATAAACAAAGAACGACGCGGCGATTTTCTTGGACAATGCGTGCAAATAATCCCCCATATTACTGATGAGATAAAGTCCGTCATCCGGGGAATAGCTGCTAAAACTTCGCCCGATGTTTTGTTGGTTGAGGTTGGCGGCACGGTGGGTGACATAGAGAGTCTTCCATACCTGGAAGCGGCTCGACAGATGCGGCTCGAAGAAGGGCAGCGCAACGTCCTTTTCGCTCACGTCACTTTGGTCCCGGTCTTGAATGTGGTGGGAGAGCAGAAGACCAAGCCCACGCAGCACAGTGTCCAGGAATTGAGAAGGATAGGTATTCAGCCGGACCTGATTGTTGCGAGAACCTCGGGGCCGCTCCTCCCAGGTCCGAGGAAGAAGATCGCTCTATTCTGTAACGTCGAGGAGCGTGCAGTCTTTGCTTCGCCCGACTTGCCGACGATTTACCAGACACCAATCGAACTCGACGGGCAGAGCATGGGCGATTTTCTGGCTGAGAGATTCGGTCTTGATATCCATCCGGTCGATTGGAGCAGTTGGAAGCGAATCGTAGATGGAATTGTGAGCCCCCGCGAAATCGTCCGAATAGCGATGTGTGGCAAGTACGCGGAGCTTGCGGATTCCTACGTAAGCGTCAATGAATCATTGAAACACGCTGGAGGAGCATGCGACGCGAAGGTGGAGATAGAGTGGATAGAAACCGAACTGTTTGAGAAAGATCCGTCCCACTGCTCGATCCTGTCTCGTTTTGATGGCATCCTAGTGCCTGGCGGGTTTGGGTCGAGAGGCACAGAGGGCAAGATCGCTGCGCTGAGATACGCTCGTGAGCATGACATACCCACTCTGGGTATCTGTTTTGGTTTTCAGCTTGCAGTCGTGGAGTTTTCTAGGCACTTGGGTATGAAAGACGCGAACAGCACCGAGATAGACCCCCACACCCCCTACCCTGTAATTGATCTGATGCCTGAGCAACGCCGCGTCGACTCGAAAGGCGCGACCATGAGGTTGGGGGCGCATGAAATCCGTATAGCTCCGAATACCAAGGCAAGTCTGCTGTACGGGCGCGACGTGATTTCGGAAAGGCATAGGCATAGGTATGAAGTGAACCCGGACTATATCGACCGGCTGATCGAAGGCGGCAGTCTGTTCTCAGGCCGCAGCATTGACGGAAGAAGAATGGAGATCTTCGAGCTTCCGCACAGATACTACTACGTGGGCACGCAGTTTCACGGAGAATTCAAGTCTAGGCCAGGCAAGCCCTCGCCGCCATACTACGGATTGATCAAGGCAGCATTGGATCGGAAACTTGGCAAGCCTCTACCGGAACTTGCACCGATGATCCGTGCAACAGCATAACAGGATCATGCCAGAGGCTCTCTCACCGCCTCAGCCTTTGTCCAAGAATCCAAGCGCACATTGAGCACGATCATCCCCAATGCGAGGCTTCTCATCATAGTACAAGCGATAGCCTTCTCTGATAGTCCGGAAGCCATGACCTCTAAGGAGCGTCAATACCAATCGGTTGTTTCGAAGGATCGAGATCTCAACGGGTCTTCCTGGTGTTTCGGCGAGGGCCAAGCGTAGCATCCCCTTCAGTTCAGTCCTCTGTGGCCTTGTCGAAACCCAAGGCCCGAGTTCGCACATATCCTCATATTTCTTGATCATGATGTAGGATTTGATCACTGAACCATTGTAAGCTGCAATGAACCGGCCCACTCTCTCTGTGAGCACAGTTCGGATGAGCTTTGATCTGTCTGCTCCGAATGCTCTCTTGTCGGTTTTCAGCACTTCGTCGAGTGGAGGCGAATTATCAAAGTTGAGCCCGGAGTCACGTAACTTCACCGACTCGCCCTCACGCTTCAGTCTGAGGAATGATGCATCCCTAACGAAGCCAAGATGCGTGTAGAACCGTAGGTTCTCTTTGAAACAGTAGAGAGCGATGTGATGGGTGCGGGTTCTCCGAAGGTAGTTCACTGCATGTTCGACTAGTCGTCGTCCAATCTCTTTTCCTCGGTGGTTTCTGTCAACGATCACGTTGCCTATCCATGCGAGATGCCTACCATAGCTCGTTGTCGTGATCAAGCCGAGTTTTCGCGTATCGTCAACTGCTAAGAAGCTCCCTCTAGGGTCTATGCGCAGGATTCTTTTGAGGTCGCTTCGGGTTACGCCCCAACTCTCTTGATCGCAAAGCCTGACTACAGACGGTGTGTCTGAAGCCCGCATTGTTCTGATTTGTGGCATCTGTCAGTTACCTAAGGATAGACGCGATTAATGAGCCTAGGGAAGGCTATCGCGTCCCTGATGTGCTCGAGTTTGCAGATCCAAGCCAGCGTACGTTCCACGCCCATTCCGAAACCCGAGTGAGGAACGGTCCCATAACGCCGGAGGTCGACGTACCACTTGTAATCTTCAGCGTTCAACCCAGCTTCTTTGATTCGATCCAGTAACTGCTTCAGGTCATGTATTCTCTGCCCGCCACCAGTGATCTCTCCATATCCCTCCGGGGCGAGCAGGTCGGTGGATAGCGTAACGTTCGGATTCTTCGGGTCTGGCATGTGGTAGAATGCTTTGACGCCTTTGGGATAGCGACTCACAAAGAAGGGAAGGTCGAAGTCCTCGGTAAGGATCTTCTCCTCTTCCCATCCCATGTCAACTCCCCACGCGAAATCCTTTCTGGTCTTTTGGATTAGGCGGACGGCTTCATCGTATGTGATTCTGGGAAAGGGTAGTTTCACTTTTCTCAGCTCTGCGGGATCTCTTCCAAGGAGTTTCAGTTCTTCAGGCATCTGTTCGCGAATGCTCTGACACATGTGAGTCACTAGCTCCTCCTCAAGTTGCATGAGCCCGTCTAGGTCAAGCCACGGTGCTTCAACTTCCAAATGCCAATACTCGGTCAGATGTCTCCTGGTACGGGATTTTTCAGCTCTGAAGGAAGGTGCTAGCGTGAAGATCTTGCCAACGCTTGAAATCATGGCTTCGGCATAGAGTTGCCAGCTCTGGGTGAGGTATGCCTTCTGGTCGAAGTATTTGACCTCGAATAGAGTGGAACCACCCTCGACCGCTGCGGTCACGAGTATGGGGACTTGAACCTCAAGGTAGCCATGGTCCATTAGCCATCGCCGCGCCTCATCAATGAGTCGCGCGCGCAATCGCATTATCGCTAAAGGCTTCGGGCTACGAATCCACAGATGCCTGTTGTCAAGTAGAAATTCAGGGCCATGATATTTCTTGGCGATCGGGAAACCCTCCTCGGCAGGGAACAGAACCGTCACCTTATCACCCGATATCTCGTAGCCACGTGGTGCACGAGGATCCTTTCTTACTGTGCCTGAGACTTCGATGGTGCTCTCGATTGGTATGGTGCTAAGTCGTTCAAACTCCTTGGGGTCTGTCTGATCTTTCTTCAGCGTACACTGGATGATGTCAGTGCCGTCCCGCACTTGAAGGAATAGTATCCCACCACCGGTCCTGATGTGGTGTAACCAACCCTTTAGCTCAATATGGGCATCGTCGCACTTCCCGGCGAAAATATCAGTTATAGTAGTCGTTGCCAATTCTCCAATTCCTCATAAGAAATATGCGGCACCCATGCCAGGGTAATTCGCGAATGCGGGTTAGGCCCTGAACGGTGCTTCGTTAAAGCATTCACCCATGGGTTGGGCACCGTTCCATCCCAATCCAACCGTCCGTATATAAGTCAATTCGATCGATGTATCGCTTATCGTAGTTTGGCTTCCTCGAAACTCTTGCGTCAGGGTACCTTGCACGTCATCTCTCCGTGTATACGGGCGCCTCTGAGACTTATCTACACCGAAGATGCTTCTAGTCTGCGCCGATGAGTCGATGTCCTCTCCACTTAGTGTGAATGTCAAGCGATTGGCACAGATACTGAAGCAAGGGGCCGAGGGTCAAGTTGGTGATAGTGAATCTCGGCTTGAGGGGGCAAGCCACTCTTATTGGCCGCTCATGGCCAAGTTGCTCGTTTCAGATTTCAGTTTCGAGAACGTGTATGAAGAGTCGATGGGTCTGTTCAAGAATCCCGCGGCGAAATTCGCGGCTATTGACGGCTCTCTTGACCAGAATCTGCTCGGCGGTTTGGCTGTCTTCTGGGCCGGTGCCTATGCAGCAACCGGAACGATCACTTACTTTAGGGATAAGGCTCCACAAGTCAAGTACGATGGAGGGTTCGTTGAGAAAGGACATGCACTAGCAAGTTGCGTTCCAATCTACGTAGATTCGATTCCCGACGTCGAGCCACAAGCGGGGGCAAGTCAATCAGGAAGTCAGACAATCTCCCGACCGATGACCGAGGAGTCCATAGTAGACAACTCAACGATCGCGAATTGGATCATGCTCTTCTCAGAGCTCTACCTTGCCTATCATTTAGCGAAGACGAATGAATTTCAGATAATCCTATTGGACCGATCACTCTCTGGAACTCATTCCAGTCTATTGCGTGACACGGCAAAACGCGCATTATGGAAACGGCAATGCGCTATGCTCGGCCTAAAGATCGATGATATCGCGCTTGACGTGCAAGATCTGGCGATTGGCAGATACTACACGCCTAACCAAGATGGCCTATTGCCACCACGAGGGGATTACCTGCGACACGCCGCAATCTTCCTATTGAGCAAGGCAAACCGATCACTCAGCATACGCGAGATTGCCGAACAGCTCAAGCTGAAAGGAGATGATAGAACAAAGAAGCTTGCGCGATATCTCAAAAGGGCAGTCGAAGAAGGGAAATACTTTGAATTGGCCAACGGAGAATACTCTTTGCTTCCGCGCCTCTCAAGCTCCTGGCAACGAGTTCGGAAACTCGTCGAGCTCTTTGGTGAGCGATTCTTCTCAAGCAGCAATGGGAATCCTCTCCGGATCACTGATGGAACTGAGCCTCGATGGTTAACGACACTCGACTTGGCTTTCCTATGCTTGTTTACTCTAAACCTGCTGATCGAAGTTTGCCGTCAACACAATATTCTCTTGATCGGAATAACCAAAGACACCGCCGCAAGAGACATGATCGCACACCTGATTCCGGTTTGTTGCCAACAGGGGATCTGGCCTGCGGACGTCAAGCACGTATCTACGACAGACAGGATGCTTCTTCAGGCCATGAGTCTATTTTACCATGATCAAGTTCGTGTTCCGTGGACGACAGTTGAGTATGATACTGCGTTTCAAACGATACTGCTGGACTACGAAAACAGACCAGGGCTCGTTTCAGGTGCCGTCCAAAACCGGATCATACTCGAACAACTGTTTGTAAAGTCCTACGTCCAATTAGACAAAGCGAAGTCGGATGACTTGTTCAGAAGCAACGTGCTCTTCATCGACCGCCTCTACCAACCGAGCGAAATGGCTCCAACTATTACTCTGAAGCACGAGTACGGTGGGGCAGTGGAGGAAGTCGAACCAATTCTCTGGCGGAGCAATGCCTCAGGAAACCGAGTTCAAGAACTTGTAATGATCTCTCTGAAGGCGATGACCCATCAAAGCGTTCCGGAAGTCTTCGGTCATAACGAGCCGCTCTACATCGCTGACAAAGTCGCGAAGGCTCAGCGTAACAATGCGTCCCAAATGGTTAAGGCGATGGGGCATTGGTTGATTAACCATCCGAAGCTTAGAAGATACTCGTTCTACATGAACACATTCAGAGCGCGAAGGAGTGAAGTTGAGAGTGCTAGAAGCAGAGCTCAGTAGACATTTCACGGACTTTGATGGGCGATTTGACGGAAGACTCGCCGCAGTCTATGCGGTAAGGCGGGCCGACGTCTCGGCGGAGACCACTGGCTTCTCCGCCAAATACGAATGCCGCGTGAAAGCGCAGTACCAGAAAGACCTCATGGGACTGCTTGAAGAGGGGATGCTTCTCGGCGTTCGTAACTTCAAATCGAAGAGGCACAGAGGAAATAGGTTCACGCTGCTCGAGATCTCGAGAATTGGTCCGGAACACTTCGGCTTGCGAGGCCTGTCGGATCAAAGCTACTACCCATACCAGTTTGAGATCATCGAGCAAAGCGTCGCAGATTGGGACACTGATGATAAGGCGACCATGATGATCCAACTCAGCGCTATTCCTCTCAACTACGATCTAATCGTGGAAGACAGCGGTCAACAGTATGTGAAGGGCTTCACGTATCCCGTCGTCGGAGAGAGAGTATTGATACTCAACAAGGCGACAATCCACCGAATGTACAACCTCAGACTCCTCGAAGAACTCAGGATCGCTCGGCAAGATGAAAGAATCGTCACGTCTACCGACGCCCGCAAAGATCCGCGGATTGGCGCAATCAAGATGTTCCAGGAAGAAGGCGCACAGGTACCAATCTACGTAAGCTTTGAACGCCTTATACGGTACCATTTGGGAGTCTTTTCCTTCACAGGCGGCGGCAAGAGCAATCTACTCTCAAACATCCTAAGGCGAATCGTCTATCATGCAAGGAACACGAAGATAGTGATCTTTGACATCTCAATGGAGTATCCATTTCTACTCCAAGACGTTTTCCTGGACAAAGCGATCAACAGCAGGATCATAACAGAAGTACCAGTCGCTGACGCTCAACGTTTCCGAAAGATCATAGTCACACCAAGAGGTTTCGAGAAATTCGATCCCACACGAAATCTGGAGCAGATAATCGCACTAGGAAGGCTGGGATACTACGAGCAGGCTGGAAAGCCTCCGCCCTCCTACGAAGACATACTGGACCAGGTCAGGGTACTGGAGAAAAGCGAAGGCGACAAAGCCGTGAATCTTGACGCTATCCACGAGATAGAAAGATGCGTTCTTGATTGGATGAAGGAGAAGAAACTCGAACGCTCGAACACAATCTCACCTGAGTTTCTCGACCACTTGCAAGCTGTCGCGACAAACGCTGTCGAGAAATTCAAAGTCTGGAAAAACGGCTCGCTTGCGGCATGGGCTTCAACACGAGAAATGCTCAAGGAGAGTCTAGAAAAGAAACGAGAACCATCTCACCCGAACGCCTACACTACCGAGAAGCTCATCGACATTCTAAACGGCGACACAAGGGTTCTGTGCCTGTCAATCGCCGAACCGAACATCGTGAAGGGATTGGCTATTGCCCTGACGTCTGAGATGCTTCGTCAGCGAAAACGAGAATTTCAAGTTGAGCCGCAAATCCTATTCGTCTTTGACGAAGCGCAAGAATTCATACCCGCATACGAAAAAGCTCGCGGGATTGACCTGACCTGTACGCATCGCATTGAGACCCTGCTTAGGCAAGGTAGAAAATACGGACTGGGTGGATGCGTTGCGACGCAAAGGATCGCATACCTCAACACCAACGCCCTGCAGCAACTCCACACATATTTTGTCGGCCCACTTCCCAGACCTTACGATAGGAGCTTGGTGAGCAGCACCTTCACGATCGATCAGGGGATTCTCGAGAAAACGCTGGAATTTGCGCCAGGTCAATGGCTACTGTCAAGCTACATAGCAACCGGAATAGAGAACGTACCGATCTTCATAACCGCGGACAACTCCGAAACCGAACTAATGAAAGTTATTCGACCATAATAATGAGAACGAACGACAGTCGTTCTCAGGTTGATTTCAGGCGCGAGACTATCCGACAATCTGCCACGCATCAATTTCGTTTAATACAGACAGCATGCTGAATCATAAACAGGCGGCAGTCTTGGCTGCGCAAGACCAACAGTTGACGAAGAAACTCGCTGAAATGAAATCTTTCCTAGAGCGACGAATAAGACAGCAAGAAGAAGAGGTCAACTCCTTACGGAGTTTCTTGGAGGTTGTGGATTCGCTTTTGGCTGAGAGGAGTTTCAGGCCCGTCGAGATCACTTCCGCAACTCCTGCAGCGGCGCCGCGCGTGAGCAAGCCTTCACCGACCGCTTCTGATAGCATCCCGATCATGACCATTGACGGGGTGCGAATTGCAGTGATCGCCATGGATCAAAGTGGTCTACACGTTATACCTGAACCTGACGTGAGACTCGATGCCAATTCTCCCCCGCTACGTTCTTTTCTGGTTGGTAAGGTTCTCGAACCGATGCAAGCGAAGGACAAAGAGGCAGCATCAACCGGAGCCATCCCGCCGGAGAGTATGCTGAGCTACAATCTTGAGCAAGAAGGAGAGCGCCTGAAGGCCATCCATATCCAGAACTACGGCGACGATCGACGACTGCTAGAACTCAAGAATGCAATAAGATGGACCTTGCGGCGAATGTATGAGAAAACTGGCGGCAAGAAGTAGGTTCGCAGTTCGGTCGCGCTACTATTTTGTCTTGGTCCTTGTTGACAGAGCCCTGAGAGCTTCCGTCTTATCCTTCTCAATCTGCGCTTGAAGCTTCTCAATTTGAGCTTGAGTCTGTTTGCGGCAGTCTTCGTCCTTCATGCTGGCCAGGTTTATTGATACGTTCGATAAGGCTCCTAGGGTACTTGCGTGAGCAAGGAAGATAGCTGTCTGCAAATCCGAGAGAGCGTTCTCGTTTCCGTATTCCGCGAGTGACTTCGAAAGCGACAGGATGCGGGCACAGTTCTCCGCGGTGGACATGGGGACGTCTGCAGCCACTTTGAGTCTGCTCTGGATCTCTGCGGATCTTGTTCGTTTCTCTTGTTCGCTTTCTTTTGGTAGGCGGTAAGCTTGCATTAGGCTGGTGAAACTCCTTGAGTCCTCATCCACCAATGTCAATAGGCGCTTTTGGACGGACTCGCTCTCGTCAAGTACCTGCTTGGCGCTGGGCCAGTACTTCTCGTAGTCGCTTCTCTTGAGTGTGAGGCGCGAGACCATGCTTAGGAGGCCTGCCGCTAAGGAACCGGCGT
>Ga0315279_10008921_pt1 | contig 12051 bp, 6 predicted proteins | sample YL17G06_20_MG_FD_203694 | JGI IMG/M metagenome (GOLD analysis project Ga0315279, IMG submission 203694) | Sediment microbial communities from Yellowstone Lake, YNP, Wyoming, USA - YL17G06_20 | ecosystem: Environmental > Aquatic > Freshwater > Lake > Sediment | place: USA: Wyoming | collected...
GCGTTTTTTTCGGCGCCGTGTTTGGGGGGGGGGCGCCCCCCCCCCCGGCGGGCGGGGGGGGGGCCCCCCCCCCCGCCCCACTGTCTCGTTAGCATTGCGCGGACCAATAGGTGTACAATACGTGGGAGACACGAGATGGCCTTACAGCAGGAAGACATCGTTCGGGCGCTCTTGGCGGCTCGAATACAGATTTCTGCTGCGGCGTGGCTATGGAAGTGGCCACGACTGACCTGACCGGAACTAACCGTGACTGAAAGGGAGCAACAGAATGAAACATGCTGCACTACTGATGCTTGCCGCGTTGGCAGCCGGTTTCGCGATTGTCGCCGTGAGCGCTGAGGCGCCGGCGAGGCCCGCGCCGGTCATCAATGCCTGCGACAAGCCGTTCATGTTCGGCTTCGGAGCGTGGGAGAAGGCGAAGTCGGCGTTCCCGGCAAAGGCCGACGGGATCCACATTAGCGCGAAGAGTTGCCAGGGCGGCGCAGGGATTGCAGGATTGAGCGTGCCCATCGGAGACCACAGCGACTGGTCACCCACGGTGACGCTGGCCGTGACGGAGCAGAATCAGGCCGCAGCCCTGAACCTCCACCTCACGGATCCGGATGGGACGGCACACGTCTACAAGTTCGACCTGAGAAAACTGAAGCCCGGCCAACCGCAGACGGTCATCCCGGAATACGGCGTTTCGCTGGCCGAACCGTTCAAGGTTGAGAAGGAGGGCACGGCGGCCGGCCTGAGCCAGATCAGCACTCTGATGTTCATCGGCGACTGGAGCGATAAGCCGATAGATGTAGTGGTCTCCAGTATCGCGCTGACACCGCCGACCGACGAACTCCGCGCCCAGCGAACCCAGCTCAAGGCAATCAAGGCGAAGGAGGCTGAACAGGCGCGCAAGGAGGCGGAGGCCAAGGAGACGGCCCGGAAGGAGTTGCTGGCGAAGGGCGCCAAGCATCCCGCGGACGGGCCGGAGGTCAAGCACGTCTGCGCCGTGGCGCCGGATGTGATCGCCATCACGCTGCGGGCCGGGCAACACGTCAATAATCAACTCGTGCCTTACGTTGCGGAACCCGGGGACGAGATCGTGGAAGAGGAAAAGAACAATCCGCGCCACGCGGTGAAAGATGGCAAGGTGGTGGACTATTTCCAGAAGGGGCTCTTCCGGAAGGTCAACAACAACCGCACCAAGGTCGGGCTGCTCTCTCCGGACTCCAAGTATGTATTCATCGAGAACAAGACGAAGGGGCAACTGCTCGACGAGACGGTGGTTGATGTGCCCGAAGCGTACTCCATCCATTCGGCTGATGATGCCGCCTATGCGCAGCCGCTTCCGCCGGCGAAGGTTTTTCGCAAGGGCAAGCCCGATGGTTTCAGCCAGCCGTTGCCCTTCCTCTACACGATTTCGCTGAGACTGCCTTTGCCGCTCAAGGAGGGCGCGACGTACACAATCCGTTTCGTGGGCGTGAATACTTCCAAGGAGACCGCCGCCTGCGTCCACAAGCCCCGCGAGGCGCGGAGCATCGCCGTGCATGCCATCCAGACCGGCTATCGCCCGGACGATCCCTACAAGCGCGCCTATCTCTCGTTCTGGATGGGCGTGGACAAGGAAGGCAAGCACGGCAGTTGCACGCCCGACGCCGACGCCTTCGAGCTGGTGGACGCAGCCGGCAAGACCGTGTTTACCGGCAAGGCGGAACTCGCGAAAAAGGATGGCGAAGAGGAGCAAATCAGCATCCACGAGAAGTTGGACTATACAAAAGCGGCGGTGTGCCGCCTGGACTTCAGCGCCTTCAACACGCCGGGCGAATACCGCGTGTACGTGCCCGGCATCGGGCTGAGCGGACCGTTCCGCATCGCCGCCGACGTGTGGGAGAAGCCGTTCAAGGCGGCCATGCAGGGGATTCTGGCGCAACGACAGGGAATTGATCTGGGGCCGCCCGCCTGCGCCTATACGCGCAAACGTCCGTTCCATCCCGACGACGGCGTTGAGTTCTATCAGATGACGATGCCCCATCAGGGAGGGGAGGAAGGGGCTCGTGGGGCGCACATGATCGCATTGGCCAAGACCGGCCCTCTGGAGCGCGTAACCGGCGTATGGAGCGGCTATCAGGATGCGGGCGACTGGGACACGGCGGGACACCACCTCAGCGCAACCTATGACCTGCTCGGCTTGCACGATCTGAATCCCGCGGCGTTCTCCCGGATGAAGCTCTCGCTGCCCGCGGGGGAGATGAAGAACGACCGCCCCGACATCCTCGACGAAGCGCTGTGGCAGATGGCGTTGTGGAGGCGCCTGCAGCTTCCCGACGGCGGAGTACGCGGCGGCTACGGGGATGGGTGGGGTTGCTACAGGGGCGAGACCAGTTCCATGATCAAGTACGCCGGCGTCTATGCGGTTGACCATGAGACGACGATGCACTACGCCGCTGCCGCGGCGCGGGCTGCGCGCGTGCTCACCGCATTCGACAAGAAGCTTGCCGCGGAATATCTGGAATCAGCCAAGCGCGCCTGGGCCTGGGTGGAAGCGCACTCGAAAGAAGACGACGAGATCTACAAGAAAGTGCTCTCCTTCGACAAGAACTTGCCGAAGAATTTGCGTAATCTACGCGCCATGGCCGCCGTGGAGCTGTTGGCCGCCACGCGCGACCCGGCATATGATGAGGCGTTCAAACAGTCGTCGGAGCTTTCCGGCAAGGCTGCGCTCTACATGGACCAGCCCGCTGCCGACTTCGCGTACGCCCGCCTGCCTGAAGGCGTGGGCGACCCGGAACTGAAGAAGCGAGCGGCGGAACGCATCACGACCTATGCCGGCCATGCCATCGAGTTCAGCAGGAAGAACGCGTTTGACATCCTCGCCGGCCATCGCACTGACATGCCGATGATATTCGTCAGCAAGTTCTTCAGCACGCCGGGGGCGGGCGGTTTCTCCCTGATCTACGCCTATGAATTGACGAAGAAGCCCGCCTATCTGACCGCGGCCATTCAGGGGTCCAATTACTGCCTCGGCGCCAACCCGGACAATCTCTCGTACTGCACGGGCGTCGGGTACAACGCGCAGCATTTCAATTTCATCGTTGATGCGCAGGTCACCGGCCAATTGCCGGACATCATGGTCGGGCACATTCCTTTCGGGCAGGGCAATGAGGGAAACAGCATGAGCCGGCCGGCGAACTCCTGGGTACAGCAATGGCTGCTGAACTTCGGGCCGACCCCAAAGATGGTCCCCAACTGGTACGACTGGCCCGTGAACGAGCAGTACATTGACTTCGGCCGGTACCCATTGCATAACGAGAACTGCTTCAACGCCACCACCGTGCCGGCTGCCTGCTACTGGTTCTATCTGCATACGCGGCCGGAGGCGGGAAAATGAAGGAAGGGAATGCGATGGGAACAGACCAACAAGACAGTAAAGGCGGCATATCCATGGGAATGCGAGTGAACTACCGTTTGGTGCGCGTGGCCATTGTGCTGCTGGCTTCGACCTGGGCGTTCGTTGCGCCCGCCGCGGAGAAGCAGGAGGACCCCGCAAAGGCGGCGCATCCGCCGGCGCCGGCGACCTTGCCCGCCGGCTACGATCCCGCGCGCCTCGGCGCCGAGCTCCTCGCCGCCGAGTCGTGGCAGGGGCTGGTTGCAGCCGGCACAGAGGATAATGGCTGGGCTAACCTCACCAAGACCGGCAGGTTCTCGATCGGCTCGAGCGCGGTCCCATCGAACCCGTCGGTGTTGGGGATATTCCCGGATCCGCATGGGACGTTCGGGCAAGTGGTTCGGTATCGCACGCCAGCGGGCACGGCGGCGACGATCGAGGACCATAGGTCCTTCAAACCCTCGGCGCGCGTGTGGGCTCGAGCGACGTTTCTCTTCCGGGGAACCGACCCCGCCGGCTTCACCGCGAAGACGCGCACCCCCGGCGAGTCCGGGACGCTTAAGCTTATTTTTCTCTTTCCGGAGGGCAACAAGACCCGGATGGATTGGGTCCTCACGTCATCGGGCTTTCTCGCGCACGGCTGTCCGCGGCACGGCAACACGGCCGCGGTGCAAGTCCCCATGACGAGCTTGGGCGCCGGGGTGCCGCCACCGGAGCCGGCAGGCCCGTTCAAAGGCGTCTACGTGACGAGCAAGCCTGCCGGTGCGGCCGCGCACGACATGCTCAAGAGCGGCGACTGGTACGAGTTCGTCCTGAACTACGAGACGACCGGCGCAACGTCCTACATCCACAGGTTTTTCCTCCGCAGGCTCACGGTCAACGGCGCCTGGGAGCCGTGGCCAACGCCGGTCTGGGTCGGCTGCGCGACGACGAACGGCACGCCGAAGCTCTACCACGAGATCTGGCGCACCGGAAACAAGAGTGGCGCGGCGGACGCGGAGCAGTTCCTCTTTGTTGGCCCGTGGGAAGTGACGTCGGCACAGGATCCGTACGGCTGGGACCGGTACGGGAAGTAGTGTCCATGAAGGATCTCTTTCTGACCGCAACGCGTCGCGTGACGAGGGAAAGATTATCGCAGGACGCTGGCAGTGGAGTTCACATGGGCGTGCTCCCTATTTCCTAAGCAACTCAATCATCGTCTCGGCGAAAGCCTTGCCGAGCAGGATGAAAAAACGCCCCTCGCCGTAATAGTGATAGCCTTGGTTGGAGGTCGCGCGGTCAAGCATCGCCTTCTCTTCCGGGGTGAGCGGATTCTTCTTCAGATCGCGCTCCGTGTTAAGCCAGCCGGCTGTTCTGAGTGCAACGACTTCCGGGTGCAGGAGCGGGGCGCTCTCAATCGCCTTCACATTGCCTTTGAATTCCGGGACAGTATTGACGAAGCGCTGGCCGTCGCGCACGTCCTTTCGCGCCTGTAGATCACAATTGCCGCGGGAATCGTCCCGATGATCAGGACCGCCAGCCCGGCCCAGAGCGGCCAGACAATAGGCTGGTTCCATTCCTTCCGGCACTCCTCGCGCAACACCGGATCAACGCGTTTGTACTTCAGCGTGTTGCCGACGAAGCCCACCGGTTTGGCATTCTTATACCACTCATGGTACAGTCCGTAGTCAAGCGGATGGTGGCCCCACAACCACGGCGCGTCCTCACGTACAATGGCCAGCATCTCGCGGATCAACGCTGCGCGCTCCGGCGAGTTCGACATGTTCTCCATTCTCCTGAAAAGCTCGTTGAAGCGCGGGTTGTCATAGTTGGCGGCGTTGGCGCCCTGCGATTTGACCGCGGCGTTGGGTCCGTAGAGCAGGAAGAGGAAGTTCTCCGGGTCGGGATAGTCCGCCAGCCAGCCCCCGCTGTGGAACTGCACGTCGCCCTTCACCAGCTTATCCTGGAAACGGTTGTAGTCCGTGGAGCGGACCTGCAGTTGCACGCCGATGGCCTCGAACTGTTTGCGCAGCCAGTCGAGGTAGGCCTTCCCTCCCGCTCCTCCGGCGACCGTGTCGTAGAAGATGACCAACGGGTTCCCCGCCGCGTCGCGGCCGTTCGGGTAGCCGGCTTCCGCGAGCAGCTTCCTGGCCACGTCGAGGCCCTTGCGGCGCGGGGCGCCCGCGGCCTCGTCCCAATCATAGACCACAGTGTTGATTCCTTCCTTGCCTTCCTGATAGCCGAAGATGCCTGGCGGGATGGGGCTCTGCGCGGCCACGCCGCGGCCGTTGTCGAAGATCTGGATGTACTCCTCCTGGTTCAGCGCGATAGACAGGGCCTGCCGCAGCTTGCGCTTCTTCTCGTCGTAACCGCCCACGACGTCATCCAGCATGTTGAAGGCGTACATGTGGGTGACCATGGCCACAGCGGTCTCAAGCCGGATGTTCTGCGCCCGGAGGCTGTCCGTCAGGCCCACTGCGCCCTCCGTCTGGAAACGCACGGCCTGGTCGAACATGTCGGACGCAATCCCCGACGTGTCGTAGTAGCCTTGGAGGAACTTGTTCCAGCGTGGGACGCTCTCCTTCTCCAGAGTGTACACGGCTTCGTCCAGGAACGGCAGCGTCTTGCCGCGGTCGGCAAGCAGCCCTTTTTCCTCGTCTCCCGGGCTGCCTTCAGCAGGATACGTGTCCGGGTGATAGTTGGGATTGCGGCGCAGCACCATGCGGTAGTTGGGCTGGTTCACGGCCAGCACGAACGGTCCGCTCCCGACAGGGAAGCGGTCCAGCGTGATGTTCTGTTCCGCCGCCGCCGACTGCGTGTAGAAACGGTCCACCTCCCAGGGAATCGGCGAGAAGAACGGCATCGCCATCCAGTAGACGAACTGCGGGTACTTGCGGGTGAGCGTGATGCGATAGGTCAACGCGTCAATGACCTGCACACCCGGCAGGTCGAACTTGCGCAGATCCAGGTAGATTGGATTGGCCTTCTCGTCCGCCTCCTGATTGTAGAAGACTCCCGCAGCCTTGCGTCGTTCCTCGCGGACACGGCCCAACTCGTCCGCCAGCGCCTTCTGGAAATCGGCGAACCCTGCGATGTAATTCACCAGCACGGGCGCGATCGGGCAGGCGAGAGATGGATGAGCCAGCCGCTTGATCTGGTAGACATAGTCTTCGGCGAGCACCTCGCGCGCGCTGGGCGGCTCCGAGCCGCGACCGTCAGGGAGCCGACCGCTTGCTGACGCGCGCGGCTCGGAAAGCAGCAGTTCGTCGGGATGCTCGATCTTCGTGGGGAACGACTGGCCGGGCGGCAGGTGCCAGCGGTACTGGCCGCCGGCCGTCCTCGCGAAGCAGGGATGATTCTGATACCGGATGCCGGGCTTCAGGCGGATCTCATAGACCGCCTTTGCCACCGTCTCGGCCGGTGCGTCCGCGGGAAGCGCCATGCCGTCCTTGTCGAAGAGCCGAGGCTCAGGAACGCGCTCGGCCGTAAGCGGCTCCAGCACGAACGGCCGCTTCAGGAAGTGGTATTGAACCACCGGCTCATAGATCTGACAGATGAAGATGTAGCAGTCAACCCCGTACGCGACGGCGGGGTCAAAATACTTCGGTTCCTCAAAAAACGTATCATAGTAGATATTGCGGCCCGATTCGCTTGATCGGTACGGGTTGTTGGTGAAACAGGCAGGCAGGATCACCAGGAGCATGGCGAGAAATGGCAGGGCAAGCGGTTGGAAACGGAAGCCTGTTCTCCTGTGCGACACCCGTTCTTCTCCGGACTCGCCTCACGCATCCTAGCGCGCCGTGCGTGGCGGCAACAGGCGCAGCCGGCGTCTGCCGCCTGCCGCATAGTTTCCCCAGCGTTCCGCGGTGACCGTTTCACATGCCATGCGATAATATACACCTGCCGCAGCACGGCGCCGCTCCCCAATTCGCCCCAACTAAGGCGCGCGTGGCCATGCGCGCTTGCCGGTTTTGCGGAAGGCAGATTGGGTTGATCCGCGGCCAATGGTGGTTGCCATGGCACGATGCTTTGGTAAGCTGGGGTTTCGCATGTCAAAGATGGCAAACATTGTTCTGGCGGCGGCCCTGTCCCTATCGCCTTGCGCTCTTGCCGCCGCCGAAGCCACACGGCCAAACATCCTCGTCATCCTCGTGGATGACATGGGCTTCTCGGACGTGGGCTGCTACGGCAGCGAAATCCCCACGCCCAACCTCGACAAGCTTGCCGCGAACGGACTGCGCTTCACGCAATTCTACAACACCGGCCGCTGCTGCCCTTCGCGCGCGGCGCTGCTTACCGGCCTCTATCCGCACCAGACCGGAGTAGGCCACATGGTCGAGGACAAAGGTGCGCCCGGTTACCGGGGCCGGCTTAACGACCGCTGCGTAACCATTGCCGAGGTGTTGCGGGGAGCGGGCTACTTCACTGCCATGAGCGGCAAGTGGCATGTGGGACAGAACCACGGCGTGGTGCCTTGGGAGCGCGGCTTCGAACGCAGCCTCAACGCCCCCGCCGGCGGATTCTACTACCCGGAGTCGCCCAGGGCGGAGTTGTTCCTCAACGGACGCAAACTTGCCAACGACGCGCCTGAGTTGCCCAGGAACTGGTACACCACCGACCTCTGGACAGACTTCGGCATCAAGTTCATTGATGAGGCCCTGGCGGCCAAGCAGCCCTTCTTCCTCTACCTGGCGCACAACGCGCCGCATTTCCCCTTGCAGGCGCCGGCCGAAGAGATCGCCAAGTTCCGCGGGAAGTACAAGCTGGGCTGGGACAAACTCCGCGAGCAGCGTCATGCCAAGCAGATCGAACTCGGGATCCTGGACCAGTCGTGGCCGTTGTCGCCTCGTCCCGATCAGGTAAAGGCGTGGCAGGGCCTGACAGCGGAGGAACAGGACCGCTTCGATCACATCATGGCCATCTACGCCGCCGTGATGGAGCATCTGGACCGCAGCGTGGGCCGCCTGGTCTCAGGCCTGCAAGAGCGCGGCGTGCTCGACAACACCCTGATCCTGTTCATGAGCGACAACGGCGGCAACGCGGAAAGCGGTCCCAACGGCAGGCTGGAAGGCAACCCGCCCGGTTCCGGGAAGTCAACGGTCTTCTGCGGACAATCCTGGGCCACGCTGGAGAACACGCCCTTGCGCCGCTACAAGCACTTCAACCACGAAGGCGGCATCGCCACGCCGCTCATCGTCCATTGGCCGGCGGGCCTCGCGGCCAAGGGAGAACTCCGCTCCCAGCCCGGGCACCTCATTGATATCATGCCCACTTGCCTGGAGGTGGCCGGCGCGAAGTATCCGGCGGAGTTCAAGGGCAAGCCCATCTTGCCGCCGGAAGGCCGCAGTCTTCTGCCAGCGTTTGCCAACCAGCCTGTCGAACGTGACGCCCTCTTCTGGGAACACGAAGGCAACGCCGCCGTGCGCGTGGGCGACTGGAAACTCGTCCGCTTGGGCCGTAACGGGAACTGGGAACTATACAATCTCAAGACCGATCGCACGGAACTGCACGACCTCGCCGCTGAGCAGCCTGATCGCGCAAAGGAACTGGCCGCGAAATGGGAAGCTTGGGCTGAGAGAGCGCAAGTCAAACCGTACCCTCGAAACGCGCAATAAGGAGCCCAGAAGCTGGAGAGACGCCAAGCGCCTGCACGCCCTGCCGATCGCGCCTTGGTTCCCGGGGGAACTCGCTTATCATCCTTCCTCTGAAGACGGGAAGGCAGAGGCCGTCATTGAGGACAGCATGAGTCGCATTCCTTACCGGACTGAGGCAGGCCTGAGCGCCCTCGTTCTGCTGGCGCTCGGCTTTGCCGCAGGCGCAGCCGAACCTGCCGCGACGCCGGACAAGTCCTATGTGGTGGTGGTCAGTGAAACCACTGGCGCCGCGTGGGGCGCCGTCGTCGAGGCGCTTGTGCAGAAGCACAAGGCGCGGGTCGTGCGCTACGCGGTTGATGTGGAAGCCGCAGTGCCGGAACTGGCCGCGCTCAAGCCCGACCTCATCACCTTCGTCGCTCGCCCGGAAGAAGCCGGCCGCGCCTTTGTAGTGAAAGTTCACCGCCTCACCCGCCGGCTGGACGACGATCCCTACACCGATGCTCTCTGGGGCATCGTGACAGGATACGATGCAGCCGACGCGCTGCGTATCGCCAAGCGCGGCGAGCCGCTGCTCATCCAGCGTGGCGCTTCCGGCGCCGGCGCGGGGCACCTTGGCCCGTGTGCCGATGGCTTCGCTTCCTACGAGGGCGCCAAGAATGACTTCTGGGTCAAGAAAGACGGCAAAACAACCCAACAGAAGGTCGAGCCCGACCCGGCCAAGTCGTTGGCCGAAGGCTTCAACACGCTGGCGCCGCAAGTCTTCTACACCAGTGGCCACGCCACGGAAAAGGACTGGCAGATCGGCTACAATTTTCCCGGCGGCCAGTTCCGCTGCGAGCGCGGACAGCTCTACGCGCTGAATACCAGGAACGAACGCTTCGACATCAACTCCCCTGAGCCGAAAGTCTACCTGCCGATGGGCAACTGCCTCATCGGACACATTAACGGGCAAGACTGCATGGCAACGGCGTGGATGCACACGGGCGGCGTGTACCAGATGTTTGGCTACACTGCCGTCACGTGGTTCGGTTATATGGGCTGGGGCACGGGCGAATTGTTCGGGCCAGGGCAGCTCAGCCTGGCGGAAGCCTTCTTCTTCAACAACCAGGCCCTGGTCCACAAGCTTCAGACCCAATACCCAGCTAAGGCTGGCATTGAGTTCGAGACGTTTGACGAGGGTGCTGTCAACTACATGATCGGCCGCCACAACCTGACGAAGAAGAACGCAAAGGGCGAACTCGAAGCCGACAAGGAACCGGCGGGGTTGCTGTGGGACCGCGATGTCGTCGCCTTCTACGGAGACCCGGCGTGGGACGCCCGCTTGCCGAAGCAGGAGCTTCCCTGGCGCACCGCGATAGAACGCATCGCCGGGGAACGGAGGGCCTTCACGCTGACCACGCTTCGCGACGGCACGTGGCCGGGGCGCCCCATCATGGCCTGGCTGCCGCAGCGGCTCGAAGACCCGAAAATCGTCGAGGATGGCGGGCGCAAGCCGGTCGTAACCGACAACTTCATCCTCGTGCCGCTGAGCGGCGCGTTCAAAGCCGGCGAGTCGCTCCGCATTGTCTTCGAGGGTCGCTTGCTCGCTCGCCCCGATACCAAGGCGCTCCAGGAGTTGGACGCGTTCAAGAAACGTGCGCAGCTCGTGCCCGAAAAGGAGCGGCCGGCCGTGCTGGATGCGCTGCTGCGCGCCGGCAAAAACCGGGAGGGTCTCATGAGCACGCTGGAGTCCCTGGATGGTGAAGCGCGCGTTGGCCTCGCGTTCCTCATCGCCAACATGCCGCCCCAGGATCTGAAGGAGCTTTCGGGAACGCGGCTGGCCGGCGAAGTCCGCCTGGCATACCAGGCCCGCGACAGTGCTCCGTGGAAGAAGGACATCCCGCCGGAGATATTCCTCAACGACGTGCTCCCCTACGCCTGCCTCGACGAGGCGCGCGATCCGTGGCGGCAGGACTTTCTCGACCGCTTCTCCGCCCGCGCTTGGCAGTGCAAGACGCCAGGCGTTGCCGCCGTGAAACTCAACGCGGAAATCTTCAAGGAACTCAATGTCCAGTACCACGCCACGAAGCGCCCGAAGCCTAACCAAAGCCCGGCCGAGAGCATGAAGGCCGGCTTTGCTTCCTGCACCGGCCTTTCCGTGCTGCTCGCCGACGCCTGCCGGGCCTGCGGCATCCCCGCCCGCATCGCGGGGATTCCAGAGTGGAAGGACAAGAAGGGCGACAGCGCCGGCAATCACGCGGGCAATCACACGTGGGTCGAGATCTGGGACGGCCGCTGGCACTATCTCGGCGCGTCGGAAGTGTCGGAGCTGGACAAGACCTGGTTCACCGAGAAGACTCGCGGTCCAGCGGTGGATTCCTCGCATCCTCGGCACCGCATCTACGCCTCGTCATTTCGCAAGACAGGCCTGGCGTATGTGCTGCCTTGGTCGCCCGAAGTAAAGTGGGTGCCGGCGGTGGATGTCACAGGCTCCTACAAGGCCCCGTAGCCTGAACTATTCACCACAGTCACGATGGGGCCACGCCTCACTCAGAGAGGATGAAATGGGGCTAATGGGAAGAATGGGAGGAATGGGAATGATGAGACTACAGGGTGCCATGCTGTGTTTTCGGAGCAGAGGGCGCAGAGAACACAGAGCAGGTAAAAGATGTTTTTGGTTTCTGGTTTCTCGTTTCTGGTTAACAGCCGGACTTTGTGGCGCAGCCTGATCTGGACCACCATAAACCATAAACCACAAACCATAAACCTTTTTCCTCTGTGTTCTCCGTGTTCTCCGTATCCGCCGAGCAGTACTCAGTTCTGCACCGGCACTCGCAGCAGCTTCATCCAGTCGCCCCCGTTGGCCCATACGAGGGGAACGAAATTCGGCGGTGAGACGCTGGGAACCCGGAAACCGGTCCATTCCTCGTTGATCCGCAGTGGTTCCTCCTCCCGGGCCAACTCGCGCGGCCCAATCCAGCGGCCGTCCGCCCCACACTGCCACGCGCCGAAGACCAGCGGGGCAGCGTTCTTCACCATGCCGCCCGGCTGGGGAAACGCCGCGATCAGCACCACCGTCTTGTCCCCAGCCACGCAAAGCCGGCACAATGACGCGGGTGCCTCGGGCAACTCGCG
>Ga0315279_10008922_pt1 | contig 12050 bp, 7 predicted proteins | sample YL17G06_20_MG_FD_203694 | JGI IMG/M metagenome (GOLD analysis project Ga0315279, IMG submission 203694) | Sediment microbial communities from Yellowstone Lake, YNP, Wyoming, USA - YL17G06_20 | ecosystem: Environmental > Aquatic > Freshwater > Lake > Sediment | place: USA: Wyoming | collected...
TATCTGAATTGCAGAATTATCTTGACAGGGATATAGGAAAAAAGGATAATGGAGGTAATGGAAAACGGTACATAACTAACTAATATCACAAGAGAAAGCAGAATATGTTACGTATAGCACCTACAAATCTTTACTCCGAGATAATTCTGGGAGTTAACGATTACCGGTACAAATATGCAACAAAAAGGCAGGACCGCTTTTGACCCTGCCCCTGCTCTTTGGCAAATGGATTTTGTTGTACTTTTTTAGACCTTTAGCATGACTACTGCCCAATCCCACTCAATGAGATATCAATCGTGGGTGTGTCAGGATCGTTAGAAGTTATCCTTAAGATTCCACTCTTCGTTCCGGCTGATCTGGGTTTGAAGGCCACCTTTATAGTCAAGGTCTTTCCGGGTTTAATTGTCTTACTCCCACTTCCACTCTTGACCGTAAACATGGATGCATCGATTCCTGTAACTGTTGAACTTAATATTGAGAGGTTAGCCGTGCCTTTATTCTTCAGCACGAAGGAAGCCGTTTTGCTCTTCTTCACTTTTATATTCCCGAAGTCATAAGCCTTTGGAGTGACTGAAATGTCGGGAATACTCACGTTAACGGATAGAGAGTTAGACCAGCCTGATACCACCGAAACATCTTGAGAACACCGAGCCCTCGCCCTGACATCATAAGCGCCAGCGGCAGTCCAAGTTTTGGATTGGGTTGCAGAACCGTAAGCAGAAAGATCGTCCCCATCCCCTTTCCAGTCAAATTGGTACTCCACTGAGTGACCAAGGGAGGAGGTTGAACCTCCTGTTGTGTATGTGTTGCTCTTGCTGATAACACCGCTGCTTGAGCCATTAGGCGCATTGGGCGTAGAAACTGTCTCGACACTAATCGTCACTATGAGGGACCGAGACCAGCCTGACACGACAGAAGTATGCGTAGCGCACCGAGCTTGAGCTTTTATGATATAACTTCCGGGATTAGACCATGATTTCGACGCGCTTACGGAGGATGACCAGGCACCGTAAGTCCCATCTCCCCAATCAAATCGATATTCAACGTCATGACCAAGGTTAGAATTGGAACCACCTGTTGAATAGGAATAGGAGGCAGCGATTGCACCATTGCTAACTCCGCTGGGTTGGACAGGAATTGAAATGGTCTCAAGAGGAATAGTTGTAAAACTCCATGTCCCAGACCAATCGCTATTTTTCCCTCCCCTCGTCGCTTTCACTCTCCAATAATAAGTTGTATTGTTCAAAAGTCCGCCTAAATTACAATATTTCGTTGGGATATCAATTTGTTCGATAACTGTTGAACTAAAATTCTGGCTCAAAGATACCTGCAGATGAAAGGAACATCCTTCCTCTGGGGTCGTCCAATTAAAAGAAGGATCAATTGTAACACCTGTTGCCCCGTTTGGTGGCGACGATAACGTAGGGGCTGATGGGGGGGAAAAAGGGAACAAAGCTATTGGTGAATAATTCACTTTACCCTTTGTGATGTCGTCATAGAAATCAAAGATATGTTGACCGATAGTCTCTGTATCGGTTGTTCCCCACCAATTATTTGTTGCATCGATATCCGCCTTTGACCCATTAACTACATCAAGCTGGGTATTGTTAACTATGTCATTATTCTTGATTGAAACGTCACACGGATCGTTAGACACTTCAATATATATACCTCCTCCAGTTTCTGCGATATTATTTTTAATTGTATTATCTCTTATGGAAATTAGAGCACCTCCCAAAATAGGAAAATGTATACCTCCCCCAATTCCTCCTGGAGATATGTTTGGATATTTCTGAGCAATATTCCCACTGATAGTATTATTCTCTATATATAATTCATTTACATATGGGCATTGTATTCCTCCTCCAATTCTTGCTTTATTATTTCTGATTGTATTATTGGTGATAGTTAATGTATGGGGGCCAGGAGAAGATATTGAAATGCCTCCTCCCGCTCCTCCGGATTTTTCATTATTCTCTATCAAATTTTGATCAATCAATACATTTCCTCCACCATATTGATGCCCGCCAACTATTACAACTGTCCCATCGAAATGATTTTGGATTATATTTACTACTGAGCCGCTTGCACTGAAATGGGAATTCTTAAGCTCGTTGCTGCGAAAATTGACTCTGACTTCCCAATAATTAGTCGCTTGCAATATTACTTCTACACAATCGGTAAATTCGTTTTCTGTTAGGTAGAAATCGACGCTTCCACCCGCTGGGTTGCTATAAAGACTAAAAACAAACCTGCTCTTATAGAATTCGCATTTATGGATAAAAGGGTTCGCGTTACTGTCAGATAGGACTCCGTAACCATATTCTATTCTGCAGTTTTCGATTATAGACCCGCTTATATAATTTCCTTGAGAATCAAAGTGTGTATTTGTAGCCCCTCCAACGAACCTAATTTGACCCCAATCCCCTTCGGAGGGGTCAGCGGAATTTGAGGTAAATATTATTGGTTCGTAATCGGTTCCTCGTGCAACTAAAGTCCCGCCAATCACAATAGAGTATTTGTTTTCCGGGCCGGAGGATCTGTTAAATTTAACAGTAACCGCAGGTTCAATTGTTAGAGTTGTTCCAGGAAATAACTGAATTGTCCCAGTAACGATATAAGGGCTATTCGATTTGTACCAAACTGTGTCGGTAGTAATATTCCCGGTCACATAAGTCTCAGCATATCCAGTATTAATCCCTACGCAACCATAAAAAAGTACCGCAGAAAAGAATAATATTTTTAGAAGTGTAATCATTTGTTTTGTCCCCACATTCAGAATGATCTTGCAAGAAAAGGAATGCCGTCCTTTGCAAGGATTAGGGTTTGAAAACAGTTATTCTGACTCCTGCTCCAGGTTGAAATGAAAAAAATGATAAGGACTCACTTTTGTACAAATAAAATATAGAAAAAATGGTGTTGAATGTCAAGAACAAAAATACTATTGAGGTTTACCGATAGAAATCAAGTATGCTTCGCTAAAATGGTGGGTTGTGGACTTCAGGAAGAAATCGTTATGTTATTTGACAGTTTCTGTTAGATCAGATACCGACTTTGACAATTTAATACAAACGCATTAAATCGTATTACCCCCCACCCGCCCGCTCCGTCGCTAAAGCTATGGAGCATCAGCGACCTTCCCCTCAGGGCCTGGCCTACGTAGCCTGAGGCACCTTCGGCGGAGTAGGCGGGGAGGGTGAACCCTGCACCACGCAGTGTGCTGGACAAAGCCCTGGACCACATAGGGTATAGGGCGAGGTCCTGAACCTAATCCCGCTCATGGCGGGATTCAGGGGGTGGGGGTGAATGTCACTTTATTTTTCAATTTTGACCCAGCTGGGGTCGGCGCGATAGTCTTCAGCCTCCTTGGGCAGGACTTTGTCCAACATGTTCCTTGCCTCCTCCATCTGTTTCTTCCACTCCTCCACCTTTTCCTCGAGAACCTTGATGTCGGCCTTCAACCTTCTCTTCAAACTGTCGGGTTTGAATTTGGACTCCTCTAATTCCTTCTCCTTGGCCTTCAAGGTATTCAATTCGGTTTCATAATTTTTCTGAGCCTTCGAGAGTTTTTCTTTCCATTCCTTTACCTTCGCCCTCCACCATTCTTCTCCCCGGCCCAGGATATCTTTCTGCACTGGGACAGATTCGGGCTTCTTCTCAATGGTCACGTTTCCGGGCCTTCCTTTTTCAGGTACTCGAGTAGATGGGGGAAAAGGAGAAGGAGGGGGTTCTGGAGGAACTACTTTCTTTTGAACCTGGCCTTGATACTTTTCTGGAACTAAGGTTAAATCGTCTGCAAAGTGAACCGTCCCTTTCTCATCCACCCATCGATAAACCTCCTGCCCTAAACTTGAGGCATAGTAAAATATCAGCCCAACGAAGATAAGCAGCGATGCCCTTTTCATTGTTATCCTTTTCTTTTAAATTCGGATTTCGGTTTGCGGATTTCGGAATTGATTTTCCATTCTTCTTCCAATCTTAGATCTTTACACGGTATATCTGAGAATTTTCTTCTAACATTTTGCCCCCTCACCCCCACCCTCTCCCCGCTGGGGAGAGGGTGGGGGTGAGGGGAAATTTCAAATATTTTTGGTTAGATTTAACTCCGCAATCCGCATTCCCCATTCCGAAATCGGATCAGTGGACTTCTGCCCAATTCTTCCCCGAATGGATAGAAACTTTAAGTGGGACAGAAAGATCCATGACGGTCTCCATCTCATTCTGGATCAAGGGAAGGGCTTTTTGAAGTTCCTCTTCAGGGACCTCGAAGACCAATTCATCGTGAACCTGCATGATCATCTTCGTGGAGAGGCCGAGTTCTTCTATCCGGTTCTGGATGTGAATCATCGCCACCTTGATGATATCCGCTGCTGTCCCCTGGAGAGGAGTGTTGATCGCCATTCTCTCAGTGGCTTGTCGGATCGCTACAGTTGGGGAGTAGATATCCGGCAGATAGCGGCGCCGATGGAGTAGGGTGGTGACATATCCTTTCTCTCTGGCCTCTTCCAGACCTTTCTCGATGTAGGTTTGGACCCCGGTATATTTGTTAAAATATTCATCGATGTAAGCCTGGGCGATCTTGGGATCTGATCCCAGCTGCTGTGAGAGACCATAAGCACTCATCCCGTAGATGATACCAAAGTTGATCACCTTGGCCTCCCTCCTCATTGGAGGCGTCACCTTTTCCATCGGGACCCCGAAAATTTCGGAGGCGGTTCGGGCATGAATGTCTTCATCCTTCCGGAAAGCCTCCATTAATGTTTTATCTTGGGAGAGGTGGGCGAGAATCCTCAACTCAATCTGGGAGTAATCTGCGGAGATGATGACCCATCCTTTCTCCGGAATGAAGGCCTGACGAATTCGGCTTCCCTCCTCTGCACGGATGGGAATGTTCTGGAGGTTGGGGTCGCTTGAGGAGAGTCGTCCCGTTGCGGTCACGGTTTGATTGTAGGAGGTGTGGACGCGTCCTGTTCTCGGATGGATCAATCTGGGGAGAGCATCGATGTAAGTCGATTTGAGTTTGTTCAGGTTACGGTAACCGAGGATCTCGAGGGGAAGGTCATGCTGGAGGGAAAGTTTGTTCAGGACTTCCACGTCCGTGGAGTACCCGGTCTTTGTCTTTTTGATCACAGGGAGTCTCAGCTTATCAAAGAGAATTTTGCCCAGTTGCTGGGAAGAGTTGATATTGAAGACCTCCCCTGCCAGCGTATAAATTCGATCCATCTTCTGCTGAAGTTGAACTTCCACTTCTTTAGAAAATTCTTTAAGAAGATCCATATCGATCTTCACCCCGTTCCTCTCCATCTTCGCCAGGACAATGGCGAGCGGGAGCTCCACCTGTTCGAAGAGGTCTTTAAATCCTCCTTCCCCCAATTTCGGAAGAAGGACTTGGGAGAGCTGGAGTGAAACATCTGCATCTTCACAACTATAGTCCCTCGCCCGTTCCAACTCAATGTTGTCGAAGGTCACCTCCTTGGCTCCGGTCCCCACTACCTCTTTATAGTCGGTGACATTTCGATCCAAATATTCCCGGGCGATCTCCCCAAGGTTGTGGTTATGCTTGGTCGGATTGAGGAGGTAGGAGGCGATCATGGTATCACAGAGAATTCCCTGGAGGTGGATGTCATGGCGTTTCAGAACGATCCATTCGTATTTGATGTTCTGCCCCACCTTCTTCACCTCTCGATCCTCGAGGATGGGTTTTAAATGTCCCAATACCCAAGGAAGAGGGAGTTGGACGGTTGCCTCTGGATGACGATGGGCAAGGGGAATGTAGTAGGCTTGATGGGGGACGCAAGAGAGGCTGATCCCGACCAGATCGGCCCACATCGGAAAGGGTGATGTGGTCTCGAGATCAATGGCGAAGAATTTAGCCTTCCTTAACTCTTCCAGTAAGGCGAGGAATGCATTTTGGTCTGTGATCAAACGATAATCGTTCTCATTGAGTCCCTTTTCTACAGGAAGATCTTTGAGAAGTTTATTAAACTCCAATTCTTTGAAGATTTCCCTGAGGCTTTTGACATCCGGAGGAGAGATGGCAAAGTCATTCAGTTGGAAAGTGATGGGAACATCGATATGGATCGTGGCCAACTGCCGACTGAGCCGGGCCTGTTCTTTGTAGGTCTCCAAATTTTCTTTCAATTTCTTCTGCCGAATTTGGTCCAGATGGTCCAGAAGGTTTTCAATCGATCCAAAGGTCTTGATCAACTGGATCGCCGTCTTCTCCCCAATTCCAGGGACACCTGGGATGTTATCGATCGCATCTCCGGACAGGCCCATCACCTCCACCACCTGCGCGGGATGAACGCCGAAGCGCTGGATCACCTCCTCCACCCCGAACCTTTTCTCCTTCATGGTGTCAAGGACTTCTATTCGATCACTGACGAGCTGGAGGATATCTTTATCACCCGTGATGACCACAACGTCGGCCTCCGACTCCACTCCCTTGGCAACCGTCCCGATCAGATCATCCGCCTCGTATCCCTCCATTTCAAGGGTGGCCATCCGATACCCCTCAATGATCCTCTTGATATAAGGAATTTGAGGGGTCAGCCCCTCTGGCATGGCAGGCCGGTTGGCCTTGTAATCTTTATAGACCTCACTTCGAAAGGTAGGCGCTTTCGAATCGAGAGTGACGACAAGGTAATCCGGCTTGTGGTCTTTGAGCACCTTAAGGAGCATCTGGGTGAAGCCAAAGATGGCATTGGTCGGAAGGCCCTTGGAATTGGAGAGGTGACCGATGGCATAAAAGGCACGGAAGATATAAGAGGAACCGTCGATCAGAAAAAGTCGAGGGCGATCAGCCATAACGTTCTCTCGAAACTTAAAGGTTAAATGTCAAAGCTCACAGTTCAAATCAAGCTCAAATGACAAAAAAGAAAAATCTTTGGCATTTCATCATTTATCATTCATTTGACATTTGGATTTTGTAATTTGGAATTTGGGATTTTAAATGAGTCATCTATGCAAAACCCAATTGATTCCGTCTGCGACGGGTGAGGGGTTCAAGTGAGGTTTGTGAACACCCGATTTCCGCCGGAGTGCTTGGCGACATACATCGCATCATCAGCGGATTTGACAAACTCTTCAAGATCGAAGTGGTTTTTGAATTCGGCCAAACCGACGCTGACCGTAATATTTTGAAATCCAGCCTGTTCGATCAAAGAACGGATCCGTTCCGCAATGGTCAGGGCTTGATCGAGGGAAGCGCCGATGAGAAGGGCGGCGAATTCATCCCCTCCATAACGATAGCCGGAATCCACATTGCTCCGGATCGATTGCCTCACGATCTGGCCGATCTTTCTCAAAACTTTATCTCCTTCTAAATGGCCATAGAGATCATTATATTTTTTAAAATTGTCCAGGTCGAACATCAAGAGCGAGAGGGACGTCTTTTGGCGCGTTAAGCGAACCAATTCCCCTTCTAAGGTTTTGAAGAAATAGCGGTGATTGTAAAGGCCGGTCAGGTCATCGGTGATGGATAACCGCTGGACCTCTTCCTCCAGTTTTTGTTTTTCGATTGAGGTCCGATACTTCTCCAGAGATTGGTTAACGATATGGATCAAATGTTCATTCTCGAAGGGCTTCTTGATGAAATCAGAGGCGCCCTCCTTGAGGGCCAGGATGGCATTATCCAACGTCGCAAAGGCGGTGAGCATGACGACGCATTGGAGGGGATTGATCTTCCGGACCCTCCTCAAGGCTTCGGTCCCATCGATTCCTGGAAGATTAATATCCATCAGAACCACATCAGGTTTTTCCTCTTTCACCTTCTTCACCCCTTCTTCACCTGTCGGGGCCGTGATGACATCGTATCCCTCGAAGTTGAGAAGTTTCTGGATAATTTCTAAGGTGTCCGGCGCATCATCGACGATCAGGACCTTTCCCTTGGTAACTCTATGTATGAATAGATCTTCCATCCTCGTGCTCCACTGAGAAGGGGAGGGTAAAATAGAAGGTGGAACCCTTCCCCAACAGGGACTCCACCCAGATCTTTCCGCCGTGTTCCTCCACTAACCTTTTGGTGATGGCCAGCCCCAGGCCTGTCCCACCGTGTTTGCCCCCTTCGACCTGGTAGAATTCTTCAAAGATCTTGTCGAGCTTATCCTCCGGGATGCCAATCCCTGTGTCTCGAATTTCGTTAAGGATATGATTCCCTTTTCGGTTGGCAGCGATCGAGACCTGACCTCCATCCGGAGTAAACTTAAAGGCGTTGAAAAGGAGGTTGATGAAGATGTCATGGAGCCAACCCCGGTCGGCATAGACGAAGAGGTCTTTAGGAATATCGATTTTGATGGAGAGGTTTTTATCCACAGGCTTGACCTCATTGATATAGCCTCCCACCACCTCCATGAGAAGGATAGGCTTTAGCTGGAGAGTGATACTCCCCGATTTGATCCGGGTCAAATCCATCATATGATCCATCGTTCCTTGGATACGATTGGTATTCCTCTGAATGGTGAGGAGGTAGGGTTTCAGGTGCTCAGGGATCTTTCCCTCCTTCTCAGAGAGGATGAAGTCGATATTGGCTTTGAGGGCGGTCAGAGGGGTCTTCAGTTGGTGGGAAGCAATGCCGATGAATTTCATTTTGATCTCATCCATCTCCGTCAACGCACGATTGGCCATCTCGAGTTCCCTCTTAGCGGACTGGAGGTCCCCGAGCATCTTCATGGCACCCATCCTCGCCCGGCTTAATTCCTCGATGTTCTCCGCTAACTGGCGGGTTCGTTCCTCCACTTTCCTTTCCAGATCGCCTCTGGACTCTTTCAGCTGGAGGGTCATCTGATTGAAGGCAAATGCCAAGTCTCCAATCTCATCTTTGGATTGAATATCAACCTTATGAGCCCATTCTCCTCTTGCCACTTTCTCCGTGGCTGCCACCAACTTTTTGATGGGTTTTAGGAAAATACGGATAAAGATGAGGGTGAGTAAAATCCCCATCCCCATCACACCGAGAGTGACGAGAAAAACATCCCTTTTCAATTCATCCATCCTGGGACTCAATTGATAAGAAGAGAATTCCATCTGAATGGTTCCGATTGTCTGACCCTCTTTGGATGGGATGGGTTGAGTGAAGCGATAGACAAGAGCGGAATCGGGAGAGGCCCCCTTCTTCACCGCATGGGCCAATCTCTCTCCCTTATTATCAGAAAGGCTACATGAAACCACATCCTCATCCTCGACGATTCTCTCTGCGATCCGTTGTAGAAGGGACCGATCCGATAGGCCGCTCACATGTTGGATGAGGAGGGCTAAATTATTGGTTTTCGACTTTCCATAAGTCTCCAAGTTTTTTTGAAGAAGGGTGATCTCCCTTGCCGCAAAAAAATATCCGTATGCTGCTGATCCTATCAGGATCAGGAAGAACATCGCCATGATGAATTTGAAAGTAAGATTGATTCGAAACTGGAAAAAGGATTTAAACCGGCTCATAAATGCAATAAGGCTCCTCCGCCATATAGTCTCCAAAGGTTTCGTAGGCCCGTGCCCGACAGCCTCCGCAGACCTTCTTGAACTCACACCGACCACATTTCCCGTTGTAGCCGTTCATATCCCGAAGATTTTGAAAGACTTCAGATGCCGTCCAGATTTCATGGAAAGGTTTTTCTCTCACATTTCCACCATTCACTTCCAGATAGCCACAGGGTTGAACCTGACCGACATGGGAGATGAAGCAGAAGGAGATGCCTCCGAGGCATCCCCGGGTCATGGCATCCAATCCGTACTCCTTCGGAGTGATCTTCTTCCCCTCCTTTTTAGCCCTTTGCCGGAGGATGCGGTAGTAGTGGGGAGCACAGGTAGCCTTGAGTTGAAGGGGAACTTTTTCTCTCTGTTCATAAAACCAGTGAAGGGTTTTTTCATAATCCATGGCAGAGATTTCTTGATGGACAAGTTCCTTTCCTCTCCCGGTGGGGACGAGGAGGAAGATGTGATGGGCCACTGCACCAAGGTTGACAGCGAGACGGAGGATCTCAGCAATGAGATGGACGTTGGCCTGTGTGATGGTCGTATTGATCTGGAATTCAAGACCCCCTTTTTTGGCCATCTCGATTCCCCGTAGGGATCCCTCGAAGGCACCCTTCACCTTTCGAAAGGCATCGTGTGTTTCAGCATTCGGACCATCGAGGCTCACACTGATCCGTTGGATTTCTGAGGCCTTCATTTCATGAACGGCTTCTTCGGTCATCAATGTACCATTCGTCGCCATCACCATTCGGAATCCTTTACCGGATCCATATCGGGCGAGATCGAAGATGTCGGCTCGGAGCAAAGGTTCTCCTCCGGTCATGATGATGATGGGTTTGCTGATGGAGGTGATCTCATCCATGACCCTCATGCACTCATCCGTCGTTAACTCGCCTGGGTAAGGGCCACGTTCCGAAGAGGCGCGGCAATGACTGCAGGCGAGATTACAGCTTCGGGTCAATTCCCACGCCACCATCCTCAACTGGTTAGTGGAAGGTGGAGAGTGGTGAGTGGTTCGTGAATCGTCATCCTTAACTCTTAACTCATAATTCATAACTGGTAACTACTTTCCACTTTCGATCTTTTTTGCGGCTTCTTTGGCAAAGTAAGTGAGGATGAGATCTGCCCCCGCTCTCTTTATGGCGATTAAGGATTCCATCATCACCTGGTCGCCATCGACCCAACCCAGTTGGGAAGCGGCCTTCACCAATGCGAATTCACCGCTGACATTAAAAGCTGCTACCGGTATGTTGTAAGTTTGCTTCACCCGATAGATGATATCCAAATAGGGAAGGGCGGGTTTCACCATGACCATATCGGCCCCCTCTTCAATATCAAGCCGAACCTCTCTCAGGGCCTCATCTCCATTGGCCGGATCCATCTGGTAAGACTTGCGGTCACCGAATTGAGGTTTCGATTCGGCTGCAACCCGGAAGGGTCCGTAAAAACTGGAGGCATATTTTGCCGCATAAGAGAGGATGGGAACATCCTCAAATTGATTCTCATCGAGTACCTTGCGAATCGCTCCCACCCTTCCATCCATCATGTCAGAAGGCGCAACGATGTCCGCTCCTGCCCTGACGTGAGAGAGGGCCTGTTGGGCAAGGAGATCAATGGTCTCATCGTTCAAAATTTTCCCGTCCTTCACTATACCGCAATGTCCGTGACTGGTATACTCACAAAGGCAAACATCGGTGATGACGAGGATTCCTTCCACCCTCTCTTTGATCGCTCTCAGCGCCCTCTGAATGATTCCATCCTCTGCATAGGCTTCCGACCCCAGTTCATCTTTCTTCTCCGGGATACCGAAAAGGATCACACCTAAAATTCCCAAAGATTTGGCTTCCTTCACCTCTTTGATCAGCAAATCGATAGAGAGCTGTGAATGCCCGGGCATGGAGGAGATGGGTTGTTTCATCCTTTTCCCAGGACGAACGAAGAGGGGCAGGATCAGATCATCCGGCCTGAGATGAGTTTCTCGAACCATTCTTCGAAGGATCTCTTCCTTCCGCAACCTTCTTGGCCGATATTGAGGAAACCTCATTTAACCTCCTTTTTATTTGCTCTTCTTGGAGCGAAGTGGATACCTCAAGATGCGTATAAAAATAAGCAGTTACCATATATTCTTACTATATTTTAAGGCAATTGTCTATCAGCAATGAAGAGTGACTTTTTTTCGCGTTTCTAATCCGCTTCAGGCCTGCCTTTTTTCTATTTGTCCAGACAAACCCAAACTATTTTTTCGCAATAACAGCATTTTTTTGTTGACAATTACATAGGAAGTATATATACTTATATTAATGGCACGTCCTCTAATGACAAATAAGCAGGGGAAACAGGCTCTGGAGCGCATCAGAAAGATAAAGCCCTTTGTTCAAGCGTCCCTGAATATTACAAGAAAACGGTGCGGCAATCCTCGATGTAGGTGTGCTCAAGAAGGCCCCCTTCATGAGGTGGCTCTCCTCACCTGGAAGCAAGAGAAACGCACCCGTACCTTATATGTTCCGATAGAACTTCGTCAGGAGGTGGAGAGATGGGTCCTAGAAGGAAAGCTTCTCAAGCGCCTCGTGGCAGAGGTGTCCCAG